>Ga0180218_1000601_pt1 | contig 30294 bp, 26 predicted proteins | sample eDN3rd37CKraftBY_FD_151334 | JGI IMG/M metagenome (GOLD analysis project Ga0180218, IMG submission 151334) | Enriched backyard soil microbial communities from Emeryville, California, USA - eDNA 3rd pass 37_C Kraft BY (version 2) (version 2) | ecosystem: Environmental > Terrestrial > Soil >... | reverse complement strand
CGCTGCCGAATCTGCTGATCCTGAACTGGAGCCTGGTATTCCAGGCGCAGGCGTCGCAATGGACCGACGCCGAGCTGGCCGAGCGGCTGGCCCGCGTGCCGACCGCGCAACGGCGCGAGGCGTGGCTGCGCGTCGCGCGACAGCCCTATACCGACGACGAGAAGCGCGCCGCGCTGGACCAGTTGAAGGCCATCGTGCCGAAGATGGAGGCGATGCTGGAGGACGGCCCATGGCTGCTCGGCGATCGCTACACGCTCGCTGATATCGCCGCCGTTCCATTCGTGGCGCGCCTTGCCGAACTCGATGCCGACGCACTGTCGCCGGATGCCGCGCCCGCCGTGGCCGACTGGTGGCGGCGGGTGCAGGCCCGTCCCGCCTTTGCCGAAGCGCGGATCGACCGCTTCGATGCCGCCCTGGCAAGCGCCTAGGCAGCATTGCTTTCCCCTGGATTCGACCACTCCCTCTCATTGCAAGGCCAGCCCATGTCAGACACCGGATCGCTCCCCACTCTGGAAATCGAAGACCGCATCGCCACCATTACGCTGAGCCGGCCCGAAGTCGCCAACCGGCTGGGGCCGGACGACCTGGCCGCGCTGCGCCAACATGTCGACACGGTCAATGAGGCCGACGTGCTGGTGCTGCGCATCCGCGGCAGCGGCAAGTACTTCTGCAGCGGCTTCGATATCGGCAAGCTCGCCGCGGGGCAGCGCGGCGCCGGGTTTGAGCCGCTGGTCAATGCGCTCGAGGACTGCCGTCCCGTGACGATTGCCGAGATTCACGGCGGGGTCTATGGCGGCGGCACCGATCTGGCGCTGGCCTGCGATTTCCGCATTGGGACGCTTGCCACCGAGATGTTCATGCCGGCCGCCCGTTTGGGCCTGCATTTCTATCAGCGTGGCATGGAGCGCTATGTCTCGCGGCTGGGTTTGAACGCCGCCAAGCATCTGTTCCTGACCGCGGAAAAGATCGATGCGGAGGCGATGTTCCGTTGCGGCTTCCTGACCGAACTGCTGCCCGCCTCGGCGCTGCGCGAGCGCGTCGAGCAGTTGTCGTCCACCATCGCGTCCCTGGCCCCGATCTCGGTGTTCGGCATGAAAAAGCACCTGAATGCGATTGCGCGCGGCGTGCTCGATGTCGAAGCATTGGCCGCCGATATGCAGCGCTCGGTGCAATCGGAGGACATCAAGGAGGGGGCCATCGCCTGGAAGGAAAAGCGGGTGCCGCGGTTTGTCGGGCGATAGTACGTTCGCGGCTGACCGATAGGCGTCAAGTTCGTCGGGGCGCCAGGTCGTCAGGTCGTTGGATCTTCAACGCGCCGCCCCGATCTCAAGCCGCCAGTTCCTGTCCCCGCGTTGCCGCGTTGAATCCGGTCAGGCAATCGAGATCCAGCGCGCGGATCTGATCGGTCATGAAATCGATAAAGACGCGAATGCGGGTCGGCAGGTGCTGGCGGCAGAGGTAACAGATATAGTGGCCGCGATCGTCCGGCGCGTGCCGGGCCAGCGCCACGACCAGTTCATTGGCCGCGATGCGATCGCAGATCTGATATCCCGACATTTGCGCGATGCCCCATCCCTGCAGCACCGCGTCGAGCACCAGGTCGGCGTCGTTGAATGTGAGCCGGGCCGTGGGCGTGTACTTGCGCACGGCGCCCTCGACCTTGAACTCCCATTCGAAAATCCGCCCGCTGGCAAAGCGGAAATTGATGCAATCGTGTTCGGCCAGTTCTTCGAGCGTCTGCGGCAATCCGCGTGCGGCCACATAAGCGGGCGATGCGCACAATGCCATCTGCATCGGAATCAGCTGCTTGGCGATGATGCTCGAATCCTCGATGCGGCCGTTGCGGAATGCCACATCGATTTGCTCGGAGGCGAAGTCGGTGGGCCGATCGTCGAGCAGCAGATCGATGGCGATATCCGGATAGGCCTTCATGAAGCGTTCCAGCAGAGGGGCGACGATCTTCCTGCCGAAGCCCACGGTCGAGCTGATGCGGATCAGGCCGCGCGGCGGACCCTCCCGGAGCTCCAGCATGTCGTTCATCGCTTCGACGATATGCGTCACGCCCTGGTGGCAGTTTTCGAAGAAACGCTGACCTTCGCGCGTCAGCTGCGTGGCGCGCGTGGTACGGAGGAACAGCCGCGTACTGAGCTGGGTCTCCAGCTTCTGCACATTGCGGCTGACCGCGGAGCGGCCAATGCCAAGCCGTTCGCCGGCCTTGGCAAAGCTGCCCTCGCTGGCGACGGCCATGAACGCCATGATGCCGGCATAGCTCGCGGCAAAGCCGGTGGAAAGCGCGTCGGCGCGATTGGGCAGGCTGAGGCGGAAGGCGCGTTCCGCTGTTTCCGGTTCGTTCATGTCAGCACTCCCTGAATGCATCGCCGCACGAATATGGGCGTGCCTGGATGCTAATCAGGCGCCGGTGTACGGTAAATGACAGCGTTCCCTGATTTTCTGCCAGGCTGCCATGCCGTTTCCGGGCGCTCGGTCATGTTCGATCGAGATTGGTGCAGAAATGGAAACGGCGTCGCTTTGCCGCATTGCCGCATGGAGGCGCCGTTTGCCAGCCCTTGCACACCTTGCACACACCCTTGCACACCCTTGCACACCCTTGCACACCCTTGCACACCCTTGCACACCCTTGCGCGCGCTCGCACGCGCTCGCATGCGCTTGCACGCCATCGCCGGCACGACATAACATCCGGTGTCCTCTTCTCGGCTGCCATGGAATTGAATCGTTCGCCTTCCACCGCCGCGCGCATTGAACCCATGCCGCGCAATGTCGTGTTCGTGCTGTATCCCGATGTCAGCCTGCTCGATTTCGCCGGCCCGCAGACGGTGTTCTGGGCCGCATCCCATTACGCCCACGAGCGCGGCATGCCGGGTTATCGCTGCCATGTCGCCAGCGAGTCCGGCGGGGCGGTCGCGGCGGTGGAGGGCACGGCGATGCAGACCGTGGCGCTCGATACCCTGGACCTGCGCGAGGTCGACACCGTGATCGTGCCGGGCTCGCCGAACATCCTCCAGGTCGCCATCGACTCCGGATCGCTGATTGAATGGCTGGGCATGGCCTCTACCAAGGTCCGTCGCACGGCCTCGGTCTGCAGCGGGGCGTTCCTGCTCGCCCACGCCGGGCTGCTCGATGGCAAGCGCGCCACCACGCATTGGGCGATGCTGCAGCGCTTTCACGAGATGTTTCCGACGGTCGACCTGGATGCCGATGCGATCTTCGTGCAGCAGCAGAATCTGTGGACCTCGGCCGGCGTCACCACCGGCATCGATCTGGCGCTCGCCATGGTGGAGGCCGATTGCGGCCACGAGGTCGCGCTCAATGTCGCCAAGGAGCTCGCGGTCTATATGAAGCGCCCCGGCGCACAGCCACAGCTCAGCGAGATCCTGATCACGCAGAGCCGGCAGGTACCGCTGTTCGAGGCGCTGCATTTGTGGATCGTCCAGAATCTGTCCCGAGAAGACCTGTCCGTCGAGCAACTGGCCGATCGCGTCGGCATGAGTCCGCGCAACTTCGCGCGGGTTTACAAGGAAAAGACCGGACGCACGCCCGCCAAGGGCGTCGAGCACTTCCGCATGGAAGCGGCGCGCGGCCTGCTGCAGGACATGGACAAGCCGGTCGACCAGATCGCGCGCGAATGCGGCTTTGGCAGCGAGGAGCGCATGCGGGTCGCCTTCCAGAGGCACTTCGGGCTCTCGCCCAGTGAATACCGGCTGCGGGTCAATCGCTGATCCGCGGATCGCCTTCCAACCCTCCTCCGAATTCCGTCCCGCGTTCCGCCGCCGCGCCATGCATCGCGGCGGGGATGCCTGCCGCCCGGGCGATTGGTGCCAAATGGGAAACACCGTGGTCCGCGCTTCGGTCTGGTGCCCAACCCCCGCGACCCCTAGCATGAGGTGGAGTTGTTCCATTTCCACTCACTCCACACACAGCAGGGAGACGCATCATGAAGATCGTTGTCATTGGTGGGACCGGCCTGATCGGCAAGAAGGTCGTGGCGAGGCTGTCGGCGCAAGGCCATGAGGTGATTGCCGCCGCGCCGCAGACCGGCGTCAACGCCTTGACCGGCGAAGGCCTGGCCCAGGCGCTGGCGGACGCGAAGGTGGTAGTCGATCTCGCCAACTCGCCGTCGTTCGAGGACGCCGCGGTGCTGCATTTCTTCGAGACCTCCGGGCGCAATCTCGCGGCCGCCGAGAAGGAAGCCGGCGTGGCTCACCACGTCGCCCTGTCGGTGGTCGGCACCGACAAGCTCGAGCAGAGCGGCTACTTCCGCGCCAAGATCGCGCAGGAGGCGCTGATCCGCCAGTCCGGCGTGCCTTTCACGATCGTCCGCTCGACCCAGTTCATGGAGTTTCTCGGCGGCATCGTGCAATCCGCGGCGCAGGGCGACGCGATCCGGCTGTCGTCGGCGCTGATCCAGCCGATTTCGTCGGACGACGTCGCGCAGGCCGTGGCCGAGCGCGCACTGGCCGCGCCGGCGAACGGCATCGTCGAGATTGCCGGTCCGGAGCAGTTCAAGATGAGCGACCTCGTACAGCGCTACCTGAAGGCGATCGGCGATGCACGGACCGTGCAGGTCGATCCCGCCGCGCGCTACTTCGGCGCCGAGCTGCAGACGGGCACGCTGGTGCCGGAGGGCCAGGCGCATCTCGGGCGCGTCAGCTTCGCAGACTGGATGCGCAAGTCGCAAGCCCACTAGGCGCGGCGTGCCGATGGAAAACAAGGGGCTCAAACCGCCACCGCTGACGCTGCTCGACCGCTATCGCGGACGCGATTTCGCCACGCTGTATACGACCACCGTGACGGTATCGGGAGGCGAGTCCGGGCACGGCCGCGCCTCCGGTATCGCGCGGTCCGATGACGGCAACCTGCATCTGGAACTGCGCTTGCCGGCGGCGCTCGGCGGCCCGGGCGGCGGCACCAATCCCGAGCAACTCTTTGCCGCGGGCTTCGCGGCGTGTTTCCACGGGGCCTTGAGCCTGCTGGCCCAGCGCGCGCAGATCGATGTCAGCGCGATGACGGTCGCGGCCAAGGTCTCGTTCGGCCGCGATCCCAGCGACGGCGGCTACGCCTTGATTGCCGAGATCCATATCCGCATGCCGGGGGTCGACAAGCCGGTCGCCGAAGAACTCGTTCGCCATACCGAGCGCTTCTGTCCCTACGCCAAGATGGCGCGCGAAGGCATTCGCACCGTCATCACCGTGTCGGTCTGAAGATCGGATTCCGCCGATTGGTGCCGAAGCGGCAACAGCGTGCGCACCTTGGCGGTACTACCGGGGAAACGGCCCCAACCCTACGATGCCATCCAAGCCGAGCCGCATCATTCGCGATGCGGTCTCGGTGACGACAACACTGATTTCCGCTCACCAGGAGCCACCATGACCCAACGCCTCAACTTTTTCCAGGAATCGCCGGAACTGTCCAGGAAGCTGATCGAGCTCGGCACGATGTTCCAGAAGACGACGATCGAGCCCCATATCCGCGAACTCGTCGAGATCCGCACGTCGCAGCTCAACGGCTGCGGCTTCTGCGTCGACATGCACATCAAGATGGCGAAGATCCATGGCGAGCGCGAACTGCGCCTGCATCATCTGGCCGTCTGGCGCGAATCGACGCTGTTCTCGCCGCGCGAGCGCGCCGCGCTGGCGTGGGCCGAGGTGCTGACCCATATCCCGGCCCACGGCGTGCCCGACGACATCTACGAACGCGTGCGGACCCAGTACAGCGAGAAGGAACTGTCGGACCTGACCTTCCTGGTCGGCGCGATCAATTCCTGGAACCGCCTGAACGTCGCGTTCCGCACCGTGCCGGGCTCGTCCGACAAGGCGTTCGGCCTCGACAAGGCCAACCTGGAGTAACGCGATGAAGCCAGTCACTGCTTTTGCCGCAACGCTGCTGCTGTCCTCCATGATGATGGTGCCGCCCGCCACCGCGGCCGGAGAAGGCGTCTCGGTCAAGCCGCTGCTGACGCAGCCGTTGCCCGAATACCCCGGCAAGGAAGTCGAGATGATCGTCGTCGACTATGCGCCGGGCGGCGCCGATCCCGTGCATCGCCATGACGCACACGGCTTCGTCTATGTGCTGGAGGGCAGCATCGTGATGGGCGTGAAGGGCGGCAAGGAGGTCACGCTCAAGGCCGGCGAGACCTTCCACGAAGGCCCGAACGACATCCACACCGTCGGGCGCAACGCCAGCAAGACGCAGCCGGCGAAGTTCGTGGTGTTCCTGATCAAGAAGCAGGGCGCGCCGATTCTGACGCCGGTGAAGTAGTTCGCGCGCATATCGACATACGTTTTGCTTCGTTCTCCTGGCGGAATGGGACCCATACCATTGTCTGGTCCCATTCATGCCACGGAGAAGCGATGAGCGCCGTCATCCAGGATCGTCCTGCCATCACGTCCAGCGAGCTGGACATCGTTCCAGTTTCGCCCCGCATCGGGGCCGAGGTGCGCGGACTGCGCCTGTCCGGGTCGCTCGACCCGAGCACGCTGGAGGCGCTGAAAGCCGCCTTGCTGCGACATCGCGTGCTGTTCCTGCGCGGGCAGCAGCATCTGGACGACGCCACGCACCAGGCGTTCGGCCGGCTGTGGGGCGAGATCGAATCGCACCCCACCGTGCCCGCGCCCGACGGCACTACCTTCCTCGAACTGGATTCGCGCCATGGCGGCCGCGCCGATTCCTGGCATACCGACGTGACCTTCAAGGTCGCACCGCCCAAGGTCTGCATCCTGCGGGCCGTGGTATTGCCGCCGGTGGGTGGCGATACGGTATGGGCCAACACGGTGGCCGCCTATGACGCGCTGCCGGAAGAACTGAAGGCGATCGCGGACCGGCTGTGGGCCGTCCACGGCAACGACTTCGACTACGCCGAGACCCGCGTCGACGACGGCGCGAGCGAGCAGGAGGCGGAAGGGCGCAAGAAGTATCGTGCCGTCTTCACGCGCACGGTCATCGAGGCCGAGCATCCCGTCGTGCGGGTCCATCCGGAAACCGGTGAACGTGCGCTGCTGCTGGGGCATTTCATCAAGCGGCTGTCGCGGCTTTCCACCAGCGAATCCCGCCATCTGCTCGAGGTTCTGCAAAACCGCGTGGTCCGGCTCGAGAACACCGTGCGCTGGCGCTGGTCGCCCGGCGACGTGGCGATCTGGGACAACCGCGCCACGCAGCACTATGCGCTCAACGATTACGGCGACCAGCACCGCGTGGTGCGGCGCGTGACCGTCAGCGGCGACGTGCCGGTCGGGGTCGACGGCCGCCGCAGTGTCGACCTGACTGCCGCCGCGCAGCAGTGATTCATGCCAATGCATCAGGACATGACATGACCACTGCCATCGAGTCTGACGATTCCGCCGCTGCGCCTGTCTTGAGCGCAGACCAGGCAGCGACCGCGCCCGACCTCGGCCGCCGCCGCGTGCTGCGCGCCGGCGCGGCACTGGGTGCCGGTGCCCTGCTGGCAGCGCCGGCATTCGCGCAAGGCGCGAAGAAGTACGCCGGCGTCGTGCTCAACGTTTCCGCATTCAGCGCGCCATACCAGAAGCTGCTGCGGCAATGGCTGCCCGAGTTCGAGGCGCAGACCGGCATCAAGGTCAACTTCGACACGCCGTCCTTTCCGGTCTACAACCAGCGCGTCGATCTGGAACTGTCGACCAAGGGCTCGGGCTTCGACGTGGTGAACGTGACGTTCATCTATTCGAGCCGCTGGATCCAGTCGGGTTGGCTGACGCCGCTCGACGATTTCATCAAGGATCCCGGCCGCACGACAGCCGACTTCGATATCAACGATTTCCTGCCCGGCGCCCGCGCGCCCGAGACGGGCCGCGATGGCAAGCTCTACGGCGTGCCGTGGACCGCCGAGGTGACCATCAGCGCCTCGTCGCGCTTCGATCTGGTGAAGGCAGCGGGACTCGCCTATCCGGATACCACCGACGATCTGGTCAGGACGCTGAAGGCTGTCAATCGCAAGGAGCGCGTCGCCGGCTTCGTCACCGACAACCACTACGGCTGGACCTTTCCGCCGTATCTGCATGCCTTTGGCGGCGACGTCTTCCGCAAGGCGCCGGACGACCTGTATCCCACGCTCGATACACCGGAAGCAATTGCCGCGGCCGATTATTTCGCGCGCCTGCTGCGCGAGTTCGGCCCCGACGGCGCCGTCTCGTATACGCCGGACCAGGCCGTGCAGGCGCTCAAGGCGGGCCGCAGCAATTTCAGCACGCTGGGCCAGATCTATCTGTCGCAGGTCGGCGATCCTGCCTCGAGCAAGGCCGCGCAAACGGCCGCGTGGGGCCTGGTGCCGAAGGGGCCGGCGGGCCGTTTCCCGGGGACGGCGGTGCACGGCTATGGCATACCGGTCGGCAGCAAGAACAAGGATGCGGCCTGGCAGTTCATCGTCTGGGCCACCTCGAAGACGATTACGCGGCGGGCGGTCGCCGCCGGCTATGGCTCGCCGTCGCGCCGCTCGGACATCGACGCCGACGTGTTCCGCAAGCGGCAGGTCGTCAACGGCTATGACATCGCGAAGCTGTGCACCGATTCCATCGAGCTGTCCGGCAAGCAGGGGCATATGAAATACCGCACCGTCTCGGTCTATCCGCAGGTCGATCAGCAGCTGAACAAGGCGATCGAGCTGATCGTTTCCGGTCAGCAGAGTGCGGCCGGCGCGATGAAGCAGGCGCAGGCAGCGGCCATCGCCGAGCTCAAGCGGGCGGGTGTGGCGGTCTGATGGCGGGCTCCGTTTCGATCCGGCACGCCGCGTCGCCACGCGGCTGGGAAGCCGAACGGCGGCACGCCTTCCTGTTCGGCCTCGCGCCTTCGCTGCTGATCCTGGGCGCCATCACGCTGGTGCCGGCCGCGGCATTGCTGCTGATCAGCCTGACACCGCTGAACCTGCTGGACCCGGCAGGGACGTTCCGCTTCGACGATCCCCTCGTCAACTACAGGCAACTGCTGGACGATCCACGCTTTATCGGCTCGTTGTGGGTGCAGGTGCGGCTGTCGCTGTCCAGCGTGACGTTGCAGCTCGCCCTGGGCCTGGCCATCGCACTGCTGCTGAACGCGAACTCCCGCGTGCTGGCGGCGATTCGCTCGGTCTTCCTGATCCCCATGGTGCTGCCGCCGATCGTCGTCGCGCTGATCTGGAAGATCCTGTACACGCCCGACGTCAGTCCGCTGCATCGCGCGCTGGAGCAGATCGGCCTGCCGCTGCGATCGCTGATCGCCAATCCCGATACCGCGCTGTGGGCCATCAGCATTGCCGAGACCTGGCAGTGGTTCCCGTTCACGATGCTGATGGTGCTGGCGGCATTGCAGATGATCCCCGACGAGCCGCTGGAAGCAGCGCGCATCGATGGCGCGAACCGCTTGCAGTTGTTCCGCTACATCGTGCTGCCGTATATCCGGCCGGTGCTGGTGGTGTGCGCGCTGTTCCGGTTGATCGACAGCTTCAAGGCGTTTCCGCTGATCTATGTGCTGACCAATGGCGGACCCGGCACGGTAACGGAGGTCACCAATTTCTACGGCTTTATCCAGGCGTTCAATTTCTCGTATTGGGGTTATGCGAGCGCGATTGCCGTGGTGATGCTGGTGGCGGTGTTGGCCATCAGCTGGTCGATCAGCCGGTTCAAGGGGAGCGATGGGAATGAACGCCACGACTGACACGCTGGGATTGCCACCCCGCGGCAGTGCCGCCGAGCACGATGTGCCGGCGTTGCGGCGACCGGGGGCAAGGCCGTTGGCCTGGCTGCATCGCCATGGCCGCGTCGCGCTGGCAGTCGTGTTGCTGCTGGTGCTGATGTTCCCGTTCCTGTGGCTGGTGCAGATCGCGTTCAGGCCGGCCGAGGGCGCGTTCGACGACAGCCTGCTGTTTACGCCCACGCTCGAGGCGTTCCGCGCGCTGCTGGAAGGCAACTTCGCCCGCTCGTTCGCCAACAGCCTGCTGGTCAGCTCGCTGTCCACGGTGCTGTCGCTGGCGATCGGCGTGCCGGCCGCCTACGCGCTGACGCGGTGGCGTTTCCGCGCGCGCGGCCGGGTGGCGCTGTGGATCCTGATCACGCGGATGGCGCCGCCGATCGCCTTCACGATCCCGTTCTTCCTGGCCTATCGGTGGATCGGCTTGCTCGACACCGTCTGGGGACTGGCCCTGGTCTATCTGACCTTCAACCTGGCTGTGGTGATCTGGCTGATGCAGGGGTTCTTCGAGGCGGTACCGGCCGCACTGGAAGAGGCGGCGTGGATCGACGGCTGTGGTGTCTGGAGTGCGTTCTGGCGCGTCACGCTGCCGCTCGCGGCGCCGGGCGTGGCCGCCACCGCCGTGCTGTGCTTCATCTTCTCGTGGAACGACTTCTTCTATGCGCTGATCCTGACCCGGACCCAAGCCGTCACCGCGCCGGTCGCGATCGTCAATTTCCTGCAATACGAAGGCTGGGAATGGACCAAGATCGCGGCGGGCGGCACGCTGGTGATGCTGCCGGTGGTGGCGTTCACGCTGCTGGTGCGCAAATACCTGGTGCGGGGGCTGACCGCCGGCGGCGTCAAGGACTGACGGCGATCCCGCAATTCCCATTCCGAAGGACTCATGGCTTCCATCTCTCTCCGGCATTTGCGCAAGGCGTACGGCAGCACCGAGGTCATCCACGACCTGTCGATCGATATCCGCGACGGCGAGTTCGTCGCGCTGGTTGGCCCGTCGGGCTGCGGCAAATCCACGCTGCTGCGCATGGTGGCAGGCCTCGAGCCGATCACCGCGGGCGAGATCCGGCTGGGCGATCGGCTGATCAACGATGTGGCGCCGCGCGATCGCAATATCGCGATGGTGTTCCAGAACTACGCGCTGTATCCGCATATGACGGTGGCGCAGAACCTCGGCTTTTCGCTGAAGCTGCAGGGCCTTGCGAAGGCGGAGATCGAGCGGCGCGTGCAGGCCGTGGCGGAAACGCTCGGCCTTTCCGCCGTGCTCGACCGCACGCCGCGTCGACTCTCGGGCGGCCAGCGCCAGCGCGTGGCCATGGGTCGTGCGATCGTGCGCCAGCCGGAAGCCTTCCTGTTCGACGAGCCACTGTCGAACCTCGACGCCAAGCTGCGCGTGCAGATGCGCACCGAAATCAAGGCGCTGCACCAGCGGCTGGGGACCACCACGCTGTACGTTACGCACGATCAGGTAGAGGCGATGACGATGGCCGATCGCATCGTCGTGCTCAAGGATGGGGTGATCGAACAGTCCGGCGTGCCGCTGGAACTCTACGATCGCCCGCGCAATGCCTTTGTCGCTGGCTTCATCGGCTCGCCGGCCATGAACTTCTTCCGCGGGCGCGTGCAACGCCATGGCGCGCCGGCGGTGCTGACCGACGATGGCCTGCGGCTGCCGCTGCATCGTCTCCCCGAGGCAGTGGATGGCCATGAGGTCCTGTATGGCGTGCGGCCCGAGCATTTCGCGCTCGAGGCGGGCGGCACGCTGGAAGCCGGGGTCGTGGTGGTCGAACCGACCGGCGCGGAAACGCTGATCGCTGCCAGGCTCGGATGCCATCAGGTGGTGGCGGCATTCCGGGAGCGCGTGGACGCTCGCCCCGGCACCGCGCTGAAGCTGACGCCTCGGGTCGAGCATGTCCACCTGTTCGATGCGGCGTCTGGCCAGCGCCTGAACTGACGGCGGCACCGGGGGCCGCGCCGGACGTTGCGTGTTATCGGCCGTCCGGGTCGGCAATGCGGATCCGGGCCTGGACCAATAGCGTGACGTCGCCGGTTACCGAGCCGCCGCCAATTGCAGGGACGGTTCGCGCGACGCCGGCATCGGGGCAGGGCCGGCCTCCAGCCGGAATCGCGCCACCACGCTTTGCAGCTCGCGCGCCTCGTCGGCCAGCGCGTTCGACGCGGCGGCGGCCTGTTCGACCAGCGCGGCATTCTGCTGCGTGACGGTATCCATCTGGGTCACCGCCTCGGCGACCTGGGCAATGCCGCTGCTCTGGTGCTCGGACGCGGTACCGATCTCGCCAAGCAGCGTCGTCACGTGACGGACGGCCCCGACGATTTCCTGCATCGTCTGACCGGCCTTGCCGACCAGCGTCGAACCGCTGCCGACCTGCTGCACCGAATCGTCGATCAGGTCCTTGATCTCGCGCGCCGCCGCGGCGCTGCGCTGGGCCAGCGTACGGACTTCACCGGCCACCACCGCGAAGCCGCGGCCCTGTTCGCCGGCGCGCGCCGCTTCCACCGCGGCATTGAGCGCCAGGATATTGGTCTGGAAGGCGATGCCCTGGATCACGTCGACGATGTCGGCGACCTTTTTCGAGCTGGTATCGATCGCCTGCATCGTATCGACCACGGCGGTCATCACCTCGCCACCGCGCTCGGCGATGCCGGAGGCGGACTGCGCAAAGCGGTTCGCCTCGCGGGCCCGTTCGGTGTTCTGCTGCACCATCGCGGTCAGCTCGCTCATGCTGGACGCCGTTTCCTGCAGCGTCGCGGCCTGCTGCTCGGTGCGCTGCGACAGGTCGGTGTTGCCGGCCGCGATCCGGTGCGACGCCTCGGTGATCGAGTCGGTGGACGTCTTGATCCGCGTAATCAGGTCGGTCAGCATGTCCTCCATCCGGCCGAGCCCGCCGAGCAGGGCGCCGAAGGGGCCAGTACGCTCGGTCTCGAATTCCTGGCTGAGGTCGCCGGCCGCCACCGTTTCGGCGATCAGCTCGGCTTCGGCCAGCGGCTGCTGGATGCCCTTGGACAGCGCGTGGACGCTTGCCACCGCCAGCAGCAGGGCGGCGATGCCCAGGCCGGCCATCCATTCGGTGGTGGTGGTGATTTGTTGATCCAGCTGGGTCAGGGAGGCCGCGCCCTTGGCCGCGGTGTCGGCCGCGGTATCGGCCGCATGGGCCGCCTCGCCGATGGCGCGCAGCTGCGTGACACCCATTCCCAGCGCGATTGCCAGCACCAGCAGCACCGCGCCAAAACACGCCCCGAGCCGCGCTCGGATGGTCCAGTTTCCGATATGCATTTCTGCCTCCGCTCCCCTTTGGTGTGGGTTGGCGCCCAAAGGCGGACGCCTTCGCCGGGCCGGACTGCGTGGTCCGGTTTTTTGTGCTCAACGCGGATTGACGGCAGAGGGGTGGAAAACTTTAGGGGCCGGCGGGCAAGAATTGACCAATTTTTTAATGGCCGCTATTCCTGCTGGATGCCGGCCTCCTTGACCACCTTTCCCCATTTCGCCAAGTCGGACTTGATCAGCGCGGCGTAATCCTGCGGCGTGCCGCCCTGAACCTCGATTCCGGCCGCTTCGAGCTTGGCGCGCACCTCGGGCAGCTTCAATGCCGCATTGATCTCGGCATTGAGCCTGGCAACGATTTCTTTTGGCGTGCCCGCAGGCGCCAGGAAGCCGCCATTGGTGTTGGCGTCGTAGCCCTTCAGTCCTTGCTCTTCCGCGGTCGGGACATTGGGCAGGGCCTTGGAGCGGTTCCGCGTCGATACGGCGAGCGCGCGGACATTGCCGGCCTTGACCTGCTCCTGGATCGCGCTGATCGTGTCGATGAAGAGCACCGTGCGCCCGGCCACCAGGTCGGGGTGCGCGGCGGACGAGCCCTTGTACGGGATCAGCAGCATGTTGGCGCCGCTGACCATGCGGAACATTTCCGCGGCCATCTCTTGCGCGCTGCCACGGCCGGAAGTCGCGACCTTGGCCTCGCCCGGACTGGCCTTCATCCAATTGACCAGTTCCGGGATCGATTTGGCGGGGATTTTCGAATTGACCGCGAACACCAGCGGAATCACGTGGGTATAGACGATCGGCTCGAAGCTCTTTTCCGGATCCCAGCCGAGATTCTTGAAGAGGTATTTATTGATGTTGTGGCTGCCGCCGACGATGCCGATCGTGTAGCCATCCGGCTTGGCATTGGCCAGCACCGCGGTGCCGAGGTTGTTCGATGCGCCGGGGCGGTTCTCGACGATAAAGGGCTGCCCGAGCTGACGGCCAGCTTTTCTCCGACCACGCGGGCAATCAGATCGATGCCGCCGCCTGCCGGTGCGGGCACGATGATGGTGACGGGGCGGGTCGGGTATTTCGGCGTCTCTGCCGACGACAGGCTGGGGGCCATGATCAGCGCGGCAGGGATCGCTACCGTCGTGATCAGCTTGGTGAAAGGCATGGTTGTCTCCTCTGTTTCTGGTCAACTGTTGTGTCAACTCTGGGGCGGCGTCCGGAATGCCGGAATGCCGGTACGCCGGGGGCGCTGTTACGCCGGGGCGCCGTTACGCCGGGGCGCGGGGAAGCCGGGAAGCCGGGAAGCCGGGAAGCCGGGACGGATTGATCGATATCAGCCTCGCCCGACGAAGGGCATGGCACTGGCCATGACGGTCATGGTCAGCACGTTAGCCGCCAGCGGCAGCGATGCCATATGACGCACGGCATTGGCGACGTGCGTGGCGTCCATCATCGGCTCCGGCGCTGTCGTGCCATTGGCCTGCAGCACGCCGCGCGTCATCCGCTCGGACAGTTCCGTCAGCGCGTTGCCGATGTCGATCTGGCCGGCCACGATGTTGAACGCGCGCCCGTCCAGCGCGAGTGCCTTGGTCAGGCCGGTGACGGCGTGCTTGCTCGCGGTGTAGGGCGCCGTGTAGGGGCGCGGTGTGTGCGCCGAGATCGAGCCGTTGTTGATGATGCGTCCGCCCTGCGGCGACTGCCGGCGCATCAATCCAAAGGCCGCCCGCGCGCAAAGGTAGACGCCGGTGACGTTCGTGTTGATCACGTTGAACCATGCGTCCAGCGGCAGCTCGTCCATCGGCACGGCAGGGGCATTGACGCCGGCGTTGTTGAACAGCAGGTCCAGCCGGCCGAATTCCTGTTCGATAGTGTCGAACAGGGCCTGCACGCTGGCGGGGTCGGTGACATCGGCAGGCACGGGCATCGCATGCTGTCCACGCGCGGAAGCCTCGGCGGCCAGCGCTTGCAGCGGTTCGGCGCGGCGGCCGGCCAGCACCACCGTCCAGCCGTCCTCCAGCAAAGCCATCGCGCTGAGGCGGCCAACGCCGCTGCCGGCGCCGGTGACGAGGGCGATTTTTCGTGAAGGGTTCAAGGGTGGGTCTCCGTAATGAGATGTGAGGCTGGAAGGCTCATGCGTGCTCGTGCGTTCGTCCGGTCGTCCGCCCGTGAGCCCTTGAGCCCTTGAGCCCGTGAGCCCGTGAGCCCGTGAGCCCGTGAGCCTGTGCGGTGGGGCGTGGGACCGATTGCCCTGCGCTCAGGTGGTCAGGCTCATCGTCGGCCGGCCGCCGGCCAGCGCCTGCGCCACGCTTTCGAGCACCATCCGCGCCATGGCGGTACGGGTTTCCCAGGTCGCGCTGGCGCGGTGAGCCTGCAGCGTCGTGCGATCGGATTCGCGCAAGGCCAGCGGTACGCGCGGCTCGTCGACGAATACGTCAAGGCCCGCGCCCGCGATGCGGCCGGCCGTCACGGCCTCGGCCAAGTCGGCTTCATTGACCAGCCGGCCACGCGCCACGTTGACGAGATAGCCGCGCGGCCCCAGCGCGTCGAGCACGGCGGCATCGACGATCCCCTCCGCCTTGTCGGCCGCTGCGCAAAGCACCAGTGCATCGCTGCGACGGGCAAGCTCGCGAAGATCCGCCACGAACTCGTGGGGCACGTCCTCCATGCGCCGCAGGTCGGTGTAGCGGATCGGGCAGCCAAACGCCGCGGCTCGCGTTGCCACCGCCCGGCCGACGCGACCCATGCCGACGATGCCGATGTTCATGCCGCTGAAGCGGCGGGCAAGCGGAATCGCGCTCGGCTGCGGATACAGCTCCCACTGGCCATCGCGCACGAAACGGTCGCCCGCGCAGATGTTGCGGCAAGCCGCGATCAGCAAACCGATCGCGAGGTCGGCCACATCTTCAGTCAGCGCCCCGAGGGTCGCGGTAACGGGCAGATTGCGGCCACGACAATATTCCAGGTCCACCGCATCGGTGCCCACGCCATTGATGGCCACGACCTTCAGCGCCGGCAACTGCTCCAACATCGCCCGCGAAATCCCGGTGTGCCCGCCGGTGATGACGGCCTGAATGGAAGGCCCGGACTCCCGCAGCCACGCCGCCTGATCGGCGATCTCGAAGTACTTGTGGACGGTGTATAGCGAGGCGAGCTCGTCATTGATTGCGGGGATCAGGATCGGATTCAGTTGCAGGATCTGCGGCTTCATGTGCGTCAGCGTGTTGGTGTTTGAGCGAGGCGTTGAACGTTGACGGCATAGTAGGTAATACTTGATCGGGATGGCAATATTGATCTATAAAATCAACATATAAACGTTGACAGCCACCACGATGAGTTCCTGGATTTCAATGGACGAAGCGTGCCGACAGCTCGGCGTGCGACCGCAAACGATCTATGCCTACGTCAGCCGCGGCAAGCTCGAAGTCATGACCGACCCGACCGACACGCGCCGCAGCCTGTACCGCGCCGAGGACGTAGCGGGCCTCGCCAAACGCAAACAGGCCGGCCGCAAGCACGAGACCCTCGCAACCAATACGCTATTTGGCGCGGAACCCAGCATCCCGACCGCGCTTTCCACCTTCGTGCGCGAGCGGCTGTACTACCGTGGGCAGGACGCGGTGTCCTTGGCCGGTTCGGCGACCCTAGAGGACGTGGGACAACTGCTGTGGGACGCGCAGCAGCCGGTGGACTTCTCATGCTCGGCCCGCGTCGCCAAGCCCGGACGTGTAGCGGCATTCAAAACCCTCGCTACGCTGGCCGCCACCGGCCACTCCACGCACGGACGCATGACAAGGGTCCTGCATGTCGAATGTCAAAGCCTGGTCGGCCAACTCGCCAACGCGTTCGGCGCGCAACCGGGCCAACAGCCGCTGCACCTTCGCTTTGCGCAAGGGTGGAAGCAGCCGGCGCACGTGGCCGAGCTTCTGCGAACGGCCATGGTCCTTCTGGTCGACCACGAACTGACGAGCTCAGCTTTTGCCGCTCGCATCACGGCATCCACGGGCGCCTCCCTGCCGGCCTGCCTGCTGGGAGGACTGGCGACACTCTCCGGCCCGTTGCATGGCGACGCCTCGGGCCGCGTCAAGGCGCTATTCGATGAAGTGGAGCGGCAGGGCGAGGAACAGGTGATTGCGCATCATCTGTCTACGGGATTGCCTTTGCCCGGTTTCGGGCACCACCTGTATCCCGATGGCGATCCGCGTGCCGCAGCGTTGTTGGCAATGTTCGAGCCGCCGGAAGCGATAGCGCGCTTTATCGAGAAGGCGACGAGGCTGACGGGGTTGCAGCCCAATATCGATGTCGCGCTGGCGGCGATGGTGATTCATTACGGGCTGCCGGACGATGCCGCGTTTGCGATGTTTGCTACGGCGCGCAGCATTGGACTGCTGGCGCATAGCCTGGAGCAATTGGGAGTGGGGCAGGTGATACGGCCGCGGGGGCGGTATGTGGGGGTGGTGGCGGGGAGGGTGGGGGAGAGATGAGGTCTTTCGGCCAGACACGGCTGTCGATAGCCTATGTATCGCAAAGCGGCTTAAGCGGGGCAGCCTTACAGCCCCTTGTGCTGCTCTTCGCGGCTCCAGGGCTTTTCCTCTTGCAGGTCACTAGGACCGGGACTGCCGGTCGGCGACATCGAGCCGCAAAGCGTGTTCGGGTGGCCATCCCTCACACCGCCAGCCTAGCGAGCGGGGCAGTCGCTTTGCCGTAGCACATTTGTAGACTGGCAACGCCGGCTGCCACGCCCGGGGCAGTGGTCCACAGCGCTGCAGCCTAAATTGAGTGCATTCGGGTACACTTTATGGTGAATCGCATCAGTTCTGTAGTACGCATCCAAAAGGGTGCGCCACGCGGCGATTTCGAGCATTACTAAGGTGTCATGCGACTTTGTTCGATGATCGCACTTGTGGCTATCCGACCTTTTGCATTTGAAAGCAAAAAAGGAGGTAGCACGGAGCCGACTTGGGCGGAGTCACGGCGCAAGAGAAACGATCATGTGCGTCACGCACGAGCATTGAAGGACGGAGGGGGCAGTGAATCCAATCGGAATGGTTGAGCGCGCAAAAACGGCGATCGAGCTTGGGGAGAGCCACTTTCGGGAGTTCAAGAGCGCTTTAGAGGGGCCGCCCACTGATAAGAAGCCGCGTCCTGTTAAGGACATCGCGACAAACATCGCGCAGACCCTTGTCGCGTTCGCGAACGCGGACGGGGGCGAACTCTTGGTCGGTGTTGAAGACAACGGCTCAGTAACCGGCTTAATAGGGTTCACTGAACGTGACCTACAACTGCTCGAGGAAGCTCCGACTGTACGTGTACATGTCGATACGCCGCTACCGTCGGTGAAGAAATCAAGGCTGTCCATCGACGACAAGGTTGTTCTGTATTTTTCAGTGCCGAAAAGCGTTGATTTCGTTCACATTACTTCGGATGGCCGGTGCCTTCAAAGAAGAGACCTCGAATCGGCGCCAGTGTCCACCGAAGCGATTCAACTGGACAGGCGAGAGAAGCGATCGCGTGAGTACGATCGGCAGTTCGTCGACGGCGTATCAGCTGACGACCTTGACCTCGACTTAGTCAGAGTCGTTGCTGACCAAGTGCTGAAGGGAATGTCTCCGGAGAAATGTCTCCAGTATTTGGAGCTGGCGGAGTACGGCATGTCACAGCTCCGGCTTCGACGTGCTGCCCTTCTATTGTTCGCAAAACACCCTGCCAAGTGGCATCCGCGCCTACAAGTTAGGATACTCCGAGTGGACGGAGAGCAAGTGCTTACAGGCGAGGACTACAATGTGGTGTCGGATCAGACGATCACGGGGAATGTCCTTACTCTAGTCGATAGCGCGTGGGACGCGCTACGCCCCCACTTGGTTCAAACGAAATTTGATAAGAGTGGACGCTTTGAGCAGCGATCTATGTATCCGGAGCTGGCTTGTCGCGAGGCGCTCCTCAATTCCATTGCCCATCGTGATTACTCGGATGAGGGCCGAGCCACCGAAGTTTTTGTTTTCACCGACCATCTCGAGATTCGGAATCCGGGGTCCCTACTTTCATCGGTCAGGATTGAGGATATCATTAGCCAGAAGGGCGTGCATCAGTCTCGCAATACGAATGTTGCCCGAGTGCTGCGGGAACTTGGGTATATGCGAGAACTGGGCGAAGGCATGCGCCGAATCTACGAACTCATGCACAAGAATGAGCTGGCGCGTCCCGAGATAGAGAGCCGTTTCGAGGGGTTCAGCATTACGCTGACTCACCGGGCGATGTACTCACAGAAAGATCTTCTCTGGCTCAGTCAGTTCGAAGAGCTTGGGCTCGATCGAGAGCAGAAGTCGGTGGTGCTCTTGGGGCAAGATCAACGAGTCTTCTCCCCCCAAGACATCTGGGATGCTATTGGGATTGTCGACACAGAACACTATCGCAAGCTAGTCGACGGCCTCATGCGGATGGGGATCCTTGCTAATCGTATTGAACGGGAAGTGGCGAAGAGAACAGCCGGGAAGCGAAAGTTGCCCTTCCGGGAATTCCCACGCTTTGGCATCGATCTCCCCGGTGTCCAGAAACCGCTCCTCCCACCCGGCCAGCCCGCGAAGCCCGTGGCGTCTTCTTCCTCAGCTCAGCCCATGAAGCCCGTGGTGTCTTCTTCCTCAGCTGCGTCAGCGCATCCCGCCCCAGCGAGTAACGCGGAACTCTTCGAGGAAGCGCCAGCAGAAGAGAAGCGGCTCTTCATTGGAAACCTGCCGTATCATTTGGAGCGTGACGCTCTGATGGACGTGTTCACCGGTTATGGCGAGGTGCTGACGCTTTTTCTACCACAGCGCGGAGGAAAATCGAAGGGCTTCGGCTTCGTGGAGTTTGCTTCGGCAGCCGCTGCAGAGATGGTACTCAATCTTCCCGGCGGCATTATGTTCGACGACCGGAAGTTGGTCGTGCGGAAGGCTCTCAGTCGCAGATCGGGGACGAAGCCGGATACTCCTGTGGAATCTAAGCCTGAACCCGGCAGTGCAGCCTAACTCCGACGAGCATCGGCTTCCCCGTTTCTATTAATGGCGGATCCTAGCCGGGAAGCGACATCCTTCATCCGCAAAGGGTCGGCTCTTGCCGACCCGAAACGGACGTTCGACAGCAGGCCGCCTCCCTATCGCTTCATTAACCATAGTGGTCATCGGGCCGGTCGACGTGTCACCGGCTGCTCGGTCATCTAGGTCGGACGTCGATTAACTACGACACGCCCAGCGCTAACAATAGTGAAGGCCTCTTCCGAGGTCGAAATAGCATTTACCTCGGAACGGCAGAGCAAACGCGTGGAAGATCGCGGCTCGACTTTGCTGACGTACTTTTCTGCCATTGTCGGTCTATATCTGTGACGATAGGCCGGTGTACGAGTGCGTTGCGTTTCTCAGCGCCCGCGCTTAGTGCCTTAAGGTACGGCGACCGCGCGCGGAGATACGAGTGCGGTATCTCACCGTAGAGTTTGCTAAATGGCGGAGACGGCAGATTGTTAAAATCTCAGTGTCCGGGCGCGCCGTCTGAAGGATTTCCTTGGTGGATAGCTCTGCTGCGATGGTTGCATCAACCCAACGATACTCGGCGTCCGCTTCGGAATGTCGCCCGCTGAAAGTATCGCGCCGCTGCACCGCCGGCCGGCTCCGCACACGCTTGGCTGTTCGAAGCGCCTGGCCTCCACCTTGTCGATAGCTACGGGCCCTCACCGGGTTAGGGCCCGGCAAGATTGCCAACGCGCTGGGGCGCCGAAGCGGTCTTGTCGTTCGTCGGAATCAAACCGAGGTTGTTGAACCATGATTGCGGCCACGCTGCTGTAGGGCAAAAGGCTGACCAGTGCAAGCGTTTGCACTGTCAGGACTACAACTCCCCCGTGGTCGCGTAAGCGCCTTAACGCATTTACAATGTGCCGCTTATGGAGACGCCCCGCGCGTTCGGAAGCCAGATTCCTCAGCCGCGATGAGCGTGCGTCAACACAGGCTGCTTTTTTCGATCCCTGTGAATAGGGGAACATGATTAGTCGGAACATGCCGTGCGCCGGCGTGCAGCATGGAAGAAGGCCGAGCCTTCACAAGTTCTTTCGCCGTGTAAAAAGTTTAAGTCGCTAGATGGGGTGTCGGGGTAATGGGATTTCAAATTAAATCTATTCATGGATCGCATGGCTTAATAGAGTTGAGCAGAGCGGTGCATGATGAGGGCAATGTTTTTACGATGCTGGTTGGGAGAAATGCGATCGGAAAGACGCGTGCACTAAGTAAGCTATCAAATGCCTATGTTTTTTCAGGCGAGAGGTTGCGTTCCGAAATTAGTTTGATGCCGTATTCTCGTCAATCGCCAAATAAGGTGATCACGCTGTCAAACAGCAAGTTTGACCGGTTTCCGGATGACTTTAACGCAAAAAGAAATCCCGAAAGATCCGATATCGAATATTGCTACCTGGGTCTGAGCGGATGGCGCGGTGGCATTGCGACGATCTTGAGCCGCAGCATCGCCTCGATTCTCTCTGAGTCGTCGTCTGCCCCGAGCAAAAGAAGTATTAATTTTGGCGCGATTCTTCACTATCTTGGATTTCTTCCTGTGATGGGCCTGGAGTTGCGTCGAACGTACCGGCGCGGCCCCCAGCCGCATATGCTGGAGGAGGAAGCCCGGCGAGCGGTCCACGCAGAGTTCGGTGTAAATGTAGATCAGCTGGTGGAAGAGGCTTTCCATAGTCTTTTCCTACTGGAACAGCACTTTAAGAATGCTAAATCCTACTCCTGTCAAATTGAATTTTCTCGGAATGGCACGCTGCATTTTGAGAGTGAGATGATGGGGCGGCATTTTTCGGTACTACTCAGGGCGGGGATACTCCGCGTGGGATCACTAGCCCTGATTGACAAGGCGCGCAAGGACAAGGTCCTGTTTGGGCATGCGAGTTCTGGGCAGCAGTGCATGCTCCTGATGTTTCTTGGCCTCGCAGGTGCGATGTCTGACGACGCCCTCGTTTGCATTGATGAACCCGAGATATCGCTACACCCGAGATGGCAGTCTGAATTTATTGGACTGCTGCAATCTGCCTTTTCATCGTACAGGGGGTGCCATTTCGTGATCGCTACTCATTCCCCGCAAATCGTCGCTGGGCTGAAATCAAAGAACGGCTTCGTCTCGGACTTGGTTAGGGAGACACTTGTGGCATCCGAGGAATACGCGATGCGATCAGCCGACTTCCAGCTCACCGAAGTTTTCCACGAGCCCGGCTTCAAGAACGAGTACTTGATCCGCATCCTGCTTACTACGCTTTCCAAGCTATCGCGGGGGCAGGATCTGTCGGATGAGGATCACGAGCGACTCGATTCCATCGGGCGGATGGAAGACAGGCTGGATGCTGCAGACCCCGTTTTGCATCTTCTGAATCAGATCAAGACGATTGGGAAGTAAAATGCGGAAACTCGTTTTTTCCGGCGAGCATCAGATATTCGTTGAGTCGTACGACAGGCAGTCATATACGATCTGGAATGCAAAGGATGGGCAAATGGCGGCTACGCGAAAATACATTCGCGAGCACTACATGAAGGCGCAGAACTATCGGTGCGCCTATTGTCGCATCGACAAGAAAGAAGCGCATGGTATGGTTTGGGATGTGGAGCATATTCTCCCAAAGTCGCTGTATCCGGCATTCTTGTTCGAACCAAATAATTTGAGTCTGGTCTGCAAGGATTGCAACACTGCCAAGGGCGATGTTGAGGTGCTTCGCAAGCCTAATAAGAGGCTGAAGAATATTCCCTGCGATCAACAGGATTACCTCATCGTTCATCCCCATTTCGACACCTATTCAGATCATTTTGAGATCTCCATCGTCGCGGGCAAGCGCAGATATCGGACGCTCAATAGCGACAAAGCAAAGTTCACCTATGTCAACTGCAACTTTTTCCGTTTTGACCATCAGTTTGCAGAGTGGGAGAGCTTTGATGGAGCAATGGTGGAGGAAGTATCCGAATTCTTGGACCGCTGTCCTGCGGACGCCAAGCCGGCGGAGATCAAGCGCATGCTCGGCCATCTGAAATTCGGCGTCAAGGTTGATTTCGCCTAGACCGGCAGTGAGCGGGGGCGTAGGCCGGCCGTGCTACGGCGATGGCCCACCGCCGCCCAATGATGTCCGTGGGGATGGTGACCCGCGAGCACGCGTGTGGCGCGTTCTTCCGGGCAGGGTCTATGACCTATCGGCTCGCTTGCATGGGCGAGGCCACGTCGGCGGAATCCTTGCGGCGAAGCTCGACCGGGCGCGATCCCGCGTGTGCCGCCGCTATGGGATCTTGAGTGGTGCGCACCCGAGCGGATGATTGGCGCGGCGCATCGGTAAGCCTTCCCGCGCCTGCACCGCTCGACTGTTGATTGCAGTTGGGCAGAAGGTGCCGTGGCCGCAGACATTGGCAGATGAACGACTGTTCCGAATTGGCTGCATCTCGGACGGAGGGGGAGCTGCAGTTCGATGTAAATTGCAACTGGGCCACTGCTTCTCCAGGGAGGCTTTCGGGTCGCCGCTCGGCGGCCGATTTCGGATAGCCCTGATTGGGCCTTCGTCCGGGTTCGGCCAGAGGTGGCCGTTGAGAATTTGGCTTGGATTGTGTGCAAACGCCGCTCGCAAACTAACACCCAGCAGGCAACATGGAGAGCTCTAGTCATGGTTGACTGCTTGGAGGCTCCCAATGGTATTCGGGAAAAGCTCTCGCGGGGTGCGAACGCGCAATACTGCAGTGGTTTCCTTTACGACTAGAGGGGGATGGAAGTTTTCAGGCTAGCATGAGAAATTCTAATTACCGAAATCCGCGCGCGTATAGAGTTGGACGCGTTTTCATTCACTATGAAAGAAAAACAAGAGAAGAGCGGCGTCTGCAAACTTACCGGCGCCAAAGGGAAGTACATTAAAGCGCATATAATTCCAGCCGCTCTTACTCGGCCTGCCAGGAAAGGAGCCTCCTTCGTGGAGGCGGGGATGGGTCGGCGTCCAAAACGCGCTTGGAGCAGTTGGACGGATCACGGCCTGGTCACACAAATCGGTGAAGACATTCTCACGGAGCTGGATACGTGGGCCATCCCGGTCCTGAGATCTAATTGGTTGGTGTGGAGTGGATGGAATACCGCTCATAGACTCGTCGATCACAAAAACGATCTATCTGAGCACTTCACCTACGACCCCGACAGAGGTCACGGTATTCGATTTGTACGCGGCATAGACACGTCACGATTGCGTATGTTCTTTCTTAGTTTGCTTTGGCGCGCAGCTGCCTCGGATCGCCCAGAGTTTGAAGAGATTCGGATACCCACTGCGGACCTGGAGCTACTGCGACTCGCTCTAGTGAATAGAGCCCCGCCGCCAGACTATTTCTATCCCGCGATTGTTACGCAGCTCTCGACAAGATCGCATACACACAATTTCACTCCAATCTATCGCGGTCTCGCGGAATCCGACGGTTCACTCCCTAAGCATAATTTTCGCTTCTACATGGATGGATTAATCGTAAATTTCTATGCTGAGGATGGCTTTCCGTACGAAACGCGTCTGGGCAAAATGCCAGTCGGAACAGCTAGCGACTTATTCGTGAGCACCGTCACATACGAGAATTCTTTTCAACTCGATAACTTTAAACAGATGGTTGCGGAAACCATCACTGCCTGGCCAAAGGACTCTGCGAAGCTTATGTAAATGGAAGTGCGTTCTGATGTCGTATCGCGGGCTAGGTGAATAGTTTGAGTTCTTTCGACTATCACCAGCTTCTATACCCGAGCAACTGTGCAGGGCGTCTGAGGCTCTTCCTTTTGCGATCACTCATGAACGGCAGCTCAGATATGCAGGGAGCATGGTGATTGATGCATTATTGGACTTCCGAAGCGAAGCAGACCCCCCAAGCTGCCGCGAGATGATTTTTCAGACAACCCGCCGGCTGGGCCGGCCGCTACGTCGACAGGGGCAGGAATCATGAGAACCGTTTATGCCAGCTGCACTGGAGGTAGGCGACCAATCCGACGTTTCAGGCGCGCTGAACTACGTCCGTCGATGGATACAGGACTGATACCTTGGTCAACGGCTCTCGGTCGGCCTGTTCAGACCCGGGGGGAAGGAAGACTTAGAAGTCAGTCTCGCCGAAGGGCATCAGCTCTCCATTCGGCACCACTCCACTAAGGTGGCGCCCGGCGGGGACCAATACGACAATTGCAAGCCTTGCTCTGTGGAAGTTATCACCCGTGGTCATCTATCGGGGTAGGCCGCCAGCTCAGGCTAAAATTGCGCGATGAAACACGCAAATAGCAATCGAGACGACTTTTCTCAACCCGTAAAAAGGGCCTTGGCTGCTCGCGCGGGCTGGCGATGCAGCTTCGAAGGATGTGCGAAGCTAACTATCGGTCCGAGCGAAGAGGGGCCCGACAAAATAACAAATATCGGTGTTGCCGCCCATATCTGCGCCGCCTCGCCGAGTTTTCGTCGCTATGATCCCCATGCGACCCCGGAGCAACGTTCCGATATCTCGAACGGGATATGGCTTTGTTCGGACCACGCGACGCTAATTGATCGAGACGAAGTGACGTACACGGAGGCCTCACTTCGCAGCATGAAGCTTCTGCATGAGGAGAATTGCGCTCGTGCCGTACGCCTTGGTTCAAGTGCTGCTCCTATTACAGGTTTAGTCGCGCTCGGCCCGGCCATTATCGTTACCGCTTCTATCGCCGGGATCGAATCTGACGCGTGGACCTTCAAGTTAAGTCACTTCCTTGCCGGTGATTCAAACGATATCGCCACGTTCATCGGAAGCTTTTCGGATGCGCAGCCTTATGACAAATACGTGTTGTGTAACGAGCTGGGAGATGGGCGCCTTGTAACGCAGGCCCCTAGCCTGAAAAAGGACGCTGACGGATACATACTGCATTGCCCGATTGCACCGATTGTCCCGCGCATTGCAGTCAGCAAAATTGGTGGCAGCTTTGCAACGAACGAGGTATCCAGCGATCTTTTCCTCGATGCTAAGGGCAACATCACAGTCGTGTCAGGTTCCGACTATTTCCCTCAGCACGTTCAAGAAGTGCTATCGATGCAACGAGGCGAGTCACCGTTCCATCGAAGGTTCGGCATGCGTTTATTTGAATACTTCAAAAGCTATTCCGACTCACCTTGGCTGGACCTTCTCTTTAAGCTAGATGTTATCCGGCAGGCCTCTATCCCGTACGAGGATACCGTGATGGATCGACATTACACTCCGCTGAAGTGTGTGACCCGTGTTCACACCGTCGAACTGTTATCAAATAAGCCTGTTGCAAACCGACTTCCTGTTCGACTAAGGCTTGATGTCAATGGACTGGGAACTTGGGAGAGGGTAATCGGTGTGTATATGCCGACAGCCGAGCAAATGGCTGAAATCGGGAATCGCTTTCGCTTCATCTGACGAGCATTTAATGCAGCGCTTATACCTACTGCGCGTCCCTCCAAAGTTGCCTCATTGGTCTGAATCTTCATGGACTAGGGATCTGATCGCGCGATAGATGTGTGCAAGCTCTGGGCTGGGGTAACCCAATCATTGCGGGACGCCCGCTTGTCGGCCAAAACGCTCGTTGAGCGCCAGCGCCTCGTAGTGGCAGACAGCCGCGACAATTCACGCGACGCGTGGATAGGCGCGACGAATTCGGCCTGCGCGTGTGGCCAGCCATCTGATCTAGGAGCTCTGGCGCACTGGCAAAGGCTAATTGGGCGTGACAGCTGGGCAGTGTCAATGCAAGCCAAGCACTGACCCGCGACTCGAAAAGTTGTGCCGACAAGCCGCGAGCGCTTGTCCTCATCGCCTTCGCTGATCCCATCCCCTCAATCAATCAACCTCCCCTCGGCATCAAAAAAGGGATAAGCCGGCCCATGATCCCCAATCGGCGCCGCATGCGTAACCAACCCATGCACCTGATGCCACCAGTGCAGCAAAAACCCAGGCGGCTCCATCCGAAAGCGCGAAGCCGCCTGGGGGTCAAGGTCCAGTGCCACCTGATGCGCCGGCCCGGGGGCGGTCATGGCGATGGTGCCGCCAAAGCGCCGGGTGATATGCCGATGCAGATGGCCGCATAGCACGCGCTCGACCTGCGGATGGCGCCGGACTACGGCCTCGAGCAGCGCGGCGTTCTCCAGGCCCTGCTTGTCCATATGGCCGATGCCGGTGTGGAAGGGCGGGTGGTGCAGCATCAGCAGGGTGGGGCGTTCCGGGGCGACAGCCAGCGCGGCTTCCAGCCATGGCAGCGCATCCGGGTCCACGCGTCCGCCGCTGTGGCGCGGCACGGTGCAGTCGAAGGCGATCAGCGTCAACGGCCCCGCTTCGATGCGGTAGTGCACGGGCGAGTCGCCATCGCCCGCGGCGAATAGATAGGCATGGTCGGCAAACACGCGACGCAGTGCGTCCCGGCTGTCGTGGTTGCCGGGCATCAGTCGCACCGGGATTGGCAGGGTTTCCAGGATCCCCCGCAGGAAGCGATATTCGTCCTCGCTGCCGAAGTCGACCAGGTCTCCGGTTACCACGGCGATATCGGGACGCTGGGGCAGGGCCAACAGCGTATCGATGCATTGGCGCAGCGCGTCCGCGGTATCCACGCGGCGGTAGGACAGCTTGCCGCCGGCCTTGATATGCAGGTCCGTGATGTGGGCGACGAGGTAGGGCGTGGCTTGGGAAGCGGTCTGCATCATGCCGCGCTCCGTGCCGCCTCGGCGGGCAGCGTCACCAGATGGCTGGTATCGATGCGCAGGCCGACGCGGTCGCCGGCTGCCCAGCGGTCGCGTCGCGCGGTATCGAGCACGATCGGCGCTGGGGCGCCCACGTCGACCAGCAGCCTGGTCGCATGCCCGAGGAACAGCGCGGTGACGACGCTGCCGGTCACATGGACATCGGGCGCGCCGGGCGCGTCGGTCAGCGCCACGTCCTCCGGCCGGAACATCAGCTCGGCCTGTGCGATCTCGATGTGTTGCGCCTCACGCGGCAACGCGCCTCCCGGCACGCGCCAGACGTGGTCGGCCGCGGCCGCCGGCAAGCGGTTCATGGTGCCGATGAAGTCCGCGACGAAGGCGTTGGCCGGATTCCGGTAGACCTCCTGCGGCGTGCCGCTTTGCGCGATGCGCCCCTTGTCCATCACGATGATGCGATCGCCCAGCGCCATCGCCTCCGCCTGGTCGTGCGTGACATAGACGGTCGTGATGCGCAGGCTGCGCAGCAAGCGGTTGATGTCGGCGCGCAGGGCGTCGCGCAGCTTGGCATCGAGCGCGGTCAGCGGTTCGTCCAGCAGCAATACGCGCGGCTGAACGGCAATGGCGCGCGCCAGGGCCACGCGCTGACGCTGGCCTCCCGACAGCTGATCGACGCGCCGATTGGCGAACGCGCCCAACTGCATCATGGCCAGCATGTCGTCGACGCGCCGGCGGCGGGTCTGCGCATCGACCTTGCGCACGCGCAGGCCGTAGCCGATGTTCTCGGCGACTGTCATATTGGGGAAGAGGGCATAGTTCTGGAACACCATGCCGACGCCACGCTGCTCGATCGGCAGATGCGTGACCGGGGCACCGCCGAACAGCACCTCGCCACCGGTATCGGGAAATTCGAGGCCCGCGATCATGCGAAGCGTGGTGGTCTTGCCGCAGCCGGACGGGCCGAGCAGTACGACGGTTTCGCCGGCGCCGATGTCCAGGTCCAGCGGTTCGAGCGCCCGCGTGCCGTCGGGGAACGTCTTGCCGCAGCGGCGCAGGGCGATGGTGGTGGGCTCATGCATGGCGGGGGGCCTCCGTTTGTGGCTGGGGCTGGGACTGCGGCGCGCTATCCAAGCCGACAGGTGGATTCAGCGAAGTGGTGACCGTGCCGGCGAACGGCACGGGCGTGTCCTGCTCCGGATGTCGCTGGGCGCGTGCGCCCATGGCGGACACCATCTGCATCACCACCAGCAGCGGGATGATCATCAGGAAAAACACGATGGTGTAGGCGGAGCCGATTTCCAGCCGCATCGATGCATAGCTGTCGGCGAGTCCAACCGGCAGCGTCTGCGTGGTGGGGGTATGGAGCATCCAGGTCAGGTTGAATTCACCGACCGACAGCGTCACGACCATCAGTGCGCCGGCGAGAATGCCTTGGCGGCAATTGGGCAGCACCACGGTGAAGAATCGCTGCATGCGCGTGGCGCCGAGGCTCGCGGCCGCGTCTTCCAGCGTGCGGATGTCGATGGCGGACATGATGGCCAGTACCGAGCGGACCATGAAGGGCAAGGTGAACAAGGCATGCCCGATCAGGATGAAGACCCAGCTGGTGCGCAACCATGGCAGGCCGCCATACAGCAGGATCAGGCCGAGTGCCGTCGCCAGGCCGGGGATCGCCACCGGCAACATCAGCAGCTCTTCGATCAGCCGGGTCACGCGGCTGCGGCGCAGCGCCATGTAGTAGGCGGCCGGAACGCCGAGCACCAGCGTGCAGGCCAGGCACGCAAGCGCAATGCCGAGCGACAGGAAGATGGTGTTGCGGTACAGGCCCCATACCTCCTGGACCCACCGCGTGGTCAGGCCGCTTTCCAGCCCAACGAAGATATTGTTGGTCAGGCCCGCCAGCACGGAGAGCGCCACGGGTACGGTCATGAAGGCGCAGACGGCGAGCGTCAGTGCCAATTGCGCCCAGTAGGCGTAGCCACGACGGACGGAATTCATGCGCGCGCTCCTATGCGGTGGCGGCAACCGCGTTGCCGGACAGATGCCGAGCCACCGCCAGCAGGGCCCAGGTCACGGCACCGAGCAGGATCGATAGCGCGGCGGCCATGCCGAAGTTGGCGTAGTTGGTGAACTCGTTGTAGATGGTCAGCGGCAGCACGTCGAGCTGCGTGGCCAGCGTGAACGCGGTGCCGAACGCGCCCATGCTGGTGGCAAAACAGATCGCGCCGCTGGAAATCAGGGCGGGCATCAGCGCGGGCAGCATCACGTCGCGCACCACGCGCCAGCGGTTGGCGCCGAGCGAGCGGGCCGCTTCTTCCAGCGAGCCGTCGAGCTTCTCCACGGCCGCCATCACGGTCAGGATCACGCGCGGAATGGAGAAATACAGGTAGCCGACGAACAGTCCCGCCATGCCATAGGCGAACGTCCAGCGCTCGCCGGCAAGCAGATCGCCGATCGAGGCGAGCAGGCCGTTGCGGCCGCCCAGCATGATGACCATGAACCCGATCACCACGCCGGGGAATGCCAGCGGAAAGGTCAGCATGGCGACCAGTACCGACTTGCCCGGCACCGGATGCCGCTGCAGGAAGGTTCCTGCCACGCCGGCAATCGCCAGCGTGACCAGCGTCACCGATGCCGACAGCAGCACCGTGG
>Ga0180218_1000600_pt1 | contig 30306 bp, 27 predicted proteins | sample eDN3rd37CKraftBY_FD_151334 | JGI IMG/M metagenome (GOLD analysis project Ga0180218, IMG submission 151334) | Enriched backyard soil microbial communities from Emeryville, California, USA - eDNA 3rd pass 37_C Kraft BY (version 2) (version 2) | ecosystem: Environmental > Terrestrial > Soil >... | reverse complement strand
AACGACGTCCTGATTCCTAATCTGAGGGTCGCAGGTTCGAATCCTGCCGGGGTCGCCAAGGGAATCAATGATATAGACGAGCCCACAGCACGCTCGCAATGGATGTATCCGACGGTCGCGGATGCGCCCTCACGACACTTGCTGAGAGAGGTTCTCCCGCTTGGCATCGACCCTTCGAAGAAAGGCCGATAGTCGGAACCGCTTTTGATGATCGCATGTGCGGTGCGAGCTATCTTGGTGGTAATGGCTGTCAGCGCCTTGCGCTTGAGGTCCGCGCGCCGAGCTAGCTTTGGCAAGCGCGCGGTGGTCCGGTCCAAGCCAAGTTTGCCGGTCGGTGCGATTGGCGCTCTCGATAATGCGGATAACGGCCTCAGTGCGCGTCGACGCGACAGCGATTGTGTCCGCCTTCTCCAGCTGGCTGTGGCCGACGCGCTCCTCGGTGATTTCGATCCCGCGCGCGCGGAGCACGGGCCGCACCGTGTTCTTCAGGAGCAGCCCCAGCTGAGCCGGATCCCAAACTCGGCGGAGAGGTTTGGGAATCTGGTTCGGTCACGCGCCGAGGCGGGCAATCGCGGCTGCAGCGAGCTTCTTCTGCAGGAAAACGTGCACCGGGAGTCGCAAAGCCCTTCTGATCGGCGAGCAAGCCTGAGAACGTCGTTCCATTGAGTGGAATAATTATGCCGTCTTCCCGAGACAATAAAAATTCTGTATCAATGCCGCAGCGTGTCGAATTCAACAGGGCGCGCGGGCCAGCGGGCTGAGTGGACGGCCTTGGTTCAGAAGAAGCATGTCATGTCAGACGGAGGCAAACTCCGCGACAGTAGAGGAGAGGAAACAAGTTATGAGCTTGCCGAAATTCGTGCGCTTCGCAGTTGTCGCTGCTGGAGCCCTGAGCACTCTACTGTTCTTAGACGCTCGAGAAGCACCCGTTGCCGCCCAGACGAAAGACAAAATCCGCATCGCGGCACAAGTCTGGTTCCCGAGCTTCCCGCAGTATGCTGCCATTGAGCGCGGCATCTATGCGAAGTGGGGCCTGGATCCATCGATCAAGGTCTATCCTTCGGGCGCGCCAATCGTGCAAGCGGCGGCAACCAGCGAGTGGGACGTTGCCCACATCGGCCTGCCACCGACGGTCCAGGGGGTAAAGCTTGGCCTGATTATCGCCGGTGCCATCAGCGAGGAAGCGATCATCCAGGAGATGATTGGCCGGCCCGACTATGTCGCGGCAGTGCGAAAGGATCCGTCCAAGCTCAAGGGCGCAAAGATCTTCATTACCACCGCTTCCACAGGGCACTTCATGATCGAAGGGTGCCTCAAGAAGCGCGGCATCGCGATGTCCGACGTGCAAGTGCTGCCATCCGAGCAGCAGGCCTCGCTCTCCGCTTTCATTGCAGGCAATGGCGACCTGGCTCAGCTCTGGCCACCGCAGACGACGGCTGCGCGTGAGCGCGGCAACGTAAAGCTATGCGATGGCGTCGAAGCAGGGCTGAAGATTCCGTCCGTCTGGGTGATCCATCCGGACTTCGCCAAGAAGAATCCGGATGCGGCTGTACGCTGGCTGCGAGCAACTCTGGAAGCCGTGGATTGGGCGCGCAAGAACAAAGCTGACGCCGCTGCGCTCTATAAGAAGTGGGATCAGTTCCGCGGTACGCAGACACCGGACAGCTTCCTCAAGGAGGAGATCGATCTCGCCACCGATCTCTGGCCGATCGAGGAGCAGCTCAAAGTGATGAAGTCCCAGGCAGGCAAGCCCGCGTACGTCAACGAGGCCATCGAGGGGATTGCACAGTTCTACGTTCGCATCGGCCGGATGAAGGAAGTGTCCCCCGCGATCTTCAAGATGATCGATACGAGCTGGATCGACAAAGCCGCCGCGCTGCCGGCCCGGTGAGCGAGTACCCGGCTGGGGTGGGCGGCTGCCCACCCCTCAATCGACTCGCAAAGCGCACAGCGGAAAAATGCAAAACGACCTTTCCTACGAAAATGTCACCATGCGGTTCGAGGGGCGCTCGGGTGCTGTCCAAGCTCTCGAACGCTTCGACTTCCAGGTCAACTCCAGCGAGTTTCTCGTCATTGTCGGGCCGTCCGGATGTGGGAAGAGCACGCTCCTTCATCTGACGGCGGGATTGTACAAGCCGCCGACCGGGCGCATCCTGCTCGGCGGCACGGAGATCAAGGAGCCCGGTCCAGATAAGGCGATCGTCTTCCAGAACTTCTCGTTGTTTCCCTGGAAGACCGTGCATGACAACATCGACTTCGGCCTGCGCATCAATGGCATTCCAGCCACCGAGCGTGAAGAGCAGATCAAGAGGGTGATCCATCTCATAGGCCTCGAAGGCTTCGAGAACCATTATCCGCGTCAGCTCTCCGGCGGGATGCAGCAGCGTGTAGCCATCGCTCGGAGCTTCGTTCTCAAGCCGCGCACGCTACTGATGGACGAACCGTTCGCCGCGCTCGATGCGCAGAACCGCCAAATCATGCAGGAGGAACTGGTCCGCATCTGGCAGACACAGCGGCCCACTGTCCTCTTCATTACGCACAGTGTCGAGGAGGCGGTCTTTCTTGCCGACCGCGTCATTGTCATGACACGCCGGCCGGGGCGCGTGAAAGAGGTGATCGATATCGCGCAGATTGCCGGAGAAAATCACTGGCGATCAGATCCCTTCGACGAGGTGATCCGGCGCGCGGATTTTCAGGATATGCGCTCGCGCATCTGGGGGCTCGTCAAAAGCGAGATCAGCGTCAGGAATTGAAAGCATGAATGGCGCAGCACGCAACAATGGCCTCGCCCGCGCGCTGCTTGGCGCGATCTCAGTAGGATCCGTACTTGCCGCGTGGTGGCTGGTCACCTCGCTCGAGCTCGTCAAGCCGCTCATCCTGCCGCCTCCGGTCGATGTCTGGACGGGCTTTCTGGACATCTGGCACGGCTATCTCAATGTGCCATTCTGGAATCATTTCCTCGCCAGCATCTCCGTCATGCTGGGCGGCTATGCCATGGCGATCGCAGTCGGCGTACCGCTCGGGATCTTTATGGCGTGGAATCGCGTCGCGGATTGGGTCTTCGGCCCGCTTCTCCAAATCCTGCGTCCCATTCCGCCGCCTGCCTGGATACCGCTCGCGATCCTCTGGTTCGGCATCGGCTACGCCGGCAAGATATTCATCGTGTTCGTTGCGGCCGCCGTGCCGTGCATCCTCAACAGCTATCTGGCGATAAAGCAGACGCCGCCAGAGTTGTTGAATTCCGCGCGCAGCCTCGGCGCCAAGCCGCACACGCTGCTGTTCGAGGTTGCAATCCCCTCGGGCCTTCCGACGATCATGACGGGTCTCAGGATCGCCCTCGGCATCGCCTGGGCTTCGATCGTCGCAGCCGAACTCGTCGTCTCACTCGCAGGCTTCGGCTTTCTGATCATGAACGGCTACCGCAATCTCGAGAGCAATATCGTATTCGTCGGGATGGCAGCGGTTGCGCTCTTGGGCCTGCTGATGAACGTCCTGTTCGTGCACATTGAACGAGCCCTGCTCCCGTGGAGGGAGGACCAGGACAATGGCTGATGGATCGGCCGAGGCTAGGGCGAGCCGCTTGTCGGTAGAAGCAGCACCGGAAGGCGCCACGCTAGGGAGCCGGATTGAAGCGCTGCCGAATGCGGTGCGCGTCAGCGTCATGCTCCTCTTCTGGCTCGCTGTTTGGTACGGCGTCGTTGAACTATTCAACGTGTCGAAGGACTTTCTCCCCAATCCTATCGACGTCCTAACCCGGATCGTGCGCTTGGCATGGGAGCCGGTCGGAGCGGGGGCGCTCCTGACGCACGCATGGGCCAGTATCGTCCGGTTGATGTGGGGATTTGCGGCGGCGATCCTGATCGGCGTGCCACTCGGTCTCGCGATGGCCTACTATCGCCCATTGCAATGGATCATCGCGCCGCTTTTCGAGTTGTTCAGGTACATCCCGCCGATCGCCTGGGCGCCATTCGCGATGTTCTGGTTTGGTGCGGGCAGCGCCGCGCAGGCCTACGTGATTTTCACGTCGTCGTTCGCGCCGATCCTGATAAACACGTTTCGTGGCGTACAGCTCGTCGATAGCCGACTGATCGACGCTGCGCGCACACTTGGCGCGAAGTCATGGACCATTCTCTTCGAGGTGGCTTTGCCGGCGGCTTTGCCTCATGTCGTCACAGGTCTGCGCATCGGCCTGGCGACGGGATGGATGGCGCTCATCGCCGCCGAAATCGTCGCGGGTACTGGCAGCCGTGATGGTCTTGGTTACTTGATCCTCCAGGGTCAGCAGCAGCTCCACGCGGATCTTACAATTGGTGCGATGGTCCTCATCGGTATCCTCGGCTCACTTATTGATGTGGGCATCCGGACGGCCGAGAGGCGCTTCGCCTACTGGCGCGAGTAACAGCAGACGTGAAATCTACACTCTGGCAATAGCTGTTCTTGCCTCTGGAATAGTGGTCGGGATAGCTCGCCAATCACGCCCAGCCGAGTGCCGTCTCACCATTTCGCACTACTGTCCAGCAGGCGGGCAGCACGTCCTGGAATCTGAGGGCTCACCAGCCACCATCGTCATGAAGGCGCTGATGCCTTGGCCCATCCACGATGGCGGTGGACGCCGGCGCAATCGATCTTCTGTCGCGATCACTCCAGCCATCAGTCGATAAGGTTCATCTCAAGGCGGATGAAATCGGCGCGATAGACCACTTCGCCAACATACAACACCGTGCCGTCAGGACTCGAAAATACGCGCCGGATCTCGGCGACGGGCGCGCTCGCCGAGATGCTGAGGGCCTTTGCTACATCGGTTCCTGCCTTGCCGATCGTAAGCGTCTGGACCGCGCGCGCGATCTTGACCTCGGGCAGATCCAGAAGAACGGGAATGATCGTCTCATTGCGAAAGCGCCGCGGATTGAGCTTGAACACGCGCTCATCCAGGTAGACGGAAATCACCGAGTTGGCTTGGCGCGGTCCCATATGAATGCGGCGCATGTAACGATACTTGGGCGCCGGTTTGCCATCCTCGGGTTGCAGCTCAGGAACGCGATGTCCCTCTTCCAGAGCGACCAGCTTAGGCCGCGAGGTTCGATACCCTTCCGCCAAGCCGCGGAGCGATGTCTCAATGCGCATCTTTGGATGCACCGGCGGACGGCTGATGACGAAGGTGCCGCGCCCTTGCTTCGTAGAGATCAGCCCCTCGCGCTTCAGCATTTGCACGGCAAGGCGAACTGTTATGGGCGAGACTTCGAATTCCTCGCTGAGCTGGGTAAGCGTCGGAATGAGCGCCCCGACGGCCCACGCGCCTCGCGCGATGCGCTCGCGCATGGCGTCGGCAACCTGCACATAGAGCGGGCTGGCAGAGTCGACGAAGGCGCCCTTCATGGCCGGATCATCCTTGCATCAGGCGGCAGATTGCCTCTGAATTGACAAGTGTGCTTAAATCTATACACATAAACATAATAACAGCCACATTCTGGGAGGAAGGGCGATGATTGGGCGGTTCGCGAGACTATTGGCTCTGCTTGCGGCGGTAGTGACGACTTATCCGGCCGAGGCACAGCAGTATCCCAGCCAAGTTATCAAGCTCATTGTCCCATATCCCCCTGGCGGCGCTGTCGATGTGACCGGGCGACTCCTTGCAGACTATTTAGAGAAGGAGATGAAGGCCAGCTTCGTCGTCGAGAACAGGGCCGGCGCAGCCGGCACCATTGGCGCAAGGTTCGTGGCGCGCGCCGAGCCCGATGGCTACACGATCCTGCTCAGCGGATTGGCCACACATGCATTTGCCCCTTCGCTGTTCAAGTCCCTGCCCTATGATCCGGTCGCCGACTTCGAGCCGATCACGCAGGTAACCGACGGGCCACTCATTCTTGCCGTGTCCTCGAAATCGGACATCAAGAGTGTCGATGAGTTCATTGCAGCCATGAAGGCCAAGGGCTCGAATGTAAACCATGCCAGCAATGGATTTGGCACCTTGCCCCATTTGTCGGTGGAGCTGCTCAAGCAGACGGCGGGTTTCCAAAGTACGCACGTCGCATTTCGCGGTGGCAACGAGGCCGTAACAGCTCTGCTCGGCGGCCAGGTGGACTTTACGTTCAATCACGTTCCGATTGTTCTTCCGCAAGCACAAGATGGCGCGTTTCGCGCTCTGGCCTCCAGCGGAGCGACGCGCGGGGATGTGTTGAAGGACGTTCCGACATTGAGGGAGCTGGGCTACGACGTCGTGGCGACGGCGTGGTTCGGCCTCTTCGCGCCGGCCAAGACACCGCGTCCGATCATCGACAAGATCTATCAGGCCGTCGTGAAAGTCGCGGCGAGCACGGATCTGAAGAAGCGATTGCTCGCCCAGGGTGACGATATGGTCATTGAAGGCCCGGAGAAATTCCGCGCGCTGCAGCTCGCGGAGATCAAGAAATGGGGCAAGATCATCGCTGAGGCCAAGATCGAAAAGAAATGACGTCTGCCATGAGCCATCCGAATATCATTCTCATCATGACGGATCAGCAGCGCGCCGACACCATCGGCGCGCTAGGCGCGCCGTGGATGCATACCCCTCACCTGGACCGGCTTGCGCGCGAAGGCACCGCGTTCACCGAGTGCTTCGTCACGTCACCGGTGTGTGTCGCATCGCGCGCCAGCCTTTTCACGGGGAAATATCCGCACGGGTGTCAAGTCTTCAGCAACTTCCAGCCCTGGGAGCCGACCTGGGTCGGCACGCTCGCCAAGCAGGGTTACCACTGCGTCAGCATCGGCAAGATGCACATCAATCCGTACGATGCTCCGGGTGGTTTCCATCAGCGTTTCGTCGTCGAGAACAAGGACCGGCCCCTGTTCCTGGAGGAGCGGGATCGCGCCATCTACGACGAATGGGACAAGGCCCTTCATGCTCGAGGGCTCGAGAAGCCATCGCGCTACAATCGCTTCGCGGCAGATCCAGAAGGCTACAAGCAAGCGCTCGGTGCGTTCCCGTGGCACCTGGATGCCGACATGCACCCGGACAATTTCATCGGTAATACCGCTTGCTGGTGGATAGACGAGCGTAAGAACGCCGATCCTCTCTTCTTGCAGATTGGCTTTCCAGGGCCGCATCCGCCCTACGATCCGCTACCTGAATGGCTGGAGCGTTACGCGGATGTCGACATCCCCGTAACGAGCCTGAGCGACAGCGAGTTGGCGGCACAGCCGCGAGCCCACCACATGCTGCGCGAGAATATGAAGACCTTCAATTTCGACTCGGTCGCCTGGCGCAGCGATTTGACAAAAGACGAACTTCTCCGATTGAGACGCCACTATGCCGCGAACGTCTCCATGATCGACGAGCAGGTGGGCCGTATTCTCGCCGCGCTGGATCGGCGCGGATATCTGGAGAATGCGATTGTCATATTCACGTCCGATCACGCGGACGCACTCGGGGATCACGGCCACATCCAGAAGTGGACCATGTATGACTCGGTCTTGCGCGTGCCGCTCATCTTCTGGTCGAAGAACCATGTGCGACAAGGCCTCGTACGAGACGATCTCGTGCAGCTCATCGATATCGCTCCGACTATACTGGAGGCCGCCGGCGCTGAAGTCCCCGCTGATTTCGAGGCTCGTTCGCTATGGGGCGCGTTGAAGGAGCAGCCCGAGTACACACCGCGCGATGTGGTGTTTGCCGAGCTTGCCCGCGATCATATCCAGACCGGCAGCGAGTTCGTTATCATGCGCCGCTGCAAGGACTGGAAACTCGTCGTGTACCTGGATGACGAGAATGGGGAACTGTACGATCTGCGCAATGATCCCGGCGAGACGACCAACCTCTGGCACAAGTCCGTGCCGGGGCGTGACAAGATGATTGACGATTGCCTTCGCTGGTCCCTCGGGGGGGCTCTGAAGGCCAATCGACGTCCAACGCGGGCGCCTCAGAAGGCCATGGCCATTTGACGCGTTGCTGACACCGCGCGTTCCCTCGGGGAATACGAAACACGCGGTGCAGGGCGACGGGGCATCAGTTCCCTCTCGTGATCAGCTCTGCACCTCGTTCGCCGATCATCAGCGTCGGCGCATTGATGTTTGCAGACGTGATGGTCGGCATGACCGACGCGTCGACTACGCGTAGCCGCTCGACGCCTCGAACGCGCAGCTTCGCGTCAACAACGGCCATATCATCAACGCCCATGCGGCATGTGCCGCTCGGATGAAAGACCGTGCCGCCGTGCGTACGTGCAAATTGAAGAATATCTTCATCGGAGCGCGCGTCTTCACCCGGCAGAACCTCCTCCGACCAGAGATCGCGAAACGCCGGCTGGCGATAGATGTCACGTAGCGTTTTCACGCCCGCGACGGCGACTTTGCGATCCAGCTCCTCAGAAAGATAGCGCGGCTCTATGCGCGGGTTTTCGAACGGATCGGCACTCCGAATGGCGAGACGCCCCCGAGAGTCCGGATGGCATTGCCACATAGCCGCAGTGAAGCCGGAATATCGATGCAGCGGTTCGCCCGGCTTGTCCACCGAGAGAGGCATGACGTTGAACTGGATATCAGGACGTCCATCTGAGGCGTGCTCGGTGCACGCTGCGCCGCCGACCTGACCGGCGCCAATGGTGAGAGGGCCACGTCCATGCACCAGCCACTGCCAGCCCATTTGCGCGAGGCGCACCGGATTGCGTATGTCGTCATTCAGCGAGATGGGTTTTTTCAGTCGCACGATCGTGCGGACTTGATAGTGATCCTGCAAGTTCTCGCCGACCCCCGGCAGATCAGCAGTCACGGCAATCCCGTACCCGCGCAGCAGATCCGAAGGACCAATGCCGGATAGCTGAAGGAGTTGAGGCGACTGCAGAGCGCCTGCCGACAGAATAACCTCGCCGTCGACACGCGCCACATGACGCCGGCCGGCCTTCGCAAACTCCACGCCGACCGCACGCGCGCTCTCGAAGAGCACGCGCGTGGCCTGCGCCTCAGTGACCACCGTGAGGTTGGCGCGCGACAGCGCCGGCTTCAAGAAGGCGACCGACGCACTCTCCCGCCACCGCTTGTTTATGCTGAGTTGGTAACTGCCGACGCCGAGCGTCGTTTCGCCGTTGAAGTCGTGATTGGCCGGAAGACCAAATTGCTGCGCGGCCTCCACCCAGGCGCGGCAGGCCGGGTGATCGTTGCGCAGCGTTGAAACGTGCAGTGGACCATGGGCGCCGCGATACTGGCTCGGTGCCCCATCGAAGCGCTCGAGCCTGCGGAAAACCGGGAGCACATCCCGGTAGCTCCACCCCGCCGCGCCAGCCCGCTCCCAATCGTCGAAATTCTCCTTCTGGCCGCGAATGAAGATGAGGCCATTGATCGAGCTGGAGCCGCCCAGCACACGACCACGCGGCCAGACGATACCGCGGCCGGCTGTCCCCTCGGACGGTTCGGTCGGAAACTGCCGCGAGAAGCGCGCATCATAGATCGTTCGCGAGTAACCGACCGGTAGCTTGAGCCAGAAATGGCGATCGCGCGCGCCTGCTTCCAGCAGTAGCACGCGACAGTGAGGATCCGCCGATAATCGGTTCGCAAGCACGCAACCGGCCGAGCCGGCACCAACAATGACATAGTCGTAGGCCTGATCTTGCGACACGTTGGTCCTCGGTGTCCGGGATGGCTGTTGGCTGCCGGTGCGAGCAGACAGGTTCCAAACTCACGTGAAACATCCTATTAGTACTATCTATAGAATGTTTGAGGCAAGCGACAATGGCAGACGCCGGTCATCGCATCTTCGGATCGCGCCGCATTCCCCTCTATGTCCAGCTCGCCGAGCTGTTTCGGCAGCGGGTGAACCGTGGCGTCTGGCCGGCCGGGAGCGTGCTGCCCACGATCGATCAGCTCATGGAGCAGTTCGACGTGGCCCGTGTCACGGTGAGGCAAGCGGTCGCGCTGCTGGCGGAAGAGGGGCTGCTCTCACCGCAGCGGGGCCGTGGCACGTTCGTGAGTGGCCATGTGGGCAATCACCGGAAGCTCAAGGTTCAGACGACGCTTGCGGATCTGGTTGCGATGTATGATGGGGACCGGCCAGATCACGCCACACTGGCGGAGGGAATCGCCAGTCCGCTCATCTCCGATAGTGATGGCCGTGCGGCACCGAAGTACTTTCACATACGACGCGTGCATTCACGCAATGGCGAGCCCTACTGTCTCATTTCGGTTTATATCGACTATCGCATCTACCGGCGGGCGCCGACAAGGTTTCGACGGCAGCTCGCACTGCCCATCCTGACCTCGCTTCCGGGCCTCAAGATCGCGTCAGCGCGTCAGAAGTTGACGGTATCTACCGCCGACGTCGAGGCCGCGAATCTTTTGGGTATCTCGATCAATGCGCCTGTGGCAGACGTTCGGCGCGTTCTCTGCGCGCCTGACAGAACCGTTATCTATCTCGCCGAAGTGAGCTATCGCGGCGATTACATCCACTTGGAAATGGACCTCAAGCCGTGATGCCGGATATCGATGTTCGCCGCGCAGCCGTGCGGCCGCCGTTTCCCAAATAAATAGGCGCGCTGCCTTGACAGCGATCAATGTCGAAACGTCAGCCGCCCCGCTTTGGTGCGGCTCACATGACTGCAAGCAGAGGTTCAATCGCCGATGACCTTGACAAAGCACACCCGGCTTTATCTGGCCTTGGCGGTTGCTGCGGTCGCGGGGGGCACGCTTGCATATCATCTGCTGCGTTCTACCGAGGTTCCGGTTGCTTCGATGGTGGAGAACGTCCCTGTGCGGGTCTTCGGGCTCGGAACGATCGAAGGCCGCGTGGTTTCCAAGATTGGCTTTGAGGTCGGAGCGGCTATCGTCGAGCTCAAGGCGGATCACGGCGACCTCGTGAAGAAAGGCCAGGTGCTGGCGCAACTCAATGCCACGCTGCAGGAGGCCAAAGTCGCGAAGGCCAAGGCTGCCGTACTAACCGCAGAAGTCTCATTGAAGAAGGCAGACGCCAACACCATCAAGGCAAAGGCAATTCTGGCGCAGCGCCTGGAAGCCAATCGGCGCAAGCAGGAGCTGGCGAGCCGGCAGGTGACATCAACGCAGGTGGCCGAAGAAGCCCAACGCGACGAAGATGTCGCAAAGGCGGATGTCCTGGTTGCCGAGAACGACATCGACGTCGCGAAGGCACAACTGACCGATGCCCGGGCCCAGCTCGCCTTCGAGGAAGCCCTTCTCAGCCAGCACACCTTGCGGGCCCCTTACGACGCCCTCGTGGTCGACCGGCAAAAGGAGCTTGGAACGGTCATCAAGGCCGGCGACACGATCTTCACCCTCGTTGCGACCGGCTCGGTGTGGGCGCTCGCCTATATCGACGAGGCCCGCTCGGGCGCCATCCAGGAGGATCAGCCCGCGGAAGTGCGCCTGCGTTCGCTCCCGGATCGGATGTTCGCCGCGCGCGTGGCCCGCATCGGCATCGAAAGCGACCGCGTCACGGAAGAGCGCCGGGTCTACGTGAAGTGCGACCAGTGCCCGCCCCGCTTTCACCTTGGCGAGCAGGCGGAGGTACTCATCACTGTTGCAAGGCTGGCCAAAGCCCTGCTGATCCCCGAGGCGGCCGTCACCGGGTTCGACGGAGGCAAGGGTACAGTTTGGACAGTGGACGGCGGGCGCCTGAAACGCCGCGTGGTCGCATTCGGGCATCGAACCGAGGATGCGCGCCTGGAGGTTCGGGAGACGCTTCCCAAGGACGTCGCCATTGTCACGCTGGTCAGTAGCACCCTGCGTGAAGGTGATAGGGCGCGGCCGGTGCGGGAGCGGGCACCGTGAACCTCGCTTTCCGGGACGTTCGGCACAATCTGTTCCGGTTTCTGCTGACCTGCTTCGGCCTGAGCTTGCTGTTGAGCGTCGTGCTGGCGATGATCGGCATCTACCGGGGCATCGTCGTCGACGCCATGACAGTCGCACGCAACCACGGTGTAGATCTTTGGGTGGTGGAAGCGGGCTCGCGCGGACCATTCGCCGAGGCCTCGCGCATCCCTGGCGACAGCCGCGAGGGCATCGCGCGTCTCGCTGGCGTGGCTGCGGCAGGCTCGGTCACTTACCAGACCGTGGAGGCCGATCGTTTCGGGAAGAAGATCAGGCTCTACGTGATCGGCTTCGAGCCCGGACGGCCGGGCAGCCCGACCGGCATCACGAGGGGACGTGCGATCGGCAAGAGCCGGTTCGAAATGGTGGCGGACGGCAGCACCGGATTGAAGATCGGCGACACGGTGAAACTCGGCCGCACGGGCTTTACGGTCGTGGGCCTCACCGAGAACCAGGTGGCGTCCAGCGGAGATCCCGTCGCCTTCATCACTTTGCCGGATGCGCAAAAGTTGCAGTTCGAGCTGGCGCCGCCTGCCGCCCGCGTGCAACAGGCGCGCGGGAGCGAGGGCGCAAGCAGGGACACCGTGAATGCGGTCGTCGCACGGCTCGCGCCTAATGCCAGCGTCGAGGCCGTTGCCGAGACGGCGCGCAGATGGCGGCATCTGAGCGCGCTCACTCAAGCCGAGCAGGAGCGCGTTCTGGCGGAATCGCTCGTCGATCGAGCGCGGCGGCAAATCGGGATGTTCACGAGCATTCTTCTGCTCGTCTCGACGGTCATCATCGCCCTCATTGTCTATACGATGACCATGGAGAAGATTCGCCAGATCGCCATGCTGAAGCTGATCGGCGCACCTGACCGGACCATCGTCAGCATGATCGTGCAGCAGGCGCTGGCGCTCGGCCTGACGGGCTTTGTGTTCGGTACCTTGCTGATCGCCGCCATCAAGGATCATTTCCCTCGTCGCGTCGTCCTCGAGGCGGACAGTGTCTTGGCGCTGGGGTCCATTGTGGTCGTCGTCTGTTTGCTGGCCAGCGTCCTCGGGGTGCGCGCCGCGCTCAAGGCCGATCCGGCCACCGCGCTCGGGAGCTGAAGATGGCCGCCTCAGGGTCCGAGCAGGCGCTCATAAGCCTCAGAGGCATCTCGAAGCATTTCGGCGAGGGCGAAACGCGTATCGATGCCTTGCGCGACATCTCGTTGGATGTGGTACCCGGCGAGGTCGTGGCCTTACGGGGGCCTTCCGGTTCGGGCAAGACCACATTGCTCAATGTCATCGCCTGCATTCTCGATCCCTCGGGCGGACGCATGAGCCTCGACGGCGAGCTCGTCTATGAGGGCAGATGGTTGCGCAAAGACCTGCGGCGGCTACGTCTGGAAAAGATCGGTTTCATCTTCCAGTTCCACAATCTGCTGCCGTTCCTGACGGCAACCGACAACGTCGCCCTCGTTCTGCAGCTTGCCGGCAAAACTCTGCAGGAGGCGGAGGCGCGCGCAGGTGAGCTCCTCGACTACCTCGAGGTCGGGCGGCGCAAGAGCGCGTTTCCGGCCAAACTTTCCGGTGGCGAAGCACAGCGCGTGGCCATTGCGCGCGCGCTCGCCAATCGCCCGCGCATCATCCTGGCCGACGAGCCAACGGCCGCCCTTGATTCAAGACGGGCGCAGATTGCCATGGACCTGTTGCGCAAGCTGGCCGTCGACCAGCAAGCCGCAGTGATGGCCGTCACGCACGACGAGAAGATTTTCGACCGCTTCGATCGCATGTTCATGCTGCGTGATGGCAAGCTGGAAGGTGTCGTTCGGACGTAGATATTCATGACCTTCGGCCGAAGATCGGTAAGGTTCAATCGGCAGCAAGCAAGTGTCATACTGTGCAAGCGGTTTGAACGCAGCACGCCGACTTGATTTTTCTGCTCACCAGCACCATCTAGCTTACATGTCACAGCTCAGACTTCCCTTATCGCCGCGTTCAGCCAAGCATGACTTGGCCCGAGGCGGATTCGTGCCTGCTTAACAGGCGCTCAGGAAGTCCGCTTCGGCTGCTCCCGACACACTGATGTTGACTTGTGTTTGCGCGCGCAGTGCGTGTGCTGGAGGTCGAGCTGTGACTGTTGGTTACCCAAGAGCGATATGCGCGAGTTGTAAACGTCAATTGCCGCGGGCTGCTGCCCGTTGCCCATGGTGCCAGTGGCGTGTTGGTGTTCCAGTCGAGCCTGATGTGCGCGAGCCGCCCGGTACTCCGGCTGCATTCCCATCGTGATCGCATCGACCGCCTGCTCCGCGTAGCTCTTCGCGATGCATCGCGGTGCGCACACCATCGGAAGCCGAAGACGCCGTTTGTCGCCGCGCCGAATTCGTGCGTCCGCCAGTCCCATGGCCGCTTCACGTCCCGCGCGGTTTCGACGTGATATTATGGAGGTATGACATGCTCAATCGATCAAAGGAGCTGGCCGAGGAACTCCGGGATCCAAAGCAGGAAAGCGACACCGAGGCAAAAGTCCGGTCCTGCCTGATCTGCCCGCAGGGATTTTGCAAGTGCCTGGGCGGGCGAAAGGATTTGCCGAAACTGCAAGAGCACGTCGGCTTGGCGGAACGGTATCGCATGAATGTGAGTGATGGAGGACGCGTGCATGACATCGAGAATGACATAACGGGCCGATTGGTTGCTGCTGGTCGCGCCTTGGTTGAGGTCGGACGTGAGGATTTCGCGAAGGTCTCTGGTCTGTCGGTCGACGCCCTCGTCCTTCTCGAGGCCGGTGGAAGCGCCTGGATTCAATCTGAAAGTGATGCCGAAGCCATCGTTCGAGCCTTCGACGCATTCGGTGTCGTGAAGGTGATGGCTTAGGTGCCGGCGTGCGGCTCAAGTTTACGCGCCAGGATGTTAAGCAGCTCGTCCGGTTGGAGACCGAAGGCGGCATCACCCGATCCGACGATTCGCCATGAATGCTGAAGAGCGCGACTGACAAGGCGTGCACTGAGGCGAGCGTCCATGCCGATGCATGGCGGCGGCGTCGATTAGCCGACGCCGAGGTAGATGCGCTGCACATCCGGATTGTTGGCCAGTTCGCTGGCTTTGCCTGATAGGGCGCTGCGGCCGACTTGCAGGACGTAGGCGTAATCGGCAACTTCGAGCGCCAAGTCGACCGACTGTTCAGCGAGAAGCAGTGTCAGGCCTTCCCGGTGCAGGCGCTGGAACGTCTCGTACATGGTTTCGATGACAGAGGGTGCGAGGCCGAGGCTCGGCTCGTCGAGCAGCAGGAGTGTGGGATCGCTCATCAGCGCGCGCCCCACCGCGAGCATCTGTCGTTCGCCGCCCGACATCGTGCGAACGAGCTGCCGGCGCCGCTCGGCGAGCCTTGGGAAGAGCACGTAGACGCGCTCGAGCATTTGGGGGATGCGCGATTTGTCTGCGAGTGGTGTTGCGCCGAGCAGCAGGTTGTTCTCGACGGTCTGTTGGACAAAGAGGCGCCATCCCTCCGGCGACAGCGCCAGTCCCTTGCGAACGATCGAGTAGGCCGGCACCCCTGCGACATCGCTCCCCTTCAGCTTGATTGTCCCCGCGCTGGCGGGGACCAAGCCAGCAATGGCGTTGAGGGTCGTTGTCTTGCCTGCGCCGTTGGAACCGAGCAGCGCCACGATGCCGCCCTGCGGAACCTCGAGTGAGACGTCTGCAACCCCGATAAGGTCGCCGTAGCGCACCTCAAGGTTGCTGACGGAGAGCAGCGGCGCAGTCATGGGTTCTCCGTGCTGAGCTTCTGCGCGTGCCGTTTGCCGAGATAGGCTTCGATCACACGTTCGTTGCTCGTAACCTCGCGCGAGGTACCACGAGCGATTTCCCGGCCTTGATGAAACACGATGACTCGGCCGGCCAGTGACATGATCACTTCCATGATGTGCTCGACAATGACGAGCGTAATTCCCGATCCGTGGATCCGGCGCACGAGATCGATCGCAGTGCGGATCTCTGCAGGCGTCAGGCCGGCCATGGCCTCGTCGAGCAACAGCACCTTAGGTTCCGACGCCAGAGCGCGCGCAATCTCCAGGCGCTTACGGCCCGGCGTCCCGAGGCTGCGCGCCGGTGCCTCGGCGACATGGCCGAGACCAACGTACTCCACAACTTCGCGCGCCTTGTCTCGAGCGACGGCGGCTCCCGGATAGCGGAGAAATGCGCCGATCATCACGTTCTCGACGACGGACATGGACTCGAACGTCAGCGGCACCTGGAACGTTCGCGCGATACCAAGCGCAGCTCGCTGCTCAGGCGTCGTGCCGGTGACGACCTGCCCGTCGAAATGGATCGTGCCGGCGGTGGGCGCCAGATCTCCTGCCAGGCAATTGAAGAAAGTAGACTTGCCCGCGCCGTTGGGGCCGATGAGCCCGAGCACCTCGCCCTCGGTAACGGAAATCGATACGTCGTCGACCGCCTTGAATGCGCCGAAGGCCATGGTGACGTTGTGCGCTTCAAGCAGCACGGTTCACCTCGGCCCGTTTGATCTCCTCGCCCTTTGCCTGGAAATATGGGATCAGGAGCGGCAAGAGGCCGCCCGGCAGGAACCTGGCGATGATGACGATGATCGCCCCATAGACCACGAATGTCAGACCCGCACCTTTTCCACCGAGCAGGCTGTTCGACATTTCTTCGAGCGGTACGAGGATCAGCGCGCCGACCAGCGGCCCGAACAGCATTCCCGTCCCGCCAAGAGCCGCCATTATGAGCATCTTCACGGAGATCAGAATGCCAACGCCCGACTCGGGATCCACGAAACCGAACATCGTGGCATAGAGCGAACCTGCGATTGCGGTGAACCCGGCGCTCAGCATGTAGGCATAGAGCTTGTAGCGCCCGGCCGCGACGCCGAGCGAGCGCGCGGCCCGCTCACTGTCCTTGATGGCGCGCAAATAAAAGCCAATCTTGCTGTTCTCGATACGCCAAGTCAGGAACAGGAGCGCGCCTAGCACAGCGAGGAAAAGGTAGTAGTAGGGCATGGCCGAGATGAACGAGAGATCGAGGAAAGTCCGCGGCACGGCAGGCCCCGAGATACCTTGCGCACCGCCGACGAACTCCCAATTCGTGACGAGCACGCGCGTCAGCTCGGCCACGGCAATGGTCGCCATACTGAAATAATGACCGGAGAGGCGCAGTGTCGGCACGCCGATCAGTGCGGCGATCGACACCGCGACGAGGGCCCCGATCGGTGCGCCGGCGATCGGAGGAAGGCCGAAGTGCGTGTAACCGGCAATCGCCGCATAGGCACCGGCGCCAAAGAACACCGCATGGCCGACCGAGATCGGCCCGGCATAGCCGCCGAGCAGGTTCCATGCGGATGCCCCGACCGCGGCGAGCAGAACGAGCGCCCCGAGCCGCTGATGGACAGGCGAGCCCATGGTCAGGATCGGATAGGTGAGAACGATCGCGATGAGAATGCCTGTCAGCAGATAGCGCCGCATCATACCTTCCCCATCAGGCCCTGCGGGCGCGTCCACAGCACGAGGACGAACAACGTGTAGACGACCACGTCCTTGTAGACAGGACCGATCCAATAGGCCGAGAGGGCCTCGAGAACACCGATGATGAGGCCGGCCAACAGCGCCCCCGGCACGCTGCCAAAGCCGCCGAACGCGACTGTGACGAAAGCGATGATGACGAGCGTCTCGCCAACGGTCGGCGAAGTGTAGAAGAACGTCGCGATAAGCGCGCCGGCAACGCCTGCCGACGCGGCCGACAGCCCCCACGCGATGGCCTGCATTCGCTCGGGTCTTATACCCATCAGTTGCGCGGCGGTCGCATCCTCCGATACGGCCAGCATACGGCTCCCGAGCGCGGTTCGGGTGAGCAGCAGGTGAAGGAGCACAGTCAACACGAGACCGAGGGTGCCGGCGAGAAGGCGCGGGGCATCGATGCGGATGTCGCCGAACACGAACGGAGGGCCCAGGATGTCGTCTGGCAGTGTCCGGAAATTCGAGCCGAAGTACCAGAACGCGGAGTAGCGGAGCAGCAGAGCGAGGCCAAAGGTGCCAAGGATCTGCGCGATCATCGGTCCGCGCATGACATGGCGCACCAGCAGGAAGTAGCTGAGGACGCCAATGGTGGCCAGGACGGCGGCGGCTATCGGGATCGATGCAAGCGGCCCGCCGCCGAACGCGGTCCAGACCACAAAGGCCGTGTACATCGCCAGCATGACGAAGTCGCCATGGGCGAAATTGATGACGTTCATCATGCCCCAGATCAGCGTGAGCCCTGACGCGAACAATGCGTAGACCGCGCCAATGAGCAGGCCGCTGACGATGACTTGCAGGAGGATCGACGACATGAAAATGGCGCGTCACATAAGAGGGCGCGCGGCTTAGCTCGATTGGGGCTCAGCCGCGCACGCATCCGAGAAGGAGGGGCAGCAACTACCAGCCCTTGTAGGGGAGCTGCACGGTGGCCACGGCTTTGTCCTTCGGCCAAACGGGTATGTACACGCTGCTCTTCAACTGCGTGATCAGGCTCGAGGCCAAAATATTCTGGCCCTTCTCATCGAACTTGACGCCGTTGTAGCCGGTGACGACCTGGTTTGCCTTCAGGTCTGTCGCCCTCAGCGCGGCCTGTATCTTCGCCGGATCTGTCGAGCCTGCCCGGTTGATCGCCTCTGCCATGGTGAGGAAACCCTGCATGGCGCGCGCCGAAGGGTCATCGAGATCGTGCCCGGTCTTCTTCTTGTACATGGCGTTGACGAGTGCGCTGACCGAGCCCGGCTTGCCGATCGCAAAGGATGACCGGTTGATCAATCCCTCGACCAATGCGCCGGACGAGCTGACGAACGAAGGATCATTGAAGCCGGCATTGTCCGCGATCAAAATCGAGGGCTTCCAGTTCAGATCCTTCATGGTCTTGGCATAGAGGATCGCGTCGGACGTGTACGAGATGAAAATGACGACGTCGGGATTCTTCTCCTTCATCTGCAGCACCTGCGGCTGCACGTCGGTCGTGTTGGCGGAGTAGGGGATGACCTGCGTAATGTTGAGACCATCCTTGGCGAACACCTCCCGGATCACGCTCGCGACCGAGTTGCCATATTCGGTGTTCTCGTTGACCACGGCGATCGTGTCGGCCTTCTGACCAGCGGCTTTCTGCTCCCTGATGAAGGCCGAGTAGGCGCGAGCGAAGTCACCAGCGACGGGCGTAGTCCGGAAGAACCACTTGAAGCCGCGCTCAGTCAGATTGGCGGCGACGGATTCTGGTGTGATGAACGGAATGCCGTGACGCTCCGCCATGGCACTGGTCGTCACGGTGATGCCGGACTGGTACGCGCCGATCAGCGCATGAACCTTCTCTTCCGTGATCAGCCGCAATGCCTGGTTCTGGCCGGCTGCCGGCGTGCCCTGGTTGTCAGCAAAGATGACCGTGACCTTCGCGCCCTTCAGTCCTGGCAGACCTTGGCCCTCAGCCAGCGGTATGTCCTTGAGCTCGGGATGAGCATTGTTGACGATGTCGGCCGCCAACTCGATAGCGGCTTTCGAGAAGTTTCCGGCGCTCGCGGCATTGCCGCTGAGAGGGTAGATGGCGCCGATCTTGACGGTGTCCTGTGCGCCCGCCGGGCCTGGCAGAGCGAACGTCATCAGTGCAGCAACAAATGCGCTATACGCGCTTCCGCGACGCAACATCAGCACTCCTCCCGACCAATTATTGTTTATGGAACCGCCAGCGATTGGCCGGCGATCAGCATCGACTATGACATGCCAGAAGCCTTGCAGTCCATAATGTCAACGAATGCTTGCGGCGCTGCGCAATCCTCCCGACGCCAGCGCGCCGCTGGAGGATAACGCCACGCTGCTAACCTGATCGCGCAGATCCGGCGGCCAGTTCGGTGCGAATCTGCCGAGGCCGCGGATCGCAGACGAGGCTGAGCGCTGGCTCGACAAGCCCGTCACAGTGTCAATGTCGCCACCTACTGGCACGCCTGACGCATGAACGGATCGACGACAAGATCTACGGCCTCACGCGGCTATTTTCGCGCTTTTGATCGCACGTCGCAGGCCTCAGCCGATCAGTGAGCCTTGAGGATCGGCGGCAAGTACGTCTGCCTCAGGCAAGCCGAGCTCCCGCCGCACGATGTTTGTGCCGCGCACCAGGGACACCATCTTGTAGAAAGCGTGCAACCGGCTCATTCCCTGGCGTCCGAAGCCGCAGTCGGTCGACACGATCAGCCGCTCGGGCGGAATGACCTTGAGCGCACGGCGGATGAGCGCGGCCACCTCATCGGGACGCTCGACCTGCAGCGTGCGGTGACTGATCACGCCGATCGCGATCTTCTTGTCCTTGCCGATGCCCTCGGCGAAGCTCTCGATTTCGTCCCCGCCATTGTCCGCCGCTTCGAAGGTAATGACATCGACGTCGAGCTTGTCGAAGAACGGCAGCGCTTGCGTATAGAAGCGGCGCTTGGTCTCCGTGCGTTGAGCTGCTGGATTGCCCCAGCAGGTGTGACACCATACTTCGGCCTTGGCACGCAGTCCTCGGACCTCGCGGTTGAATGCCTCGACGAGGAAGTCGCCCGTGATCTCGGTATCGCCGAGCCCGACCATGCCATGTATCGCGGGCTCCTCGACCTGGATCACTCGGCAGCCGGCATCGGCCAGTTCGTTGAGTTCCTCGTTCATGGTGGCTGACAGCGCCATGAAAAGATCGCGGCGGCTCTTGAAATGCGCATCGTGGATTCCGGTTGCCACCATCTGGCCGGAGATGGCGCCGAACTTGACGGGCTTGCGCGTCTGGCGTTGCGCCACCTTCCATACCCGTGCGTACTCCAGCGGCCCGCGGCGAACCGGCCCCGTGACGTGTGGCAGGACGCGCGTCTCCAACACCTCGAACATGATGTCGCCGGCCGCCTTGTCACGGCTCGATGCCGTGCCGCCGCGACCGACATGGTGGCCCGTCAGCCCCTCCAGGCGTTCGGTCGCATAGGCGAACCACGAGCGGCCGCCCACGTCGCAGTCGCAGCGCGCATCGCCATCGGTCAGCAGATCGAGACCGGCGCGGGTCTGGTCGGAGAGGTAGCTCGCGACGGCGTCGGTGTATTGCTCGCGAAAGGCGATATCGGTCATCGCGAGCGAGAACGGCCGCCCCTGCAGGTTGGCCACGAACCAGTGCGGGCGTGGCAGCGAGCCGGTGATCGTCGTCAGCAGCGGATGGTCCTTCGACACCGTGAACATGAGGAACTCCGTGATGATTGACCGGCTGCCATGATGTGTGCCGGCGCCTGATAGAACAACAGAAGTTCTCTGCAGGCCAGAGCGGTTGGGCATCGTGCGATGGCCGGTGGCAGTCACTTGCCTGGGAGCGGTCCACAGTCGGTGAGAATACGACCATTGCTTGCACGGATATGTCTGGCGCTGCCAGCTCGGATCAGCACACAATGTGCGCATCGACATACTGGAGTTTGTCAATGCCTGCGCTCTCGCCTCTAACGATTGGGTTCGTGCTCCTTAACGCAATCTTTGGCGTCATCATTGGTGCGTTGACGGCTCGCGCGCCCGCGTTTAATGCGCTCGGCGTTCCTTCGTTCCTTTGGCTCGTGGCAGGGCTTTTCGCGTTCGAGATGGCGGCGGGGGTGGCGCTCAAAGCGCATCCTTCATCGCTCATTGCCATGCCCGTGCGCGTCAGTGGGCTCGTGATGTCCTTCATTTGTTGTTACGCGACTCTCGCCTTCATGACTTGAGCGAGAGACGTCAGAAGATCCCACGTCAAAGATGGTCCGCTGCCGTCAGAGGACTTTGGTCTAATAGACCATCGTCCGAGCGCGAAGCTCATCGACGTGTGTCACCTTTCAGCGCTGCACCGCGAGTCGAATGCGGCTCGTGAAGCGGGTCTTTGGGAGGACACACATGGTGACGTCAACAACGAGCCATAGAGGCGCGGGCGTGACACGAGAGGAACGGCGCGTCGTTCTCGCGTCTTCTATCGGCACGGTCTTCGAGTGGTATGATTTCTATCTCTACGCTACGCTCGCACCGTTTTTCGCCGCGCTCTTCTTTCCGCCCGGCAACGAGACCGCGGCCCTCCTTTCAGCCTTCGCCACGTATGCCGCGGGCTTCCTCGTGCGCCCGTTCGGCGCCGTCATTTTCGGTCGCATCGGTGACATCGTCGGCCGAAAATATACCTTCCTCGTGACCATTCTCGTCATGGGCATATCAACGTTTGCCGTGGGCCTCCTGCCGACCTTCGCCAACATCGGTTGGACCGCGCCGGTTCTGCTGGTGAGCTTGCGGCTTCTGCAGGGTCTGGCCCTGGGCGGCGAATACGGCGGTGCGGCGACATACGTTGCCGAGCACGCGCGGCCGGGGCAACGCGGCTTTGCCACGAGCTGGATTCAGACAACGGCAACGCTCGGCTTCTTTTTGGCCCTACTCGTTATCGGAGCCTGCCGCTTCTTCTTTTTCGACGCGGCAGCTTTTGCGTCATGGGGCTGGCGGATTCCCTTCCTCGTTTCACTCTTCCTGCTGATCTACTCGGTTTATATCCGGCTCAAGCTCAACGAGTCGCCGATCTTCGCGAAAATGAAGGAAGAGGGTAGAGGATCGACACGTCCGTTGACCGAATCCTTCTTCACCTATCCGAACAACAAGTACGTCTTGCTTGCTCTCCTGGGAGCGACTGCCGGACAGGGCGTCGTATGGTACACGGGACAGTTCTATGCACTGTTCTTCCTGACCATCACGCTGAAGGTCGAATTATTGACGGCCTACATCATGGTCGGCTTGTCGCTGTTGCTCGGTACCCCGTTCTTCGTCTTCTTTGGCTGGCTCAGCGATCGCATCGGTCGGCTGAAGATTATTCTCTTGGGGTGTCTGATTGCGGCAATCACCTACATTCCCCTGTTCCAGGCTTTGTCCAGAGCTGTGAACCCGGACCTGGTCGCCTTCCAGGAGACAAATAAGGTCACGCTGACGACCGACACGAGAGAGTGCAACTTCCACATCTTCGTGGGGCCATGGTCGAGGTTCACGGACTGCGACCGTGCCAAGGACTTCCTCACCAAGGCGGGCCTGTCGTTTGAAACCGTGCATCGCGACGGTGCGAAGAACGAGCTTCAGGTGGGGCCGACGAAGCTCTCGGGCTTTGATGCGAAGGCGTGGACCGCGGCGCTGGCTGCGTTGAAATATCCAACCAAAGCAGATCCGGCGAAGATCAACTGGCCCGCCACCATGGTGATCCTGTTCCTCTTCCTGATCTACGTGACCATGGTCTATGGCCCGATCGCAGCGTTCCTGGTTGAGCTGTTCCCGACCAAGATACGCTACACCTCGATGTCGCTGCCCTACCATATCGGCAACGGGTGGTTTGGCGGCATGCTGCCGCTACTCGCGACCGCCGTCGTGGCCTGGACAGGGAACATCTACGCCGGCCTCTACTATCCGATCGGCGTGGCGCTCATGACGGTGGTGATCGGGTTCCTGTTCCTTCGCGATACGAAGGATGTGGATCTCGCTCAGGGCTCGGGCGTCGAGCAGCAGGCCGCAGCGCGGTAAGGGCGGCTCAATCGGTACAGATCAGTGTGAGGGGCAGTCCGCTGCCCCTCTTTTTTTGATCTACGCCTTGGCTGATGCGCGATTTTAGGGCCGCAAAGGCCACTTCGGGCCGGATATAGACGAAAGTATACTACGAGGCCGGAGCCATGCCGAGGAGAGGTTCAACCGCTCCGTTCCGAGCTGGGCACGGGGCGAGATGCACGCGCAGCAGATGCTCTCCTTGATGGCCCGGTCTGCTGGATTGGGGGGGCGTAGGGGCAGAGGGAACGAATTTCCGCAAAGAGCCCCGCGCCGACGCCGCGCCTTGCGAGCAACTCGCCGTCGCTCATGGTACGGAGTTCGCCGAGTGTCCTGATCGGTTTGCGGCCACGGCTCAGAGCCAGAATACGAACGGCCCAGCCATGCGTATCGGAACCAGCAAGGATCAGCACGTCGAGGGGCGTGTCGTCACCCAACTGCGATATGTTGGGCCGCTTTCCGTAGCGTGCCTGCAGCTCGGCGCGGCGCGCCTCGGTCGCGCTGTTTGCAGCCACAATCTGAGCGATCCGCCCGTTGGTGACACGGTGCTTGGCTGCCAAACTCGAACGGCTCACGCCCTGGTGGTGGAGCTCTAGAATGCGGCAGTTTCGCTTGTTTTTTGCCCGCACCTTTTCGTCCTCGTGCGCCCCCATCAGGCACACCCTCGGAGAGCCCAACAGCCACCGAGGCGTGCGCTGGAAGCAGCAGGTAGGCAATATCACGTAGTTGGTACGTATATCTACGTATGACAGGTGAAGCAAGGCCGTCCGAGGCCGATCGGCCCCGACGGGAGCGTGGGCGCGTTCTTGGGGCGGGGCCGTGAGGCGGACGATGGCTAGTGAGGCTTCTTCGCGCCGTCGCCAATCTGAAGAACGAAGCGCACGAGATCGGCAACGCTTCCGGCACCTGTCTTGTGCATGACGGCGGCTCGATGCACTTCCACTGTTCGTGGGCTGATCCCGAGCTCCGACGCGATCTCTCGGCTGGTGAGGCCGCGGGCCGCCAAACGCAGAACCTCCTGCTCGCGCGGCGAGAGATTGCGAACGCGGGCCTCGATATCCAGGAGTTCCCGGTGCTCAGCCTCGTAACGCTGTGACTGCGCGACTGCCGCCTTTATGCTCGCAACCAAGCGCCTTTCCGAGACCGGCTTCTCGATGAAATCGAAGGCGCCGGCCTTGATGGCTGACACCGCTGCGTCAATCGTGGCAAAGCCGGTGATCAAGATGAGCTGCTCCTTCGACTTGGCCCTATTCAGCAAAGTCTGCAGCTCAAGGCCGGAGAGGCGCGGCATTCGCACGTCGGACACAATGCAATCGGCTGGTCCGTCGCGCTCGCGAACTCTCAGGAAGTCTTCAGCCGATCGGTGCGTCCGCGTGGCAAACCTCTTCGCCTGGAGATAGAGACTGAGGGAGTCCAAGACCCCTGCGTCATCGTCAATGAGATCAACAACAGTTTTCTTCATGGCGCCGCCGGGCTACGACCGCGTAGCGTGAAATGAACTTTGGCGCCTTGATCGCCGATTGCAAGCCAAATTCGCCCACCATGCGCCTCGACGATCGTTATGCGGATCTGGCGGGTTATCTGCTCGGCGCTGAATCGGCCCCACGGCCGGAGGCCTCGATCACCTCGTATGCATCGCGAACGAGGCTGATGATTACCTGCTCGATCCGCGGTGCGCCCGCCGTCACAGACGGCAGATCGGCCTCTGCCTGACATTCAATGGAGACACCGGTGCGTACCGCTTGCCGCTCGGGGATATGAGACAAGCATGACTGCACTTGGCCCGCCAACTACGCCCGCGTGCGGGCTCCCGACGGATCATACATCGGCTTGAGGCTGGCGATCGCCGGTACGGTGCGTCCCGCAACCTCGATCTCGTAGCGCCGCGACAGCAGCGCCTCCGCCGTCTCCCCGCGTCGGCACGACACGTACCCCAAACCGACTGCCCCACCCAGAGTATGACCATAGGCACCGGACGTCAGATACCCCACAAGCTCGCCATCGGCGATAATCGGCTCGCTGTGGTAGAGTAACGGCTCCGGATCCTGCAGCTTGAACTGCAGCAATCGTCGGGACAGTCCGTTACTACGCTTGGACAGCACAGCCTCTCGCCCGATGAAATCGCCGATCGCCGACCGCGGCTTGTCGAGCTTGACGGCGAAGCCAAGTCCAGCCTCGAGAACGTGATCGTCATCGGAGATGTCGTGCCCGAAATGGCGATAGGCCTTCTCCAGGCGCAAGGACTCCATCGCCTGCATGCCAACAAGTCTCAATCCATGGGATGCGCCCGCATGTGCAATGGCATCGAATACATGGCGTGCGAATTCCGTGGGCATGTAGATTTCCCACCCGAGCTCCCCGACGTAGGTGACGCGATGAGCGCGCACGAGGGCCATGCCAAGCTCTATGGTCCGCGCCGTGGCGAAGGGAAATGCTGCATTGGAAAGATCGGCAGAAACGAGCGGCTGCAATAGTTCGCGGGCACGCGGCCCCATCACGGCAAGACAGGCTTCACTACTCGTGACATCGAGCGCAAAGCAGCGCGCGTCATCGGGAATATGACGCTGCAGCCAAGCGAAGTCGCGCGTGACGCAGGCCGCCGACGTTATGACGAGAAACGACGTCTCACCGAGCCTCGTGATCGTCAAATCCGCCTCGATGCCACCACGCGCGTTCAGCCACTGAGTGTAGACGATGCGTCCGGGAGGAACCGCAATGTCATTCGCGCTGATGCGTTGAAGAACGGCCTCCGCATCAGGACCTTCGACACGGAACTTGCCGAAAGCGCTCATATCGAGCAGTCCGACGGCATTGCGAACCGCTTGATGCTCCGCGCTCACATAGTCGAACCAGTGCTGGCGCTCCCATCCGTACCGCCATTGCGGACTATGTCCGCGCGCCGCCGCATCGGCGGGCAGAAACCAATGGGCGCGCTCCCATCCGGCCGTTTCGCCGAAGCACGCTCCGGCCGCCTTCATCTTATCGTAGAAGGGCGTGTGCCTGACATTTCTCGACGTCTCGTACTGCCGGCAAGGGAAATGATCGGCGTAGAGCAACCCGAGCGTCTCGGTGACACGCGTTTGGATGAATGACCGCGTTGCCTGATAGGGCATGACACGCCGGACGTCGACGTCCCACAGATCGAACGGCGGAGCGCCATCGACGATCCACTGCGCCAGTGCCATGCCCGCGCCGCCTGCCGATTGAATGCCGACAGAATTGAAGCCGCACGCCACATAGAAGCCCGCGAGCTGCGGAGCCGCACCAAGGAGATAGCGATCGTCGTGCGTGAAGCTCTCAGGGCCGTTGAAGAACGTGTGGATGCCAATGCGCCCGAGCATCGGCACACGCGTGGTGGCCTTCTCCAAAATCGGCGCAAAGTGTTCCAGATCCTCGGGCAACTGGTCGAAGCAGAAATCCTCCGGAATACCGTCCGCGGCCCACGGCTTGGCTACGGGCTCGAAGGCACCGAGCAAGATCTTCCCGGCATCCTCCTTGTAGTAGGCGTGCTCGTCGGGAACACGCAGGACCGGCAGGTCACGCGGTATCTCCGGCGAAGCCTCGGTGACGATGTAGAAATGCTCGCACGCCTGCAGAGGCAGCGGCACGCCCGCCCATTGGCCGACCTCCCGTGCCCACATCCCCGCGCAGTTGACAACGACCTCGGAGTCGATTGCGCCACGATCGGTGACAACACCGGTCACGCGCCCCTTGGCTTGACTGATCCCCGTGACCTTGACGTCCTCGATGATCTGCACGCCACGATTGCGCGCGCCCTTGGCCATCGCCAACGCGATGTTGGCGGGATCACCTTGGCCGTCCTTCGGCAGGTAGACGGCGCCCACCGCTCCCGTCGCATCGAGCAACGGATGACGGGCAACCGCTTCGGCCACCGAGATGACCTCGATGTCGACGCCGTAAGCGCGCGCCATCGACGCCCCTCTCTTCAGCTCCTCCATGCGCGCGGGCGTCAATGCCAGAGTGAGTGAGCCGTTCCGCTTGAATCCGGTTGCGACGCCCGTCTCAGCCTCGAGCGCCCCGTAAAGCTCCTGGCTGTACTTTGCCAGGCGCGTCATGTTCACCGTCGCGCGAAGCTGCGCGATCAAACCGGCGGCATGCCAGGTGGTGCCGCTCGTGAGTTTCTTGCGCTCGAGCAGTACCACATCGGTCCAGCCGCTTTTGGCCAGATGATAGGCAACCGAGCAACCGGCAACGCCGCCACCGATGATGACAACACGAGTCTTGCGCGGCAGACTCTGAACCCCAAGGTCGCTCATGTCCGGTTGATGCCTCTGGTATCGGCTCGCGCCGACGGTCGAGTTGGTTCGATCATGCCGCTTACGGGCTCGTGCGGACCAGTTATCTGGGGGCCGAAAACGTGCGCGAAACGCAACCGATAGAGCTCAAGCTCTTTACGCTCTGTGCCGATCAGGACCAGCGCTAGCGGCGGCGACGTCTCTCCGCCGGGATACCGATCTATCGACAGTCGCTTGCCTGCACACTGCACGAGCATGGTTTGCCCGGAGGCCGCATCGGCGATGAAACCCTTCATCCGGTGGATCGACGGGGGCGCTGAAGCGAGCATCCCGCGGAGCTTGTCGACATCCACCGGATCTGGCAGCGTGATCACCGCATCGAAGAAACGCGCGGACCGGTCATCGTCGTCGGTGGCGTAAGTGACGGCACCTTGTTCGTCGGAAACGCTCAACAGGCGCGCAGGGTCGATGTTGCCGTAAGTGGAACGCACGATCGATGCGCCGGGCGCCAATTCGTCAAGCCAGCTCGAGAGACCGGCCAGGCTCTCGGCATCGATCATGTCGATCTTGTTGAGAACGATCACGCTCGCGGCGCGGATCTGACGCTGCACCACGCGGCCGACGAATTTGTTGCTCGCGCGCTCGCGGATCGTCTCGGCGTCGACGACGCATACGACGGCGGCTAGCTTCAATCCTGGCCAGTTCTGCGCGTAGCTGGCGATGCGAGCGGGCTCCGCGACACCGCTTGCCTCGATCACGATATGCTCGGGCGCGGGGGTGCGGCGTATCTGAGCGTCGATTGCAGCGGCCAGATCATCCTCGATCGAGCAACAGACGCAGCCGTTACTGAGCGCGATCAATTGATCGGCGCGATCGGTGATCAGATTTGCGTCGATGTTGACGGCGCCGAAATCGTTGACGAGGACAGTCACGCGGCGCCCATGCGACGTGGTCAAAAGATGATTGATCAGGGTTGTCTTGCCGGCGCCGAGATAGCCGCCGAGAATGGTTACTGGAATATCCACGATGGCTTACCTCAGCGGTGCCGGTACGCCTTCGAAGACCGTTCCCCAGATGGGGATGTCTTTGAGCTCGGATGGCGCAACCTCGAAGGGATCCGCTTCCAGCACCGTGAAATCAGCTTTCTTGCCAGCTCTTATGCTGCCGACCTCGTGCTCCATGCCGAGTACGTAAGCCGCATCGATCGTGATGGCCCGCATGGCTTGATCCACCGTCATGCATTCCTCCGGGCACATGACAGACCCGGCATCAGTGCGCCGGTTGACGGCGACCCACGCAGAGTTCAGAGGAAGCGCGGGCGCCATCGTAAAGTCGGTGTGCAATGCGGTCGTCACATTGTGGCGCATCAACGTGCCAAGGCGCGCCATCTGTGAGGCGCGCTCATAGCCGAGACTGCGCTTCCAATAGGCTTCCCCGAGCTCATAGACGTAGTAGGCGTTGACTGAGGCTAGCGCGCCGAGATCGGCCAGGCGGCGTACCTGCTCGGGCGTGGAAAGGCCGAAGTGTTCGATCGTGAACCGGTGATTGAAGCGCGGCCTCTCGTTCTGCAGTTTCTCGAGGACGTCGAGCGCCAGCTCCAAGCCGAGATCGCCCGTGCAATGGACGTGGATGCGATAGCCTTCATGCCAGAAGGGGCGGCACAGTCCTTCAAACACCTCCGGCGGCATCAGCCACTCGCCCTCATGCCCGTCGATGAAGCCCGGCGGCTGCACCTGCATCAGCTCCGCGAAATAGCCCCCATCCGTGAAGAGCTTGACGGCCTTGCGAAACTGGAACCGATGCGAATTACGCTTTGGCATATTGCGCACGCGCTCGAGGTTCTCGGCTTCCCTGCCGAGGCCGCCTCCGCGCTCAACTGCCCGTGCGACGAACTGCGTTCGGAATGGCGTGTCATCCGTGTCCATGACCGCCTTGAGCGTCGACCACTCGAGGTCGAGGTTCAGCATCGGCAAGCCCATGTCGCAGATCGTCGTGTGGCCACCTTTGTGGACGGCACGCTTGGTCAATTCCATACCGCGGCGGAAGCGGCCCGGCTCGAGTATCAGCTTCCGCATCCCGTTCATGGCCACCGCAAGGCCCGTCTCGTAGAAACGGCCGGTGTCGAGATCGATTTGGTGATGGCGCTCCATCAAGGCACGATCGGCACCGAGCCATTCGATAGCGGCGTCGTTGGCAATCACCTCGTGAAACGAGCGCTGCCAGACGATGACGGGGCGTGTCGGCGAGATGCTGTTGAGAACCGCTCTGTCGACTTTGCCGTGCCAGATCTTGTGATAGCCCCAGGTTAGCAGTGGCTCGTTCGGATCGGTGAGGCTCTCTTCGATCTGCTTGAGGCGGTCGATGTAGGCGTTGTGCCCATGGACGGGCGCGCTGACGCGGTCGGGAAGCCGCCATTCCGTCGCCGTGATGAAATGACAGGGCAGCAGGATAGCGGCGAGCGAGGGATGCAGGTGCGGATCGATGAAGCCCGGCATCAGGACGTGATTGCGGAAGGTGTGGTCGATGCGGTGCGGATGCGCGTCGAGCCACGGCTGCAGCGTTTCAAGCGACCCCACTTCGATGATATGCCCGTCGCGCACGGCGACGGCGGTCGCCACCGGCAATGATGGATTCATCGTGCGGATGCGCTTGGCGGTATAGACCCTGATCGACGACACGGATTCTCTCCGGCAGTTGGCGCGCTCGCGAGCGGGCTAGTAGGAGCTCGGCGGCGTGATCGCG
>Ga0180218_1000599_pt1 | contig 30333 bp, 29 predicted proteins | sample eDN3rd37CKraftBY_FD_151334 | JGI IMG/M metagenome (GOLD analysis project Ga0180218, IMG submission 151334) | Enriched backyard soil microbial communities from Emeryville, California, USA - eDNA 3rd pass 37_C Kraft BY (version 2) (version 2) | ecosystem: Environmental > Terrestrial > Soil >... | reverse complement strand
TCAGTGCCGCTATTGCCAATGCGGTCTACAATGCCACCGGCGTGCGCGTGAGGGACTATCCGATCACTCTGGACAAGCTGATCGAGCGCTTGCCACAACCGGCCTGAGCGCATGGGCGGAGGAGTCCTCTGCTGCTCACATCCTGAGGAGGGCCAGCCGCGGTCCTCCTCCAGGCGGCCCACAGTGCGCCGCCATTCTTCCGCACAGGCTTAAGGACAGGGTGAGCCCGCGCCCAGGGTTGCTCCACAAGCAGCCTACGAAGTTGCCCCGCAACTCGCCGCCTACACCGATGAAGTTCTTTTCGGCGAGGCCTGGCGGCGGCAGGGGATCAGTCCACGGGACCGGAGCATTAGGGCGGCCCGGTGCAGGAGATCTGGCCCGGCGACGTCGTCTGGTTCCCACCGGGCGTCAAGCACTGGCACGGCGCTACCTCCTCGAGTGCCATGAGCCAAGTCGCCATCGCCGAAGCGCTGGATGGCGCAAGCGTCACCTGGATGGAGCACGTTACCGACGAGCAGTACGCCCAGGGATCTGGCATCCAACTCGTCCCATTGTGTCCTCGGCCTCGCCACCGATGTGGTATCCGAACGCGAAGTCAGAGGATGATGGAGCGCGGACGCCTAAAAGAAGAATGAGAGCAGGTTCACCTTGCTTCAGCTTCATGCAGAAAAGGATCGCACCGTAACTGGATGGAGCTACTGCATCTATCTATTTTTCAATGCCCTAACCCCTGCCAAGGCATGCTGATCTTGGTATCCCGTGCGAAGCGGGTGGTGAGCGGTGAAACGCCCCAATGCCGCCTTTGGGCCGCTGGCGACCTAACCCGGACCTTCGGTCCCTACGCCGCGAGGGCTGGTCGTCAGTCTTGCCCGTCTGCCTGTTCGGATGGCGGCCCGATCGGGGGGCCTGGGCGCTTCGCGCTCTCGATGATCGCTTCCCAGGACTTGCCCTTCGCCCTCAGGAATTCGATCGAGGGGCCGTCCTCGCCTCCGTAGATCCTGACTGTCCGCTCGTAGATGCGAGTCCGGTACGGCTCCGGCGTCAGCTCCTTGAAGAGAGCGGCCAACCGCCTGCGCTCCGCGTGCACGGCCCGTGCGATGGTCTCGGTGGAGGCGCCGTCGCGCCGCATCTCGGCGACGCGCTCATGCAGGTCGCGTACGGCTTGCTCGTAGCGAGAACGTAAGGTCATCGATAGGGCGTCCTGCGTGGCCTGGCGCAACGGGACGATCTTGGAGCGTGCAACGTCGGCTTTCCACCCATTCCGGCAACTCGGGACGCCGCCTATGCACGCTAATCTCGGTTTAGCGTACCGAGGGCCGAGCCAGGGGCGGGCTGCCCGATTTAGCAAGCCCACACTGGGCCTTGGTGTATTCACGCCCTCGACCTTTCGACCGGTCGGTCCATCGGCGAAGGTGGATAGCAAGCCGCCTGCACTTCGCTTCCCCTTGGCAGGGCCGGCAGGGTGAGTGGCGGGGGATTTGGGCAGGCGGCGGGCGGTCGCCCTACTGGCCACCCCTGCCCTGCAGGGCGTGCTGCCAGCCTCTCGCGGTGGGAGGCCGGCTCGACAGAACGTGGCGAGAGCCGTGCACGTGGCCTAGGAGCCAGGCAGTCTTGCAGTTGTCGTATTATTGAGAACATTCGAACATTTTGTTCGATAAATTCTGAGGAGAAGTGCGTGATGGTAGAAGATGCGCAGCGGACACGGCCAGAACTGCGGCGCGAGCGGCGGGAGCGTGTTATCCAGCGCCAAGATTGCCTTCGGCGGCGAGATTCTCGATGCCGCAGTGCTGGAACTCTCCCGCGGCGGCGCGCGCCTCTATCTCCGCAGGGCCGCAGCAATACCCGCGCAGGTGCAGTTGCATCTGCCTGATGGCACGATTGTAGTAGCCCGGCAGCGTTGGCGGCAGGACGAACACATCGGCTTTGCCTTCGCTCCGTGCGCCGCCGACCGAGACCCCACGAGCCCTCCGGCGCGGCTTGCTGGGCCCGCAGCGTAGGACACCGCTAAACGGGACGGGCGCAGCTTCTGGCGGAGCCGCACCTCTTGTTCCAGCGAAGAGGGTAGGGGGCGCCGTGGCGCCCGGCGGCGGAACCGCTGACAGGACCAGGTCTGGCGCGGGCGGGCCGGCTGAACCAGCGCCTGAATAGCCACCTCCGTATCGTCCGCGCTCCGGACCTGGAGGCTGTCCTCCAGTAGGTCATGCGCCATACTTGGCCGCGCCCTCAGTTCCGCACCATCGGTTGCCACATTTACGGTAGCGACGGAATTGATCGGCCTGGTTCGTAGCCAAGGCTTCCGCATCAAGGGCAACCTGCACAAGGTCACCTGGTCACACCAAAGAACAAAGCGCCCGAGGAGAACCACGTCCATGCCCTTGTCGTCGCGTCGCCAGATCCTGGCCGCCAGCACTCTGCTGCTGACCGCAGCACCCCGGCCTGGACGCGCCGAGGACTATCCATCCCACACGATCACAATGGTGGTGGGCTATCCGCCCGGCGGCATCAGCGACACCACGACCCGCCTGATCGCACAGAGGATGGAACAGGAGCTGGGCCAGCCAATGGTGGTGGAGAACCGCGCCGGTGCCGCGACGGCCCTGGCCTCCACCTATGTCACGCAGGCCAAGCCGGATGGTTACACACTGCTGATGGGTGCCACCACCCTGGCCATCAACCCCACCCTGCAGCCAAACCTCGAGCCGCGGGATCCGCAGAAGGCACTGGCGCCTGTCGGGATGGGCTACCAGTCCGCCTTCGTGCTGCATGTCCATCGCGACCTGCCGGTGAGATCCGTGGCCGAGCTGATCGCTTATGCCAAGGAAAACCCGGGCAAGCTGAACTTCGGCAGCTCCGGCAATGGCGCGGTGAATCACCTGGCCCTGGCGCGGTTCAACAATGCAGCGGGCACCGACCTGCAGCACGTGCCCTATCGCGGCGGGGCGCCGGCGCTGATCGACCTGCGGACCGGGCGCATCCAGGGCATGTTCTCGGCCGTGCTGGAGGCCCTGCCGGCGGTGCGGGAAGGCGCCACCCGCGCTCTGGGCGTCAGTTCGGCGGAGCGTGTCGCGCTCTTGCCGGAGGTGCCGACCGTGGCGGAAACCGTGCCGGGATTCGAGGCGGTTTACTGGCAGGCGCTGTTCGCGCCCGCTGGCACGCCGCAGCCCATCCTGAAGCGCCTCGAAGCCGCGCTGCACATGGCGACGGAAGACGGGGCCCTGCGGGCGCGTCTGGCGGAGCAAGGGGTGACGCTACAGAGCGGCGACGCGGAATTTCTCCGCCACTTCCTGGCACAGGAAACGGAAAGCTGGGGCGCGGTGATCCGGGCGGCGCATATCCGCATGGAGTAGCTGTCTGTTCCGGCGGTTGCGCCATTCACGGCCCGGCGGGCCACCCGCCGCACTTCCCTCGATGCGATCGCCCCGGAAGGCCTTCTTTGTCCATTTCCTATGGACAGCCCATCGGCCGGAGGTGACCCGCCCGCCGGTCACGGCGGCGGATCGTCTATGGAGGCGGCAGCAGACCGGCCTTCCGGGAGCGGGCGACGACATGCGCGACCGAGTCCGGGCGCCAGGTGGTGTCGCCCCGCGGTGTCCGCTCGCGGATCGCCTCCAGCCGCTCGCCAGTCCAGCCGGGCACGCCTAACGCCTTTTCATCCCTGCAGGACAGACGAGGCGTCGTCGGCAGGAAATGCCGCTACACCAGATCGGTGCTGGCGATGAAGCTGAGAAGGGCGGTCAGCAGGCCGAGGATCACCAGGGCGAGGATGGCCAGCAGGCTGGTCAGCAGGGTTCGATCGGCGGCGCTCTGGCCCGCGCCAGCACTCGCCGAGGGGAGCGGCGCAATGAAGCTGCGCAAGGACTGCGCGCTCTGAGGCGCAACAGAGCTTACCTTTGCGTGCGGCGCAGAGAGGGATTTGCGCTCCATACGATAGAAAATCGTTACGATTCCAGTGTGTTTCGGTGTAGTCGCTTACGCCGTGGACGCAAGGGCGTGAGAGCGGCCGCAGTTCTGACCCGGCGACTCGTTCTGTCCAGAAACCTCGTTTTGCGGTCACCCCTACCTTCGCTGGGAAGTAGATGTGCCACTCCAGACCTTCTGGGCAGAAGGGAACTTAACCGTACCACCGAATTTCTGCACCATCCCTTGCTTACTCGCAATGAGTGATGCAGGTCGTCACGTGCAGCTGAAACGAACGGGACGTCCGACGGTTCTCCAGGACAGGTTCGTGCGCGCGAGCCAGGGCAGAGCCACAACTTGGGAGGACTCAAATGAATAAAAAGTCGACTGGGGATAAATCGTCTGCAGCCACCGACCGGCACGAGGAAGCCAAGCACCTCGCGGAAGAGGCAATGGAAGAGTTCAGCCAAGGCAACAAGGCCGAAGGCAAATTCGTGCTCGACGAGGCGCGCAAGCTCGATCCGTCAGCGGCTGAAGAAGTCGCCAAGAGGCAGCAGAAGGGCTGACCTGCGCATCCTCTCGGAAGCTTCACGGAAGGCCGTACATCGCTCGCCCGGCCTGTAGTTCGCCGGTGTTTAGAGGCTAGCTAATAGAGGCCGACGCTCGTTCGGAGGCGCTTAATTATGAGCGTCTCCGCCACGGCCACGAGTTGGTCTAGCTCGCGCAGATCCTACCGGCATTGCCCTGGACCCAGAATTTTCATCAGGTCTGCGAGGGAAGGGGAGCGGATGATCCAGGCTTTGCATCGCTAGCACGGCGCTGAGCCGGCCCCCGTACCAGGGCAAGGTTCTGTGCGGTGTTGATCAGGCCGACATGGGAAAAGGCCTGCGGGAAGTTGCCCAGCTGGCGTCGGGCCCGCGGATCGTATTCCTCGGCCAACAAGCCAACATCGTTGCGGATGTTAAGAAGCCGCTCGAAGATCTCCGCAGCTTCATCACGACACCCCATAAGGGTGAGGGCGTCCGCTAACCAGAACGTGCAGGGGAGGAACGCGCCCTCGCTGCCCGCCAGACCGTCAACCCCCGTTTCTGTCCGATAGCGCGCCACAAACCCGTCGGCCATCAGTTCGCGCCGAATGGCCTCGACAGTGCCAACAACGCGCGGGTCGTCCGGCGGCAGGAAGCCGACAATCGGCATCAACAGCAGCGATGCATCGAGCTGCTCGCCGCAATAATATTGCACGAAGCTGTTGCGCCTCGCGTCGTAACCATTCCTGCAGATATCGTCGTGGATCCGGGTGCGTAGCGCCCGCCATGCCTCAACGGGACCCTCGAGGTTATTCTGCTCGACGCCCGAGATAGCACGGTCGACGCCGACCCAGGCCATCATCTTGGAGTGGGTGAAGTGGCGTCGCGGGCCGCGCACTTCCCAGATCCCGTTGTCCGGTTCACCCCATTTTTCAGCAATGAACTTCATCAGCACCTTCTGGACGCGCCAAGCGTCGGCGTCCGGCTCCACGTGATATTTGCGGGCGACGTGCAGCGCATCCATCAGCTCGCCATACACGTCGAGCTGGAACTGATCCTGTGCGCCATTGCCGATCCGCACAGGCCGGCTTTCCTCGTATCCCCTCAGCCAGGGCAACTCCAGCTCGGGCAGACGACGCTCACCCGTCAGCCCATACATGATCTGCATCTCCTCAGGCCGACCTGCAGCGGAGCGCAGCAGCCAGCGTCGCCAGGCCACCGCTTCTTCCGTGTAGCCTGAACTTAAGAGGGAGTAGAGGGTCAGAGTGGCGTCGCGGATCCAGCAGTAACGGTAATCCCAATTGCGCTCACCACCGATCGCTTCGGGCAGCGAGGTCGTGGGCGCGGCGGCGATCCCGCCGGTTGGGCTGTAGGTCAGTGCCTTGAGGGTGATGAGGGAACGCCGCACCGCCTCGGCCCAGGACCCCTCGTAAGTGCATCGGCTTGACCAGTCACGCCACCACCGGGCGGTGCATTCGAGCAGCACCTCGGGGTGCTGGACAGGAGGCTCGGGGCGGTGAGATCTGTACCAGCATAAGGAGAATGGTAGGCTCTGCCCCTCTCGCACGGTGAAATCGGCCGCCGTGGTGAAGTTCTCGTTCTGCAGATCGACCGGCGACCACAGCTGCAGCGCATCCGGCCCTGCGATGACCTGCAGGCCGTAAGGACGCCGCTTTGCCCAGGGGACAATATGGCCGTAGTCAAAGCGAAAGACCGCCTCCATGTGCATCCGGACCTCGCCCCGGACACCACGCACGATGCGGGCGATATCGACTTCCTCATCGGCTGAGGGCAGCGGCATGAAGTCAGTGACGACGACCACCCCCGTGTCTGTCTCGAACTCGGTGTCCAGGATCAACGTGCCGTCGCGGTAACGGCGCGACACCGAGCGGACCGCTCCCGCGGGCGCGATCTTCCACCGCCCATTCTCAGGCCTGCCCAGGAGGGCTGCGAAGCAGGCTCCGCTATCGAAGCGCGGGGCACAGAGCCAATCGATCGAGCCGTTCCGACCAACCAGGGCGGCCGTGAAGGTATCGCCGAGCAGCGCATAGTCCTCGATCCGCAACGCCTCCGCCTGGCGGATACCGGTGTCCGGCACGGCAGCCTTCTGGCTTGCCTTATCCATTGTCACGGAACCCGGGATAGAGTGCCATGCCGCCATCGACGAACAGGGTGGTGCCCGTGACGTAGTCGGACTGATCCGAGGCAAGCCAGACAGCCGCCCTGGCTACATCCTCCGGCCTACCGATACGTCCATAGGGGATAAGGTCTAGCAGGCGTCGGAGCGCCTCCGGCGTTTCCCAGGCTGCACGATTGATCTCTGTCTGGATGGCGCCGGGAGCAATGCCATTGACACGAATTCCCCGCGCGGCGACCTCCTGGGCCAGGCTCTTCATCATCAGCATGATGCCGCCCTTGGAGGCCGCGTAGTTGACATGCCCTGCCCAGGGAATCACCTGGTGCACCGAATTCATGCAAATGATCTTTCCGGCTGCCGCAGAACGCTCAGGGTCGCGGCCTTGCCGGTCGAAAATTCGGATGGCTTCACGGGCGCAAAGGAATTGGCCGGTGAGGTTCACATCGAGCACCCGTTGCCATTCTTTGAGGGTCATTTCGGCAAAGCCGGCATCGCGCTGGATCCCGGCATTGGCCACCAGGATGTCCAGCCGCCCAAAACGGTCCAGCAGCGCACCGTACATCGCCTGGACCTCGTCCTCGCGGGACACGTCGGCCTGTAGCGCGATTGCCAAGTTGCCCTCGCGCTCGACCATAGCAACGAGCCTATCCGCAGCTTGAGCGTCCGATAGGTAATTGATCCCGACCGCCGCGCCGGCTGCCGCAAGCGCCAGCACCACCGCGGTACCGATGCCGCCATCGCCGCCCGTTACAAGCGCAACCTGGCCTTCCAAGGGCCGCAGCGAATTTGCTGTGATGGCACACCCCCCGAAATGATCTGTTGGCTGAATGGGCCCTCCCGAGAGCCGGCAACACAACAGCCGCGGTTATCCGATACGCCTGTACGTCTTGCGCTCTGCACGAGGGGAACGCGCCAGCAGGAAGGCCGTTTCCGGCCTTCGAGGCGCGCATGGAGCGGGATTTGCGGCATCATCGGTTTCCAGCATCGCCCATTCCGCAGCCTTCAGGCCGCTGGCCACCGGCAATCCGGCGCGGCCCGGGCCGTGGTGCGTTTTGCTTTTCAGGAAGTCGGCCTATCGAGGCTTAAGGCTGGCCATGCCATCGACAATCCGGCGTCTGGCAGGGTGCTCACCAGGCTGGGCTTCAGTTCCGTAGACAGCATCGAGCGCTTCTCTCGGCCACGCGGCGAGAACATCGTGCAGTGCCGGTACCTCCTGGCCTCCGATCCGACTTAACGGGTTGTCCAAGGCTCGGATGTCCCGCAATCCTGAATGGGTTCTCTTTGATGTCCCACTGCTCACCACTCGCTCGGCGCAGGGTTGACGAGTTATCATGTGTGCTGCCGCGCCGAGCGGACTGGAAAGGGTGGTTTGCAGACTTAGAGCAGGCTCGCTGTTTCCAGCCTCAGGCAAGGTACATAGCTGTGTCGGAAGGCGAGATGTCAGACACTCAAAGGAGGCTGGCGATCGATCTGCTGTACTCTGATCCTTCACTTGTATGAGCTTGCCCCCTTAATGCCCGGACACGGTCTCGCACTTCCGTAAGAGGTAGGCGTATGACAGTCTCTATGACTGACGCTTCGTCCAAGGTGGAGGTCATCACCTCTGTCTAGCGCCGTCGGAGATGGTCGGCGGCCGAGAAGGTCCGTATGTCGAGGAGACTTACACACCAGGAGCCTCGGTGAGCCTGGTGGCGCGGCGGCATGGGGTGAACCCGAACCAACTCTTCTCCTGACGCCGTCTGGCGGCCGAGGGTGCCTACACCGCGGCGGCTGCGGGCGAGGAGGTGGTGCCCGCCTCTGAGCATTGGGCGCTACAGCAGCAGGTGCGCGAGTGGCACCGCCTGCTCGGCAAGAAGACGCTGGTTAGAGAGCCCGCGCCGCAAGAGCCGTTCAAACACGTATGGGCTGAGTAGGGGAGGTCGCCCCTGGCCGAGCGTCAGACAGCCCGGGCAGGCTGAGCGGCGCGATCTCGTCGCCGTCGCGGCCCCGGTAGTCGCGGCCTCGCGCGTCGCGCAGCATCCGCGCCTGCGATTCCGCGAGGATTCCTGCCGCCTCCGTGACGTCGAGCCGCGTGGGGCGGCCATCCGCCCAGATCGTCTCTCCACCGACCAGCACGCGCCGCACCGCGCGGTCCGCGGCGTGATAGATGAGGGAGCGGAGCGGGTCGCGCGGCGGCGCCATCAGCGGGTGGTGCAGGTCCACCAGCACCACATCCGCCGCCGCCCCGGCTTGCAGCCGGCCCAGATCGTTCCGCCCCAGCGCCTCCGCGCCGCCAATGGTGGCGGCGTGGAAGACGCCCTCCGTGCTCGCCGCCGCCAGGTCGCGCGCGGCGTTGCGCGCCAGGATGAGGGCGACCCGCATCTCCTCGATCAGGTTGTGCGGCGCCACATCCGTGCCGAAGCCGATCCGTACCCCGCGCGCCCGGTAGGAGCCGAAGGTCCGCAGGTGCTCCCCGTAGCGCGCAAAAGGGGAAGGGCAGTGCGCCACGCTCGCGCCGTGCTCCGCCATCAGCCCGACATCGCGCGCCGTGTGCCAGCGGATGGAGGGATGCTCGTCCACGAAGATGGCGTGGCCGAGGATGGTGCGCGGCGTCAGCAGCCCGATGCTGGCGGCCCATTGGATGGGGGTGACGCCGTGGCGGCGGACCATCTCCTGCACCTCCACGATCGCCTGGGCGATGTGGGTGGTGAAGGGCCGGCCGGTTTCGGCGGCATAGGCGACGCTCTCGCGCAGCATCTCCTCCTCCACCGTGTCGATCTGGGCGGGAAAGACGATGCCGCTCAACCGGCCCGAGGGATGGGCCTCGGCCTCCCGCATGACCTGCTTCGCCGCTTCGAACTGGCGGCGCGCATTCTCGCGGTTCCACATCCAGGTGACGGTCTGCGGCGCGGACATGCCCCAGCGCGCGGCCGCATAGCCCGGGCCGGCCCAGCTGCGCAGCCCGCTCTCGGCCATGACCGTGAGCCAGCGCGGAAAGGGGGCGGAGAGGTCCACGACCGAGGTCACCCCCGAGGACATCAGCTCCGCATAGGCGAGACGCATCGCCGCCTCTCGCCCGGCCTCGTCGAGGTGGAAGGCCTGGGAGCGCTCGAAGAGCCCGCTCATCCCCTGTTCCGGGACGCCGTGGTCCTCGCGCACGCCGCGGAAGCCCGGCTCGGTGGTTGGGTGGGTGTGGATGTTCACCAGCCCCGGGAGGACCAACAGGCCGCGCCCATCCACCACCTCCGCCCCCGGCTCCGGCGCGGCGGCGGGATCGTGCGGGCCGATGCGCTCCACCCGCCCGTCGCGCAGGAGGATGTCGAGGTCCCGGCCGAAGGCGTGGCGGCCGGCGGCGGCGTCCCAGACGACCGCCCAGGCGGCGTTGCGGATCAGCAGGGGCGGGATCATGGCGGGCTCCATGGTCAGAGCTTCTCGAGGTTCCAGTAGAACAGCGCAGGGCCGGGCAGCAGGCCGCGCAGATTCGAGCGGTGCGCGACGACGCTGCGGTACTGGCCCAGCGGGATGTTCGTCACGTTCGCAATGTGCTCGCGCTCCAGCTCCTTCAGGATTTCCTGGCGCCGTGCCGGGTCCGTCTCATAGGTCCAGGCATCGTTCAGCTGGGGCACGCGCGTGTCGCAGGGCCAGCCGAACCAGGCGCTCTCGCAATTGCCGAGGAAGACGTTCAGCAGCGGGTTCTGGATGCCGGTGATGGTCGCGTTGGTGACGAAGACGTTCCATCCCCCCTGTGCGGGCGGGTTGCGGGAGGAGCGGCGCTGGATCAGTCCGCTCCAGTCCATCGCCACCAGGTCCACATTCGCGCCGATGCGCCGCAGCGCTGCCGCCGCCAGGAGGGCGCCGGGATGGAGCACCGCGTTGTCCGCGGGGTCCATCACCACGATCGGCCGCCCGTCATAGCCCGCAGCCCGGAAGGCGTCGCGCGCCTGCTGGTCGGTCAGGCGCGGCCAGCCCAGGGAGTCGAATTGCGGCGGATCGGAGGGCGCGCAGCCGAAGGGCGCGCCGCATTCGCGCCAGGGCTGGTCCGGCCCGGCGGTGGCCACCATGAAGTCCGGCTGCTGGATCACGCCCATCAGGGCCCGCCGGGCCTCCAGCTTGTCGAAGGGCGGGTGGAGATGGTTCATGGCCAGGAACAGGACGTAGCCCAGCGGGTCGTTCGGGGCGACGGTCACGTTGCGCATCTTCGTCAGGCTGGGCACGAGGTCGGGCGACGGGCTCTCCAGCAGGTCGAACTCCCCGGCCGCGAGGCCGTTCGCGGCGGTCGCGGAATCGGGGGTGTAAAGGCTCTCGACCCGATCCACCCTGGCCACCTTGCCGCCCGCCGCCTGGCTGGGCGGCTCCGCGCGCGGCACATACTCCGCGAAGCGCTCATAGATGACGCGCGCACCGGGCACCCATTGATCCCGCATGAAGCGGAAGGGGCCGGAGCCGACCGGCTCGGTGATCGCGGTGTTCGGATCCGTGCGCGCCAGGCGCTCCGGCATCATGAAGGGCACGTTGCTGTCGATCTTGCCCAGCGCCTCGAGCACGAAGCCCACGGGGCGCGTGAGGCGCAGCCGGATGGTCCGCGCGTCCGCTGCCTCCAGGCTTTCGGTCACGCGCAGCAGGGCGCGGCCCATGCCGTCCCGCGCGCCCCAGCGGCGGATGGATGCGACGCAGTCCGCGGCGGTGACCGGCGTGCCATCGTGCCAGAGCAGGCCGTCCCGCAGCCGGAAGGTCCATTCCTTGCCGTCCCCGCTGCTTCCGTACTCCCCGACCATCTGCGGCTGGGGCCGGTTCTGGGCGTCCATCGCGAAAAGCGTGTCCCAGACGAGGTAGCCGTGATTCCGCGTGAGATAGGTGGTGGTCCAGATCGGGTCGAGCGCGCGCAGGTCGCCGATCGGCACGGAGCGGATCACACGCCGCGGATCCTGGGCCATGGCCCGTCGGGATTCCAGACTCAGCAGGGCTGGCGCTGCCAGGAGGGCCAGATGACGGCGGCGGATCGGCATGCGGGGCTCCTCGGTCGTCAATGCGGCATCGTGGAATCCATTTTCGTTTCGCACAAGATATGTTCGCGCGTTTGCACCGTGCTAGACTGCGCCTCGCGCCTGCCTGTGCCGCGGATCGGGGCCGGCGCGGGAGCTGCGCCTTCCCTGGGCGGAAAGCGCCGTGCGCACAGGGCATGACGCCGCTCCACCATGGACTCAGGCTCGCGCGGACAGAAGGGGAGGCCGGATTCGTGACCATCCTGATCGAAGGCGCGATCGTCGTGACAGGAGACGATGCGGGGACCATCCACCACGACGCGGCACTGGCCATCGAGGGCAACCGGATCGCGGCGCTCGGCCCGCACGAAGCGGTCGCCGGCCGCTTTCCGGATGCCGAGCGGGTGGACGGCAGGGGCCGCGTCCTCCTGCCCGGTTTCGCCAACATCCATACGCATCTCGTGATGACGCTCGCGCGCGGGGTCTTCGAGGATCTCTCCCCGCCGCATGAACCGCCCTTCGAGGGCGGGCTCTCGCCCATTCCCCTGCCGCCGATGACCCCGGAGGAGCAGGCGGTGATGTGCCAGCTCGGCGCGCTGGAGGCGATCCGTTCCGGCACCACCGCCCTGCTGGAAGACGGCGTGAACATCGCGAACTACGCACAGGAGATGGTGGATACCGGCCTCCGGATGGTGCTGGCCGAGCGCTGCTGGGACCGCGCCGGCGCCTCGATCGGCGATCCCTCCGGGTTCCGCCGCGACGAGGCGCTCGGCCGCGCGGGGCTGGAGCGGATCGAGCGGCTGCACGCCCAATGCGACGGCGCGGGGGAGGGGCGCATCCGCGTCGGCGTCGCCGCCTGGGCACCCGACATGTGCTCCCCGGAGCTGCTGCGGGATGCGCGGGCGCTGCAGGACCGGCTCGGCACCATCGCCACCATCCATCTCAACCAGATCTGGGGCGAGGTCGCAGCGGTGCAGGCGCACCACAACATGCTGCCTTCCGAGTTCCTGGAGAGCATCGGCTTCCTGAACGAGCGGCTGGTCGCGGCACATTGCCGCTGCATGGAGCCGCTGGAGGAGAAGATCCTCGGCAAGCACCGGGTGAACGTTGCCTTCAACTCTGCGATCGCCGCGCGCCGAGGCCTGAGCCCGCGCGTCTGCGAGATGGAGGCGGCCGGTTGCAACGTCGGCATGGGCACCGACAACATGGCCGAGGACATGGTGGAGGTGATGCGCACCGGCCTCTTCATGGAGCGGGTGAGGCGGCGCGACGGGCGTAACCCGAGGCCGGAGGAGGCGCTGCGCTGGGCGACGCGCAACGGGTACCGCGCGATGGGTATCCTGGATGGCGGCTGGCTGGCCGAGGGGAACCTCGCCGACCTCGTCATGCTGCGGGTGGACCGCGCGCATCTCGCGCCCTTCCTCCGTCCTGTCTCGGTCCTCGTGCACCAGGGCCAGGCGCGGGACGTGGAGGACGTGATGGTGGACGGGCGCTGGGTCATGCGCGAGGGGCGGGTGCTGACGCTGGATGAGTCGCGCATCATCCGTCAGGCGGAGGAGGTGGCGGATCGCGCCTGGTCCCGTCTCTTCGCCCGCAACCCGCAATACGAGGTGCCCGCGGGCTTTCGGCCGCTGCCGGCCGCATCGGGCATCGAGCCCCTGCCGGAGGAGAACCAGGCCCTCGCGCCACCCAGGGGACCACGCGAAGCGAAGGACAAAACCTTCTGAGCTGGCGCGAGCAGATGACGGCGCAGGCAAGGGTTGTGAGGGCGAGGTATAGGCCGGCGCGGCGTTCGTAGCGGACGTTCAGGCGCCGTTCCTTGAAAGTCGGCCGCGCGCCTCATGATAGAAGGCGTGACCTACCGGCTGCTCTCCGGGCACAGCCTACCGGCGCCGAGATGGCGCTCGCCTGGCGCCCGGGTGAGACGGCGCCCACGGTCATGCGGCTGGTGGCGGTGGCCCGCGCGGTCCTGGCCGAAGCCTGACGGGGCCGGCGGCACAATCCCTCAGGCGTCATAGGCGATCCGGAAGCCCGTGTGTCCAGCTGAGGTATCGGGGCTGCGGCTCGAGCGGGCGGTGATGCGATAGCGGTAGCTGCGGTGGCAGAAATAGGAGCCGCCTTTCATCCCTCGCTCCTTCTCCTGCACAGCCAGACGGTTCCGCTGCTTCGCCGCGCCTGGCAACGAGCGGATGCGGAACGGGTCGGCGCACCACTCCCAGACACTGCCGCGGGTATTGAACAGGCCGAAGCCGCTCGGCGCGAAGCTGTCCATGGGCGCCGTCCCGAGAACCCGTCCGCCAGCGTGTTGCGCCGGGGGAAATCGCCCTGCCAGATGTTGCAGAGCGCATTCGGAAGCCGGCCCCCAGCCCAGGTGAAGGCTGCGGCATCGCTCCAGGAGACATGCACCACCGGGTGCTCCATCCGCTCCGCCACCGAGAGCAACGCCGGCTGGTCACGGCATGGGCATCGATCCGGAAGAGGCGCAGCATATGCGCCATGCCGGACCCTGCCCACCGCCACGCAGGACAGGCTCCGCCGTGCCGGCCGTCACGGTGCAGCCGGGCAGGGTCACAACCGGCCCGGGCGCCGCATCATCCGCCGGGGCAGGAGTCTCGGTCGAAGGGGCTGGCTGGCGGGCCTCCGGGCGCGAGGCAGTGGGAGGGCGACAGCAGGATCAGGTCATGGCCGCGCAGGATAGGCCAGGCGAGAGGCCAAGGCACTAGCACCTGATTTGCGAGGTCTCCACGGGCTCGGTGGTGCGGTGCCCCAGGGAGCGACCACGCTCCCGGAGGTGGCAGTGTTCTCCATCCGGGATATCCCGCTCGCACGCCTCACGCGGACCATCCCGGCGCGCGTGCGACCTCAGTAACCTGTCAATTCGTCGCGGGTCGGTGGCGCGACGACATCTCCACCGCGGATACGGGCCATGATTGTGGTGAAGGTGGCGGCGTCATTATCAAAGCCGCCATGGCTGAGCGAGGCTGTCTCCTTGCTCTGCGAATAGTTGACCAGGAGCTTCCCGGAGGCCTGCAGGCCCTTCGTGTAGATCTCCATTCCGGCGAGCGGCGTGTTCGCCCTGTCCTCATAGGCCCGCGAAACGAGGTAGAGCAGCGAACGGCTGTAGCCGGGCAGGCCGGGCACGCCCACCTTGTCGGCCTGTTCCAGCGTGTCATGCAGGTCGTACAGGTAAACTTTGTCCCGTAGCGGCAGCGCGCCCCCACCGTCGAGATAGGGGCCATAGAACCGGTTGAAGAAGTCCACCGTGCAGGCGGGGGCCATGAGATGCACGCTTCCGAGTTCCAGCTTCTGGAGTTGGAAGCGGCCAAGCGCACCGAGCAACTGGCCAAGCATGATGGCTCCGGCGCTATGCCCCACGAGGTGTAGCACCGGGCGCCGTCCGGCCACTTCCAACCCCTGGAGGAGTGGGGCGAGGCCGATGACGCCGCCGTCATAGCCCGGACTTTGTGTAAAGGCGGCGACCGCATCCTGTTTCATGTTGCGCCAAGCCGCGCTCCCCAGCGCCTTCCCCGGCCCGGTCTCGAAGAGGAGATCGCCGATCACGCCGGCGGCCCGCCCGGCCTGAGTCTGGGAAAGCGGGCCGAAGGCCTCGTCGAGAAAGCCCGAGCCCCACATCAGGTGGAAGTTGTAGATCCCGTTCCGGCCGAAGATGTCGCGGCGCTTCCAGGTGGCGATTCGGTTCGCTTCGTCGTCGAGGGTGTTGAGGCCGCCATGCGCGTAGATCATCAGATGATCGTAGCCCTGCCCGTCATTCGCACTCGCTTCGCTCAGCCGGGTGACGGTCTCGGCCATCTCGAGCTGCGTCGGGGAGCCGTAGCGCCCACCGGTGACGTAGCGCCCATCATCAATGTTGACGAAGTGCCCGACGATGTCGCTGCGGTTCGGGGCGGTGACGGCCTGAAGCGTCGTGGTTTCAGCGGGCGTCGGGCGCGGCACCGCGCTGAACGCTGTCGGGGCGCGTACGCCGAGCTGCAGCACCCAGGCATCCATCATCGTGGTGGCCCAGTCCTCATAGGTCCAGTGGGCAACCCCCTGCTTGCCCCATTCCGGCCCCCATGAGTTCAGGATCCAGAAGCCTTCCGCATCATAGCCGACGATGGCGAAGGCATGACCTCCGGCGGGTGCACCGCCCGGCTTGATCCGGCCATCCTGAGGTGTCTGCCAATTCTCGTGGATCTGGGCGGAGGCATAGATCACGCCGATCTGGTTCAGGGCTGCATGATAGTCCGAGAGATCCGGTTGCAGCCGGTAATAGGCGCCGATGCGGGTCTCCCGCGCCTCCTTGGCCATCTTATAGGTCAGCGCCCACTCGCCGTCCGCATTATCGGGCGCCAGGGCCTCGCTGCAAACGCCATTCCGATAGAAGCCGCTGACGGCGCCGCGGATGCTTGACCCTTCATAGACGGTCCCAACCCACTCATCGTTGCGCTTGGCCATCTCGTAGAGCATGCGTGCGCTGGCGCGCTTCGGCTGCTCGGCCAGATTCTCCCGATAGACCAGACAGTCGATCACATGGGCCAGCGCATGGCCGGTGCAACTCGACGCACTACCCTGGTCGCGCACCGAAAAGGCGATTCTCGGGAAGATGCTGGGTTCCAGCGCCCGCAGGGTCGGCTGATAGATGCGGTCCCGGATGTCCGGCAGGTCCGGCAGGATGTCGAGCCTTCTGCCGCCCAGCATTCGCGGTGAGGTACTGAATTCGCGGTTGCCGACCCGCACCCTGCCGGACACACCACTGGGAGCGAGCGCCGCATCCGCGGGAATAGCCGCTCCGATGGGCACAGGGCGTGTGGTGGTGAGTATTTCGGCCGCTTGCTGTGCCTGCATCGGTTCGCGATGCTCGGTGGCGGGCGAGGCGGGTCTCGCCGCCGGCTTCTCTTCTGCCTTGCTGGTCTTCTTTGGCTTCGGCGTCTTCGTCACGCACGCTCCTCCCGGCGCTGTACCCTGCGCAGGCAGTTCCGCGCCCTGATTTACTTACCGTATCCGCTAATCAGCCTGCGCAGGTCTTGCCGGGAGACTCGCCAGATTACATCGTGCTTCGAGCCGCTTCCGGCATGTGTCGCGTTGTCCTCTCTGTCCCTTCCGCTTTCCCGGCCCTGCGGATGGCCCAGGCAGTAATTGGTGCACACAGGATGCGCCGTACCGTCACCGGCCCTGTCTGACATCTGCGTGCCACCGGTCTGCCTTCCTGCGCAGTACTCTCTACATCTTTACGTTGCTATTTCGGAATGGTAATCGCGCGTGCACCATGGAACACGCCACTTTTGCGCGATGCATGCCAACGCGAATCCGGCATTTGCAAGTTCGGCATCCGCAAAAGCCTGGCCTTCGCCATTCTGTGGAATTGAATGGCTTCCGGAGTTGCCTTTCCGTCGCATTGACCGGCGCAATGGGATATTTCGAAAAGCGGCTGGTCAGAACGGGGCTCGGCTTTGATAGCCTCAACACCGCACGACGAACGCTGGCCGGCTACGAGGCGATGGCGATGATCAGGAGGGGACAGGTTCAGCGGATCGGCGGGCGCGACATGAGGGCACAGGCAAAGTTCATCGAGGGGCTGTTTCAGACCGCCGCCTGAGGCGCCTCCCTAGCCGCCGGTTCCGGGCCGCCACGCCTCCCCCTCATCTTTGCAACACAACCCGTTCCAGTGCCGGATGGCGCGACTGCGCCGCTTGCCGGTATCGGAGAGGCGGGCGCGCTGACGGCGTTGGCGCCCGCTCTGCCGGAGCGGACGCCGGGCGGAGGTGATTGACCGGAGGCGGAGGCTCAGAGCCCGCTATGGCGGCCAGTTTGACGCCGCGAAGGAGAACTGGCCCCGTTGACGGCCGGACCAGCAACGGAAACTCTAAGGCGCCATGACTCACCGCCCCATCCCTCAGGATCTGCCCGACCGGGCCACCTCCTCCGCCTTCACCTCCAGGGAAGGCAGTCCCGGCGAGCGAAGCCGGCGGCTGGACGGCTTTCTGCCCCTGCTATGGGACGAGGCGGCAGGCCGCCTTTATATCGAGGTCCGGCGGCTGGGAGAGGATTTCCTCTATATCGACCGCCTCTCCCACGGCCTGGGAGACCATCGGCTGGAGCGCGGCAATCTCAGCCGCCCGACGGTCGCACGCTTTGAACGCCGCGGGACCCGCCTCTTCCTCATCGCGCGCAACATGGCCTGGCGAACCTCCTCGCCAGAGCCGGCACAGCAGCTTGCCGTGCGGCAGGCCTTTCCAGAAGCGGTGTTGTGGTCCTTCGATATCCTATCGGAGGCGGATCATGCCCTGCTGGTGGATGGCACTGCCTTCTTCCTGCGCGACGCGCGCGGGATCGCGGCCCAACTCAGTGCCCTCGGCCAAGGCAGCTACACGCTTGACCCGACGCGCTGCGCCATCGCCGGTGAAGGGCTGCGCGGCTTTCCGCTAAACAGCCAGGCCGAAAGCATCCTCACCTTCGTCAATCCCGCGGCCAAAACACGCCCCTTCTGGAACGGCGACGGGTTGCGTGAAGGGCTGATGGCGCTGGCGGCCGACCCGCGCAGCATCACGCTGCGGCTGCGGCATTGCTTCATCCAGCTGCCGGAGGAAGGTTTCCGCCCGCGCCGCTTCGACCCGCGTTCCTCCTTCTTCAACAGCACCGTCTTCCATGACTTCGGCGCTTCGCTGGAGGAGCCGGGCGACGTTCACTATGCCATCCGCCACCGGTTGGAGAAGAAGGACCCTTCCGCCGCGATCAGCGAGCCGGTGAAGCCGATCACCTACTATGTCGACCGTGGCGCGCCGGAGCCGATCCGCACTGCACTGCTGGAAGGCGCGCGCTGGTGGAACAAGGCCTTCGAGGCAGCCGGCTTCCGCGATGCCTTCCGGGTCGAACTGCTGCCCGAGGACGCCGACCCGCTCGATATCCGCTACAACACCATCACCTGGGTGCCCCGCGCCACGCGCGGTTTCTCCACCGGCACCATGATCTGGGACCCGCGCACGGGCGAGATCATTAAGGGCGAGGTGACCCTGACAGCGCTGCGCGACCGCCACCTGCGCATGATCGCGGAAGCGCTGCTCTCGCCCTACGAGGACGGCACGCCCTGCCCGGAGGTGGAGGCGCTGATGCTGGCCCGCCTGCGCCAGCTTTCGGCGCATGAGGTGGCGCATACGCTCGGCCTCGACCACAACCACATCGCCAGCACGCATGGCCAGGACATGTCGGTCTGCGACTACCCGGCGCCGCTGCTGATGCTGGATGCGGAAGGGCGGGTGGACCTCTCGCGCGCCTATGGCGAGAGCATTGGCCGCTGGGACGAGATTTCCATCACTTGGGGCTATAGCCAGTTCCCGCCCGGTATGACCGAGGCGGAGGAACAGGCGGAGCTGGATACCATCCTAGAGAAGGCGGAGCGCGAGGAGGGCCTCTACACGCTCGCGCAGCAGGACGGCCTCCCGGAAAGCGGCGTGCATCCTAAGGGCCATCACTGGGATACCGGCGCCGATGCGCCCGATGAGCTGTTGCGCCTGCTGAAGATCCGAGAGGCCGCGCTGGCACGCTTCGGCGAGCGGGCCATCAAGCCAGGCCGGCCGATGGCGCTGCTAGCGGACGTGGTGGTGCCGCTTTACATGCTGCACCGCTACCAGACCGAGGCCGCGGTGAAGCTGCTGGGCGGGCTGGAATTCCGCTACGCCATGCGGGGCGACGGTCAGCTCGTCACCAGGATGGTACCGGGCGAGGATCAGCGGCGGGCCTTGCGCGCGGTGCTGGCCACCCTCTCCCCCGCGGTGCTGACACTGCGCGAGGACCTGCTGCGCCTGCTGCCGCCGCGCCCGCCCGAGTATGGCCCCACACGCGACACCTTCCGCGGCCATACCGGCCTGACCTTTGATCCGCTGGGCGCCGCCGAGGGCGCGGCCACCCATACGCTCGGCTTCCTGTTCTATCCCCACCGGGCCGCCCGGATCGTCGAGCACCACCAGCGGGATGCCAGCCTGCCTGATTTGCATGAAGTGCTGCGCGCCACGCTGGAGGCGACCTGGTATGCCCCGGTTGAGCAGGGGCTGGCCCAGGCCGTGAAGCTGCGGGTGGAGCACGTGGTGCTGCGGCATCTGCTGGCGCTGGCGGCTGCTGAGGACGCCTCGCCGCTGGTGCGCGCCATCGCGCAGGAGGTCATAGGCGAGTTACGCGCGACCCTGGCAGGGGCTTCGCAGCCGCTGGATGCGATGACGCGCGCGCATCGCGCGGCCGGACTGGCCGCTATTGACGCTTTTGGCCGCACGCCGGAGGCCTTCCGTCACCCCAATACGCTGCCGCCACCTCCCGGTATGCCAATCTAGGTGCGGAGGCAGCCCGGGCCATCGGCTCGGGCTGAGACCAGCCGCATCCAGCACGCCTCACGGCCGGTGACGCCAGCGAAGGGCCGATCGCCGTCGCGGGCCAAGCTGCTCACCAGTCCACCGCATGGCTCAGCCCGCCATGATCGGCGTTCACGAAGATCTTAAGGGCCGGCGGAATAACGGCTCATGACGGGGGCGGGTACCGGCGGTCAGCAGAACGGGCGCGATGCTTCGAAAGCGTAGATACCCTTCCAGCCTATCCACCGAGGTGACGGTGATGCTGGCCAGCAAAGTGCCGACTATATCGAACAGGCCCCGGCCTGCCCGACCTTGGGGGCCGTCCCGACCTTGGTCATACGCGCCGGGCACTGTTGCGCAGATGGAAAGCTCGAAGAACCTGTCGCTGGACCTGACGGAGGGGAGCAATCCAGGGCGCGGCGTGGTGGAACTCCCTGCTGATAAGGCCGGGTGACCAGCTTGGGATGGCCGGTGCCGCTATCTGCAGGCGCTGCAGGCCTATGCAGGCGCAACCCGGGTGCTGAGCCAGGCGCGGCCGGCGGCGGAAGGTGCTGCCGCCCCATGGCGCCTCGTAGCAGCACGTCGGCGCCTTCGCCGCCGTCCGGCGACGCCTGCGGTGCGCGGAACGGTATTGTCCCGATATTCGGCACAGCAAGTGACCTGCCCCGCCATAAGGCTACCGCGGCAGGCGACCGAAGCAGGGCAGCAGCACTGGCAGCAAAAGGTCCGCTTTCCACCCATCCAGTGATAGCCCCAGCCAAGCAGGCTACCGCAGCACCCGCCCCGAAAGGGGCGGCTCGGCGGCGATGCCACGCTGGGCGCGGCGGCGGATCGGCCTGCGGGGCCGGCACAGGCCGGCCTTCCGGGCGCGGGCGACGACATGCGCGACCGAGCCCGGTCGCCAGGTGGTGCCGCCCCGGGGCGTCCGCTCGCGGATCGCCTTCAGTCGCGCGCCGATCGCGCGCAGCGTCGCCCCTGGGTCGCAGTGCGGGATGCCGACCACCACGGCGAGCAGCCGGTCGGGCGCCGGGGCCGGGAGGAGGTCCCGCTCGACCAGGCCCTCCGCCACCAGCCGCCGCACCGCCCGGACCAGCCACTTGCCGGTCCAGCCGGACTTGGGCGGAGTTGGGTGCTCACCCCGGCGGCACCTGAGCGGCTATGCCGAGCCGCGCCAGGACCGCTTCGGTCATGCGCGCGCAGCGAGCGCCGTCGAAGGGGAAGGCCTCGTGCAGAGTGTCGCCGAGCCGCTGGTCGAGCGCCGCACGAAGCAATCGCCGGGCGCGGTGCAGCCTTGTCCTGACCGTCTCCGGCCGGATGCCGAGGATCTGGGCCGTCTCCTCGACGCTCATCCCATCGACATCCCGGGCCACGAGCACGAGCCGGAAGGCCTCGGGCAGTTCATCGATCGCCTCCTCCAGCAGCCGGCGAACCGCGCGCCGTGCGGCCGCGCCCTCGGGATCGTCTCCCGCCTGCGCTGTAGGAAACATGAGGATGCAGGCCCCTCCGCCTTTCTGCGCGACCTCAATGGCCTCCAGATCGACCGTGGCACGACGGCGCCGCAGGCGCCCGAGCGCCTCGTTGAGCGCGATACGGGTGAGCCAGGTCGAGAGGCTGGCGTCGCCTCGGAAGCCGGCCAGGCCCTGGAAGGCGCGCACATAAGCCTCCTGCACCACATCCTCGGCCTCGACTTCGTCGCGCAGCACGCTGCGCGCAGCCCGGAACAGGTGACGGTTGTTGCGCCGCATGATCTCGCGAAATGCCAACGCCTCGCCCTGGCGGGCCAGGATGACGAGTTCGGCGTCCCCGAGCCTGACAGCGGTGGCTTCCGCGGCGGCCTCGGGGATTTGGTGTCCTTGCATTCGCCAATTCCTTGCGCGTCGCGATATTCGATGCCGGTCAGCCGAAAAGGTTCCCGGCCCCACCGCCCCGTCGTCCGAGCCTGATTGCCGAAAGGAACTCCGCCCGCATCCTGGGATAGTCCCGAAAGGCCTCGAGCATGCCGCTGGTGATCATCTCGCGCCGGGCTTGTGGACGCTGCCGGTCGCCATGCAGCCATGGGTGGCCTCGACGACGACGGTGGCGCCCCTCGGCCCCAGCACAGCTTCGATCGCGTCGGCAATCTGCGCCGTCATCCGCTCTTGGATTTGCAGCCGCCCTGCATAGAGCTCGACGACGCGGGTCCGATCCGTAGGCGTTGTCCAAGCCTTCACGGCCGCCGAGCGGTGCGCCGGTGCGACACCCATTTCCTTCTCTCTGGTCGGCCAGAGGTACCAGGACTTCCGCCACCGTTGGGGAAATCCCATTCCGAAATGCGCCGGGAACCTTTTCGAGCTTCCCCAAGTCCAATGCTTCGAGAGCAAGGAGGCGGCAGCCATCTTCGACGGCACCTTTCCATTCGCAGGCGAGCGCTGCGTCCGATTGACTGCAGCCGTCCTCGGCTGTCCCGGCCCCGCCGGGCCAGATGATCCCCTGGCGCAAGCTCAACCTTCGTCTCACTCACCGCAAGCCTGAAGGAGATATGACATGTTGCGCAGCATCCTGGCCGCCGCCGCCGCCCTGCCCCTGGCGGCCGTTCCGGCACAAGCCGCCAGTCCGGACCACGCCCCGCCACCCGCGCCCTACCGGAAGGTCAGCGAACTCGCCCGGCTGCCGGACTTCCTGCCCGGCATGGGCCAGCTCTTCGTCGACCCGAAGACGCTCCCGGCCGGGCCATTCCTCGCCTATGATCACAACGGCCGTCTGGTCAGCACCATCTACATGATTCCGCTCCAGGAGATGACCGAGCACAAGAAGCTCGACGATCTCGCCGCCCTTGGCAGCCCGGTCGACCACGTCGACATGTATTACAACGCGGGTCATCCCGGCGTTGAGATGCCTCACTACCACATCGTGCTCTGGCATGTGTCGAGGGCTGACGAGGCCTCCGTCGCGAGGTGATATGATGCTGACGCGACGGCATCTTGCCGGGGCTGGCGGCCTGCTACTCGCTGGCCTCGGCATCCGGGCGGCCAGTGCCGAGGCTGGTGTGGTCGAGATTCGCATGATCGGCGACGAGGAAGGTGGGCATGTCGGCTTCGACCCAATCGGCCTTTTTCTCCAGCCGGGCCAGACTGTCCGATGGCGGTGCGAGGCGAACTACCACACCACCACCGCCTATCACCCTGCCAATGGCGACCACTCGCTCCGCATCCCGCGCAGTGCGAAGCCCTGGGGGTCCGAGGTGTTGCTGCCCGGGGAGAGCTTCCAAGTCACGCTCACCGTCGAGGGAGTCTACGACTATTTTTGTGCGCCGCACGAGCAGGCAGGCATGGTCGGCCGCCTGATCGTCGGCAAGCCCATCGGGCCCGGCAGCATGCCCTTCGACTGGTTCAAGGGCAGCATGGAGGGCCGCAACTGGAGCGGTGTGCCACCGGAGGCACGCGCAGCCTTCCCCTCGATCACGGACATTATGGCTCGGAAAGCCGTCCCGGCGCGGGGCCTCTAATAGCTCTTTGCGGGCGGAAGGGGCATGGCGGCTCGCTGAGCGGCAGAGAGAAGGCCGGTGCTGACCGGGAGCGGCCCGTCTGTTCTTGCATACGAATCGCACAAAAGCGGACATTGAGCACGCATCAGGCTCTGAGCGTTCAGCATCCCAGGCCGGGTTGGTGGAATTCACGCTCCAGAGGGGTTCGACCTCCAGGCCATCGAAGGCCGCCTGGATGGCCGCGCGAAGCAGAGGAACAAGTACTATGGTGACATTCGGCGCTGAACGGGTCAGGGACGAGGTTATCCTCGTTGCCCGCATCCTGCTCATCCTACTCTTCGTCGTGTTCGGGTGGAGCAAGCTCACCGACTATAGCGGGACGGCCGGCTACATGGCGCAAAGAGGCCTCCCCGTTCCCTCGATAGCCGCCCTGGTGGTGATCGTGGTCGAAGTTGTCGTCGCACTTGCGGTCGCCTTGGGTGCTTGGATGCGCCCGCTAGCCCTCTTGCTGGCGCTCTACACGTTGGGAACTGCGCTCATCGGGCACCCGTTCTGGACCATGGAGGGCGCCGCCCGGTACGGGAACGCCATAAATTTCTACAAGAATATCAGCATCATCGGCGGCTTCCTCCTGCTCTACGTCACTGGGCCGGGCAAATACTCGATCGACGCGGCACTTGGGCGGTCCCACAAGCCGCTGCCGCGTTGAGCTTGCCGCGGACAATCGTGCGGGCAGCGCTAATCCTGCTGGTTGGCCCCTCCACCAATTCGAGCGGCTGGCCCTCTGTGCTGCCCAGCAACCTGTAAGGAGTACCGCGTGGGCCGCACCATGAAGGCTGCCTGGAGAGTAGCCTCGTCGTTACCTTCCTGGCCCTTGGCCTGAAGCTTGGTGGGTGACAGGCAGCGTCACCCTCCACTCGGATGCGCTGGAAACCATCATCAACGTTGTAGCAGCCTGCCGACGCGGACCATCTCTACGGCCACCAGAAGGTCGAGTACTTCTCGTCGGTGCTGGAGGGCATGATGGTGATCGGCGCCGCGGCGGCCATCCTGTACGAGGTCTACAACGCCTGGGCGCATCCTGCCCCGCTGGATGCGCCGCTCCTGGGCACGGTCATCAACGGCGCGACCACCGTGCTCAACGGGGCCTGGGCCGCCCACCTGATGCGCTCCGGACGGGCTTGGCGGCGCCTGCCATCCTGGCGAGCGGCAGGCACCTGCTGACCGACGTCTGGGCCTCCGGCGGCGTGCTGGTACTGTGAACGCGCCCGGGCTCGCAAACCGCCTGCCGCTGGTGCGAGGTGGCGGGTGCAGAGGAGTGCCGCAGGGTCATTCAGGGCGCGGCGGCCGAACCAGGGCCACCCCGCCACATCCGCCGCAAGGTGCTGTCGCCCCGGCGGTGGTGGTGCAGGGCCATGAGGGCGTGGCCGGAGGCGAGCAGGACGAGCAGCACCGCCAGGCCGAGATGGACCCGGCGTAGTACCGCGAACCAGGCGGGATCGGTCCCAACGATATGCGGCACCGGGATGACACCAAGAAACAACGTCGGAATGCGCACAGGCGCCGTCGCGGCGGTCAGGTAGCCGAGGGCCGGGGTGGCAACGAGCAGGGCGAAGAGCGTCGCGTGGGCGGCGGCGGCGGCCTGCCGCTGCCAATTCGGCAAGCTCTCGGCCCAGGCGGGGCGCCCGCGCCGCCAGTGCAGCACCAACTGGCTCAGCGCAAGCAGGAAGGCCGCGAGGCCGATGCTCTTGTGCACCTGGTAGAGCAGGAACTTCAGCAGCAATTGCTGGAACGGCAGGGCGACCATGTACACGCCCATGGGGGCGGCAAGCAGGACCAGTGCCGCGATGCCCCAGTGCAGGAGGCGCTGCGCGCGGCTCCAGGAGGTGGGGCGCTCTTGCGCCATCAGCGGGTTGGGTCGACTTCCAGGCGAATCCGGATGTCGAGCCGGACGCTGTCCGACAGCATCGGCCGGTCCGCGACCATGCCGAAGGCCGACCGCCGTATCTCGCCCCCGACGACGAAGTCGGCGACCTCGACGCCGCGCGCCTCGTCGAAGTGACGGTCCTGCACGGTCGCGTCGAGCTCCTGCGGCTGCGTCACGCCGCGAAGCTGGAGCGTGCCGTGGATGAGGTAGTGCGTCGGCGAGAGCGGCTGGATCGCGCTGCTGGCGAAGCGCGCGCTCGGATGGTGGGCGATGTCGAGATAGGCCGCCGACCGCAGCAGGTCCGTCTGGTCTTGGGTCGGCATCTCGACCGCGCCGGTGTCGATGGTGACGTCGATCTGCGAGCGCTCCGGCCGCTCCAGGTCGAGCAGGAGGTCGCCCGCGAAGCGCGGGAAGCGGCCCTGGGCATCGAACAGGCTGAGGATCCCGACGGAGAACGCCACGGTCCCGTAGCGCTGGTCGAGGTGATAGAGTGTCGCCGCCCCAGCCGGTGAAGGCGCGGCGAACCAGAGCACCACCCAGAGCACCGGCAGCCCCTGCCGCATCGGCCAGCACCTCCGTGTCGCCTGCTCGGGCGGGAGCAGGCAGTTCAGCCCGGTTACCCTTGTAAAGAACGGGCTGGCAGACCCATAGGCCTGCCTATGCCGGAGCGCCGAGCCGCCTCTGGCTGCTCACGCCAGGAACGGAAAGATTCATACACCGGCCCGGCTGCCCGCGTCACTCCAGAACCGCTGCCTGCGCCCTCCATCCTGGTCGAGACGCCTCCAGAGCTTGGCGCGGGCCACCATGCGCTACGCGGGCGATCACGCCGCCAGATGCTCGTAGAGGATGCTACTGCCGAGCAGGATCAGGGCGCCGCCGCCAACCACCTCGGCAATCTGGCCGAAGCGGCTGCCAAGCAGGCGCCCGGCCAGCATTCCACCGGTGGCCATGCAGAAGGTCGCGAGGCCGATGGCGGCGGCGATGATCCAGATGTTCACCTGGAGGAAAGCCAGCGAGACGCCGACCGCCATGGCATCGACGCTGGTGCCGACTGCGGTGACCACCAGCACCCAGAAGGAACGGCCGGACGGCGCCTCGTCCTCCTTGCGGCGTAGGGCCGCCACCAGCATGCGGCCGCCGACCAGGGTGAGCAGCCCAAAAGCTAGCCAGTGGTCGACGGCCGTGATGTAGCCCGCCGCCAGCACGCCCGCCGCCCAGCCGAGCAACGGGGTGATGGCCTCGATGACGCCGAAGACGATGCCGGTGCGCATGGCGTCGCCGAGATGGGTGCGCTCGGCGGCCGCGCCGCGGCCCAAGGCGGCGGCGAAGGCGTCGACCGACATGCTGACGGCAAGGATGGTGACCGCGAGGGGGGACATCGTGAGACTCCAGCGGGCACGACGAGACGACGCGCGGAAGGCCCAGCCCCGCGTGTGTCTCGGTCTTGCCGGGCCGCGATGCGGCTCGCCGGGCCACGCGCCGGACGCGCGAGCATGTTGACCCGGTTCCGCCCGGCGGGCGGTGGCTACTCCCCGATGCCCTCAGGCTAGCCCGCCCGGTTCACAGGCGCAAGGAAGGAACGCTTAAAAATCAATGTCTTGTAGTTCGTTCAGGAACTTGAACCCTTGGCTACAAGCTCGCGTTTCGCCTGCGCGCAAGGGATTAGAAAACGCAGGCGCTCCCGGAGTGCGGCATGGATCGCGGCGATCCGCTCCCTTCGTACATCGGGCAAGCTGGGAGCGGTGCGGGCTAGCGGGCAACCTGCGGTCGTCATGTTCGGGCCATGCGGAAGACTTATCCACGCTTTCGAAGGGGCCGCGACCGGGGCGGCGTCTCGAACAACCTGCTCAGGCTGCCGCAAGTTCGGCGAAGCGCTCGTAGGAAATCGCGCCCGGCACGACCTGCGCTCCACACACGAAGGTCGGCGTAGAGCTCACTTTGTGCTCCTGCTCCGCCTTCAGGCGCCCCTCCAGAATGGCGCGGCGCAACGCCCGGTCACCCACGGCGGCATCCACCTCGTCATGGCTCATGCCCGCCAACGCGGCGATTTTCGTGATCTCGGCGATGTTGTCGGCCCCGCGGGTGAAGGCCCAGCGCTCCTGGGTGGAAAGCAGGGCGCCGATGAACGGTTCGTAGCGCTCGGCGGGCAGGCTGCGGGCCACCTGGGCAGCCGTGAGGGCAAGCTGGTCCAGCGGGAAGTCACGCCACACCATCCGCACCTTCCCCGTGGAGACCAACTCCTGCTTCACGCGTGGCCAGGTCTTCCGGTGAAAGGCGGCGCAATGACCGCAAGTAAGGGAGAAATACTCGACCACCGTGACCGGCGCGTCGGCGCGGCCCGCAGAGCGCTCGCCGAGCCGGGCATCGCTGGTCTGCGCGACGGCGGCGAGCGGGAACAGGCCGCCCGAGGCCAGGATCAGCATGCGGCGGGAAACAGGCATGGGAACACCCTTTTCGTTCGGTGACATGGGTCGGCGCTGCCAAGCGGGCGGCACCTCTGGCGGCTACGGCGGGCGCGTTCAGTGCCCGCGGCCCGAGTGTGAGCCCTGGGCTGCTGGCGCTCGTACGGAGACGATGACGGCCACCTCCAGCGCGGTGCCATGCGTGAATCTCAGGGTCAGCGGAAAGACCTCCTTCGCCTTCAGGTCCGAGTGCAGATCCAGCAGCATCAGGTGCAGGCCGCCGGGTTCGAAGGCCACCTCGCCGCCGGGCGCTACCGGGACGCCTTCCGGGTGGGGGCGCATCCGGGCAACACCGTCTTCCACGACACTTTCGTGGATCTCGACCCGCGCCGCCACGGGTGTGGTCGCGCCCAGAAGTTGGACGGGCGCCGCGCCGATGTTTCGGACGCGGAGATAGGCGACTGCGGTTCCGATGCGGGCGAGGGCGGGCCGCGACCAAGCTTGCTCGGCGACAAGCTGGGCGGCCTGCTCCTGCGCGCGGACACCGACCGCCGAGAGCAGGGAAAGCCCCGACCCCATGACAAGGAGCTTGCGGCGCCTCATGACGACCGCTCCTCGCCGCTGCCCAAGCTCCTTGGGGAGCCACGCAGCGCCAGCCGGATCTTTGCAGTCGCCGTCTCGGGTGGCTCGTGCGTGTCCAGGAAGCCTCGCAGGCGGCTTTCGCCGTCTAGGAGGTAGATCGAGGCGGTGTGGTCCATGGTGTAGCCGTCACCCTCCGTCGGTACTTTCCGGTAGTAGGCGCCGAAGGCCTTGGCAGCCTGCTGCACCTCCGCCTCGTTGCCGGTCAGGCCGACCAGGGCCGGGTGGAAGTTGGCGATGTAGCTGGCCAGGAGGTCTGGGGAATCTCGTTCGGAATCGACACTGATGAAGAGCGCGCTGACCCTCCCCGCCTCGGCGGGCTCCAGTGCGGCCAGAGCGTCGGAGATGTAGGCGAGGCCGGTCGGGCAGACATCTGGGCAGGAGGCGAAGCCGAAGAACACCAGCCGGACCCTGCCGGCGAAGTCGCGGTCGGTGACCTTGCGGCCATTGTGGTTGGTCAGGGCAAAGGGTGTTCCGATGGGCTGGCCGAAGGGGCTCGAGGGAATGGGCGGCTGAGCCTTCTGGCTGGCGAGCATCCATTCCGAGGCGCCCCAACCGAGAGCCACCGCCACAGGACAGCCGACACCGAGGGTCAGCATCAACGTTCTGCGCTTCATATTTGGTTTCCTCGATTTTAGTGCGTCATCCGATGCGGCCCAGGGCGGGGAACATCTGAAGCATCAGGACTGCCAAGTCGGTCAGACGACCGGTAATCATTGCCACCCCCATCGCCACCATGACGACGCCGGCAATGACTTGGAGCGTGCGGCCGACCTTCCGCATTGTGCGGAATGGACCGCGCAGGAAGGCGTTCGCGAAGGCGGCGACCAAGAGGAAAGGCACGCCAAGACCTGCGGCGTATGTGGCTAGAAGGACAATGCCAAGGTGATTGACGTCGCTTGTCGCGGTCATCGCCAGGATGGTGCCCAGCACCGGGCCGATGCAGGGGGTCCACCCGAAGGCGAAGGCAAGCCCGAGCACATAGGCGGCGAGCGGTGTGCCGCCGCTTATAGAAGGCATGAAGCGCAGGTCGCGCTGAAGCGGCATCAGCTTCAGGAGCCCCATCGTCATCAGCCCGAACAGGATGACGACCGCACCTCCGACGATTCCGGCCTCATACCGGTAGCGCAGCAGTGCTTGGCTCAGGAAGGAGGCCCCCGCGCCCATCACCACGAAAACAGTCGTGAAGCCCAGGACGAAGCAGAGGCCGAGACAGACCGTTGCGAGGCGGTCCGCGGGCGGGCGGTCGAGGGCGACCGCCCGCCCGGCAACGTAGGAGACGTACCCGGGCACAAGTGGCAAGACACAGGGCGACAGGAACGACACCATCCCTGCCAAGAATGCGGTCAGAAGGCCGGACATCTGGAGGAGAGAGTGCACGGGCGCCTCGGCTCAAGGATGCGGCACTGATCCCGGCGCCTGTACTGCTTCTCCCCGGCCGCGAACGAGGACAAGCAGCGCGACTCCGAAGACGATGGCGGTGTCGGCCAGGTTGAAGGTGGGCCAGTGGTAGCCAGACACGTGAAGGTCCAAGAAGTCCGTCACGGCGCCCTGCCGGACCCGGTCCGCGATGTTGCCGACAGCGCCCCCCGTCACCAGCCCGAGCGCCGTGGCCTCCCGCCGCGAGCGGCTGCGCCACATCCACACGAGCAGCCCTGTGGCGATGGCCGCGCACACCGCACTCAGCACCCAGGGCGACGCCGCGGGACCGCCCGCGAACATTCCGAAGCTGACCCCGGTGTTGAACCCGAGCCGCAGGTTGAGAAACGGCGTGACCGGATGCGGCACGTGGGGCGGCCAAAGGGCGGTGAGCACCCAGACCTTGGTGACTTGGTCCAGGAGCAGGGCCGACGCAGCGGCTGGTAGCCCGACACCCAGGGCAGGACGGCAGCCGTGCAGGAGCGAGGTCATACGGCGGGCTTCCAGGCGAGCAGGCGCAGTGCGTTCAGGGTGACGAGCACCGTGGCGCCGGTGTCCGCCATGATGGCGGGCCAGAGGCCGGTGACCCCGAGCAGGGTGGTGACGAGGAACAGGGCCTTGA
>Ga0180218_1000597_pt1 | contig 30400 bp, 30 predicted proteins | sample eDN3rd37CKraftBY_FD_151334 | JGI IMG/M metagenome (GOLD analysis project Ga0180218, IMG submission 151334) | Enriched backyard soil microbial communities from Emeryville, California, USA - eDNA 3rd pass 37_C Kraft BY (version 2) (version 2) | ecosystem: Environmental > Terrestrial > Soil >... | reverse complement strand
CCTTCACGCTTTCGTGATCGGGGTTCATATAGCGGCCTGAGGCTTTCGAAGCGTTGGCCTCAACGAGCCCGAAGAGAAGTCCCCGGCGCTGAACACTTCAGATGGCTGAGCGCTAGCTGGCCTGGGGCGGCCGAAAGAGTTGCGAGGGAGGATGACAGGACGTCTGCGCGCTTTCCGACCAGTACCCGCCAGCCGCCGCGTGATGAATACTCTCGCGGCCACTGTCACACTGATGCTGGGGCTGGCGCTTCCGGCAGCGCGAACGCCCGCTCACGCGGCACAGATCTCCATCGCATGCGGCGCCCTCGGGATAGAGCTCGAGCTGTGCAGCAAGGCCGTCGGGGAATGGGAGCGCCAAACCGGCAACAGCGTGAGAATTATCACCACGCCGAACTCATCAACGGATCGACTGGCGCTGTACCTTCAGCTTCTCGCCTCGCGCACCGGCGATATCGACGTCCTCCAGATTGACGTCGTCTGGGCCGGCATCCTCGCCAGCCATCTTGCCGACCTGAAGCCTTATGTCGGGGATGCACCCCGCCACCATTTCCCAGCTCTCATCGAGAACGACACGATCGACGGTCGTCTCGTCGCCCTTCCGTGGTGGGTCGACGTCGGCGTGCTCTACTACCGGAGCGACCTGCTCGAGCAGTACGGCTTCGCGCCGCCCCGCACGTGGCAGGATCTGACGAGCACCGCCCGCGCCATCCAGGACGCCGAGCGCGCGGCAGGGAACGGGCGTTTATGGGGCTTCGTTTTCCAGGGCAAGGCTTATGAAGGACTGACCTGCAATGCGATTGAATGGATCTCGTCGTTCGGCGGCGGCACCATCGTCGACGAGGCGGGCCGGATTACCGTGAACAACCCGCGCGCCGTCGAGGCGCTGGCATTGGCGGGACGCTGGGTCGGCGAGATTTCCCCGAAGGGCGTGCTGAACTACGACGAGGAAGCAGCACGCGGCGTCTTCCAGACAGGTCAAGCCGTCTTCATGCGCAACTGGCCATATGCCTTCGCACTGGCGCAGAGCGCGGACAGCCCCGTGCGCGGCAAAGTCGGTGTCACACCCTTGCCGAGCGGCGGCCCCGAGGGGCAATCATCCGGCGCGCTCGGCGGCTGGCATCTGGCGGTATCGCGCTACTCTCCTCATCCGAAAGAGGCGGCGGCATTGGTCGCATTTCTCGCGAGCGCCGAGCAGCAGAAGAAGCGCGCGATCACGGGATCCTATAATCCGACGCTCCCGTCGCTCTACGACGATCCAGACGTGCTGGCGGCGAACCCGTTCTTCGCCGAACTGCTTGAACCCTTGCGCAAGGCAGTCGCTCGCCCTTCGCGCGTCGCAGGCCCTCACTACAATCGTCTTTCGAGCGACATCTGGCGCGCGGCGCATGACATACTCGCCGGATCACCGGCGCAACGGCGCATCGACGTGCTCGCGGAGGATCTCGACCGCGTGAAGTACAGGGCGGGCTGGTGATGAGGGGGCCCTCACTCTCCTCCGAACGGGCGCGTACGGCATGGCTATTCCTGACACCCATGCTCATCGTCCTGCTGCTGGTTGCCGTGTGGCCGCTCGGACGTACGCTCTACTTCAGCCTGACCAATGCGACGCTCGTGGACATGGAGCACTACAGCCTCGTCGGCCTGTCGAACTATCTGACCTACGACAATGGCCGCTGGTACGGCGTGCTCAGCGATCCGCAGTGGTTTGCAGCGCTCCGCAACACGCTGGTGTTCGCGGTGATCTCCGTCACGCTGGAGACCGTTCTTGGCGTGCTGATCGCCTTGCTGCTCAATGCGCACTTTCCCGGCCGCGGTCTCATGCGCGCCGCCATGCTCGTTCCGTGGGCCATCCCGACTGTCGTCTCCGCCAAGATGTGGGGTTGGATGCTCAACGACCAGTTCGGCGTGATCAACGATGCCCTCATGAGGACTGGCCTCATCGCGGAACCTGTGGCCTGGCTCGCGGATCCATCGCTTTCACTTCTCTCGGTCATCCTCGTCGATGTATGGAAGACGACGCCTTTCGTGGCGCTGCTCGTCCTTGCCGCCCTGCAGATGGTGCCCAAGGATTGCTACGAGGCCGCAGAGGTCGACGGCATTCACCCGGTACGGGTATTCTTTCGCGTGACGCTGCCGCTGATCGCTCCTGCGCTCGCCGTGGCGATCATCTTCCGGCTGCTCGATGCGATGCGGATGTTCGACCTCGTCTATGTCATGACCGGCGCGACGGATGCCACGATCACACTGTCCGTCTTTGCGCAGCAGGAGCTGATCGGGTTCCAGGACGTGGGGTATGGCTCGGCGGCTTCGACACTCGTCTTCTTCATCATCGCGCTGTTGACCGCGCTCTATGTGATGGCCACGCGCCTCGATCTCGGCGGGCGGCAGCGATGAGAGGCTTGCTCAAGAATGCAGGCTTGTTCCTTGCGTGCCTCGTGCTCGCGGTCTTTCTGCTGTTTCCGTTGTATTATGCCGTCATCACCTCCCTCAAATCTGGGTCGGAGCTGTTCCAAGTCAGCTATTGGCCTCGCGAGTTCGACCTGACGAGCTATGCCCGCCTCTGGACCGAGCAGAACTTCGGGCGCAACATCCTGAACTCCATCGTCGTCGCAACGAGCGTCGTCCTTTTGTCGCTCGCGCTCGCCTTGACGGCCGCCTTCGCGTTGGCCCGCGTGCGCTTTGCGGGACGCGGGCTGCTTCTATATGCGATCCTCGGAATATCGATGTTCCCGCAGATCGCCGTCCTTTCCGGTCTCTTCGAGCTGATCAGGGTGCTCGGCCTCTACAATAACCTCGCGTCACTCGTGCTCTCGTACATGATCTTCACGCTGCCGTTCACCGTGTGGGTGCTCACGACATTCATGCGCGATCTTCCGGTGGAGCTCGAAGAGGCGGCGCTGATGGACGGCATCAGCCCCCTTGTCATTCTCTTTCGCGTCTTCCTGCCGCTCATGGCGCCGGCGATGGCTGCAACAGGCCTGCTCGCCTTCATCGCGGCTTGGAACGAGTTCCTGTTTGCGCTCACCTTCACGCTGGTGAACGAGCAGCGTACCGTGCCGGTCGCCATCGCCTTGATTACCGGTGCAAGCGAGCACGAGCTTCCGTGGGGCAGCATCATGGCCGCCTCGGTCGTTGTGACCTTGCCGCTGATTGCACTCGTGCTGGTGTTTCAGCGGCGCATGGTGGCCGGCCTGACAGCAGGCGCAGTGAAAGGATAGGCCGGTGGCGCGCGTGCGACTGCAGAATCTCGTCAAACAGTTCGGCACGACCGAGGTGATCCGCGACGTCACCCTCGACATAGCCGACGGCGAGTTCGTGGTCTTCGTCGGACCTTCCGGCTGCGGGAAATCGACATTACTGCGGCTCATCGCCGGTCTCGAGCAGGCGACTTCCGGCACAATCTACATCGGCGATGACGACGTCACCGCGCTGCCGCCGGCGAAGCGCGGCGTCTCCATGGTCTTTCAGAGCTACGCTCTTTATCCGCATATGGATGCCTACCGGAACATTTCCTTCGGCCTGAAGCTGCCGGATGCATGCACGGAAAGCGTCGACCAGCGCGTGCGGCGCGTAGCGGAAAAACTACAGATCAGCGATCTGCTGGATCGCAAGCCGCGGGAGCTCTCCGGTGGTCAACGCCAGCGCGTTGCCATCGCGCGCGCCATCGTTCGCGAACCGCGTGTCTTCCTGTTCGATGAGCCGCTCTCCAATCTCGATGCCGCGCTCCGCGCCCAGACGCGGCTCGAGATCGCGCGCCTGCACGACGAGCTGTCGTCGACCATGATCTACGTGACGCACGACCAGCAGGAGGCAATGACCTTGGCCGACCGGATCGCCCTCCTGGACAAAGGGCGCATCGAGCAGGTCGGGGCGCCCACCGAACTCTACCGACAGCCAGCGTCGCGCTTCGTGGCCGAGTTCCTGGGATCGCCGGCGATGAACATCCTGCCGGCGAAAGTGTCCGGCGGAGATGCGCTTCTTGCCACGGGCGAGCGCATAGCCGTCAACACACACTATTCCGGACCTGCGGATATCGGTATCCGTCCGGAAGCCCTCACGCAGGCAAGCCAGGGTGAGCCTGGAACCGTGCAGGCCCGCGTCCTTCATATCGAGGATCTCGGGGAATCGCGCCTTTTACACGCCGCTCTATCCGACGGCACGGTCGTGGCTGCGCGCTATTTCGGTGCGGCCGCCACGCCGTCGAAGGGCGAGCGCATAGCCTTCCGTCTCGAACCTCATGACCTGCACCTCTTCGGCGAGGACGGCCGGCGCATCTGATGTATGCTGCGAGAGCACGCGTCAGAAAAATCGCCGGAGGATCGCCATGCCGTTTTTCGAGAAGGGTCCCGTCCGCATTCACTACGAAGAAGCGGGCTCCGGCTTCCCCCTCCTGATCATCGCGGGCGGCGGACTGAACTCGTGCATCGCGAACTTGCGGGAGAACTCGCCCTTCAATCCGATGGAGGAATTCAAGAACCACTACCGCTGCATCGCGATGGATCTGCGGAACGCGACCAATGGTCAATCCACCGGCCCGCTCGAGATAGAGCGTCCCTGGGATGCCCATACGGACGATCATCTCGGACTGATGGATCATCTGGGCATCGACAAGTTCATGGTGTTTGGCTTCTGCATCGGCGGCCCCTTCATCTGGAACCTGCTGAAGCGTGCGCCGAACCGCGTCGTCGCAGGCGTTCTCGCGCAGCCGAGCGGCTCGCGCCCGGAAGCGCGGGATCTCTTCTACGAGAACAACATGAAGGGCTGGGGCCCGGCACTGATCGCCCGGAGGCCCGAGATCAGCATGGCGACTGTGGACGCATTCCTGACGCGGATGTATCGCACGGATGCGGACTTCGTCTTCACGGTCACGCGCGATTTCGTCCGCGCCTGCCGGACGCCTGTGCTGATCCTGCCGGACGACATACCGGCGCATCCTTACGCGGTGGCGATGGAGGCAGCGCTACTGGCGCCGAACTCCCAAGTCAGCCTCTATCCATGGAAAGCGAAGCCGGAGCAGATTCCGCTGGCGCTGCGCCACATTCGGATGTTCCTCGACGCCAACCGGCCGGCGGCTTGAGGCGCCGGCGCCTATTTCGGGCGCGGGGCCAGATGCCGCGCGTCGGGGGCCGCCTTGTGCTCCATCGCGCGCAGGATCGTGGCGTTCATGAGATACGCACTCATGATCGCAATCAGCTCGACCAGACCCTTTTCGCCGAAGCGGGCGCGTACGGCATTGAAGGTCGCGTCGCTGACGGCGGGTGTCTCCAGCAGCTCGCGCCCGAAGCGGATGATGAGCGCCTCGTCGGCCGTAAGACCATCGAGCGGACCATACGTGTCAACCACGTCGATCGCCTCCGCGCGCGTGCCGGCGGCGAGGCCGAGCTTGACGTGGGAATTCCAGATGTAGTCGGCGTTGGCCGCGCGGGCCGCCACGCAAATGGCAAGCTCGGATTCGGCTGGCTTCAACGATGTGTGATTGCGAAGATGGTCGAGAAGATCGGAGAGCCGCACGCCGGCCTGCCCCGCGTACGACAGATACATGCTCGGCGGCGGCATGCTCTTGCGCGTCGCGAGAATGTGGCGGACGGCGGTGCGCGTCTCCTCGCTGTACGCATCCGTATCTGTCGGAAATGGCAGTCTCGGCATCCTCTCGCTCCTTTGTCTGGCGACATTTCGATGTGCCGGCTATGTTTCCTCGTCCCACCCCTGCACGAACCTTGGCACAGACCCGAAGAGGATATCACGGACATGAACGTATCAGGAAAGAAAGCGCTGGTTTTCGGAGGCACCTCGGGCATCGGTCTGGCAGCTTCGAAGCAGCTTGCGGCGCTCGGTGCGAAGGTCGTTGCCGTGAGCCGCAATCCAACCCGTGCGGGAGACGTGCCCAAGGGCATCACGCTCGAGCAGTGCGATGTGCTCGACCGCGATGCCTTGAGTAAGCTGTTCGAGAAGCACGCGCCGTTCGACATTCTGGTGAGCGCGGCAACCGGCGGTACGCGCGCCCGCGGCACATTCCTCGAAATGGACATGGAGGGCTACAAGGCATCGTTCGCCAAGCTTTGGGGCTACGCCAATGTCCTGCAACTCGGCACGCCGCACGTGACCCCGACTGGCACGATCGTACTGGTCAGCGGATCGCCGGCGCGCAAATCCAAGCCCGGGCAGGTCGCGATCGCCTCCGTCGGCGGCGCTGTCGAGGCCTTGGTCAGAGCCGTCGCGCCTGAGATCGTCCCGCGCCGGCTGAATGTCGTCTCGCCAGGCACGATCGACACCCCGATGTCAGAGCTGAAGGGCGCGGAGCGCGAAGAGGCCTACCGCAAGCAGACGGCCAAGAACCTGATCCCACGCGCCGGCACGGCCGACGAGGTCGCGCAGGGCATCCTGTTCGTCATCCAGAACGACTTCGTGACCGGCACGACCGTCGATGTGGACGGTGGTTGGCTGTTGTCGTGATCGGACGGTCATGAGCCTCGTACCGGACCTTGCTGGCCGCGTGTCGCTCGTGACGGGAGCGTCCCGGGGCATCGGCCGCGCCATCGCGATCGCCCTGGCGGGTGCCGGCAGCGACGTCGCCATCAATTGCCGCTCGCGGATCGAGGAGGCCAAGCGCGTCGCGGCGGAAGTGACGGCGCTCGGCCGCCGCGCGGTCGTCGTACAGGCGGATGTCGCCCAGGCATCCGCCGTCGCAGCCATGGTGGCGGATATCGGCAGCGTGCTCGGGCCGATCGATGTCTTGATCAACAATGCCGGCATCGGACTGCGCCGCGGCATCGACGATCTCACCGAGGCGGACTTCGACGAGACCATTGCCGTCAACCTCAAGTCAGCCTTCCTGTGCACGCAGGCCGTCCTCCCACACATGAGGGCCGGGAAGTGGGGCCGCATTGTCAATATATCGTCAGGCGCAGCGCGAGGCGCCGGCAGCATCGGCCTGCACTACAATGCCTCCAAGGCCGGCATGGAAGGATTGACGCGCGGCTATGCAAGCCGGCTCGCCAAGGAGGGCATCACGGTCAATGCCGTCGCTCCATCCTTGATCGAAACAGAGATGATGCCGGCCACGGAGGCCAATGCAGCTGTCCGCATCCCCATTGGCCGGGCCGGCCATCCGGACGAAGTCGCGCAAGCGACGCTGATGGTGGTCGGCAATGCCTACATGACCGGTCAGACGGTCCATCTCAATGGGGGCATGAGCTTCGACTGAGCGATGCGTCGCGCGACACGCCATCTCCTGACGATCGCCATTGCCCTGCTTGCGGCCGGGCTGCTCGCAAGCTCGATGGCAAGGGCGCAGGAAGAGGCGCGCGTCCACCACCTCGAAGCCCTCACCGATCAGTCGGGCGCATCCTTTCGCGCCACGAGGCTCGCAGGGCGCCCTTACGCGCTCTTCTTCGGCTTTACGCACTGCCCAGACATCTGCCCGACGACGCTGCTGCAAATGTCGAACCTCCTGCAGCAACTCGGCGCCGACGCCGATCGCATCATCATTATCTTCGTGACCGTTGATCCGGAGCGCGACACGCCCGGGGTCCTCGAGAGTTATCTGACGTCCTTCGATTCAAGGATTATCGCCCTTACCGGAACACCCGCGCAGATCAAGTCCGTCGCTGCGGCCTGGAAGGCCGTCTACGACCGCATCGACGAAGGCAACAACGCCTACACGATCGCGCACTCCGCCCACGTCTATCTCATGGATCGCTCCGGCCGGCAGCGCGACACGCTGAATTTTCAAGAAGACCAGGCACTCCAGCTTCGCAAGCTCAAGGACCTGATCGCTGCACCTTGAGCGAGGTCGCCGCTCCCCGCCGAGCTTCGTGAGCCGAACAGCCGAGCCATTCCTACTTTCTAAGGGCCTTCCCCAGCCGGTTTGCGGGCTACCCCTGATAGGAGCGCCGATGCGCTCCATTAGTGTGATCACGCAAGCACGTGCTTTTTGATCGTCTGCATCGCCGGCTTGAGGCGAAAGGGGGATGAGGCATGCTGATCTCGTTCGCGATCCTTCTCATTCTCTGCGGCATCGGAATCATGGGGTTTGGCCTCCTGATGTTCTACGCGTGGCTGCCCCTCCTCTATGGACTGTTCGGCCTGGAAATCGGCCTCTTGCTCGGCAGATGGCTGACGGGAGATGTGGGCGTGCTCGCGTTCACGCTCGGAATTGCGATCGGCGCCGCCGCAGCGGCGGCCGCCTATTTGCTGGAGCCATACCGGCGCGCCCTCGTGGGCTTTATGGGCGGCGTCGTGCTGGTCCTCGCGACACTGGCTATCCTCGGCATGGATCGACTGGTTGCCGGCTTCTCCGTCACGATCCTCGCCGCCATCGGCGGCATCCTCGGCGCGACGATTGCGCTCAGATACTTCGACGTTTTCATCGTCATTGCCTCTGCCTTCGGCGGCGCCGCGCTGATCGTCACAGGCGCTCAGCTTCTCCTCCCGACGCCTGCAGAGTTCTCCGGAAGCATCCTGCCGGCGCTGCTCACCGTCATTCTCGGAACCTTCGGTCTGCGTTGGCAGATCAGCAACATCGCGTCGTGGGTACCGCCCGAGCCAGGGACCGCCGACCCGTTCGCCGATCGCACCGGCAAGCACGCCGGCCTGAGAAATCCTTAAGGCATGCTCGACAAAGCGTCACGACAGGCGCGCGCTCGGTCCAAGTCGCCCGCTGCAGGATCCGACGCTGGCCGCACTCCCGAGAGTCGTGCGACCGTCGTCATCGATCTCGCTTTGCAAGGCGGAGGTTCGCACGGCGCGTTCACCTGGGGCGTGCTCGATCGTCTGCTCGAAGAGCCGTGGCTCCGTATCGACGCCATTTCCGGAACTTCGGCGGGCGCCATGAATGCTGCTGTTCTCGCCGACGGCTGGACTCATGGCGGCGCATCCGGCGCCCGCGCGGCGCTCGATACATACTGGGAGCAGGTCGCGCGCGCCGCGGTGTTCAGTCCGTTGCAGCGGACGCTGCTCGATCGCCTGTTGGGACGCTGGACTCTCGATACGTCACCCGCATTCATCGCTCTCGATCTGATGGCGCGGCTCTTCTCGCCCTACGATCTCAACCCGCGCGGTGTGAATCCGCTGAAGCAGATCCTCGACGACTGCATCGATTTCGACCGCCTCTCACAATCGCCCATCAAGCTCTTCGTCACGGCGACGAACGTGCGCACTGGCCGCGGACGCATTTTCCGCAATGGAGAACTGACACCGGAAGTCCTGCTGGCTTCGGCCTGCCTTCCCACGATGTTCCAGGCGATCGAGATCGACGGTGAGCCCTATTGGGACGGCGGCTATTCCGGCAATCCGACGATCACGCCGCTCGTTCGCGAGAGCAACGCGCGTGACACCATTCTCGTCCAGATCAACCCGCGCGAGCGCGCCGGCACGCCGCGCACGGCGAACGATATTCTCAACCGCCTCAATGAAGTGTCCTTCAACGCGCCGCTGATGAAGGAGCTGCGCATGATCGCGCTCCTGCGGCAGGCCGCCGATCCGGGCCGCGGCGAAGGCGCGAGATGGGCGGAGATGAGGACCCACCGCATCATGACGGAAATGATGGCCGAGCTCGGTTACTCCTCCAAGCTGAATGCCGAACGCGAGTTCCTGCATATGCTTCGCGCCGAAGGGCGGCGCGCGACGAGCGCCTTTCTCGCGGAACATGCCGACGACATCGGGCACCGCTCGAGCGCCGATCTCGACGTCCTGCTTACCGAGTGCTGATCCATGGGGCTTCTCGGCATCCTCATCGGTCTCCTCGGCCTCATCTACTTCGCCTATCGCGGCGCAAGCATTCTCATTCTGGCACCGCTCGCGGGCCTGATAGCCGCCGCCTTCTCCGGCCAGCCACTGCTCGCGAGCTGGACGCAGATCTTCATGATCAATGCGGCGGATTTCATTGCGCAGTTCTTTCCGCTCTTTCTGCTCGGCGCCCTGTTCGGCAAGCTCATGGAGGATTCGGGCTCAGTCTCGTCGATTGCCACCTACATGACGCGCACGCTCGGTCCCGAGCGCGCAATCCTGGCGGTGGTGCTGTCGGGCGCCATCGTCACGTATGGCGGCGTCAGCCTCTTCGTTGCCTTCTTCGTTCTTGCTCCCATGGGCATGGTGCTCTTTCGGCAGGCCGGCGTGCCGCGCCGTCTGATGCCCGCCGCGATCGCGCTCGGCACGTCTACTTTCACGATGTCGGCCCTCCCCGGCACGCCCGCCATCCAGAACGCCATTCCCATGCCCTTCTTCGGCACCACGCCATTCGCGGCACCAGGCCTCGGCATCATCGCTTCCGCCATCATGCTGGCCTTCGGCATGTGGTGGCTGAAGCGCGCGGAGGTGCGAGCGCGCCTCGCCGGCGAAGGTTTTGGGCCCGACGAAGGCCCAACCGCCGATATTGCCGCGGACGATCCGATCGTCCGCGAGCGCGCGACGACCGCGCGCGAGTTCGACCCGGCCGAAATCCATCGCAGCGCCGAAGCACCAAGCGGGCCGCCGATCGCGCTCGCAGCGCTTCCGATCGTGGTGGTGGTCCTCATCAATCTGCTGATGTCGTTCGTGATCCTGCCGCGCATGGACGCGGCGTTCCTTGCCGAGCCGCAATGGGGCTCGGCGGGGCTCTCGGCCGTCGGCGGCCTATGGTCGGTGATCGTGGCACTGCTCGCGGCGATTGTTGTCGTGATCGCGATGAACTTTCGCAGCGTACCCGAGCTCAGGGCAACCATGAGCGCGGGCGCCAACGCATCGGTACTGCCCATCGTATCCGTGGCGAGTCTCGTCGGGTTCGGTGCCATCGTTGCCTCGCTTCCGGCCTTCGTCGTCGTGCGCGACTGGGTACTCTCCATGGGCGGTGGCCCTCTCGTGTCTCTAGCGGTCGCGACGAACATACTTGCCGCGCTGACGGGCTCGGCGTCGGGCGGTCTCACCATCGCCCTCGATGCGCTCGGTCCGAGCTACATGAAGCTTGCGACCGAGATCGGCATGAACCCCGAGCTCATGCACCGCGTCGCTGTGATCGGAGCGGGCACACTCGACAGCCTTCCACACAACGGTGCGGTCGTGACGCTCCTCTCAGTCTGTGGCGTGAGCCACAAGGAGGGCTACCTCGACATCGTCATGGCCGCCATCGTGAGCGCTCTCCTCGCGCTCGCCGTCGTCATTGTGCTCGGTACGATTATCGGAAGTTTTTAACGGTGCTGCCCAAGCCTGCGTTAATTCATGCTAAGCCACACGGGCGATTTCCGGGTTTCCTCGGATGTACGCCGCCTTTCCGAATTCACTAGCATCAACACATGGGGTGGATGCCTACGTTCGGGAGACGGCACGTGAACCACATCGATCGCCGCCGGATGTTAGCCCTTGGTCTGGGCGCAGCAGCCGCATCAACTTTGCTCTCCAGGTCATGGACACCCGATGCGCACGCCGCACCGTTGTCCCTGCCTCCCAATCCAGCAGGAGAGCCCGAGCCGCTCGCCGAAAAGGCCCAGGTTGTCGTGGTGGGACCGCGTCGGCGCAGACGACGGCGCCGCCGGTGGGTGTGCTGGTGGCATCGCAGGCGTCGGGTATGCGGCTGGCGCTGGATCTAGAGATCGGAATTCTCGCGCTCATCGGAATGGCCACGAAGAATGCCGTCATCTCCATTTCCGCACGTGCTGGTCGCTATCGGTCCGCTTTACCGCTTCGGTGCTCTCCCGCAGCATTTACGGGTTTTCCCGTATGGCTCGTGCGGGCGCGCCTGCGATAGTCCTTGCCACTGGCATTCCGAGAATCGTCAACGCCCATCCAACACCAGGCTTGGGCGCGGAAAGGTCCATTGAGCTCGCTCGAGCGTTTCATGGTGGGAGAGGTTACATGTCTGATCTCGTAGTCCTTGGCTTCGACGGCACCGGCACCGCTGATGAAGTCCTGACGAAGCTTCGCAGCCTCAAGAAAGAGAACCTCATCGACCTCGAGGACGCGTGTGTCGTGGTGCGCGATGCTTCGGGCGCGGTTCAGATCAAGCAGGCGGTGCATCTCGTCTCGATCGGCGCGGCAAGCGGCGCCAGCACGGGAATGCTGATCGGTGCGCTGGCCGGCCTGCTCGTGCTCAATCCTCTTGCCGGCTTGGCCGTCGGCGGACTGGCTGGCGCTGGCTTCGGTGCCCTGTCGGGCTCGCTCGCCGACTACGGCATCAACGACGAGTTCATCAAGGATATCGGCAAGCACATTCCGAACGGCTCATCGGCTCTGTTCGTGCTGATCAAGAGCTCGACGCCTGACAAGGTTCTGCCCGAGATCCAGCCCTTCAATCCTCGCATCCTGAAGACATCGCTTTCCACGAAGCAGGAGGACAGCCTGCGCGCGGCGCTCGAGCATAAGCCGGCGGCGGCCTGAGCCCGGCACCGGCAGCGACATTCGGCAGAACTGCGCGCGGCGCGATGGCGACGCGTGCCGTTCTGCGTCACTCTCCGCTGAGATGCCACGAAGACACGCATGTCGGCGAATGCCAGGGATTTCGGCGCGCCAGTCCGCCAGCGCTTCGCTGAGCGTGCCTCAAAGTTGACGGCGCGGCGGTGCCCGCGAATATGAGGCGCGCGCCAGCTCGCCTTCCTGGACCTCTACGTCGCGCGCCAACGCCGCCGTAGATACGTGTGCCGCAGAGGATCGTCGCGGTGGAGACATTTCAGGACCAGGTCGCTCGGCTGCGGCTTCCGCATGGCAACAATGGTGTTCGTTCTGTCCAACAACGCGAGCAGCGTCGGGCGGAGGCTCGAACCCGGATGAAACTCACCGAGCTGGACGCGTTCGTAGTTGTAGCGGTCAAGGTCATTTTTGAGTGGACGCATAACGCTCCCCCAATATGCCGGAGCTGAGCGGCTGCGGCATGTTCCGAGACAACATTCTTCTGATGCCCATGGTCGCCAGTTGAGACGGCGGGTCCATCAGTAGAAGCCCCCAAAAGAGGCGTGCGACCGCACGGATATGGCACGCCGCCCCGTAAAGCCGCCCGCGCCCGCAGAGAGGCCGCAGAGAGCATGCCGTGCTCGGAGCGCGCGTGTCGGCTCCTCGTGCTTCCGGTCTCATGGAAATACACGCGTGCGATTGCGGGTTACGCCCGATGGGATTTCCACCCCTTGCCCCACACAGTCACCGGACCAGGATCGGCGTCGATCCAGTCAGGATGGAGTCCGACATGTCCACGAAACTCGTGCGAATATGTGCAATAGGTGCCGTGAGCTTGGCTGTTCTCGGTCAGGCTGCTCTCGCCCAAGGATTCGACGGCAAGAAATTCTTCAACGAGCTTTCGAGCCGCGGGGTCAGCACCGGCACGCTCGATCCGGAGAGATTCTTCGAGGAGTTGCGCGCGACCGGTGCCAGCGCCCAGAACCGCCTGGACCCTGAAACCTTCTTCAAGGAGCTTCAGATCCGCGGCGCGTCCATGCCGGCCAACTTCGATGCGCGGCGCTTCTTCGACGAGTTGGCTGCAACAGGCGCGAGCGCCCCTGACATGGTCGACCCAAAGAAGCAATAGCAGCCGACGCGCTGGCGTTACAATTAACGTGCTTCGCCTGTGACGGGCTCCGCTCGACGGAGCTCTTCATTCGGCAAAACGCCGCCTATGCCAGACCCTGCGCGCCGCGCGCCATGGCCGCGATGCCCGTTCGCGAGACCTCCACCAGACCGAGCTCGCGCATGATGGCAATGAACTGCTCGATCTTGGTCGACTTGCCGGTGATCTCGAACACGAAGTGCTCGGTGGACGTGTCGACCACGCTCGCCCTGAAGATTTCTGCAAGCCGCAGGGCTTCGATGCGCTTCTCGCCCTTACCCGCCACCTTGACGAGCGCCAGCTCACGCTCGATCGGCTGTCCGCTCGTGGTGAGGTCGGTGACGCTGTGGACGGGCACGAGCCGGTCCAGTTGATTGCGGATCTGCTGGAGAACCATCGGCGTGCCTGTCGTCACCACGGTGAAGCGCGACAGGCGCCGCGCCTCGTCCGTCTCGGAGACGGTCAAGCTCTCGATGTTGTAACCCCGGCCGGAGAACAGCGACGAAATGCGCGCGAGCACGCCTGGCTCGTTGTCGACGAGGATGGAGAACGTATGCCGCTCGGTGGCGTCCTTGCGCTCTTCCAGGAAGTAGGCGGAGCCGGTGCCTTTTTCTGACATGGCGTATGTCCTCAGTGCCCTCAGGCTTTGTGGCGGGGATGGTCGGTGCGCTCGGCACCCGTGTGGAAAGTCTCGACGGGCGTCCAGCCTTCCTCGTAGTGGTCGATCGTCCAGGGCTCCTTGAGCGCGTCTGATCGCCACTTCACGAAAGCGGGGTGCGCGAGGACGGCATCCATGTAGCGCCGCGTCTCGGAAGAGACCGGAACCTGATAGGTGTCGAGCCGCGTGACGACGGGCGCGTACATGGCGTCCGCCGCGCCGAACGCGCCGTAGAGGAATTGCCCGCCGCCGCCGAAGCGCCGCCGTGCATCCGCCCACAAACCTTCGAGACGACGCACGTTGTCGGCCACATCCGAGGAAAGCTCGCGCGGCGCGAACCGCTTCGTGAGGTTCATAGGGCACATCTGGCGAAGGGCCTGGAAGCCGGCGTGCATTTCGCTCGCGATGGCGCGCGCATGGGCGCGCGCGGCCGGCACGCGCGGCCAGACGTCCTTGTCCGGAAATCGCTCGTGGAGGAACTCCATGATCGCAAGGCTTTCCCAGATCGCCTGATAAGAGCCGCCGCAGGTGCCGGAGACGGTACTTCCCCCCGACGGCATTTCTGCGGGCGGCACGACCAAAGCCGGCATCTTGCCCGTCGGCGAGATATCGAGCATCCGTGCCTTGGAATCGGGGAAGTACATCGGGATGACCGTTTCCTCGAAGGGAATGTCGAGGGCGGTCATGAGTATCCATGGCCTGAGCGACCACGACGAATAGAGCTTGTTGGCGACGTAGAGGTGCATGACTACATCTCAGTTGGTTGAACGCCGCCACGGCGGCGTCTCACACTTGGCGGCCAGCATCTCAAGGATGGCGACATTGCCTGAGGCCACGGCTTCGGCGGCCGCACCCGCCAGTCGATCGCAAACGGCGACGTCATCTTCCGAAAGGCGCTTGCTCTCTGCATCCGCGCTGCGCCAGCTATCCCACGCCGACACGTGGCGATTGGCAAGCGCCAGCACATCGCGATGCAGATCGACGCTGAGGAACCAGAGGCCGCGCGCATCGCCATGGCCGAAGTCTGCGGCGTCGGCAGCTCCCGACCTGACGAGCGTCCAGGCATCGGTGGCTGTAAGGTAGGCATCAGCCGGCAGATCCGCAGGATCGAAGGAGATTGCGAGCTGATCGCGCTGAAGCCGGTCGAGCTGGGCATCCGCCATCGCCCAACGCGCCTCCTCGGCCATCCAGTATTCGCAGATCCAGTGGTCGGCATAGCGCGCACTTGCGAAGTAGGTCGCGAACCCGCACCGCACGCGCGCCGGAATGCCACGATGGCGCAAAGCGCCGCATGTCAACAGCGCGAAATCGCGGCAGGTGCCGAACGGGCGCGCAAGCGGTTCACGCGCGGCGGCGAGTGGTCCAACGAACCGCTGTTGGATTTCAGCCAGCCGCTCCGCCACGGGCTTCGTCTCGCGCGACAGCGGCGTGCCGGACGGGATGCCGTACTTGTCCGCCCAGGACGTGTGCAGGATCAGCCCCGACAGCACATCGCACAGCGCCGACATACCCGCCGGCAACGCTTCGAAAAGCGAAGCATGGCCGGCCGGATGCGTCAGCGCATCGTGCCGCGCATAGTGCTGCAGGGTATGCGAAGGCGTCATGATGACCGCCGTATCCGCCAAGGCATGATCGTTTTCATGGCTGGGCACTTCGCAGGCGCTGGCCTACACCAGCACCTTGCCTTCCTTGCCGATGGCCTTGTCGATCTCCTCCGGCGAGACGTCCTCGCCAAGCAGCATCTGATTGTGCGCCTTTCCGGACGGGATCATCGGGAAACAGTTCGCGAGCGCGGCCACGCGGCAGTCGAAGATCACCGGCTTGTCCTTAACCGCGATCATGGCCTTGATGGCATCGTCGAGGTCAGCAGGGTGATCGCACCGCATGCCGACACCGCCATAGGCCTCCGCCAGCTTCACGAAATCGGGGAGCGCCTCAGTGTAGCTCTCCGAGTAGCGGTTTCCGTGCAGGAGCTGCTGCCACTGACGCACCATGCCCATGTACTGGTTGTTGAGGATGAAGATCTTGACCGGCAGGCGATACTGCACCGCCGTCGACATCTCCTGGATGTTCATGAGGATCGAGGCATCGCCGGCAACATCGACGACGAGCGCCTTCGGATGCGCGATCTGCGCGCCGATCGCGGCCGGCAGGCCGTAGCCCATGGTGCCAAGGCCGCCGCTCGTCAGCCAGCGGTTCGGCTCATCGAACTTGAGGAACTGCGCCGCCCACATCTGGTGCTGGCCGACCTCGGTCGAGATGTAGACATCGCGATCCTTGATCGCCGCCTGCAGCCGCTCGAGCGCGTACTGCGGCATGATCACGTCGTCGTGCTTCTTGTACTTGAGGCAGTTGACGGCGCGCCACTGCTCGATCTGCTTCCACCAGCCCTTGAGCGCGCTCTTCTCGGGCGCGGAGGCGAGCCCACGCCACGCGCGGATCATGTCCTCGAGCACATAGGCGCAATCGCCGACGATCGGCACGTCGACCTTGATGTTCTTGTTGATCGAGGAGGGATCGATATCGATGTGGATCTTGCGGCTGCCCGGCGAGAAGGCGTCCGTGCGGCCGGTGATGCGATCGTCGAAGCGGGCACCGATGTTGATCAGCAGATCGGCATCGTGCATGGCCATGTTGGCCTCGTACGTGCCGTGCATACCGAGCATGCCGAGCCACTGCTTGTCGGAGGCGGGATAGGCGCCGAGCCCCATCAGCGTCGACGTGATCGGGAATCCGGTCTGGCGAACGAGCTCGCGGAGAAGCTGGCTCGCCTTTGGGCCGGCGTTGATGACGCCACCGCCGGTGTAGAACACGGGACGCTTGGCGTTCGCCATCAGCTCGACAGCGTGCTGGATGGCTGGCTGCTCACCCTTGAGCTTGGGTCGGTAGCTCTTGTGCGCAATCGCCGTGTTCGAAGGCGAGACGTACGTGCCGGTCGCGAACTGGACGTCCTTCGGGATATCGACGACGACGGGGCCCGGCCGGCCGCTCTTCGCGATGTAGAAGGCCTCGTGCAGGATGCGCGCGAGATCGTTGACGTCCTTGACCAGCCAGTTGTGCTTGGTGCAGGGGCGCGTGATGCCGACCGTATCGCACTCCTGGAAGGCGTCATTGCCGATGAGATGCGTCGGCACCTGCCCCGTGAGGCAAACGAGCGGGATCGAGTCCATGAGAGCGTCGGTGAGACCTGTGACGGCATTGGTGGCCCCCGGTCCCGACGTGACGAGGACGACGCCGACCTTGCCGGTCGAGCGCGCATAGCCTTCCGCAGCGTGAACCGCACCTCCCTCCTGACGGACGAGGATGTGCTTGACCTTCTCCTGCTGGAAAAGCTCGTCGTAGATCGGCAGCACCGCGCCGCCGGGATAGCCGAACAGGAAATCCACGCCCTGATCGGCGAGAACTTTGATCACCATTTCGGCGCCGGTCATCGTGCGTGCCATGGGCTATCCCTTTCGTGCCGCACGACGTTGGCCGGCCGAAGAGGCGGCACGCGCGCGAATACAGGCTTCGGATTTGACCGCGTGTTTGATCGCATGCGGCGGCGCGGTCAAGCGCTTTTCGAGTTCCGTGACTCTAAATAAGGCAAAATAGTTGTAAGATTGCTATGATATCGATTTCCACGCAATCATATTACGTCGTAGCCAGATTTCCTGCCGCTTAACATATTGCCGGGTCTCGAGCTTGCCAGCCTCGATGGCGGCCTGAAGATCCGTCTCCCCCCGCAGATGGGCGATCAGCGGACGCAGGCCATGTGCACGCGCCGCCGGTAGCTCCGGGTCGAGATCCAGCGCGGCAAGGGCGCGGGCTTCATCGAGGGCACCCTCGGCCATCATCGCATCGAACCGAGCGTCGACGCGGCGTCGAACCTCCTCGCGGGGCCTGCGAATGACATACCGCTCCGCCTCAGCCTCCTGGACGAGCGGCGTGCCCGGCCGGCGCTGCCATTCGGCTAGCGACACGCCGGTGCTATCGATCACCTCAAGCGCCCGTACGATGCGTTGCGTATCCCCCGGATCGAGCCTTGCCGCCATTGCAGGATCGCGCTTCACCAGCACGCCGTGGAGTTCCGGCGCCGCACGAACGCCCGCCTCGCGGCGCCAGTGCGCGCGGATCTCGGGCGCGACCGGCGGGATCGGCGCCAGCCCTTCGAGCAGGGCTTTGAAGTAGAGCCCGGTCCCTCCGACAATGACCGGCCGCCGGCCCGCGCCCGCGCACCATGCGAGCGCATCCGCGACATCGTCGAGCCAGCGGCCGACCGAATAGGCGTCCCGCACGCTCACATGGCCGAAGAGACGATGCGGCACGCGCGCTTCTTCCTCGGGCGTCGGCCGCGCCGTCAGGATGCGCAGCTCGCAATAGACCTGCATGGAATCGGCATTGATGACCGCGCCGCCGTGCTGCTCGGCCATTTCGAGCGCCAGAGCCGACTTGCCCGAGGCCGTCGGTCCCGCAATCAGGATCGGCACCGGCATGGCCTGCTACGATCCGTCTTTTCGCAGCGCCCGCATCCGGTCGAGCGCACCCTGCAGGATGAGCGTGGCCGCCATCTTGTCGATGACTTCGGCGCGGCGCTTGCGCGAGGCATCGGCCTCGATCAGCAGGCGCTCGGCTTCCGCCGTCGTCAGGCGCTCGTCCCACATGAGGATGGGCACCTCCGCCATCGGGCCGATGAGCCGCGCGAAAGAGCGCGACGCCTGCGCGCGCGGGCCCGACGAGCCGTCCATGCCGATCGGCAGACCGATAACGAGACCCGCCACCTTGTGCTCGCGCACGAGCGCCAGAAGACGCGCGGCATCGGCTTTGAACTTCGTGCGCCGGATCGTCTCGAGACCGCTCGCAATGGTCCGCGACAAGTCCGAGAGCGCAAGCCCGAGCGTCTTTGTGCCGACATCGATACCGATGAGCCGGGCGCTGACCGGCAACGCCGCGGCGAAAGGCTCGACATCGAGGATGACCGCTTTTGGGGGCGCGGCCTTCACGCAAGCGTCAGCGGCGGGGGGTTTATCGCCTGTCATTCGGGCCTTATACCTGCAGTTGAAGCTGCGCGACAGACCAAAGCCCACGCCAAGGCCAGGACCTCGATGCCGGTCCGCGCACCAGAACCGATCCCTAAAAGGAGTGAATACGCCCCATGAAGATCACCTGGTTCGGACATTCCTGCTTTCGCATCGAGACCGGGAAGAGCGTTCTGCTGATCGACCCGTTCCTGAAGGGCAATCCGACATTCGAGAAGTCCGGCCTTGCCTGGGAAAAAGCAGTCGACGGCGTGACCCATGTCGCCCTCACGCACGGACATGACGACCACGTCGGCGACGCTGCCGAGATCAGCAAGCGCAACGATGCCCCGGTCTTCGCCAACTATGAGCTGGCGCTGCACGTCGGCTCCAAAGGGGCCGAAAAGCTACAGCCGATGAACACGGGCGGCACGGTCGCGGTCGATGATTTCGAGCTGACGCTCGTCGACGCCCTCCATTCGTCCTCGAGCGGAGGCGTGTACCTCGGCAACCCGAACGGCGTCGTTGTTACGGCCAAGGAGGGCAAGACGCTCTACCACATGGGCGATACCGAGATGTTCGGCGGCATGAGCCTGATCGCCGAGTTCCACAAGCCCGATATCGGCATCGTCCCGATCGGCGACCGCTTCACGATGGGCGGCAAGCGCGCGGCCTTCGCGTGCAAGAAGTTCTTCTCGTTCAAAACGATCCTGCCGGCACACTATGGGACGTTCCCGGGGATGCTGGACCCCGATGCCTCGAAGTTCGTCGAGGCTATGGCCGGGCACAACGTCGCGGTCCCCAAGGTCGGTGAGAGCGTGACCGCCTGACGAAAGCCATTTATGTGATCGACTAAGTGAGCGGCGCGAAACGGACCTGACGGACCGGTCGCGCCGCCGGCATGTCGGAGCAAGCGATGCAGGACGAGGGTGTGTCGAACAGTGGTCCTGGCATCGCTGGAGGCCAGCGTATGCCCGGAGGCGGCGGTGGACCGGCAACGATGGCCGGCGCCGGACCGATGACGCTGTGGCTCTTCACGCTGACGACGTTCGTTTCGGCGCTGCTGCTGTTTTCGATCCAGCCGATGTTCGCGAAGATGGTGCTGCCGGTGCTCGGCGGCTCGCCGTCGGTTTGGGCGGTGGCGCTCTGCTTCTTCCAGGGCGCACTGCTCGCAGGATACTGCTACGCTCATCTCATCATCCGCCTGATCGGCGCGCGAGCGAGCGGCTTCGTCCATCTCGCCGTTTGCCTCGCCGCTTTCGTCGTTCTGCCGATCGGTCTCCCCGCGGGCTGGTCCGAGCCGCCGACCGGCAGCCCCTATTTCTGGCAGCTCGGGCTCTTCACCGTCGCCGTCGGCCTCCCCTTCTTTGCTGTGGCCGCAAACGCACCGCTGCTGCAGGCATGGTTCGCCGCCACCGGCCATCCGCATGGGCGTGATCCCTATTTCCTCTATGCCGCGAGCAACCTCGGCAGTCTGATTGCCCTCCTGAGCTATCCCCTTCTTCTCGAACCTGCGTTCGGGCTCAAGGCGCTGAGCGGCATCTGGACCATCGGGTTCGTGGTGCTTCTCGTCCTGCTGGCAATCTCCTACGCGGCCGTACGTGCGGGCCGGGGCAATCCGCAAGCCGAGACCGCCATCGAGCCGTCCGCGGCCGACAGCCGTCCGCGGCCGACATGGCGGGCGCGTCTCACGTGGGTGTGGCTCGCACTCGTTCCCTCCGCCCTCCTCACGGCCATCACGACCCATATCTCGACGGACGTCGCCTCGGCGCCGCTCATCTGGGTGCTGCCGCTCGCGCTCTATCTGCTCACGTTCGTGCTGGCGTTCCGGGACCGCTTTTTGATCCCCATGCGGATTCTGCTGGGGCTTCACCTCGCGTCGGTCGTAGTCGTGCTGCTCGTTCTTTCGCAGACGGTGAACGAGAGCTGGTTCCTGACGGCTGGCACCGGCATCGCGGTCTTCTTCACGTCAGCGTTGGTCGCACATCGCACACTCTACGAGGCGCGGCCGAGCGCCGCCTATCTCACCGAGTTCTATCTCTGGATGTCGCTCGGCGGCGTGCTCGGCGGCCTGTTCGCGGCCCTGATCGCGCCGATGATCTTCTCGGAAATCTTCGAGTACCCGCTGCTGCTCGCGCTCTCCATGGCGTGCCGGCCGGGCGCGCTCTCGATCTCGCTGAAGGATCGCGACGAGCTGCTCGTGCTGTGGCTGCTCATCGCCACGGGCATCCTGGCACTCATCTGGATTCCCTGGATGTCGGACTCGTTCGAGGTGAACTACGGCACATACGGCATGACCGCGGCCATGGTCGCGCTCTTCGCGCTCGGCATGCTTGTCTTCCTGCAATGGCCGCCCCGTCAGCTCATCATGGCGCTCATGATGTTCGCGGCCATCGTCATTTATCCTTCGGGCGTCAAGCGCGGCGAGGCCCAGCGCAGCTACTTCGGCGTCTACCGCGTCGGCTCGGCGGGTGATTTCAATATCCTCATGCACGGCACGACGCTGCACGGCGCCCAGCGCGTACGCGACGACAAGGGCGAGGAGATCAAGGGACGACCGATCCCGGCCACCTACTATTATCCGAAGAGCCCGATGGCGCAGTCCGTACGCATCATCAGGGAGAGGCTCGCCAAGTCGGCTCCGGAAGGTCAAGATGCACCGAAGGGCCGCTACGGCGTGATCGGCCTCGGCTCGGGCTCGATGGCCTGTCATTCGGAGCCGGGCGAGCAGTGGAGAATCTTCGAGATCGATCCGTTGATGGTGTCGATCGCAAAGAACCCGGACAACTTCTCGTTCATCGCGCGCTGCCAGCCGGAACCCGACATCGTGCTCGGCGATGCCCGCCTGACGATGAGCAAGGAGCGCGACAACAGCTTCGACCTCATCGTCGTCGATGCTTTTTCGTCGGATGCCGTGCCCGTCCATCTCATGACCGCGGAGGCATTGAGCCTCTTCCTCTCGAAAGTGAAGCCGACGGGTGTCGTCGTGCTGCATGTATCGAACCGCTACCTCGACCTCGACGGTGTCGCGGCGGCAACGCTGCCGCTCGTCAAGGGAGCCAAGGGTGCGATCGTGTCGGATGACGCCGCGGATGGCAGCTACGCAGAGACGAGCTCGACCGTTGTCGTCCTCGCGAAGAGTGACGAGGCCCTCGCGCCGTTTCGTCAGTTGGAGACGAACCTCGAACTCGATCCGCGCGGTCTCAGGCCCTGGACCGATGACTTCTCGGACATCATCGGGCCTTTCCGCTCGAAGCTGAATCTCAGGCACTGAGAATTCGACGTCGGCGTATGCCCTCATTCCGGCCTTCTCGTCGCGCCAGAGGCGCGCTTCGAGCGCGACACGCGCGGGGGAGGGAGGGGAGTGTGCCTCACGGATAGAGCCGCTGCTTCTCCCATGGCGTTGCGGGATCCGGTCTGCGGAACACGAGCCGGTCGTGCAGACGGAAGGGCCGGTCGTGCCAGAACTCGATCTGGAGCGGCGTGATCCGGAAGCCCGACCAGTGCGGCGGGCGCGGGATCTCGCCGATCGGATAGCGGGCCGTGATCGCGGCCACGGCCTTCTCGAGCGCGAAGCGGCTTTCGAGCGGACGCGACTGGGCACTCGCCCAGGCACCGAGCCGGCTGCCGCGCGCGCGCGAGGCGAAGTAAGCGTCCGCCTCGGCATCGCTCGCCGGCGTGACGAGCCCACGCACGCGCACCTGCCGCCTGAGGCTCTTCCAGTGAAAGCAGAGCGCCGCTTTCCGCGTTGCGGCGAGCTCGCGGCCCTTCGCGCTTTCGAGGTTCGTATAAAAGACGAAACCACGTGGTGTTGCATCCGCACCGTCCACGCCCTTGAGCAGGACCATGCGAACGTTCGGCAGACCGTCCCCATCGACTGTCGCGAGCGCCATCGCATTGGGATCGTTCGGCTCGCTGGCTTCCGCCTCGCCAAACCATTCGGCAAAGAGCGCAAACGGCTCGTCCGATGCCGTGAAATCGCCCGCCGCAGCCGGCTTATGCTCATGAGTTCCTGACATGATCCAGCTCATCCTGCCCGCCACCGCGAGCCAAATTTCCACAGCAAGTGTGGCACGCACGTCAACGCCGCCTTAACCAAGACACGTCATGGTGCCACAGTGCGTTCCGTCGTCACGGATCGCTTGCGTAACCTCTAGTCGAGTTCCGTACCATGCGTCCATTCCCCGGCCCGCTGGCATTCGCGCTGGCCATCTTGTCGAGTGCCGTGCTCGGGAGCCTCCTGATCCTGGCACCTGCTCTTGTCCACGCCACGGACAAGGCACCGGCCAAGCAGCCCGACGCCGCGACCTGCAGCTGCCCGGACAGCGAGAACGCAAAACCCTGGCCGCGTCCGAAATTCGCCGATGCCGAGCCGATGAAGCCCACGCCGGGCCTCGACGCCAATGACGAGATCGCCGCCCTCGAGGCCGTGCACCTCGCGCTCAGCGAGATCGGCGATGGCGCCTCTTATGTCTGGCACCAGCGCAATGGCCGGCTCTCCGGCATCATCAGCCCGACCTCCTCCTTCAAGGACCCCGACGGTCGCGTGTGTCGCCATATCATCATGTCGCTCACGGCCGGCAGGAACACAGCGCGCACTGAGGGCATTGCCTGCCGCATGGCCGACCGCTCCTGGCGCCTCGAGGGCTAGCTGTTCTCTTTGGCGGCTACGGCTGCTGCGTCTCGATCCCCATCGCGCGGCGATAAACCGTCTGGTTCACGCTGAAACCGAGGCGTGACTGCAGTGCGCTGACGTAGGCACTGATCGCGTCTCCCTGAAGCTGGCGCGAAAGCTCCTGGCGCAGCTTCGTCATCTGCTCGGGCGTCGGCTGCGGCGGATCGACGATTGCGCGAACGACGATGATCGTGCGCGACTTGCCATCCGCGCTCTCGACAGCCGCTGCCTTGCCGCGCGGGAGCGCGAAGGCCCGCTGCACGGCCGCGCGCGTCAGGCCTTCTGCCTGCTGGGTCCGCGTCACCGGCTGGGCAAGCTTCACCTCGAGACCGAGCTCCTTGGCGATGGCCTCAAGCGCCTCACCCTTGTCGATGCGCTCGACGATCTTCTGGCCGGCCGCGTTGAGGGCCGTGCGCTGCTCCGCTTCGATCCAGGCTGTCTTGACCGCCTCCTGCACTTCCTCGAAAGGCTTCTGGCGTTCGGGCGTGACGCCGGCCACATCGACCCAGGCATAGCCGCCGTCCGTGAGCTCCACGGCCAAGCGATCCATGCCGCTGCCCCCCTCGAAGGCCGAGGCAATAACGCGTGCCGCGTCGGGATTGTCGAGCGCCGGCTTGCCTTCGGGCGTCATACCCTGCTTGTCCGTTGCCGCGATCTCGACGAAGGGTAGATTGAGCTTCTCGGCCACTTCCTTGAGGCTGCTGCCGCCCGCGCGCGCGTCGTCGATGCGATCATGCAGATCCTGCATCTCGCGGTTCACTCGCTCGCTGGCAATGCGGTCGCGGAGCTGCCCCTTGACCTCGTCGAACGTGCTCTGCTTGCCGGGCGTGATGTCCGTGACGCGCAGCAGGACCGTCGAGAACGTTCCGGCAACCGGATCGGAAAGCTGGCCCTTCTCAAGCTTGAAGGCGGCGTCGGCAATGACCTTGTCGATCATGTCGGATTTGGCCAACGTGCCGAGGTCGATATCAGCCTCCTTGAGCCCAAGCCCCTTGAGCCCCTCCTCGAAATTAGGCGCAGCCTTGAGCGTGGCGAGCGCCTTCTCGGCGGCGGCGCGGTCGGGGAAAGAGAGCTGCTGGATGTGGCGGCGCTCGGGCGTCGCGAAGGTCGCCTTTTCGCGGTCGTAGAGATCCTTCATCTCGTCTTCGCTCACCGCCACGCGCTGCTGGACGGCTGCCGTGGTCAGGAGGATGAGCGGCACCTTGCGGAACTCCGGCGCGACGAAGCGGCTCTTGTGCTGCTCGTAGTAGGCCTTGAGCTTGGCCTCGTCCGGCGCCTCGACCTTGGCGGAAGCCGCGGGATCGAGCGTCATGTGCGCGATCGTGCGTGTCTCGCCCTGGTAGCGGTGCAGGACCTGGATGAGGTAATCCGGCGGCACATTCCCGCCCGCAAGCGTGTCGGTGAGTTGCTCGCGCACCTCGTCGCCGCGCCGCTCGGCGAAGTAGTGCTGCTCGCTGAGACCGTTCTGGCGGAGAAGCTCGGTGAAGAAGTTGCGATCGAACGTTCCGCTCGGGCCCTGGAAGGTCGGATCATTGCGGATGGCCTCGGCGATGGCCGCATCCGAGAGATGCAGGCCGAGTTCGTGCGCGTGCGCGTCGAGCGCGGCCTTGCCGATGAGACTCGAAAGCACGCGCTGATCGATCCCGAACTGGCGGGCCTGCTCGACGGTGAGACGGCGTCCGAACTGACGCGACAGCGCGCTGATCTCGAGCTGCAAGGCCTGCTGGAACTGATCCTGCGAGATCTCGGTCTTGCCGACCTGGGCGAGCGAGGTCTGTGCTCTTCCCTGGAAAACGTCGGCAATGCCCCAGATGGCAAAGGCAATCACCAAGAGGCCCAGGAGAGCCTGCATGAAAATGCCTTTGACGCCGCGTCTCAATGCTTCCAGCATATTCTGATCGGTCCTTGTTGATGGGCAGCGCGGCGGCGCGGTGAGGTCGGATTGCTGTCCATATAGGCGGTGTGCGCGAGGGCGTCCACTTTCAGCTCTCTAAGGTAGCGGATTTCCTTTTGCCGCAAGTGCTTGCAGGAACGCCGGGCGAGCCGCCACCGTCAGGGTTGAAAGTACGGGAGCCGCGCGATAGGCATGGCGCAACCGGTCGTCCGGCTGAGCGAGGACATTATGACGAATCGCGCGATCAGGCCGCTCGTGGCCGGCAACTGGAAGATGAACGGTCTCGGCGCCTCTCTCACCGAGGCCGAGGCCATGGCGAAGGGCCTCGGCACGGAGGCGGCCGACGTCCTGATCTGCCCGCCAGCGACGCTGGTCGCACGGCTGGCCTCGGCGCTCGAGGGTTCACGCATCTCGGTCGGTGGCCAGGATTGCCATGCGAAGGCGAGTGGCGCCCACACCGGCGACATCTCGGCGGAAATGCTCAAGGACGCGGGCGCCAGCTCCGTTATTGTCGGGCATTCCGAGCGCCGCACAGACCACGCCGAAAGCGATGCCGTGGTGAAGGCCAAGGCCGAAGCCGCGCACCGCGCCGGGCTCGCTGCGATCGTCTGCGTGGGTGAGACGGCTGCGGAGCGCCAGGCGGGCCAAACGCTGGCCGTCGTCGGGCGCCAGCTCGCCGGCTCCCTCCCCGATGCGTGCCGCGCCGGCGACACGATCATCGCCTACGAGCCCGTATGGGCCATCGGCACCGGCCTGACGCCGACGGTGGCCGACGTCGCCGAGGTGCATGGCGCCATCCGGGCGGCTCTTGCCAAGCGCTTCGGCGATGAAGGCAAGGCCATGCGAATTCTCTACGGCGGGTCGGTGAAACCGTCGAATGCGAAGGAGCTGATGGCTGTCCCGGACGTGAACGGCGCGCTCGTTGGCGGCGCCAGCCTCAAAGCGGCGGACTTCCTCGGAATCATTGCCGCCTACGCTTGAAAACCCAGGTGCGGGGTTGATGTGAATGAATTTGTTTCGATGGAGCCTTGCGGCGACGCACGCCTCGATGCTGACGCTGGCACTCGGGACGATGGCGCCTGTCGCGGCCGTACCGCTCGATGCCCCGGCCTGTGAGCAGCTTCAGATACAGCACGACGCACTGCGGGCCGAGGGCGCTGCTGATGACATGGCGCGCGGACCCGAATGGGCGCGGGCCAATCTTTCCGAGGACCGGCTCAGGCGCGTCGGCATGCTGCTCGAGGTCGAGGAGAAGCTGAATTTTCGCTGCGGGCTCGCCAAGATCACGCTGCCGACCACGATCGAGGGCGGGGAGGAGGAGCTTCCCGGCCCCGGCGAGGCCACGATCGAGGGCTCCGGCAGCACAATCGTTTTGCCGCAAAAGGCACCGCCTTCTCCGGGACGCCCGGCGGCTGCCACGACTGCGGCTGCGCCCAAGGCACGGGCGACGAATCCCGCCGCAGCAAAACAACAGCCGGCGAAGAAAGCAGCCCCGGCGCAGGCGGCTGGAAAGGGTGCGGCGCCTGCCGCCGCGACGAACCCGCCCAAGAAGGCTCCCGCGAAGAAGAAGCCGCAGCCCAAGGCCGACGATGCCTATCGCCCACCGCCGCGGACCAGCGAGGGCAGCGGAGCCGCGTGGGGGCCGAAGCAGTAGATTTTCAATCGGCCGCAGGCGAGGTGGTGGCAGTTCGCGGCGACATGGTGTAGACCACCCCCCAGAATTGGCCCCCAGGGTCTGGCAGCCGGCACCCCCGGCTCCGATCCGCCTTTCCGACAACAGGCTTCCGGGTGGCCGGCGCCTCGGGCGCACGACGAAGAGGCATTAGATGGCAACCGTACTGCTGGTCATACACCTGATGATCGCCGCCGCCCTTTGCGGTGTCGTCCTGCTGCAGCGCTCGGAAGGCGGCGCGCTCGGGATCGGCAGCAGCGGCGGCGCCGGCGGCTTCATGACCGGACGCGGCACCGCGAACATGCTGACGCGCGTGACCGCGGGTCTCGCCGCGGCCTTCTTCGTCACCTCGATCAGTCTCACGCTCATCGCTCAGCAGAGCCGGCGCGGCGTCTCGCCGCTCGACCGGCCTGCCGCGACGGCACCGGCCGTACCCGGCAAGGAAGCGCCCGCCGCGCCGACGGGCGGCGGCACGGCACCGACCACCGGCGGCGGTGGCAGTCTGCTCGACAGCCTGCAGCAGGGACGCCAGCAGCTTCCCTCGGCGCCGACGGGCCGCTAATTGAGATTGCCGAGCGGATGACCGCGACCACCTGGGGTCGCAGCCATCTGGAATGTGGGCTGTGGATGGATGGGGCCGGTGTCATGAACGCCGGCCCGAATCATGTGGAAAGCGAGTAAGGTGGAGGCCCATGGCGCGGTACATCTTCATTACCGGCGGCGTGGTCTCCTCGCTCGGCAAAGGGCTTGCTTCGGCAGCCCTTGGAGCGCTCCTGCAGGCCCGTGGCTATCGAGTCCGGCTGAGAAAGCTGGACCCCTACCTCAATGTCGATCCGGGCACGATGAGCCCGTATCAGCATGGCGAGGTCTTTGTCACTGACGACGGCGCCGAGACCGATCTCGATCTCGGCCACTACGAGCGCTTCACGGGCGTGCCCGCGCGCAAGACCGACAACATCACCACCGGACGCATCTACCAGGACATCCTGAGCCGCGAGCGGCGCGGCGATTATCTCGGCGGCACCGTCCAGGTCATCCCGCACGTCACCGACGCCATCAAGAGCTTCGTCGTCTCGGGAAATGACGACGTGGATTTCGTGCTCGTCGAGATCGGCGGCACCGTCGGCGACATCGAGGGCCTGCCGTTCTTCGAGGCCATCCGCCAGCTTGGCAACGAGCTGCCGCGCGGGCACTCGGTCTACATCCACCTGACGCTGATGCCGTACATCCCCTCGGCCGGCGAGCTCAAGACCAAGCCGACCCAGCACTCCGTCAAGGAGCTGCGCTCGATCGGCATCCAGCCCGACATCCTGCTCTGCCGCAGCGACCGCGAGGTGCCGCCTTCGGAGCGGCGCAAGATCGCGCTCTTCTGCAACGTGCGCGAAAGTGCCGTCATCCAGGCGCTCGACGTCGCCTCGATCTACGACGTGCCGCTCGCCTATCACCGCGAAGGCCTCGATCGCGAGGTGCTCTCGGCATTCGGCATCGAGGGCGCGCCCGCGCCACGCCTCGAGCAGTGGGAGAATATCTCCCACACGATCGCGAACCCCGAGGGCACTGTGACCATCGCCATCGTCGGCAAGTACACGGGGCTCAAGGATGCGTACAAGTCGCTGATCGAAGCGCTCGTCCACGGCGGCATTGCCAACAAGGTGAAGGTGCGCCTCGAGTGGATCGAGAGCGAGGTCTTCGAGCACCAGGACCCCACGCCCTACCTCGAGGGCGTGCATGGCATTCTCGTGCCCGGAGGCTTTGGCGAGCGCGGATCGGAGGGCAAGATCCTCGCGGCCAAGTTCGCGCGCGAGCGCGGCGTGCCGTACTTCGGCATCTGCTTCGGCATGCAGATGGCCTGCATCGAGGCCGCGCGCAATCTCGTTGGCATCGAAGGCGCCAGTTCCACGGAGTTCGGCACCACCAAGGAACCGGTCGTCGGCCTGATGACCGAGTGGATGCGCGGCAACGAACTCGAGCAGCGCCGCTCCGGCGGCGATCTCGGCGGCACCATGCGGCTCGGCGCCTACGAGGCGCGCCTTGCCGAAGGGAGCCGCATTGCGCGCATCTACGGCTCGAACGACATCCACGAGCGCCACCGCCATCGCTACGAGGTCAACACGCGCTACCGCGAGCGCCTCGAGGCCGCGGGGCTGCGCTTTGCCGGCATGTCGCCCGACGGCCTGCTGCCGGAAACAGTCGAGATTCCCGACCATCCCTGGTTCGTCGGCGTCCAGTATCATCCTGAGCTCAAATCCCGCCCCTTCGAGCCCCATCCGCTCTTCGCTAGCTTCATCGGCGCCGCCATCGAGCAGAGTAGGCTTGTTTAGTTTTTGCCGCGGGCTGCTGGGAAGAGGTGCTTCGCAGCCGCGCGTGGTGCTATGCCCGCGGCGGCAATAGCGACAGGTTGGCGTTTCCGGCAGCGGCCTGCTGGGAAGAGGTGCTTCGCAACCGTGCGTGGTGCTATGCCCGCGGCGGCCATAGCGACAGGTTGGCGTTTCTGGCAGCGGGCTGCTGGGGAGAGGTGCTTCGCAGCCGCGCGTGGTGCTATGCCCGCGGCGGCCATAGCGACAGGTTGGCGTTTCTGGCAGCGGGCCGCAGGAATGGAGTGCTGCGCGTGCGGCGACATGAGCGGAAGCGTTCTCTTCGACGCTCGTTATCCTGACAGCAGACTCCGCGCAGCGAGGTTGTAGTCCATGCTTGCCGACCTCACTGTGGCCCAGCTCGTGCTCGTCGCGGCGACGGCCTTCGTCGCCCAGATCATCGGCGGCATGGCCGGCTATGGCACCGGCCTCCTCATGCCGCTGGTGCTCGTGCCGCTCGTCGGCGCGCCGGCCGTGGTGCCGATCATCGCCCTCAGCGCCATCATCACGAATGCAACCCGAGTCGCCGCCTTTCGGGAGGCCCTCGATGTTCGCAAGACCGGCATCGTCTCGATCATCGCGCTCCCGTTCGCTGCGCTCGGGGCCTGGGGTTATACGCAGCTCACCGGGAAAGGCGCAGCCATCT
>Ga0180218_1000594_pt1 | contig 30459 bp, 31 predicted proteins | sample eDN3rd37CKraftBY_FD_151334 | JGI IMG/M metagenome (GOLD analysis project Ga0180218, IMG submission 151334) | Enriched backyard soil microbial communities from Emeryville, California, USA - eDNA 3rd pass 37_C Kraft BY (version 2) (version 2) | ecosystem: Environmental > Terrestrial > Soil >... | reverse complement strand
ATCGACGCCAACTGGAAAATGGTGATGGAGACCCTGGCCGACGTCTATCACGTCGAGGTCGTGCACAAGGATACCTTCGGCAACCGGCGCACCGGCTATCAGCCCCAGACCACCGCCAACGTCAAGCTCACCAAGCACGGCGCGCGCAAGCATTACCTGGCCGGCACCTCCTCGTTCGGCGGCGAGCCGCTGTTCGGACCCATGCCCTGGCTGAAGGACCACCCTGCCGGCAAGCTGATGGCACTCAGCTTCTACCTACGGCCCAATCTAGCCTTCTTCGCACGCTGTGACATGGTCCAGCCCTGGACGGCCCAGCCCATCACGCCCACCCGCACCAAGATCATAGGCTGGACCTGCATGCCTAAAGAGTTCGCCGACATGCCAGGCTACGAGGTAAAGGTGCGCATGCTGGCCGAGTATTGCCACAAGCAGAACATGGAGGACAAAGCCTTGATACTCGCCCTGCAGCGGGGCACTACCTCGGCCTATTTTCCGCAAGGCCCCTTGCACGAACTGGAGGCGCTGGTACACCACCGCACCCGCAGCTATCTGCGGGCCATGGCCGGAGCAGGTGACGCGACATAACGGCCGCCGGCCGCCGCAATTCATGCCGCATCGATAACACAACACAAGAGAGACAAATCATGAATCCGCTACCAAGCGCCGCACGGCGGCAGTTCCTCAAGCAGGCCGGCTCCGCGGCCATTATCGCCGCCGGCCCGTTCGGCAGCGCGCTGGCACAGTCCGGCGACAAATATATACTGTTCCTGCCGTTCGATCTCATCGCCGAGTTTGTGTTTGAACTCAATGCCGCCGTTGGCGGGCACTTCAAGGCGCAGGGCATAGATGTCCAGATCATGAATGCGCGCGGCACCGCGATCACAGTGCAGCAACTGATAGGTGGACGCGCCTCGATGGGCGAGATGGGCGGACTGGACATGATGAAAGCCGTCTCGTCGCAATCCGCGCCCCTGATCTCCGTCGCCACCGTGGCCCAGGCCGGCATCTTCGATGTCGTCAGCCTGGCCAGCGCTCCGGTGCGCACGCCCCAGGATATGCGCGGCAAGACGATAGGCGTGCTGTCCATAGGCGGGGGCACCGAGAACATGCTGGACATGATGCTGGCGGGCGCCGACATCCCCATAAACAGTGTCGAGCGCCAGCCCGTGGGCGGGACGCTCGGATCCGTCGAACTGCTCAAGCAGGGCAAGGTGCAGGCCTTCATTACCATCAGCGAGACCGTGGTCGCCATGAAGCGAGCCGGCGAACCGATCGAAGCCTGGAACGTCGAAAAATTCGCCCCCCTGCCGGGGCAGTGCTATGTGGTAACGGACAAGTTCATGCAGGCCAACCCCGAGCCCATCGTCAAGATGCTCCGCGCGCTCAAAGCCTCGCATGACGAGGTCAACGCCAGTGACCCCAACGTCATCCTGGACCGCATCGAAAAACACTACGAACTGGTGGGCGGCGACGATCGCGGCTATATGGTCGACGCACTAAAGATGCACATCCAGCTCAACTTGGCACAGGGCAACGAGAATCTGCTGCGCAACGTGCCCGCGCTATGGGAGCGCGGCGCCGACCTGTACGCCAGGGCGGGATTCGCCAAGTTCGATCCAAAAACGCTGTACACCAACCGCTTCATCGATGAGGTCTATGGCTTATGAGCACGCCCGCCATGCCCAGCCAAACCAACAACGGCGGGATACAGCTCCTGAGCGTGGGCAAGCATTACGATACCCAACAAGGGACAGTTCAGGCTCTGGCCAAGACGGATTTCTCTATCGAGGAGGGAGAGTTCGTCGTGCTGCTGGGGCCGTCCGGCTGCGGCAAGACCACCCTGTTGCGACTTATCGCCGGGTTGCTCAAGCCATCCATGGGCACGGTAACGGTCGGCGGCCATGCGCTGTGGCGGGACGACCGCCGCGACGACGCGGCAGTCGCGGACCTGGGAGTGGTATTCCAGGACGCCGAGCTGTTTCCGTGGTTCACCATTGAAGAGAACATCGCCCTGCCGCTCAAGCTGCGAGGTGTCGACCGGGCCGCGCGCAAACAGCGGGCGTGCGAGCTGTGCAAGCTTGTAGGCATAAGCGGTTTCGAGCAGCGCTATCCGCGCGAACTCTCCGGCGGCATGCGCCAACGCGCCGCCATCGCCAGGGCGCTCAGCTACGACCCTGCGGTACTTCTCATGGACGAGCCTTTCGGCGCCCTGGACGCGATGACACGTGACCAGATGAACGTCGAGCTGCAGCGCATCTGGATAGCCACCGCCAAGACGATCGTGCTGGTGACCCACTCCATCTCCGAGGCGGTATTCCTGGCCGACCGCATCCTGCTGCTGACCTCGCGCCCCGGCAGGGTAGACGAAGTAACACCAGTCGATTTCCCCCGTCCCCGCGTGCTGGGCCTGCAGGCCACGGACCCCTTCCAGCATATCGTCGATCGCTTGCGCGAACGCCTGGAGCACAAGCATGAACACTGACGTCAAGAAAGAACTGCATCCGACCATGGCGGCCCGGCGCGTCTACCGGCTGTCGGACCTGCCTGTATGGTTGTGCAGCCTGGCCCTGCTCGCCCTGGTCCTCGGGCTATGGGAGATATTGGTTCGAGCCCTGGACATCTCGCCCTTCATCCTGCCGCCGCCCTCGGCCATCCTGCGAGAGTGGGTGGTGAGCCTGGCAACGCCCGTGCTGTGGGACCATACCTTGGTCACCGTGCTGGAGACCCTGCTGGGTTTCGTGATCGCCCTGGTGACGGGGGTCGCTACAGGCGCCCTGCTGGGCAAGAACCCGCGGCTGGAAAAAATACTCAATCCCTTCATCGTCACTACACAGGTCGTGCCCAAGGTCGCCATCGTACCGCTGTTCGTGCTGTGGTTCGGCTTCGGCCTTACCTCCAAGGTGCTGGTGGCGGCGATGCTGGCGTATTTTCCCATACTCACCAACACCATACTGGGCGTCAAATCCGTCAGCCACGGCCACCGCGACGTGATGATCACCCTGAACGCCTCGCGCTGGCAGACTTTCCGCAACCTGGAGTTGCCTAACGCCATGCCTTACATTATCACCGGCATGGAGGTCGGCATCGTGCTGGCCATCATCGGGGCGGTGGTCGGCGAATACCTGGGCGGCACCCAGGGCCTGGGCGCCATGGCGGTCAAGGAAATGAATTCCTACAACACCGCGCGACTGTTCGCCGTCATTATCCACATGTCCATCGTGGGCTTCGTGTTCTACGCGGCCGTGGGCGTCTGCCGGCGCATCGCAACGCCCTGGCACGAGTCCGCCTCGCCCCCAAGGTCCTGAAACCCCTCGCCGCCGGGCCCGCCCGCGCGGCTGGAGACGTCCATCATGAGCGCGCAAGCCGAACTGGTCGCCCTGTTCAAACAGGTACTCGAACTATGCAAGATCCAGGAACATGAATCGCTCGCCGTCCTGACTCAAGACGGCGAGCGGCAAGACTACGCCCACGCTTATCTGGCCGCCGCAGCGTCGCTGGGCGCGCAGGCCTACCAGCTCAACGTGGCCCGGCCGGCGGACGGGCCCGGCACATTGAGCAAACAGACCGCGCTGACCGGCAACCGGGCCGCCATCGACACGCTGAAGCAGGCGGACCTGCTGATCGACCTGGTGGGCCTGCTGTGGTCTGCCGAACAAAAAGAAATCCAGGAGGCGGGCACGCGCATCCTCATGTCGCGCGAGCCGGTGGAAATCCTCAGGCGCATGTTTCCCACGCCGCAGCGGCGGCGGCGCGTGGAGGCCGCCGAGGCCATGCTGGCGCAGGCGCACGAGCTGCGCGTCAGCTCGGCCGCCGGCACGGACGTCCGCTACCGACTGGGCGCCTATCCCGTCATCACCCAATATGGCTATACCGATCGACCCGGCCGCTGGGACAATCTGTCGGCGGGCGGCTTCTTGTACACCGGCGCTTATGACGACGGCGTGGACGGCACCGTGGTCATCGACCGCGGAGACATCATTTTTCCGTTCAAACGCTATGTCGAGCAGTCCATTACTCTGCGCATCGCGCAGGGCCGCATACAGCGCATCGAAGGCGACGGCGTAGACGCCGAGCTGCTGCGCGAGTACATGGACCGCTATGACGACCCGCGCGCCTATGCTATCTCGCACATAGGCTGGGGGCTGGATGAGTCGGCCCGGTGGGACTTCATGGGCACCAATCCGGCGTTGGCGGCCGTCTCCAACGGGCCGGACGGCCGCTCATACTGCGGCAACGTGCTGTTCTCGACCGGGCCCAACCTGGAGCTGGGCGGCAGCAACGACACCGGCTGCCATCTGGACATACCCCTGCGCCGGTGCAGCCTGTACCTGGACGGGCAAGCCATCGTGGAGGAAGGCTTGCTAGTGCCTGCCTCGCTGCGGCCTTGAGCTCGCGCCTGCGGGCGGTCAGGAAAGCTGTGCGGACAGGTCTTCGCACACCTGCCCGAGCATGAGCGCGATCTGGCGCAGCCGGGCTTCGGTCATGCGCGAGCGCGGCCCCGAGACGGACAACGCGCCGATCAAGCGGGATTCGCTATACACCGGCCCCGCCACTGCTGCCACCTCGGCATCGCGCTCGCCGCGGGAAATGACCACGCTGAATCTCTCTTCGGCCGGCACGGCTCGGGTGAACACGTGGCCGGCCGCGCCGCGATCCAGCGGCAGCACGTCGCCCGCGCTAATGCTGTCGCGCACCGACTTGGGTGAATCGACACGGAACATGGCCAAACGTCCCTCTCCCTGCTGCACATAATACGTGGCGCTTTCGCCCGTGCTGTCGGTCAGGCGCTGCAAGGCCTCCTGGATGTACTGCGTGGGTCCCCAGGTGCGCCGTGCCAGCACCCCTAGCCGGATCAGTTCTCGGCCCAGGTGGAAGCGGCCGCTCTTGCTGCGCTCGAGCAACCCCGCAGCGGTCAGGGAATCGGATATGCGCAGTACGGTGCTCTTGAAAAAACCGGTGCGCTTGGCGATTTCGGTCAGGGACAGGCCTTCGCTGGAGGCATCGAAGGCGTTCAGTATCTGTATGGCGCGATTCACCGCCGCCACGCCGGGCGCGTCGAGTGGGGAACGATCTGGGCGGGCGTCGGTACCGTGGGGCGCCGGCTCTGGCGAAGCCTTTGGCCCGGAGCCAGTGGCGACAGAGGCTGTCTTAATCTTCATTGCTTGTTTCTTGGGATAGCGTACGTGGCTCCGGACCATTATATAAGTATCCCACCGACGGAGGCGACGGCCCTTTGATGCGCCCGCCCTGAATCGACTGCTCGTAGGCATGCGCGCAGATGCCGACGGCGCGCGACAGCACGAACAGGCCGCGCCCTAGAAGCGCGTCGAAGCCGAGCTCGCATAGCACGGCCGCGAGCGCGCCGTCTATGTTCAACGCCACCGGACCGCCTTTGATGCCGCTGATGGCCGACTGCAGCGCATGAGCGAGCCGCATATAGCTTCCGTCTATGACGTCTGGCGGCGCCTGCGCCAGCAGCGCCTGCAGGCGCTGCGCGCGCGGATCGGTTTTGTGGAAACGGTGCCCAAACCCCGGCACGATGCGCTTGCCGGACAAGGCGTGGCGGGCGTGACGCAGCGCGACGTCTTCCAGGCTGGCGCCCTCTTGCCGCGCTTGCTCCGCGAGTTCATAGAAGAGCGCCATGCATTGCTGGCCCGCGCCGCCGTGCACATCGCCGAGCGCATTGAGACCCGACGCCACGGCATTGTTGATGCCCACGCCGCAGGTCATGGACATGCGCGCGATGGAAATGCTGGGCGCCTGCGGGCCATGATCGACGGCCGCCACCAGCGCAGCCTCGAGCAGCGCCGCCCGCCTGGGGTCGGGCAGTTCTCCGCGGAACATCAGCCAGATCATCTGCGCCAGCCCCACCTGACCGATGAGCTCCTGAATGGGATAGCCGCGCACCCGAATGCTGCCCGGCTTGATATCGATGATCTGCGTCGACCACCAATCGCGGACGGCTTGGACGGAAGGTTCTGACAAGGCGACCTCTACTTGTTTGTTCTGCATATAGCAACTATATTCTATTCAATATAACATTTTTAATTAACATAAGCTCACTATCACCGAGCAGCTCTAGCTATGACTCCCCCAACCATGGAAAGCGGCAAACGCTTACCCTTGACAAAAAACCCGCAAAAAGTTATTATACATAGTACATAGTTTCATTAGATAGAACAAAACCACGATTTGCCGCCCCGCGCGCCGGAGCCGGCTGCACCGAGGGAAACAATGAACCGCATCAAAGACATCCCCGAGCCGGCATCTCATCCTCGGACGGCCAGCGTTTCGGCTCAGCCCCTATCCGGCGTGCGCGTGGTGGACTTCGGCCATACTGTGATGGGCCCTTGCTGCGCCATGATGCTGGGCGACCTGGGCGCCGAAATCATCAAGATCGAGCCCGTTCCCGCCGGCGATCCCACCCGCCACCTGCGCGGGTTCGGCACCGGCTACTTCGGCTACTTCAACCGCAACAAGTCCTCCATCGCCATCAATCTCAAAAGCAGCGCCGGACACGAAGCTGCCAGCCGCCTGCTGGCCACCACCGACGTGCTGATCGAAAACTTCGGCCCCGGCACCATGGACAGGCTCAAGCTGAGCTACGAGCACGTGCGGGCGATCAACCCGCGCCTCATCTATTGCGAACTCAAAGGTTTCATGCAGGGTCCTTACGAGCATCGCCCCGCTCTGGACGAAGTGGTGCAGATGATGTCAGGCCTAGCCTACATGACCGGCCCCGTCGGCCAGCCGCTGCGCGCCGGCACTTCGGTGGTGGACATCGTGGGCGGCATGTTCGGCATGCTGGGCGTGCTGCTGGCCCTGCGCGAGCGAGACCACACGGGCCTGGGCAAGCATGTCAAGAGCACACTGTATGAAAGTGCGGTGTTCCTGATGGGACAGCACTTGTGCTATGCCAGCCAGGTGGAAGACAACATCCCCCCCATGCCGGCCCGAACCAGCGCCTGGTCGATCTACGATGTCTTTGCCACCCAGGACGGCAACGACCTCTTCATCGGCATTACCAGCGATAAACAATGGACGCGGTTCTGCGCGGAGTTCGGTCTGCAGACACTGCTGGAGCGCACGGACCTCGACACCAACAACGCCCGCATCGAGGCCCGCTCCTGGCTGCTGCCCGAAATCAGCGGCGTCGTGCGCGCCTTGCCCAGGGACGAAGCCATGCGGCGCCTGGAACGGGCCATGGTGCCGTTCGCCCCCGTGAACCGGCCCGAGGATCTGTTCCACGACCCGCACTTGGCCGCCACCGCCAGCCTGCTCGAAAGCACTCTTCCCAATGGCGCGCGCATCCGCACGCCACGCCTGCCGCTGCGCTATGGTGCCTGGGAATCGGAACTGCGGGCCGAGCCGCCGGCCGTTGGCAACGCCACGCGCCGGATACTGTCCGATCTCGGCTACGACGCCGACGAGATCGAACAGATGCGCAGGAACCGCGATGTCTGCTGATGCCAGGAGCAGCTTTCGCCCCGGCCTGTTCGCTGGACAGGTGGCGCTGGTATCAGGCGGGGGCTCGGGCCTGGGCAGCGCCATCGCCTTGCGCTTGGCCGAGCTCGGTGCCGACCTGGCCCTGTGCGGGCGACGACCCGAGCCGCTGCAGCAGACCGCCGGGGCCATACGCGCGCTGGGCCGCCGCTGCGAAACGTATCCCATGAGCATACGCGACCCCCAGGCGGTGGCACAGCTCGTCGATGCAGTCTGGCGCGACTTCGCCGGCCTGGATATCCTCGTCAATAACGCCGGCGGCCAATACGCGCAGGCCGCCATCGACTTCTCCACCAAGGGCTGGGCGGCCGTCATCGATACCAATCTCAATGGCCCCTGGTACATGATGCAGGCGGCCGCGCGCCGGTGGCGCGATGCCGCCCGGCCGGGGAGCATCGTGAACATCGTCACGGTCGTCGCGCGCGGCCAGCCCGGCATCGCCCATACCTGCGCAGCCCGCGCCGGCGTCATCCACCTGTCCAAGACTTTGGCGGTGGAGTGGGCGCCTTGGCGCCTACGGGTCAACTGCATCGCACCCGGCATCATGGACACTGCCGGCCTGGACGTCTACGAGCCTTCGGCCCGCCAGCAGTTCACGCGCAGCAACCCAATGCAGCACCTGGGCGCGCCCGGCGATGTGGCCGAGGCCTGCTGCTACCTGGCCGGCCCCGCCGGTGGGTTCATCACCGGCGAAGTCCTCACCGTGGACGGCGGCGGGCAATTATGGGGTGAGCAATGGGCCATACCGCGCCCCGCCTACTTCGGCGGCTGACACGCAAGGCGAGGTAATCATGAATGGACTGATGATGCGGGACGGCTTGCTGGCATCTTCCCTGATAGAGCATGCGGCGGCCAACCATGGCCAGGCGCAGATCGTGTCCGCCCTGGGCGCGGACGCCAGGCACCGTTACACCTATACGCAATGCGAGCTTCGGGCCAAGCGCGCTGCGCAGGCCCTGCGCGGATTGGGCCTGCGCAAGGACGACCGCATCGCCACCCTGGCCTGGAACGGCTACCGGCATGTCGAGCTCTTCTACGGCATATGCGGCATGGGAGGTATCTGTCACACGCTCAACCCCCGACTGGCGCAGGACCAGCTACTGTACATCATGCGCCACGCACAGGACCGCGCCCTGATCTTCGATCTTTCCCTGCTGCCCCTGGTCGCCGCGCTGGCGCCGCATCTGGATCCAGGCATGCTCTACATCGCGCTCACCGAGCCCGGCCCGCTGCCGCAGGCCGCGCCCCAGGGCACCCTCTGCTACGAAGCGCTGCTCGCCGCCCAGGACGACAGATGGGACTGGCCGGCGCTGGACGAATACCAGGCCTCCACGCTCTGCTATACCTCAGGCACCACGGGCCGTCCCAAAGGGGTGCTGCATACCCACCGTTCCCTGGTGCTGTCCGCCTTCGTCAATTGCATGACCGACGTCTTCGGCTATTCGATGCACGACGCCATATGCCCGGTCACGCCCATGTTCCACGGCAACGCCTGGGGCAGCCCCTTCGGCGCCGCCATGGCCGGCGCCAAGCTGGTGCTGCCGGGTCAGGACGTGTCCGGCCCGACGTTGTACGAACTGATTGAGTCTGAGGGCGTGACCCTGGTCCTGGGCGTGCCCACCGTCTGGCTTGGCTTGCTCGAGCACGTGGCGCGCCATGGGCTGGCATTCACAACACTGCGGCGGGTGCTGACGGGCGGCACCGCACCGCACCGCGGCATGCTGCGCCAGTTCGAGCACCTGGGGGTGGAGTTGATCCATGCCTGGGGCATGACCGAGATCAGCCCCACAGGCACAGTCAGCCGGCCCACGCCCCTCGTCTCCTCACTGGATGCGCAGCAGCAGGAGGATTACCGGCTCAAGCAGGGCCACGGCATCTATGGCGTGCGCCGCCGCATCGTCGGGCCCGACGGCGGGGAGCGGGCGCACGACGGCGTCTGCGCCGGCGAGTTCAGGGTGCGCGGCCCTCTGGTCGCCGGCTCCTACTACGGCACCGACGGCCAGGACGACACTCACGACGAACAGGGCTGGCTGCGCACGGGCGACATGGCCACCCTGGACCGGCATGGCTACCTGACCATCGTCGACCGGTCCAAGGACATGATTAAATCCGGAGGAGAGTGGATCAGCTCCATCGACGTGGAAAACATCGCCATGAACCACCCCGACATCAAAGAAGCGGCCATGATCGGCGTGCCCCACCCCCGTTGGGGAGAACGCCCACTGCTCATCGTCACGCCGGCAGCGGGCAGGCACATCGACAAGGCGCAGATTCTGGGCCATCTGGGCCTTCACTTGGCCCGATGGCAACTGCCCGACGACATCGTGGTGGCCCAACTGCCACACGCCGCCACCGGCAAGGTCAACAAGTTGGCGCTGCGCCAAGCCTACCGCGACTACGCGCTGCCCGCGCCCGACGCATCGAGGACTTCCTGATGAACAAACCGCAGTGGATGAGATTCCTGACTCGCACCGATCAAGCCGTGTACCGGGCATCCGGCTACGGGGCTGACGCTGGATTCGGCAAACGCCCGGCACTGGTTGTGATAGACGTCAACTACGCCTTCTGCGGCGACAGGCCCGAACCCATACTACAATCCATCCGGCGATGGCGTAACAGCTGCGGAGAGGCGGCCTGGCGCAGTCTGGGCCCCATCCAGCGCCTGCTCGAAGCGGCGCGCGCCAAGGGCATACCCGTCATCTACACCACGGGCGTGCGCCGCGCTGATCAATGGGACAGCGGTAGCTGGTCGTGGAAGAACGCCCGCACGGCCGAACAGCCCTGCAGTGCGCACAACAACGCCCAAGGCTACGACATCCTGGACGAAATTCGCCCCCAGCCGCGTGACTTGGTCGTCTATAAGCAAAAACCGAGTGCCTTCTTCGGCACGCCGTTTCACAGCTATCTGACGCTGCTGGGCTGCGACAGCCTGCTGGTAGCCGGCACCACCACCAGCGGATGCGTGCGGGCCACGGTGGTGGACGCGTTCAGCAACAATCTGCGCGTGGCCGTCGCCGAAGACGCCTGCTTCGACCGTTTCGAGGTATCGCACGCTGTCACGCTGTGCGACATGCACGCCAAATATGCCGACGTCATGGACAGCGAGCGCATCGCCGCTTTCATCGCCAGTCTGCCGGACGGGCTATTCGAGCTGCCGCCCGGCGGGCTGTAGCGGCATAACGCAGCGCCGCGCGACATTGACCAGATCACCCCTGCACCGCCAGCTACCACCGGGGCATCGTTTGGCACGGCTTGCAGGCCCGGCCTTGGTTGCATCATCCCGTCCGTTATCACGGCTGCCCAGCATCTGCATCTGGTCGGCGATGATATCCGTGCTGTAGCGGTCGGTACCGGTTTCCGCGTCCTGCATTTGCAAACATGAGCCGCCCTTCCACAAACACTGTCCGGCCCTTGCGCAGATACTCGCCCGCTCCTTTGTCCCGATGAGCCACCGCAAAAGGCAAAGCGCTCCAAATGAACCGGGACGCTCCTGGCCGTCTTCGACTTGATCTAGCTAGTCAATAAGAAAATTCAGAACATGACGCAACTTGTGGAGCGCTTAGGCTTCGCCTTATTTGGTTTCTTTCTGGCACGGTGGAGGGCGGATCTGGGGTTTTCAGCCCCGCCGCTGCTTCAAAGCCAGGCCCAGCAGCAGCGCCGACCAGCCCTGGAACAGCAGGTCGATGGACAGCAGCAGGCCGAGCAGCCACATGCTGTTGCCCGGCCACAAGGCGGCGATGAGTATGCCGGTGGCCAGGGTGATAAGCCCCGACAACGCCAGCCACGGCCAGCCGCGCTGCCCCCTGTTGTTGAACCACAGCCACAGGCGAAGGGCCCCCACGGCGATCAGGGTGGCGCCCAGCAGCAGGGTAAGGATCGACGCGCCCACCACGGGGTTGACCAGCGCCACGACGCCGGCCCCCGCATAGAGCAGGCCGCTGGCCGACCAGAAGAGGAAGCCGGCCAACTGCTTGACGCGCCAGGCGTGGATCAGCTCGCCCACTCCGCCGATGAGCATCAGGGTGCCTATGAAGATCACGCTGACCAGCGTGGCCGCAAAAACATGGACGAAGCCGATGGCCCCCAGGATGAGCAGCACTATTCCCAGGGCGATGAACCAGCCCCAGTGGGCGCCGAGTTCGGTCAGTGCCTTGGCGAGCCGGTCGGAGCCCGGGCTGGTGTTGAAATCGCTGTCCGTCATGATTAGCCTCTCTTGGATAATGGAAGGAAGACTACGGGCCCGTGCTGTGCATGCGGGCAGGTTTCAAACTATCAGCCGGCGCGTGCATCGCCTTTGATTTAGATCATGCTTGTGCCAGGCAAGCCTTGATGCGCTCTGCCATGGCCTTCAGGTCGTCTTCGGGGGCCCGCTGGGCGGCGTGCATGCGCAGCACCGTTCCGGCCGCATGCGGAATCACGTGAAAGTGGATGTGGGGCACCGTCTGCCCTGCCGCCGCGCCGTTCAGCTGCGCCACGTGCAGGCCTTCGACGCCCAGCGCCTTCTTGACGGCGATGGCGATGCGCCGCGTGGTGCGGATGGCCGCCATGGCGCCTTCCTCGGACAGCTCCAGCAAGGTTTCGGCCGGCTCTTTGGGCACGATCAGCACGTGGCCGTCGGCCTGCGGCATCAGGTCCATGAAGGCCAGCGTATCGCCGTCTTCGTAGACCTTGATGCAGGGCGCTTCGCCGCGCAGGATCTTGGCGAAAATATTGTTGCTGTCGTAAGCCATGAAAACCTCCTGGAATCAGTTTGTCGCCGGCGCCCGACTGCGGCCGCCAATCCCGGCAATAGTAAAGCATCCGCGGCGCCAATGGCGTACCGCGCCCCGGCCAACGCTTCCCCGGATCCCGGGTATGTGGATTGCTGCGCCCCGGCAACCCGGGTGATACGCAACCCGGCCCACTTCATGACCGACGAGAGGCTTATGGACACTGCTTCGCCCCAGCCGAAGCGCAGGCTGCGCATCCTGACCTGGCACGTTCACGGCAATTACCTGTATGCGCTGACCCAGGTGCCGCACGAGTTCTTCATTCCGGTGCGGGCCGACGGACGCGCAGGCTATGCTCCGCTGGGCAGCAAGATACCCTGGGGCGCCAACGTGCATGAAATAAGCGCACAGGACGTCGCCCGCCTCGAGTTCGATTGCGTCATCTATCAATCGCAGGCGGCCTACGAACAAGACGCGCCCATGCTGCTGACGGCGGCTCAGCGCGCCCTGCCCAGTATCTACATCGAGCACGACCCGCCCCGCCCCTACCCGGTGGACACTCCCCATCCCTTCAAGCACGACCGCGGCATCCTCGTCCACGTCACCCACTACAACGCCCTCAACTGGGACTGCGGCGAACAAGCGGCCCAAGTGATAGAACACGGCGTGCCCTTTCATCGCCCACTGCGGCACACTGGCGAGAAGGCGGCTGGAATCACCGCCATCAATGGCCTGAAAAAGCGCGGCCGCCGCATGGGCGCCGACCTGTTCGAATGGAGCCGCGAACGGGTGCCGCTCGATCTGATCGGCATGGAAAGCGAACAGATGGGCGGCCTGGGCGAAGTGCCGAACCTTGACGTGGCGGCGGCCATGGCCCCTTACCGCTTCTTCTATACGCCCATTCGCTATACCAGTCTGGGCCTGGCCCTGATCGAAGCCATGCTGCTGGGCATGCCCGTGGTGGGCGTTGCCGCCACCGAGCTGCCCACCGTCATAGACAATGGCAGGAACGGATTCGTCCACACCGACAAGCGCAGAATCGTCGACGTCATGCGCCAGCTGATCGCCGAGCCCGCACTGGCCCGCCAGTGGGGCGACGAGGCGCGCCGCACGGCGATGGCCCGCTTCAATATGGACCGCTTCGTGCGCGACTGGCTGGAAGTGCTGCAGCGGGTTGCGGGCGCCACGGGCACATCCGCAAGCCCCCGGGCCGGGGCCGAAGGCCTACTTCGCTGAGGCCGAGCGCAAGGGCGGTTCGTCGTTGCTCAGCCAGTCGATGCCCCCGGCCCCCTCGGCCTCGAGCCAGCGGTTGGCCATGGCAAAATGCCCGCATCCGATGAAGGGCCGGGGCGGCCGCAGCGCCGACAAGGGCGAGGGATGGTTGGCCCGTAAAACGTGCACGGGCCCGCGGGGGGTATGCTCGTTCAGTAGTGCTTCGCGCGCTTGCGCATGCGAACCCCACAGCATGAAGACCTTGGGCTGGTCCTCTTGCAGGACGCGTGCCAGGATGGCGTCGGTCACGATTGTCCAGCCGCAGCGGGAATGCGAACCCGCCTGATGCGCCTCGACCGTAAGCGCGGTGTTGAGCAGCAGCACGCCCTGCGTCGCCCAGCGCACCAGGCTGTTGCGTTGGGGCTGGAACTGGTCGTCGTATTCGCGCTTGAGTTCGGTGAACATGTTGCGCAGGCTGGGCGGCGTACGGCAGTCGTCGGGCACCGAAAACGCCAGGCCCTGCGCCTGTCCGGGCCCATGATAGGGGTCCTGGCCCAGAAGAACGACTTTCACGTCCTGCGGCCCCACTTCATGCAAGGCCCGAAACGGGCTGGCCGGAAAAATCTGGACACCCGCGTCGAGCCTGTCTTGCAGAAAGCGGTCGAGGTCATGCAATGTTCGCTGCACATGTTCGGCCTTGAAGGCCGACCTCCAGGCCGGCGACAGGGCATCGACATGAGCCATGAGCCCACCCTGAAAAAGATTGCCGGCCATCAACGCGCCCCCCCGCCAGCCTGGGCCTGCGCGCGGGTCCATTCAAGCAATTGCACGGTCAACTGATCGACGGCGGAACCAAAGGCCTGCACGACTTCGGGCACTTCCTTGCCCTGCACCGCCTGCTCGGCGTAAAAGCGGCGTGCGGCCAGAATGCGCGAAGAAGCCGGTCCGACCAAGGTCGCCTCGAGCGAGACCACCGCCACGGGCGACCCCGATCGATAGATGACGTGGAACTGGGACAAATCGCTGGAGAGCTCAAGATCGGCGCCCAGGTTTCCGCTGTCGGTCACGACCGCGCGAAAGAGGCCGGCATCGCGAAACGATTCAATCAGGCGGTCGCGAAGCAACACGGGAACCCTGTCGCTCCATCTGGCTCCTTTGTAGGCGCTGACCCGATCGGCCTCGGGCACGACCAGGATGCGCGTGCTGTCGACCGCACGGTTGCCGGCAGGCGTGGCCACCCGCAGCACGGCAGCCATCGGGGCCGACCGCTGCCCGTCGGCCGGCAGAGCAAGCCCGGAAGGCGGCAGGCGATAGAAGGTCAGGGTCTCGGAGGCGGGCAGCAAGGCGCAGCCGGACAGCAGCAGCAAGGCGGCGGTCAGGCAAGCCCCGATCGTCTTTACAAATTGGCCCGCTGGCGCGGTGGAATGCCTCATGGTACGAACTCCTCGATCGTCGTGCGTCCAAACAGGAAATTGGTGGGATTGTCGCCGAGCTTGCGCACGACTTCCTGCAGGCTGGCCAGGGTGCCGCGCAGCTCGTGCAATGCCGGCCCCAGTTGCCGCAGGCCGTCGACTCCGGAGTTCAGGCCCGGGCGATTCTCGTTGATCAGCAGGTCAAGGCTCTTGCCCGTGCTTTCGAGCGAAGCCATGGCGCGCTGCACGCCTTGCAGGGTGGCCGTGCCCTGCTTGTCCAGCAAAGTGTCGGCGCGCCGCATCAGCACGGTGGCTTGCGCAAGGGCTTCATTTGCCTCGCGGCTCGCCTGGGTCACCGCCTCGGTCAGCTCGGACATATTGCCGGATTGCCCCGACAGCGCGGCGGTGAGCTGCTCGAGATTGGCCAGCGACTGGCTGATTCGCTCGGCGTTCTCGGGCGACAAGACCTGCTGGGCGCTCATTACCAGCGCCGTGAGATTGGTCATGAGGTTGTCGCTGTTGGCCAGCAACTGCGTAATCGGCGAAGGCGTGGCGATGATGATAGGGTCGCCCGATTCGGGCTGGGGCAGCTCGGGGCTGTCGGGCGACCCGCCGCTCAGGCCGATGACCGAGGCGCCGGTGATGCCGGTAAGAACCAGCCGGGCGCGGGTGTCCTGCTTGATGGGGATATTGTCCTGCACCTTGATGCGGGCCCTGACCACGGCCGGGTTGGTCGGGTCGAGCGAAAGCTCGAGCACCTCGCCCACCTGGATTCCGTTGTACTGCACCGCGCTGCCCACCATCAGCCCGCGCACGGCCTCGTTGAAGATCACGACAAAATGCCTTTCACCGGCGTTCTGCCCCGCCTTTCCCAGCCACAGTGCGGCCAGCACCGCCAGGATGGCTACAGCGACGGTGAAGGCGCCGATCAGTACATGATGTGCCCTGGGTTCCATTATTTCGCACTCCGCGATTCTGCCGCACGGTTTGCCGCGCGGCCTCTGGGTCCATGAAAGTATTCGCGTATCCAGGGGTCGTCGATGTCTTGCACACGCTCGAGCGCATCGACCGCCAACACCCTTTTTTGAGACAGCACCGCCACCCTGTCGCATGTGGCGTACAAAGTGTCCAGATCATGCGTGACCAGGAACACCGTCAGCCCCAGCGCGTCGCGCAAGGTGACGAGCAGGCGGTCGAAGGCCCCCGCCCCGATGGGGTCCAGCCCGGCGGTGGGCTCGTCCAGAAATAAAATATCAGGGTCCAGGGCCAGCGCCCGCGCCAGCGCCGCGCGCTTGACCATGCCGCCCGAAAGTTCGCTGGGGTATTTGCCGCCGGCATCAGGAGGCAGGCCGGCCAGGCCGACCTTGCTGCGGGCCAGTTCTTCGGCCTGGGGCCTTGAAAGCCTCAACTGCTCGATCAGGGGCACCGCCACGTTCTCGATGACGGTCAGCGACGAGAACAGGGCCCCGTTCTGGAACATGACCCCGAAGCGGCGCTCGATATGGGTGCGCCGCTCGGGAGACAGCGAAAGCAGGTCCTTGCCGAACAACAGTATGCGGCCCGCCGCGGGCGGCTGCAGCCCGACGATGGAGCGCAGCAGCACCGACTTGCCCGAGCCCGAGCCGCCCACCACGCCCAGAATCTCGCCCTTGCGGATGTCCAGGTCGAGGTCGTCGTGCACGACATGGCTGCCAAAGCGGTTGACCAGGCCACGCACCTGCACGATATCTGACTGTGCGCCGGCTACCATCCCATCTCCATGTAGAACAGGGCCGCCAGCGCATCGACAAGAATCACCACGAAGATGGACTGCACGACGGCCGATGTGGTGTGTTCTCCGACGGATTGCGCGCTGCCCTGCACCTTGAAGCCCTCAAGGCAGCCGATGACGGCGATGAGGTAGGCGAAGATCGGCGCCTTGGCCATGCCAAGGAAAAAATGCTGCAGGGCGATGTCGCGCTGGAAGATGGTAAGGAACATGCTGGGCGAAATATCGAGCGCCAGCGCACACACCACCATGCCCCCGAGTATGCCCGACACCATGCCGATGAATGTCAGGGCCGGCAAGGCGACGAGCAACGCCAGAATTCTGGGCACCACCAGCAGGTCGATCGGGCTCAGCGCCATCATGCGGATCGCGTCGATTTCCTGGCTGGCCTTCATGGACCCGAGCTGGGCCGTATAGGCGCTGGCGGTGCGGCCGGCAATGAGTATGGCCGTAAGCAGCACCGCGAACTCACGCAGGAAAGAGAAGCCCACCAGCGTGACGGTGAAGATGGTGGCGCCGAAGTCGGCCAGCACCGTAGCGCCCAGAAAGGCGACGACGGCTCCGACCATGAAAGTGAGCAGGGCCACGATGGGCACCGCGTTGAGCCCCGACTGCTGGACCTGCGCGACGATTGCCGTCATGCGCCAGCGACCGGGCCGCAACACATTGCGAGCCATGGACTCGAGGGTCAGCCCCATGAAGCCCAGCAGATCGACCATGAGCTTCCAGATGTTCTCGACCGAGACGCCAACGTTGCCCAGAAATTCGCGCCAGGCGGGAACAGGCGCCCTTTCGGGGGCGGCTTCGGGCTCGGCCGCGGCCACCGCCTCGAGCAAGGCCAGCCGCTCTGGGGAAAGGCCATCTTGCAGCGCAAGCAGCTCGCGCAGGCGCGCAGGACCGACGAGCCTGGCCAATTGGGCCGCACCGGCGGTATCCACGGCCTCCAGGCCGGTGAAATCGACGCCCCCGATCTGCAGGGCGGCCGGCAAGCGGCGCTGCCTGGCGCTCGATGCATGGCCCGCCTGCGCCAGGAAGACGCGGATGTCGTGCTCGACCGCCTGATAATTGGCCAGCACCCACTCGCCCCTCACGACCAGGCGCGCCGAGCCGTCGAGGGAATCCAGCTTCAGGTATCGCGCCTGATTAGTCACGCCAGACCGTAAAGTCTTCCGGCGGAACCCGGGGGGTGCGGAAGGTGTTGACCAGGGCGTCGGGGTCGGCGTAACCCAGGGACATGCCGCATACCAGCATCTCGTCGTCGCCCGCGCCGATGAAGGGCAGGATGATGCTGGCGTATGAATTCCAGGCGGCTTGCGGGCAGGTGTCGAGCCCGCGCGCCCGGGCCGCGATCATGATGTTCTGCATGAAGGCGCCGCAGTCGAGCAGCGCGCCCTGCCCCATGATGGTGTTCACCGTGAAGAACAGGCCCACCGGCGCGTCGAAGAAACGGAAATTGCGCTGGTGCTGGGCGTGCATGCGGTCTTTCTCGCCTTTGGCGATGCCCAGCAGCCCGTACAGCCCCCAGCCGTTCTCGCGCCGCCGCGCAAGATAGGGATCGATCCACCTTTGCGGGTAGTAGGCGTAGGCCTCTTTATAGAGGGCGGCCTGTTCGGGATCGGCATAGATTGCGTCATGGGCGGCGCATACCTTGTCGGCCAGGCCGTCGCGCGCCCGCCCCTGCAGCACATAGGTCTTCCAGGGCTGCGCGTTGGCGCCCGAGGGCGCGCGGCTTGCCACGGCAAGAATTTGGCGAATGTCATCGCGCTCGACGGGCTGGCTGGTGAAGGCACGGATCGACTGGCGCGAATCGATGGCCGCATCGACGCATTCGATGCTTTCGATTGAAGGGCGTTGATCCAGAACGGGGGTGGGCATGCGCGGCAAAGCTCCTGCGTGTAAATGAAACTACTGGCAAGTTTAATGGCGGTGAGGCCAAACGGCCAGACCCGCGGCCATGAGGCGATTCGATTCTACCGCCCCCCATCACCACGCCCGTAAAGTTTCATCCAGTTGCATTTAAAAACAGCTGGCCATATTATGCGCATCAGCAGTACAACAGACACCACAGGCTCTTGCGCGCTCTTTTGCGCAAGCCCATGCATAGCAGCAGACCGGGAAACAGTGCCTTGGCACACTACTAACATGAGCATGAACATGCCGAACGAGCCTCCGCCCCCCAGCGACCCTCCGCCCAAAGCCGGCCTTACGCTGGCCAATAGCAAGGACAAGGGGCGCGCCCGAGGCCGCGATCTCGAAGCGGGCGCCACCGCGCTGCGCCGCAGGCGCCTGCAAATAGTCCGCTACCTGCAAATCATTGCCTGCCTGCGTGAAGAAGCCAGCGAATTGCGCGCCGAGATCTCCAGCCTGGAATCGATCATTGGCGCCCAGGCCGATGCCATCAGCGCGATGCGCCGGAATCAGGACGACCCGGAAGACTGACCTTGAAAACGCTGCCCTTGCCCCGCGCGCTCTCGACCTCGATCCGGCCGCCATGGCGCAGCACCACGGTTCGCACCAGTGCCAGCCCCAATCCGCTGCCATCCGGATTGCCCGGGGCATCGACGTCAAAACGGCGAAAGGGCTCGAAAAGGCGCGTCTGCTGTTCCGCCGTCATGCCTCGGCCCTGGTCCTTCACCGCCACTACCCAGCCGCCCGCGCGCGCGTAAAGGCGGCACAGCACCTGCGCGCCATCGGGGCTGTATTGAATGGCATTGTCCACCAGGTTGCCCAACGCGCGTCCCAGCATTTCGCCATCGGCCATCATATGCGCCGCGCCGGAAGCGGCATCAACGGCGACGACGATCCGGCGGCGGCGGGCCATGGGCCAGCGCTCGTCGCATATTGAATGCAGCAATTCGCCCAGGTCGATGTCCTGGAAATCGAGCACCGTCGATTCTGCGCGGGCCAATTGCACGAAGCCGTCCACCAGGCCCAAGGTGCGCGAAGCGCACCGATCGATCCGCTCGAGCAGCTCGGGCTGCGCCAGCGGCGCCTTGCCATAGCGCTGCAGCTGGGTCAGGGCCAGTATGGCGTTCTGCGGCGAGCGCATGTCATGCGACAGAAAACGCAAGGCTTCTTCCCTTTGGCCGATCGCCTGGCGCAGCATGCCCATGGCCCCATGCAGCTTGACCATGCGCTCGGGCAGCGAAGCCCCGCCCGCCGCAACGCCTGATTCGGGCGGCAGTTGGGCCTGCATCAGGTTCTGCTCATACAGCTGGTCGAGTTCGGCGTCCACCTGCCTGAGCGTCGCCTCTTGCATGCGCCAGTTCCATACGGGGTAGGCCAGCACAATGCCGATCAGTGCGGCGGAAGAGTCTACCCATACGCCGGCGTGGCGCATCGAAAGCCAATTGGCGATGAAGATCAGAGCCACGATGATCAGCATGAAGAAAAACGACTTTCTGGGCGACAGGCGGCGCAATGCCAGGCAGACCAGCAGCACGGGCAACATGCTCCACAGAGCCGACTGCAGCCGGTCCGGAGTGCGGATCCAACGATTTTCCAGCGCATTCTGCAAGCCGTTGGCCAGGATCTCGACGCCGGCCATGGGCTCTCCCGACTTCGACAGGGGCACGGACAGGGTGTCTCCGAGCGCGGCGGCCCACGCCCCCACCAGCACGTACTTGCCTTCGAATGCAGATGGCGGAACCGAACCGTCAAGCACACGGGCATAGGGATACATCGTGAAGCTGCCCGGGTAGCCCGCATAGGAAATCAGCCTGGGGCGGTCATCGAGTTCGCGCAGGCGGGCCGGGCGGCCGGCCTCGCTTCCCGAATCCACCATGGCCAACACGAAATGTTCAACGGGGACACCGGACGCCTGCTGACGCAGCCGCATCGACCTGACAACGCTGTCCGCGTCCATATGGGCATTGATGTAGCCCATGCTGGACGCCGCTTCCGCCAGCACGGGCAGCGGTTTCTGTGCATTGTCCTGGTCCAGGACCCGCGGCAGCACCACGCGGCCATGCTCGCGCATGGCGCGGGCCAGGGCCGCGTCGTCGTCGGGATAGGCAGGGTTGGGATCGCTCAGGACAATGTCCATGCCCACCGCCCTTGCCCCTTCCAGACGCTCGAGCAAGCGGGCGTGGACCGATCGGCGCCAGGGCCAGTAGCCCAGTTCACGGATGCTGGCGTCATCCAGCGCCACGATGACGATGTCTTCCGAGGGCTGGTGCGTGGCCATCGCCATGGTGCGGTCATACAGCAGATGATCCAGCCTTTTCATGCCGAAGTGCTGGCCGAAATAACTGAGGAAGAAAGTGAGCGACATCAGGACCGGCACGGTAACGAGCCACTCGATGCGCAGGCGCCGCTGCAGCCCGTTTTTCTCGCCTTGCGCCGATGCGGCTGATGTAGGCATGGCCGGGGCCTGTTCAATAATCGGCGACGATGATCAGGGTGCCGTCACTTGTCAGAACGGGGCTTCCCGACTGGTCGGACAGCACGAAGGCGCCCTCGAATTCCTCGTGGGCGTCCAGGCCGCCCAGGCCTGTCTCGTCGAGGGCACGCACGAATACGTAGTGGGTGCCGGGCCCCGACGCGGCAAAACGGGCCGGCGGCGCATCGATGGTCTGGCGCGACACCAATTGCCCGCCCTGGGGGTCGCGGGCCACGCTTACCAGGTACGAAGCCGCGCCCTGCACAGGCTCGAATTGCGCCGACCAGCCACCCGGCCCGCGAACCGGCTGAGAAAGCCGGGGCGCCGGCAGCAGTTTGCGGACCCCCTGGCTTTTTCCGGAAGGATCGACCGCGACACCCTGCTCGCGGCGCAGCATCACCTCGGGCGCCGCCGAACCGTCGACGCCCGCCACCCCGCTGACCACTTCGCTGCGCGAGCCTTCGGCCGTAGCATGAACCCGCAGGCGCGTGCCGCGCACCCCCGTGACGCTGACGGGCGTACGCACCTCGAAGCGGCCGACCCCTGTCTCGTGGGGTGCGACCTGAGTTTCGACGGTGCCCGCCTTCATGTCGAAGATCGAATCCGTCAGTCCGGCCCCCACGAACTCGCGCAAGCGCCTTACGACCAGCGAGGTGGACGGTGGAATGCTGACGATGCTGTCGTCGGACAATTGCAGGGCGACGAAGCCGTTTGCTCCGGTCTCGACGGTTTGCCCCTCTTGCACGGTAGCGCCGGACGACAAGGCACGGCCGTCCACCGAGGCCTGGCCGGCCAGGTGAAGCACCCGTGCGCCGGAATCGCGCAACGGAATCATGGAGAAAGGTATGCGAAGCAGTTTGGCAACGGGCAGGCGAAATGGATCTTCGATGTCGTTGAGCCGCTGCAGCGCCGACCAGTTGGAGAAGTCCATGGTATAGCGCTGCGCCAGTCCGCCCAGCGTGTCGCCCTGCATGACGCGATAGAGGAAATCATCTCCTTTGGCCCCGGCCGGCTGGGCGGCCGCCGGCAATGAAAGCAACAGGCTACCGGCGAATGTCAGAGCGCAAAGAACACGAAACGGAAACATAAGGACTCTTTTGATTTTATGGTTGTGGAAGCGCTGGGGAAAAGGGTAAAAACACGCCCTTATGGGGGGCCGCCTTCTGCCTCGCTGATGATTTCCAGTCTGTAGCCCAGCGCATACGACGAGGCCAGGCGCACACCGTTTTCGGGACGCAGGCGCAGCTTCTGGCGTATGTTCGACAAATGGGTGTCAAGGGTGCGTGACGTCGCGGGAATCTCGCGGTTCCAGACAGCGGCGCTGAGCACGTCGCGCGAGAACAGGCGGCCGGGATTGCGAAAGAACAGCACCGCCAGCTCGAACTCTTTGGGCGCCAGCACGATGTTTTCGTCGCCGAGGCAAGCCGTATAGTTTGTCTCGTCGAATACGTAGCGGCCCAGTTGCAGCATCGGCTGCTCTTTGATGGCTTCGACCGCGCGCCGCCGCAACAGGGCGTCGACGCGCGCAATCAGCTCGCCGAAACGCACCGGCTTGGTGATGTAGTCGTCGGCCCCGGCCTGCAGTCCCGCGACCAGGTCCTTTTCGAGCGTGCGGCTGGTAACGAACATGAGAGGCAGATCGTAGCCCACGTGCGTCCTGACCCACCTTACGACTTCAATGCCGGTGATGTCCGGGATCTCCCAGTCGATCAGCATCAGGTCGAACGGCTGGTGCTTGCGCAACACGTCGAGCAACGCCTTGCCTGTATGGAACGACGCACATTCGTGTCCTGCCTCGGTCAGTATGTGGCGGATCAGCTCGGCTTGATCCACGTCATCTTCTAGGGACGCGATATTCATGGAAGTGGCTGGGAATGGATGAGGTTTGCGCGGCGCGGCCGCAGGGTGACCATGATGCGAGGCACACCGAATGCGCCTATGGTACCTGATTCAGGCACGAAACTTGCACATCCCGCCGTCATCGACGCATGTCCGCCGGGCATGGCCGGCCAACACAGGAGACCTCACAATGCTTCTTCATGATCCGCGCCCGCTGCGATTCGCTCATGTGCCCGAAGTCCCGCCGGACCAGCCCCAGCGCACGCCGCCCCAGCGCCCTCCCGAGACCGACCCGCCCGGCCCCGACGAAATCCCGCCCGACGATCCGAACGACATTCCGCCGCTCGACGAGCCCGAACCGGGCATCGACCTGCCGCCCCGCGAAGCGCCCCCCGGCGTACGCGAACCGCCCCAGGTGCCTCCGGGGACCCCGCCCGAGCGCGTATGACTCCCGGATCCCGCCGCCCCATGCGGCCAGGGGACTATTTCGACCTGACCCGCAACTCCATCCGCGCATGGCAGGAAGATTATGCCTCCAGCCTGGGGGCGGCCATCGCCTTCTATACCGCGTTCTCCATCGCCCCGCTGATGATCATCATCATCGCGGTGGCGGGTTTCGTCTGGGGTGAGGACGCCGTGCGCGGCGAGCTCATCCATCAGCTCGGCGACATCGTCGGCAGGGATGCGGCTGCCGGCATACAGGCGCTCATACGCAACGCCGACCAGCCCAGCCAGGGCCTGACCGCCACCCTGGTCAGCGCCGGCGTGCTGATCTGGGGCTCGACCCGCGTCTTCGCCGAATTGCAAAGCGCCCTGGACCGTATCTGGGAGGTGCCCCGGGCCCAAAGCTCGCAAGGCATTTGGCGCACCATACGGGCACGCCTGCTGTCCTTCGGGCTGGTGCTGGGCCTGGCCTTCCTGCTGCTTGTCTCGCTCGTGGTCAGCACCGGCCTGGCCGCGCTGGGCCAATGGGCGGGCAGCTTCTTTCCAGGCATGGAAGCCGTGCTGCAGCTGGCCAATACCCTGATCACTTTCGGCATCACCACCGTGCTGTTCGCCATGATCTTCAAGTTCATGCCGCAGGCCGCCATCGCCTGGAGGGATGTCTGGATCGGTGCGCTGGTCACCGCCGCGCTTTTCGAGATCGGCAAGCTGCTGATCGGGATGTATGTCGGGAAGAGCGCCTCGGTGTCGGTGCTGGCCGCCGCCGGCTCCCTCATCATCCTGCTGATCTGGGTCTATTATGCCGCCCAGGTCTTCCTGCTGGGGGCTGAATTTACCTGGATCTACGCGCGCCACTATGGCTCCCACCGCGAGCGTGACCCGGACTCCAATAGCGCAGATTCGCGCGGCGGCTCCACCGTCGCATCGCTCGGGAGGAACAGGCGCAAGGCAAGACAGAGCTTATGAAAATGCTTCAGCCCGGTAACAGTCCTGTCCAGTTCCACCCCGGGCGGGCGTCCCGCAAGGGGACCGTAACCTAAGGTTTCCCCTCGACAATGCCCCTCACAGCGAAAACCTTGTGCTGACGTCCAGAGTTGGCACCATAGAAGATGTACTCACCCGCAACAGAAAGGAGTTTGCATGAAACCATGGATCACTACCGCATGCTCGGCCGCGCTGCTCGCCCTGGGCGCCGCCGCTGCCCCCTCGATGGCGCAACAGGCGCAGGCGCCTGCCGCGCAGCAGGCACCCGCCGCCAACTATTCTGATGCGCAACTCGAGAAGTTCGTCAGTGCATCCAAGAAGGTCGCCGTCATTTCGCAGGAATACACGCCCAAGCTGCAATCGTCCACCGACGAGACCACCCGTCAGGAGGTGTATCGCGAGGCCGACCAGAAGATGGTCGACGTGGTTCGCAAGGAAGGCATGAGCGTCGAGGAATTCAACGGCATCAACCAGGCCATCCAGCAAGACCCGGCCCTGATGGAGCGCGTACAGAATATCGCCAGATAAGGGCCGCTCCGCAACCGGCCTATTGGCGAAAGGCGCAAATTCCTGCCCACAGGGATTTGCGCCTTTTTTTTACATCAGCAGCACCAGCAGCGCACGCTGCATGAACTCGGCTACCGGCATCTTCTTGCCGTTGGCATCGACCTGCCCGTCGCGGTAGACGATCTTTGCCGTCGCCGCACCATCGGCCAACGTGGCCAGGCCCGCCGCCTGCAGACGCTGGGCATAGTTGTCGTAAAGCTCGCCGGCAAAGGCGGCGATCTGCGGGTCGTCCGCCCCGTCCTGCAGCTGAACCAGCGCGCGCACGAACATGGGCCTTTCAATGCGCAGGCCAAGATCAAGGCCGCGCACGGCCTGCTGAAGCAGCGCATCGAGCGACGCGGCCGACTCCGGCTGCGCGGGGCGGGTCAGTTCCAGCGAAAGGCTTGCGCTGCTTTCCCCCTGGTCGTTTTTCCATACCAAGGGCTCGAACGCCACCACGGGATTGCTGGCCAGCAGCGCAAAAAGCCTGTCTTGCAGCAGCCCAGCCTCTTCGGGCGACAAGCGCCAGTTTTCTTGCTGGGGCCCGTGGCGCGCACTGAGCTCGTCGTAGACTCGAGCCAGTTCAGAAACGGCCGGCATGCTGATGTCCCGGCCCCGAACACCCAGCGACAAACTGCCCAGGTCGGCATCCCCGGATCGGACCTGACCCAGGTCGTAGCGCACGAAACCGGTGGCCAGATCGCCGTTTTGCTCGCTCGAAACCTTCATCACCGCATCCGCCAGCGACACCGCGCTTTCGTCGGGCAGCTCGAGGATGAGGCGGGACGCCTGCGTCGTGGCGTTCATGCGTGTCGCCTCGGCTTCGGTGGCGGTCTCGTACTCGAAGCGCACGGCATCGATGACCATGCGCTCGCCCTCGCCGTTCGAATAATCGAGCAGGTCGAACCCGCCCGTGACCCGGCTGTCGGCGTAATCATTGTCGAAGGTCGCACGCATGGTTGCGCCCGAGAACTTCAGGACCTCGCCGTCCTGTGCGAGGTTCAGGGGCTTGAAGGTCCAGTCGGAGACCGCCGAACCACCGAAATGCACTTCGGTGCGGCCGGTTACCGGCGTTTTTCCGTCGAGCTTGTCGAACCATGCCTGGGTTGCGGCCGAGGGCAGCAGTTGCGCCTGGCTCAGCGCCAGCATGGGGACGAAACGCCCGCCGCGCACCGCATCCCACGGAAAGGGTCCGTGCTGGAGATGGTCGCCCAGCAGGAACTCTTGCAGCTGGCCGGACTCGTTGCGCAAACGCAGCGAATAGACGACGTCGGACGAAAAGATCCGGCGGCGGTATTCGACCACGGCCACCGTGGCCCTGTCTGCCCCGGGTTGGGCAACCATGGCCTGCGCCATGCGTTCATTGGCCTGTGCAACGGCCTGTTCGATGGCAGCGCGGGCCTGCTTGCCCACATACCATGTGGCCGCCACATAGGCGATCACCACCACCGCCAGGGCGGTCAGGATACCAGCGCTTTTTCTCATTGTTCATCCAGTCTCTAAACAGCACGCTTGCGGGAAAGCTCGCGCGGCAGCGGAAAGGCGATGTTTTCTTCGGTTCCGGGCAAGGTGCGCACCGATACGGCCCCCAACTGCTTGAGGCGCGCGATGACCTGCTCGACCAGCACCTCTGGGGCCGATGCACCCGCCGTGACCCCCACCCGGCGCGTTTGCTCGAGCCACTTGGGATCGATCATTTCAGGGTCGTCGATGAGGTGTGCGCGGGCGCCTCGGCGCTCGGCCACCTCGCGCAGGCGATTGGAGTTCGAACTGTTGACGCTGCCCACCACCAGCACCAGGTCGCAATCGGGCGCCATGATCTTGACGGCGTCCTGGCGATTCTGCGTGGCATAGCAGATATCGCTTTTCTTGGGTTCGACGATGTTGGGAAACCGCGCGCGCAACGCACTGGCCACCTGCGCCGCATCGTCGACCGACAGCGTGGTCTGGGTAACGAAAGCCAGGTTGTCGGGCGAGGAAACCTGCAGCTCGGCGACGTCTTGCGGTGTTTCGACCAGGTACATGCCCTCGCCGGATTGGCCAAGCGTACCCTCGACCTCGGGATGGCCGCGGTGGCCGATCATGACGATTTCCTTGCCCGCGGCACGCATCCGGGCCACCTCGACGTGTACCTTGGTAACCAGCGGGCAGGTGGCGTCGAATACGCGCAAGCCCATGCGCTCGGCCTGCGCCCGCACATCCTTGGAGACGCCGTGGGCCGAAAAGACCACGATGGCCCCGCTGGGGGCTTCGTCGAGTTCGTCGATGAACACGGCGCCCTTCGCCCGAAGATCTTGCACCACGTAGCGGTTGTGGACGATTTCGTGGCGCACATAGATGGGCGCGCCGTGCAGTTCGATTGCGCGTTCGACGATATCGATGGCGCGGTCGACCCCCGCACAGAAGCCGCGCGGCTGGGCCAGCACGACTTCAGGGCCCGTGCCGCCGCCGGCGGCCGTGTTGTCAGTCATTACAGTACTCCAAGCAGCGAGACCTCGATAAGCAGGTCTGCGCCCGCCAACGGATGATTGAAGTCGAACAGGGCCCAGCCCTCGCCCCGTTCTTTGAATACGCCAGAATACCGGCCGCCATTGGGAGCGGCGAATTCGACGATGTCGCCCGGCTGGAACACCGTGCCGGGCTCTGTGTTGGCGTCGAGCATGGCCTGCGTGACGCGCTGCAGAAGCTCGGGATTGCGGTCGCCATATGCCTGCGAGGCGGGCAACTGGAACGAAAAGCGGCTGCCTTCTTCGCGGCCGACCAGGGCCTCTTCCATGCCGGGGGCCCATTGGCCGACCCCAAGCTGCAATGTGGCCGGCCGATCGCCGAAGGTATCGGCAAACGCCGATCCGGCGGCCGGGCCGCTGACGATCTCGATGCGGTAATGCAGGGTCAGGTAGGAGTCGGGGCGGACAAAAGCGTTCACCGGATGGGCTTGCGAGGTCAAAATCTGTCACCGTACAAAAGTCTGATATTTCTCTATTTTAGAGCCTTTATGCCTTTCGATCCCCCACCCGTGCAGGCCGAGCGCCCGCGCGAACGCCTGCTCGCCCATGGCGCCCAGGTGCTTACCACGGCCGAGCTGCTGGCCATTGTCCTGCGCACCGGCCCACGCGGCAGCGACGCCGTCGACCTCGGCCGCAGCCTCATCAACCGCTTCAAGGGGCTGCGCGGCCTGTTATCGGCCGACGCGCAGGCGCTGCTCAAGGTGCCGGGCCTGGGGCCGGCCAAGACCTGCGAACTGCTTGCCATCAACGAGCTGAACCGCCGCGCGCTGGCCGAGTCGCTGCAGGCCGGCATAGACCTGGCCCAGCCCCAGAGGGTCAAGCACTATTGCACGGCCATGCTGGGCCACCTGCGGGTAGAGCACTGCATGGCGCTCTACCTCGACAGCCAGTACCGTCTCGTCGCCACCGAAGAACTGGCCCGGGGCACGCTCAGCCAGGCATCGGTATATCCGCGCGAAGTGGTGCGCGCGGGGCTGCGCCACCATGCGGCGGCGCTCATTCTGGCCCACAACCACCCTTCGGGGGTGGCCGAGCCCAGCCAGGCCGACCTGGCCCTTACCCGCCACCTCAAGCACGCGCTGGCCCTGGTCGACATCCGGCTGCTCGACCATCTCATCGTCACCGGCCAAGGCGCCGTGTCGCTGGCCGAGCGGGGGCAGGTCTGATTCCTTCTTATCAAAACTGCTTGAAAGAAACAAACACTGCATGCTAAACTTACGAGTTACTTTGGATACGTGGCTGAAATACGTGGCGAAATATAGGTGGCCTTAGACGCCACCTTGGCATGCCGCCTTGCTTTCAGACCGGCGACCCCCACAGCAAAGGCGCAAGCCACAGGAAATTACCATGAAAGAAGGCATCCACCCCGAATACCGCGAAGTCGTATTCCTTGACCAGCAAACCGGCAACACGTTCGTTTCGCGTTCCACGCTGAACAGCCGCGAAACCATCGACGTCGATGGCAAGACCTACCCGCTGTTCAAGTGTGAAGTCACCTCGGAGTCGCACCCCTTCTACACCGGCGCGCAAACGCGCATCGTCGAAACGGGCCGTGTCGAGAAATTCCGCGCCCGCTTCGCCCGCACCGCCGGCACCGTCAAGAAAGCCTCCTAAGTTTCCGGCGCGCCGGCTTGCGGCGCAGCGCCTTCACGGAAGCCTGCCGCGCAACGGCATCCCCGTGCGGCAACCCGGGCCTCTTGACCGGTCTCGAAAAGGCAGCCTCAGGGCTGCCTTTTTACTTTAAGATGGCCCTGTCCCGTCACTTACCAAACTGCCCTGTGGCTCTGCAAGACTCTCTTTCAACGCCTGCGCGGTTGACCGCAACAGCGACCACCAAGCTTCCCCGGCTGCTTCTGCTGGCCCTGGGGCTGGTCTACATTCTGGCGGGGCTGTTTTTCCGCGACCCCTGGAAAACCGATGACGTGGCGGGTCTGGCCACCATGCTGACCGCGCTCGAGGGTTCGTGGCAAACCTGGCTGCTGCCGCAGATAGGCAATATGGCCTACGCCCAGAACGGCCCCCTCATTACCTGGGTGGGCGCGTTCAGCATATGGCTCTTCGGGCCATTGTTCGAAATTTTCACCTCGCCGCTCGAAGCAGCGCTCATCGCGTCCCGCCTGCCGAACCTGCTGTGGTTCGGCCTGATCACCGGCTCGGTCTGGTACGGCACGTATCTGCTGGGCCGCCGGCCCGAGCCCCAGCCGCTGGCGCTGCCGTTCGGCGGCGAGCCCACGGTGCGCGACTACGGCCGCATGATCGCCGACGCCGCCCTGCTGCTCATTCTTGCCACGGTCGGCATTATCTGGCGCCTGCACGAAACCTCCGAGGTACCCGCGCTTATCGCCTTCCAGGCCCTGGCCTTCTACGCGGTCGCGCGCATGCTCGACCATCCACTGTCCGGCGCCGTCACGCTGGGCGTGGCCCTGGCCGCCGCCTTCCTGACGCGCGGATGGATCGGGTCGTTGCCCATCCTCCTGGCCGTGCCCTGCATCTTCATTCCGCGCAGCGCCCTGTGGCCCATGAAGCACTGGCTGATCATCAGCGCCGTGCTGGCCGTCTTCCTGGGCCTGCTCTGGTGGATACCCGCCAATCATTTCAGCACGTACTGGATACACAACTGGTGGCTCTGGAACGCCACGTCCTTCGGCCTGCCGCGCTACCAGGAAGTCCTCAGCGTGCTGCGCGACCTGCCCTGGTTCCTGTGGCCCACCTGGCCCTTCGCCCTGCTGGCCCTCTGGCGCTGGCGGGCCTGGCTGTTCGCTCCGCACATCTGGATTCCCCTGATGTTCATGCTGTGGCCCTTCGTCGTCATGCTGTTCCTGGCCGACGCATTCGAACCCGAATACAGCCTCATGGCCGTGCCGGCGGCGGTGCTGGCCGCCTTCGCCCTGCCCACGCTGCGCCGCGGCGTGGTCAACTCGCTCGACTGGTTCGCGGTGATGTGCTTTTCGCTCACCTGCGCCACCGTCTGGCTGGGCTGGATCGCCCTGCAGGCCGGCTGGCCGGAACAGATTTCGCACAACATCGCCCGGCAGACGCGCGGCTACGAAGCCTTCGTGTCCTGGCCGGCCGTGGCCATCGCCCTGCTTGGCACGCTCTCGTGGATCGCCATCGTTTATTGGCGCCTGCACACCAAGCCGGCCGCCCTGTGGCG
>Ga0180218_1000593_pt1 | contig 30531 bp, 26 predicted proteins | sample eDN3rd37CKraftBY_FD_151334 | JGI IMG/M metagenome (GOLD analysis project Ga0180218, IMG submission 151334) | Enriched backyard soil microbial communities from Emeryville, California, USA - eDNA 3rd pass 37_C Kraft BY (version 2) (version 2) | ecosystem: Environmental > Terrestrial > Soil >... | reverse complement strand
TGACGTCGAAGAGCTTGCGCTCGTCGGCCGAGAGGCGCGGCCAGACCTCCCGAAGCGTCTCCACCGTGTTCACATTGGGGATGACGGCGTGGTGGCTGGCCCCGGCGAGACCCCGGTCGTGGAAGGGACCGCTCGCACCGCGGCGAATCACCGGCGGGTCCGGCACCGGAACCTCGTTGAAGGCGCGGCCCACGCGGAGGCCCGCCACGATCCGCGGCACGTCCGGAATCAAGCTCTCCGGCAGGTAGCGCGTCTCGGCACGGGGATAGGTGATCACCTTCTTGCCCTCCCCGTCGTAGAGCTGCTGCGCCACCTCCAGCGTCCGCGCGGCCGACCAGCCGAAGCGGGAGCCGCAGAGCTTCTGCAACGAGGGCAGGTCGTGCAGGCGGGGTGGTCCCTGCCGCTTGTCCTCGACCTTCACGGCGAGCGGGCCCTCGAAGCCCTCGGCCATCGCGGCGATCGCCTCGGCCTCCGCGCGCTTGAGGATGCGCTCCTGCGGCGCGTGGCGCATCCTGAACGGACCCGCGGCCGCCTCGGCGGTGGCCGCCACCTCGAAATAGGCTTGCGGGACGAAGTTGCGGATCTCGAGTTCCCGCCGGCAGACGATCGCCAGCGTCGGCGTCTTCACCCGGCCCACGCCAATGACAGTCCGTGCCCCACGGGCCAGGGTCACGGTTGCGGTCCGGGTCAGGGAAAGATTGTAGATCTGGTCCGCCTGGCGGCGCGCCACCGCGGCAGCGTAGAGGCGGGCATACTCGGCGTTCGGCCTGGCCCGAGCAAAGGTATCCCGGATGGTCTGGGGATCCTGGGCGGTGAAGATCACCCGCATCACCCGACCGCGGTACTTCAGGTCCTCCAGGATTTCCTGTCCGATCAGCTGCCCCTCGCGGTCGCAGTCGGTGGCGAGCCAGACGCATCGGGCGCCCTTCAGCGCGGACCGGATGGCCTGGAGCTTGGACGCCTTGTTGCCGCCCTTGGCAGGCTTGGTGGCATAGAGCCCCTCCGGCCGCAGCAGGACGGGTGACCAGCGTTTCCACTCCGGGGCGACCTCCTCCGGCTCCACCAGGTCGAACAGGTGGCCTTCGGCCGGCAGGATCATGCCATAGCGGCTGCCCACCGCGGCCCGGACGTCCTTGGCCTGGCTGGTCTTCTCGGTGATGACAATCTGGTCGGTCATGGCAATCCTTCAGATGTTCTCTAAAGGTTCCTAAGGCAGCCTGCCACCCCCATCTCTGGAACAGCCTCGGAGGGGGGGCATCGGGCAGCGTCGGAGTTGTTCGGGATAGCGCTTCACGCTCTGATGGCCAGATGGTCGGTCGAAGGCCGATGACGTCTGCGTGCTGCGAAGGCGCGTGGGGGACAAGGATCGGTCAACGTCGGTTTCGCTGTGGCCGACTGAGCAACTCCGGCGACCAGAAACCGACACTGGTGAAGCCACCTACCCCGGTACGAAGGCTGGAAGCGCTTTGTTCGCTTTTCTGAGGCTGCCTGCGACAAGCTGATGGCCGACGTGGGCGCGAAGCTGCCGGTGGCTGAGGCTGGTCAGACGCGGCCTAGCTGCTCTGAAGCCGTGATGCGAGCAAGCGGACGCGTCCAGATGGTCACGCTGGGCTGCTGGCCAGAACCTCGGGCCTGATCCACCTTGCAGCGATGATGCCCGACACTGTCCCCCACACGCCAGGCTCCGTCCGGGAGCCGGCATGGCCTTCCTTGTGGCGGATCTTTCCGCCGATCCTGCTGCCGATCTTTCTGGCCGTGGTCGACGGAACCATCGTGGCGGCGGCCCTTCCTGCCATGGCCGGAGCCTTCGGCGAGGTGGAGCGGGTGTCCTGGGTGGTGGCATCCTACCTGGTCGCCAGCACCGTGGTGGCTCCGGTGTACGGGCGACTGGGCGACACTTTCGGGCGGCGGCGCCTGCTGCTCGTGGCGCTGGTGCTGTTCGTCGCGGCCTCGGTGCTGTGCGCCTCGGCGCAGGGTATCCTGTCGCTGACAGCAGCACGGATCCTGCAAGGCTTCGGCGGCGGGGGGCTGATGGTGTTGTCCCAGGCGCTGCTCGGCGAGAACGTGCCGCGGCGCCAGCTCGGCCGCGCCCAGGGCATCCTGGCCGCGGTGATCGTGGCCTCCTCCACCTTCGGCCCGGTGGCGGGCGGGGTGCTGACGCAGTTCTTTGGTTGGCCCTCGGTGTTCCTGATCAACCTGCCGCTGGGCGCATTGGCCATGCTGCTGGCGCTGCGCCTGCCGGCACATGCCGTCAGTAGCAAGCGGGGCCGCTTCGACTGGCCAGGCCTGCTGCTGTTCGCCGGGTTCGTTGTGCCGCTGCTGCTGGCGCTGGAACAGATGCAGCGCGTCGACGCCGCCACGCTGCTGGGTACTGTGATCAGCATCAGCGTGTCGCTGCTCTGCCTCGTGCTCCTCCTCCGGTTCGAACAGCGGGCGGCGCAACCCTTGTTCCCGCTGGATATGCTGCGGCGTCCAGCCATGTGGCGTGCCAATGCCATGGCTGCTTGCTCGGGCGCCCTGCTGGTCAGCGAGGTGACACTGCTGCCGATCCACCTACAGGCGGTGGACGGCGCTTCGGCGGCCCAGATTGGCTTGCTGATGCTGCCTCTGACGGCAACGGTTGGGATGGGCTCGCTGGTGACAGGATGGCTCGTGACTCGCACGGGACGCCTGGCGATCTTCCCCGCGGTCGGACAGACGGCGGCAGCGCTGGGCTTGTTGCTGGTCGCCTTCGGACACCACCAAGCCGGAGCGACGTTGGGTCCTTGGGGGGTGCCGGCGATGCTCGCCCTTGTTGCGGTGTTCCAGGGCTCGGCGATGCCGGTGGCGCAGGTCACGGCTCAGGCGCTGGCACCGCCCGCCATGCTGGGAGCTGCGGCAGCCTCGGTGCAGTTGTCGCGTTCGGTCGGCTCGGCCGCGGGCGTCACGGTGGTGGTCGGCGCCTTGTTCGCGATCCTGAACCAGGATGGTGCGACTGCCGCGGTCTTCGCCGACATGGTTCGGCACGGTCCCGCTGCCCTGGCCGCCCTGCCGGACGCGATGCGTGCCACGACGGCGGCAAGGATTAATACTGGCTTCAGCGTTGCCTTTATGGCCGTGGCAGCCATTGCGGCTATGAACGCCTTGCTCGCCTGGACCCTGCCGCTGCGGCGAATCTAGGGTGGCGTCTTGGGCCCTGCTTGATTGTGAATCGAATTTCGTCCACCTGACAAAGCCTTGGACCCGGCGGCCAATATTGGCCGAAAGCAGAATGGCCGCTCCTTAGCGGATGGCACAAGAAAGCAGACCTTCGACAAGCCTGGCTGCTTTCGGTCAGTCCACCTCATGCCCGGAAACGCTTGCGGTACTCGGCGGGCGTCAGGCCCACGATCCGCGTGAACACCTTCCGGAAGGCGCCCGGATCGGAGTAGCCGACCTCCCATGCCACCTGATCCGCCGTGATCGGGCTGGATTGCAGCAAATCGCGAGCTTTACCGACGCGGAGCCGCTGACAGTACTCCGTGGTTGTTAGGCCTGTCGCCTTCTGGAAGCGTCGCAGGAAGGTCCGCTCTTCCAAGCCTGCCTGGGTGGCTAGAGTGGCCAAGTCGGCATCTTTCGCCTCTGTTGCCTGAAGCCAGTGCTGGACCTTGAGGATGGCGCCGTCACCGTGGCTCAGCCTCGGTGCGAAGGCGCTGTAGTAGCTCTGCTCCCGCCCGGGGGGATCAACCAGGAGCCGCCGCGCCGTCTCCATCATAACCACCGGTCCGAGATGACGGTCGATCAGCTTCAGGACGAGGTCGGTCCAGGCCATCGCCCCGCCCGCGGTGATGATGTCGCCGTCGTCGATGAGCAGACGGGCGGCATCCGTCCTGGCCTCGGGAAAGCGGGCCTGGAACGCCTCCTCGAAGGTCCAGTGGGTGGTGATGCACCGGCCGGACAGGAGGCCCGTCTCGCCTAGCAGGAACGCGCCCGTGCAGATCGAACCGAGCGAGGTGCCTGTGCTGTGCCGTTCACGCAGCCAACCCACGAAGGGCATCGCCTCGTCCGGCGTGATAGGCGCACCCAGCCGGGGCGGCAGGATGAGGACGTTCGGCGTCCCCTCGGCTCCGGGAGCGGTGTCGAACATGCGGATCGGGGTGTCCTCGCCGTTCTGCAGATGCCAGTGGCTGACACGCAGCGAAGGGGCTTGGCGACCATCAGCCCGTTCGCTCGCGATCCGGTCCGCGAGCGCGAGGAAGTCCGTCATCCCGAGAACGGCCGCCATCTGGGCACCAGGGTAGATCACCAGGCCAATCTCGATCGGCTTCTGCCCCACCATGTCGTTTCTGGCCCTCATTATGTCGTTGCCGCCACTCTTACTATTGCGCCTAGCCCATTATCCAGAGGCCATCGCGGCCTTCATGGCATGCAGGGAACACTGGCGCCCTTTGCAGCCCAGCTGTTGGGGAGGAGGACTGAAACCATGACCGACAGGAGCAAGGAAGGCTTCCTGATCACGCGCCGAAAGACGCTTACGGCCTTGTCCATGGGGATCATCGGAATGACGACACAAGCCTCACAAGCGGCCCGCCAGCGGGCGATGGTGACGCAGATCCGCAACGCAACGCTGCGCATCGATTATGGCGGCGTGCGGTTCCTGGTGGACCCGATGCTGGACGACCAGGGCACGTCCCCCGGCTTCCCCGGCTCGGCCAACAGCGAGCGCCGTAACCCCCTGGTGCCCCTTCCGCTGCCCATCGCCGACATCACCGATGTGGACGCGGTGATCGTAACCCATCTGCACACTGACCATTGGGACGATACCGCCAAGGCGAAGCTCAACAAGTCGCTGCCCTTGTTCGTGCAGAATGACGAGGATGCTGAAGCGATCCGGAGAGCAGGATTCCTGGACGTGCGCGTTCTCACCGAAGCGTCGGAGTTCAACGGCGTCACGCTTACCAAGACGGGTGGGCAGCACGGCACCGATGCCACGCTCAAGGCGATTCCAGCCCTGGGCAAGGTCTGCGGCGTCGTCTTCAGCCACCCGTCGGAGAAGACGCTCTACGTGGCAGGCGACACCATCTGGAACCAGCATGTCGAGCAAGCCATCGCCAGGCACCGGCCGGACGCGATCGTTCTGAATGCGGGCAAGGCTACCTTCAACGGCCTGGAACCCATCATCATGGGCGAAGCGGATGTCCTGGCAGTCCACCGTGCCGCGCCGCGAGCCACGCTGATCGCCAGCCACATGGAGGCGGTGAACCACTGCGTCCTGAGCCGCGCCGAGCTGCGGGCCTTTGCCGAGGAGGAGGGCTTCGCGTCGAGCCTGCTTGTCCCGGCCGACGGCGAGGCCGTTGTCATCTAGGACCCGACCCGTTTCCCCGGATGATGTGTGGCCTTGAGGGCGTGGATGCAGCCTCATAGGCTTGCCCACGACCCTCAACTCGAAGGAGATGGTGTTGCTCGATCGTCTACTGGACATCATCAAGGCCCGGTTTGGTTCGTCGCCTGCATTGCAGACCATGCCCGAGGGTATTGAGGTCCTGGCGGCGATGGCGAACCGCCGGGTCATGCGGCGATACACCGACAAGCCCGTCGATCCGGCGCTGCTGGAGACGCTCTGTGCCGTGGCGCTTGCGGCGCCGTCGAAGTCGGATCTGCAACAGGCGGATATCATCATGATCTCCGACAAGGCCCAGCGCGATAGGCTGCACGGACTCATTCCGGACAATCCGTGGATCCGGGAGGCGCCCGTGTTCCTGGTTTTCTGTGCCAACAACAGACGCCATCGCCTGATGTTTGAATGGCGCCAGCAGCCCTTCGTGAACGATCATCTGGACCCCTTCTTCAACGCTTCGCTCGATGCAGGCATCGTTCTGGCGACGTTCATCGCCGCGGCGGATCGGGTCGGTCTGGGGACCTGCCCGGTCAGCGCCATCCGCAACAGGGCAGCGGAGGTCTCCGACCTTCTGGGCCTGCCGGATCATGTCTTCCCGGTGGCTGGACTGGGGATGGGCTGGCCGTCCTTCGCGGGTGTTCTCAGTCCGCGCCTGGGTCTCGACGTCACCATCCACCACGACCGGTACGATGAGAGCGGCCTCCAGGAAAAGATCGCCGACTATGACAGGCGGCGCGCAGCCGTGCAGCCATACGCAACGCAGCGATACACGGACCGTTTCGGGCAAACGGACGACTACGGATGGTCCGAGGACAAGATCCGGCAGTATTCGGTGCCGGAACGCGCCGATTTTGGCGCTTTCATACGCAAGAAGCGATTCAATCTGGGCTAGGATATCGACTCCCGCAGCGGGATCGCGCTTGGGGTGAGAGCTAATCGAATCGCCCTGCAACAGGCAACACGAAGCCCCCGCTGCCGGAAGTTGGCAAAGGCTTTCGGAACGGCAGGTCCGTTCCGAAAGTCCAGAGAGGCGATCTTCATCTGCCACATCAGTCATCGGCCGCCTGGGGAGTCATGCCCGCTTCCGGGGAGGCGATGACGGATTGCGGATGGCCGAGATGGGCGCGAAGCCGCTGTAACCGGCTTTGGTCGGGGGTCGAAACGGCAGCGGCCAGTATTCCTGGTGCAGGCATCAACCAAACGGGTTGGGAACCTCGGTCACATCTGACTTGTCCTAGTCCTTCTCCGGCAGCCGGACGCCTTCACCCTCGAGCACCCTCACGACGGCCTCCAGCAGCGCCCGGAGGCGCCGCGCATCCTCCAGGCCCGGCCGATCCCGCGTGAGGTCGAGCGAGCCGTAAAGTGACACCCGATCGAGTCGGTTCTCGATCGTGAGGCCGCCGACCGAGATCGAGGCGGCCTCATCGGCAAAGGGAGTGATCTTCACCGGGTCCGCGCCACCGGCGCCTTCTGCGCGCTTGGACATGCCCTTGCTCCTTCAGCGTCACCCCAGCACCGGACGAGCAGGATGATCATCACCACCGCAAAGAGGCTGGCGACAAGGAGATGGTTCTACTCCAGTTGGAGCGGGACGCCTCTTGCGTAGTCGAGGAGGGCGAGACAGGCGCCGCCGGGGTGGCCTGGCGGGTCTGCGTGCCGTTCCCGGGTCCCGCGCTGGCGATCTCATCCTGCCGCGCGCAGGCACCGGCAATGTTGTTCGGCTGCGGCTCCGGGAGCGGGAGGCGCCGGTCGCGGGCGGCAGGCGGCAGGCCGGGGAACACCTCGATCCCGGCAATCTGGCGCAATTCGGACAGGGATACCGCTCGCCAGTCCAGGCCCGGCGCGTTCTCGGTGAGGTAGGCGGCCGCCCCGCGTCCGGGAACATAGACGGCCTTGTACAGGGCGGTCGGCACCAGCACGCGGCCGCCGATCCGCTGCAGGGTGTCGCCCGCGAAGACCGGGCCGGTGACCACGAAGACCTCGCCTTCGTCCTCGGCCAGGCAGCGGACCGAGGCTTCGATGCCCTCCCAGAGGCAGCGGTTCGAGCCCGGGTTCTGCGGCACCATGTTGGCGAGCGAGAAGCTCTCGGCCATGGCGGTGGGCGTGGCCATATCGCCGGCGGGCGCCATGTGGCCGCGGTCGAAGCCGGAGCGGGCGTAGTCGGCCAGCCGCGCCCGCGCGTCGGGCGGGAGCCGCCTCTCCTCATGGAAATTGCCTTCGCGCCGGATCTCGCCCGCCGCCGCCATCCGGGCGCGGGTGAGGTGCTCGGCCACGGCCAGCGGGGTGCGGGAGATGCCGCTGTGCAACACGGCGTAGCCCTCGAAGCACAGCGCGCTGATCTGCGCGGCGAGGGCCGGGCGGACGATTCGGGGGCACTGCCGGACGCAAAATGCTCAGGGCAACTGGTGGAGGCAGCAGCGGCGGGTGCGGAGGCGGCGAGGAAACCCGCGAGGAGCGCCAGGCAGGTCGCACCGGTCAGGATCCGAGATCGGGGGACTGCGCAGCCCTGACCCATCCCGCGGCGCATCGTGGCCTTCCCAGACGCACCTCCACGGACGGCTCCCGACGCCTGGAACGACAGTCCTAACCCGAAGAACACTACGAGCCGCGCCTCCCCAGGAACCCCATCCGGACACCTTGGAGATGCCGATCCGCTCAATCGCCTCTGTCGACATAGGTACCTTGTACGCCGCCAGTGGCAGGGCGGCGAAAGTCAGATGCACTTTTGGACGCCGCTCGCTTGGCGAGAACACCTTGCATCGCCCCACGCGTCGAGAACTCTTGAGGGGCGTTCTGGTGAAGCGGAACCGCATTATCTCAAGCGGCGAAGGTCAATTTGAATCGAGCAAAAAACATTTTCGTTGTGCTAATGAGGCGAAATGTCCCTGCGCTTCCACAACTCATTGAGCCTATTCCCCGGCATAAGGCTGCACGTCAGTGGCCGAGGGTTGAGCGTCACGGTTGGCGTGCCTGGAGCCAGCGTGAACTTCGGCCCAGGCGGCCAGACGCTGAACCTAGGCCTCCCCGGCACGGGCATCTCCTTCCGGCAGCGCCTTTCGGAACCGGCTCACGAACCGGGGCTAAGCGAATGGAGGTATCCAGAATCTCGGTTCGCGCCGCCCGAGACTTCCACCATTCCTGGAGGAATGCCGGGCGAGATTCGGAGCGCCCATGTCGGCCAGCTGACCAGCCCTGACCTGGAGGGCCTCAAGCGGCTTGTCAACGAGGCAGCATCGAAGCGCCGCAATCTCTCCACCCAGCTGGCTTCCGATATTTCGGCGCGCGATGCCGCTTGGCGCTCCCTGGAGCGGAGCCGCAAGTTCCCCCTGCACCCGTTCGCCAGCAAGCGCCTGCCGACGCTTGAGGCCACCTTCAAGGAGCGCAAGGCGCAGGTTGAGCAACGGGCGGCCGAGCATGATGCCTGCCATGTGCAGATGGACTTCGCCTTCGGGGATGAGGCGCTGGATGCCTACCGCGCCCTTTCCGCGGCGCACCTCCGCCTTGCGCGTTCCCAGAAGGTCTGGGACGTCACTGCCTCAGTCGCCATCGACAGGGTGGCACTCCGGACGACGGCCAGCACCCTGATCACGAGGACCCCGACCTCTCTGGCTGTCGCGAACTCCGGTATCGTGGCGTCGCGGTGGAGTGGCCTCGGCTTCGGGAACGCGAACGGCGAGGACATCGAGATTTTCCCGGGCTTCTGTCTCGTTTGCGACCGGAGAGGCGGCAGCGGCGACTTCGCCATCGTTGATCTGCGCGACCTTCACATGGAGGCGGTGCCCGTGCGGTTCGTGGAGAGCGAGGGAGTGCCGTCCGACGCCAAGGTCGTCGGGCACAATTGGGAGAAAGCCAACAAGGACGGCAGCCGCGACCGCCGGTTCGCCAACAACCACCAGATCCCGGTCGCCCTGTACGGGCGAATTACCCTGCGGAGCCCAGGCGGGGTCCATGAGGCGTGGATGTTCAGCGACCACGACGCGGTGGAGGAGTTTGGGGCCTGCTACCGCCGCTTGCAGCAGGCGCTGGCGGACTTGGCCCGCAAGGCGACATCGGGCGCCGAAGCCGACGACCTGCCATTCGCTCCAGCCGAGCCGATCAATCGTTACGCGGTACCTCCTCTGCCACAGGTAGGCGGCGCCCACGAATACACCGCCGGCGCGGTTGCCCTCCTCGGAGCAGCTCTGTGGTTTGGCTCGGCGCACTTGGCCGCGAACCCCTTCGTTCCTCCCGGAGCTTATTTCCCGTCGTCCGATCCTGCGGCGCCGGCTTTGCAAGCGGCTGCCCCGGCAGGGACGCCCGCCGTCATGCCAGCCAAGGCTGCGGTTCCGGTACCCCTCTCGGCAGCGTTGCCGGCAGTGGTGGCGCCTAGCCAGACAGCTTTGCCCGATGGGGAGCGGGTCGTCACCAAGCAGGGCGCCAACGTCCGGTCGGATGCCAGCGGCTCAGCGGCGGTGGTCAGGACGGTCGCGCGAGGGATTAGCCTACGGGTGCATGATCGCCGGAATGGTTGGGTGCAGGTCGGGGACGGCAGTCCCTGGGGTTGGGTCCACATCAGCCTCCTTGAGGCAGTTCGTTGACACAAACAGGCGAACACCTCTCGTTCAAGGATTGTTCTGCCTGGGCTTGCGTTGGCCAGTAAACGCGCGGCAGACCACGTTGTAGCGCCTTGCCCAAGCGAAAATGGCCGCGGCCTTCTCCTGCCAATCAGCCTGCCGCCGCTTGCTCTGCCGGAGACGGAAACCCACCCCCGCCCTGGGGTGGGCCTTAGCTTGGTAGATTTCGGCACCGGCCTACAGAAACAGCGGCTCGGCCAGGAACCCCTCGAGCTCCACTTCGCTCCCGGCGTCGCTCATCGCCCGTCCCAGCGCCATGATCAGCGCCATCGCCGCGTCGATCTTCTGCTCCGGCCGCGCCTTGCGCGGGTAGACGTTGCCACGGGCGTCGTAGTGCCCCACCACGTTGCCGACACACCACTCCAGCACCGGGTTGCCGTCGTGCCGCAGCCGCCCGGCCAGCATCGCCGCGCCCAGCTCCTTGGTCGGCTCTGACAGGTTGCCGGTGCGCATGGGGAACTCGACCACCGGCAGCCCATCGGCCGCCAGGGACTGGCGCATCTGCCGCGCCTGCCAGGGGTCGAAGGCCAGGCTCCGGACCCGGAATCGCTCGGCCAGGCTCCGCAGATCTGCCTCCACGGCCTGCATGTCGGTCTCATTGCCCGGCGTGACGCTGAGCCAGCCCTCCGCCGCCCAGCCCGGGTAGGACGGATTCCGCGCTTCCAGCACCGCCGCCTCGTTCAGGTAACAGCGGGTCAGCACGTCGTAGTGCGGCTTGCCGTCCAGGCCACGGGAGGGGAACACCAGCGCCAGCGCGGTCAGGTCGGTGGTGGCTGCCAGATCCACCGCGACATGGCACTCCCGGCCCTCCAGGCTCTCCAGGGTCAGGTCCTCATCACCGCAGGCCCGCCAGGCGCGGGTGCTGAACAAAGCCTCGTCAGCGCCGACCCAGATGTTGAGGTGCCGGGTCTTGGCCGCCGCCTCCTGCGCCGGGTTGTTCCGCGCCTGCCGCATGATGGCGCGAATGGCCTCCGGCTGCACCGCCTGGCCCCAGGAGGGGTTGGCCTTGACCCAGCTGGCCTCGTCCCAGGGATCGTCGCCGTCGTCGAGCGTGTAGATCAACGCGAACAGCCGCGCGTCCTCTTGCTGGCCCTCCAGCACCCGCACCGCGTAATCCCACAGCTGGCGGCCGATGCCGCTGGTGTTGCCGGTGGCGGTGCTGATCGACAGCAGCAGCGGGTGGCGGCGCTTGCCCATGGCGGTGAGCAGCACGTCATAGACCAGCGCGGTGCGGTGGCTGGCCAGCTCGTCGCAGACGGCCACGGTGACGTTCAGCCCGTCCAGCGACTTGGCGTCCGAGGAGACCGGCGTGAAGCGACTGGCGGTGCGCTCCTGGGAGATGGCGTTGGCCCGCTCGACCACGCCGAAGGCCTGACGAAACTCCGGGCTGCGGCGGACCATCTGCTGCGCGGCGTCGAAGAGGATGCGCGCCTGGTCCCGGGTGACGGCGGCGGCGTAGCCCTCGGCCCCGCCCTCCCCTTCGATGAAGGTGAGATACAGCGCGATCGGCGCCGCAAAGGTCGTTTTGCCATTGCCACGCGGCACGTAGACCACCGCCTGGCGAAAGCGGCGGGTCGTGGTGCCCCGCTCCACAAAGCCAAAGAGGTTGGCAAAGACAAAGCGTTGCCAGGGCATCAGGCGCAGCGGCTGGCCGGCCTCCGGCCCCTTGATGTTGGGCAGCTGGGCGGCGAAAAGCATGGCCGCCTCGGCGAGGTCGGGACGGAAGTCCCAGAGCCCCTCCCCGCGTGCCGCTGCCGCCTTGTCCGAGAGGAAGCGCGCGGCGGCCTGCTGAACGTAGCGGCAGGCGGGAATGGTCCCTCCCCTCACCGCCGCGGCGTAGGCGGTCGCCTCGGCGACGCCCGGACAGGGCTCAGGAGGCGTCCTGGCCACCGTGGATCACCTTCAAGCGGGTCCAGGGGCTTTCCACCGCCGGTGCCTCGGTCTGCCCCGGTGCCAGGCGCGGGCGCGACGCTGGCGTGAACCCCAACTCGCTGGCCGCCCGCAGCATGGTCTCCGCGGCATGGCGGATGAGGCGCAGGTACGGCGAGGCAATTGGCTGGCCATCCTTGCCCCGCGTCATCAACGGCAGCGAGGAGCTGGCGTCCAGCCTCGCCTGCTGCTGCACGGCGGTGCGGTGGCGGTCCTCCGCCTCCACCCAGATCGCCAGCACGCCGCGGTCGATCGCCTTGAGGATCCCCTTGGGCGCATGCGCCATGGCATAAGCCCAGCTTTCTCGCTGCCCCGGGCTCATCCAGTCCGGCGCCACGGCCGAGAGCTCGCCCTCCGCCTGCGGCTCGCCGGCGCGGTCGCGACCATGCCGGGTGGCGTTGAAGGAGCCGCGCAGCTGGTGCAGCGCGGTCGGGATCGGTTTGGGGCCAGGGCGCGGCATCAAGCCACCTCCACGGCCGCAGGACGGCGTTCCGCAGCAATCTCCCCGAAGCTGCGGCCATCGCCGTCCAGCACCGCTTGCTGGCCGCTGAAGGCCTGCCAGCGCAGCACGGCGACGTCGACATAGGCCGGATCAAGCTCCAGCGCGTGGCAGGCGCGGCCGGTCATCTCGGCGGCGATCAGGGTGGTGCCGGAGCCGCAGAACGGCTCGTAGACCGCCTGGCCCGGCGAGGAGTTGTTCTCCATCGGCCGGCGCATGCACGCGACCGGCTTTTGCGTGCCGTGCACCGTCGCCGCGTCTTGGTCGCGCGAGGGGATCTGCCAGAGCGTCGTCTGCTTACGATCACCGGACCAGTGGCCCTTGGCCCCCGCGCGCACGGCGTAGAGGCAGGGCTCGTGCTGCCAATGGTAATCGCCGCGGCTGAGGACCAAGCGGTCTTTCGCCCAGACAATCTGCGCGCGGATCTGAAAGCCCTCGGCCTTCAGGCTCTCGGCCACCGTGCTGGCGTGCAGCGCGCCATGCCAGACATAGGCGACCGCGCCGGGGAACAACGCCCAGGCTTCCCGCCAGTCGGCGCGGTCGTCGTTCAGCACCTTCCCCGTGCGCTGGGTCCCGGAGAGCCCGGCCGCGTTGCGCCAAGCCGGGTCGTAGGCCACGCCATAGGGCGGATCGGTGACCATCAGGTGCGGCACAACGCCGTTCAGGGCCTGCGCGACATCCTCTGCGCTGGTGCAGTCACCGCAGACCAACCGGTGCCGGCCGAGCTGCCAGACATCACCCAAGCGGCTCACCGGGACCGCCGGCGTTTCGGGCACGACATCCGGGTCGGTCAGTCCCGCGGCTCCCTCGGCCGTCAGCGCTGTCACCTCCTCCGCGCTGAAGCCGGTCAGGGAGAGGTCGGCGCCAAGATCAGCGAGATCGGCCAACTCGGCGCGCAGCATGGCGTCATCCCATCCGGCGTTCAGCGCCAGCTTGTTGTCGGCCAGCACATAGGCCCGCCGCTTGGCCTCGGACCAGCCGCGCGCCACCATCACCGGCACTTCGGCGAGCGCCAGGCGCTGCGCCGCCAGCACCCGGCCATGGCCGGCGATGATGGTGCCGGCCTCATCGACCAGTACCGGCACGGTCCAGCCCCATTCGCGGATGGACGCGGCGATCTGCGCGACCTGAACTTCGGAATGGGTGCGCGCGTTGCGGGCGTAGGGTGTCAGGCGCGCGAGGGACCAGCGTTCCACCTGGTCGGCGGGCCAGACGGTGGTCTGCATGCCTGAGATCTCTCCCGCTCCAATTTGGCCGAATGTGCAATCGTGAAATCTGTGCGGGGGACGCGGTCTGGCGCGAAACGCTGTCGGGTTTTGACCCGCCCCCTACCCTCAACATTCGGCCTATCTGCGGGAGAGAATACCTGGTCCGTGCTCGATGATCGACACGACATTCTTTCGCTGCATTTCCTTTGTTTACGCCGGCGGCATCGGATCGTTTGTGGGATCGGCGCCAGCGAGCCGAATGCAGATGCCTGCGGCAAGCAGTGCAGCGAGAGGTCCCGCAGCCATTCATCTCCCTTGAGATTGGTACCGTTCCCTGCGCCGCCGACGTGAGCTGCGCGCCCCCCCTCTTGGTGGGTTTGGTGGGTTTGGTGGACTTTTCCCGATCCCCCCTATGAAAGTGTCATGCACACACGGATTCTCTGATTGATGAGAAGGTTGTTTGCCACTTCGCGCGGGGAGCTGAAAATATCCCCACCAAACCCACCAAACCCACCAGCTTTAGGCCGCAGCACGTTGGCCGACCTCATCCACCGTCTCCAGCCGCCACCGCTGGGTGCCTGCGTTCAAGCCCTCGCGGGCGATGCGCCAGCCCTTGACGATGCGGTTCTGGTTCGCCGCCACCCACTTGCCCAGCCGCCGGCTGTTCACCGCGCCTCCATCACCCGCCACCGTCAGCAAGGCCTCTCGAAAGTCCGGATGAGCAAACTCCGGTCTGGGCGTGGTGATGGAGCCCTGTGCAGCGACGGTTCGCGGTGCGGTCGCGCGCTCGATGATGTCGCGCACCGAAACACTTCGGTTGCCAATCACCTCCGCCCACTGCAACACGACGGCGGTCAGCGCATCAAGCTTGGGGTCCAGCTCGCGGGCGCCAGCCATGGTCGACACCGGGTCCTGCTGTCCGAGCCAGAGCAGAGTTCCGCGCACCCAGTCGCTCCACGCTTCGAAGGAGCCGAGAGGGTCCGCCTGGCGCGGTCGCCCCGCAACATGGAAGGCGCGGAGGGCCGTCAGGGCGGCAACCAGGTAGCGTCCACGATCGGCCTTGGCTTGGCTGATCGGGTTTGAGGTAAAGGTTCGCAGTTCAGGGCGTTCCTCCTGAGGATCCAGGCTGCAGAGCAGAGCCCGGCGCGTCATATCACCCACGAGCACCAGATTGTTGCCCGTTGCCGTCACCATGGCGCTGGCCGGCAGCTCGGGGGCTTCTGAGCGTCCGAGGACGCGCGCCCGGACGACAGGCTGGGTCAGCATCTGGCAGAGAAACTCACCGCCGAGCGGCGCCTCACAGTTGTCGATGGCGATCACCTGGTCACCGGCGAGAAGCAGGGCGCCAAGACGCTTCTCCAGTTCCTCCTCGGTTTTGCCCTGCGCAATGACGCCCGCCTCGCGTCCGGTGGTGATGACACTCGCCAGATCGACCAGCATCGATTTGCCCGATCCAGCAGTCGGCGCCGTGAAGGCGTGCAGCGGCGCGGTGGGGAGCGACCGCCGGATCGCCGAGGTCAGCATGGCGGAGAGCGCGACGGCCCGATCCGTGTCGCTCACGAAGGGGAATGTCTCGATCAGGCGCATCAGCACGGAGAGCGCCTCACGTCCCTCCTCCCAGTCCGGCTCGTCGGGCACGGCCGGAAAGTTCACACCGTCCGTCCCGAGCAGAAGGGCGGTAGCCGGGTCGTAGCCCGGCTTGGAGAGGATCGAACCGTCGGGCCGGAGGGTGGGAGCGTTGATGAGGCCCGCCAGCACCGGGAGGCGCCACTTGCCCCTGCGTTGGAGGTAGGTGGCCGCCACCGTAAGCGGCGCGTCGATCGACACCCATTCGTCGCTCCGCTTGTCGTACTTCTCCCACGCGGCAGCCTTGGTCATCTCCTCCACCAGGGTGCGGTCGCCGACCTCGATCATCCGCTGTGCCGTGATCTCCCGCACCTGAGCGACGGAGACGCGCACCGTGCCGGGCCGGACGATGAAGGTGCCGCGTTGGTAAAGGCCAAGCTCGGCATCGATCAGCGCCTGCTCCGCCTGGTCCACGATCTTGGCGACCTGGCCCGGAACGAACCGGATCACCGGCCGCGCCGGCTGGCCGTCCACCAGGAAGGCCGGATCGGTCAGGTCGGCGACCGTGAGCCACCGCTGGTCCAGCATCTGCCGGAGGAAGCGGAGGCGGTCCTGGCCATCGCAGTGCGCGTGCCGGCAGTGGTAGACGAAGGAGTTGTGCGTCCCCTGGCTGGCATTCACGACAAAGGTCGCCGCATCGGCGCCGGCCTGCGTGTGCTCGCCCTCATTGACGCAGCGAAGGTGGCGCTTGGCGCCCTCGTCGGGGCGGGGCACGAAGACCTCGGGACGGCGCGCCTGGAGCGCCGAGGCCAGCTCAAAGCGCGGCGCGTAGTGGCGGGCCCAGGCCTGCAGGTCGAGCACCTCGCCGGTGTCGGGGTCGGTGAACTCGATCTTCTCCGGCGAACGGCGCCTGCGCGCCCCGCCCGAGCGCCCCCGAGGCCCATCAGCCGCCTTGTGCCGCTCGGCCGCCGGCAAGGCAAAGATGTCGCAGGGCTGACCTTGCAGCACGGCCGTCTCGGCGGGCGGCCCGTCGGCAGGGCGCCGGGGCAGGTAGAACACCCGCGAGGTGTCGGTGCAGGCCTGGTCGTGCTGCAGGTGCAAGGCCGCGGCAAGCGCGGCCACACGCTCCTTCCAGGCGGCGTTGGCGCTGCGCTGGCTGTCGTAGCGGGAGGCCCGCCAGGGGCGCTCCAATGGCAGCGCGATGCGGAATTTGGGGCATGGCTGGTGCTCGAAGACGACGAACTCCTCGGTCTCCTCGGCGATCCGGGCCCCCTCCGCCACGCGCTCCAGGTAGCCCTTGCCCCGCAGGAAGGCGGCCGGCGCCAAAGCCGGATCGGACACCGTGACCCGGAACTTGTCCCAGTTGCCCCGCTTGGCGCGGGTTCGGGTCGTCCGGTGCGAGTGGGTCGAGGCGACCGCGGCGGCCCAGCCCTGCGCGGCGATGGCGTCGCAGATTTCACTCAAGGTGTGGCCGGCGTCGCTGTCGAGCAGCACCACCGCAATCTGACAAGCGTCCTTCTCGTGCCGGCGCGCCCCGGTGAAGGTCGCCGGCACGATGCAGGTGCCCTCCTTGGGGGCGACCTCATGCTGCGTCAGCAGGGTGGCGAGGTCATCCCAAGACAGGGCTCGGACATCGGTCCAGTCCGTCTGCTTGTAGTGGCCGAAGGTGCAGCGGTAGGTCAGCGATGTCGTCGCGGCCAGCTCGGGCAGCATGCCGGATACCGCGTTCATCAGCGGACCTCTCCCGCGGCGACCGCACGGTTCGGGCGCTCCAGCTGCAGCCGCTCAGCTTCAAAGACCTCGACATCTTCAAGTCGGTAGGCAACGCGGCCGCCGATCTTGAGGTAGGGCGGCCCTTGCCGCAGCCACCGCCAGCGCTCCAGAGTGCGGGGGCTGATCGCCCAGCGGCGAGCGAGATCAATCTGACTCAAGTGCCGGACAGAACGTTCGGAGAGCGACGCAGGCATGCAATGCACCTCGCAGGCAATCGAGATGCAGCGATGATAGTAAGTCCAACTGAGCAGAAATCACCTGCGCGGAATTCAGTTGGACAATCTATTTTTGCGCAGGTTTATCGCTCAACAGCTGTCGATAAATCTTGGGCAGATGCTTACGGATGGTCTGCTCATGAGGCACCTTACTTCCGTTCCGTCGCGAATGTTGCCTGACGAGACGCTTGTATACGATCCGGGCCAGCTCCGACCAAAGCGGCTCGCCGGTAGAGGCGCGGTTCGTCCTTGCCTGTGTTTCGTCCCAATGAGCTCTGAGGTCAGCTTCGATGAGAGGCGCAAAGCTCTCGCGGCCGCGGCGTCGAGGAACCGCTTCTGTCTCGGCTGCACAACTTTGGGAAGGCAGCGAACTCAAGGACTGTCGCGATACCTTTGCAGTGTGGCGCCGGACCGTGACCCCGACGAACTCAGCGCGGCGGATGAAAACAGCATTCCGCTCCCATTCGAACTGGAGGAGAGGCTCCCATGCGGTTGGAAACTGCGACCGCGTGTTCACCAGGACAGGGCGGACCTGAAATCCTTCCAACACGATTTCGCCCGAGGCGATACGCCGGCGGAAGTCGGCAATCAGCAGTTTCCACGCTTCGTCTCGGGGCGCTGTGAGTTCCTGCCTCCGCTCAAAATCCGCTTGGGTCCGGGGGATCGAGGTCGGCACAGGTATCCGGCAAGCATCCATCCATTCGCTGAGCAGAGTCGCATCGCAGAAGGTGTGGACTGCCTTCCTCAACTCCACAGGCTCTTCGTCAGACGCCACAATGGACCTCCTGACCTCCCGGCCAGCCCGGGGCAACTTGGCCAGGAGGCATGGGCATGAGTGCGCCAATTGCCCCAGATTCGCACTTTGTTCTACGCGCTAGCGACTGGGCGGTCGAGTCTCGGCGCGAACCTCTGCTTCAGCCCCAAGCTGGGAGGCAGGCGCCCAGCCAGGCTAACCCCCACCTTCCGCCCCACCTCCGTGAGGTTTGCGCTCTGCTCGCCACCGGCCTGCTGCGGCTGCGCAGCCACATGGTCGAGGATCTGGCGCACGATGCCGCAACAGCCCGGGACGTGGGAGAGGTTTCGCTACACTTCTCCGCCCACCAGAGCGGTCCTGTGGCTTCCCCGACTCGGAGCCCCGCATGACCCGACGCGCCACCGCCAGCAGGCCGGAGATCCCTGCTCCAGCCCCCCTCCCCGCCATCCCGCCCGCCGACGTCCTGGGCCGCCTGGCCGCCCTTCCTGGGGCCGACATCCAGGACCTGAAGCAGCAATGGTGCGAGCTCTTCGGCAGCGCGCCGCCGCCCTACAACAGGAAGTTCCTGGAGAGCCGGCTCGCCTACCGCATCCAGGAGCTCGCCTATGGCGGCCTGAAGCCGGAGACGGTGGCGCGCCTCGAAGCCCTCGGCGAGCAGCTCGACGGCGGCAACGTCGTGCTGCGCCGTATCCGCGCCGGCGATGGACCGGTCGCCGGCACCCGCCTGGTCCGCGCCTACCAGGGCGTTGAGCACACCGTCACCGTGCTGGCGGATGGCTTCGAATACGAGGGCCGGCCCTACCGCTCCCTCTCCGCCATCGCCCGGCACATCACCGGCACCCGCTGGAACGGCTGGGCTTTCTTCGGCCTGAAGACCCAACGAGGGGCGGCATGAAGCGCAAGGCAACCGCCGCGGTCGCAGCCGCCCTCCCCGCCACGGTGAAGAAGCGCCGCTGCGCCGTCTACACCCGCAAGAGCACCGAGGAAGGGCTGGACCAGGCGTTCAACTCGCTCGACGCCCAGCGCGACGCCTGCGAGGCCTTCATCACCAGCCAGCGCGCCGAGGGCTGGGTCTTGGTCCCCGACCACTACGACGATGGCGGCGTGTCCGGTGGCACCCTGGAGCGCCCCGCCCTGCAGCGGCTCTTACGCGACATCCAGGCCGGGCTGGTGGATATCGTTGTGACCTATAAAATCGACCGGCTGTCTCGATCCCTCCTGCACTTCGCCCGGCTGGTCGAGGTGTTCGACGCCCATGAGGTCACCTTCGTCTCGGTGACCCAGTCGTTCAACACCACCACCTCGATGGGCCGGCTGACGCTGAACATCCTGCTCTCCTTCGCGCAGTTCGAGCGCGAGGTGATCGGCGAGCGGGTGCGCGACAAGTTCGCCGCCTCCCGGGCGCGCGGGCTGTGGATGGGCGGGCCGGTGCCGCTCGGCTACACGGTGCGCGACCGCAAGCTAGTGGTGGAGGACGAGGAAGCCGCGCGGGTGCGGCGGGTGTTCGAGGGCTTTGCCGCCACTGGGTCCGCCACCCGGCTGGCCCTCGCGCTCCGCCAGGAGGGCGTGCGGACCAAGACCGGCCGGCCGTTCGACAAGGGCACGGTCTATCGGCTGCTGCACAACCGCGTCTATGTCGGCGAGGTCACGCACAAGGGGCAGGTCTTCCCGGGCGAGCACGAACCCATCGTGTCGCAGGCGCTGTGGGACCGGGTGCATGCCCTCCTGCAGGAGAGCCCGCGGGCGCGGGCCAACCAGAACCGGCGGCAGAGCCCGGCGCTGCTGCGGGGACTGATCTTTGGGCCGGACGGGCGGGCGATGTCGCCTACCCACACCCGTCGCCGCGGGCGGCTCTACCGCTACTACGCCAGCCAGGCGGTGCTGAAAGGAACCGCCGACGACGGCCCGGTGCGCCGCCTGCCGGCCGGGGAGATCGAGACGGCGGTGCTCGACCAAGTCCGGGCCTTGCTGCGGCAGCCGGAGGTGGTGGTCGGCACCTGGCAGGCGGCGCGGGCCGAGGCGCCGGAGCTGACCGAGGCTGAGACCCGAGAGGCGCTGGAGCGACTGGACCCGCTGTGGGAGGAACTGTTCCCGGCCGAGCAGGCGCGCATCGTCCGGCTGCTGGTGGAGCGGGTCGAGATCGGGCCCACTGGCGCCGACGTCCGGCTGCGGATGGCGGGGCTCGCCAGCCTGGTCCGCGACCTGGGCGGGGTCCGCGGCGAGGCGCAGAGGGCCGCATGATGACCACCAGCAGCATCACCGTCCGCGTGCCGCTGACCATCCGCCGCCGCGGTGGGCGGAAGCGGGTGGTCACGCCCGACGGCAGCGCGCTTGGAACCGCACCGGTCCGCACGCGGGCCGACCCGGCCCTGGTCAAGGCCCTGGCGCGGGCGCATCGCTGGAAGCGGCTCTTGGAAGAGGGGCGCAACTCGTCCCTCAGCGAACTGGCCGCCGCGGAGAAGATCGACCGCTCCTATCTCGGCAAGATGCTGCGGCTCACGCTGCTGGCGCCGGACATCGTGGAGGCAATTCTGCATGGGCAGCAGCCGTCGGAACTGGAGCTAGCGGCATTACTCGAGCCCATGCCACTCATCTGGAACGAGCAGCGCTCCATTACCGATAAAGCGGCGGCTGCACCCTATTGACCGCCCGACTTTCGGTTTGGGCACCCTGGCAAGGCGCCCGCCTTCCTACGCCCGAATAGCGGTAAGTGGCTGTTGGGGGCCTTCCCGAAGTCCGCTCTGCGCCCACGGCAGCCGTAGATCCAGCGCGAACGACTTCCTGAAACCGGACATGATTCACCGGTCACAAAGTGGTGTGAGTAAGGGTTCAACGAGGCCAGCGAGCCATCTTGATACCTCGCCCACCAAGGTATAGCGTGCCCACATGTCGAAGGAACCTGCCCTCCGCGCTGTCGCCCGTCCCTCTCCGGACTTCACGGACAGGAGCTACTGGGCTGGGACCATCAAGATGGCCCTCAGCCGCTTCTTCGTCCTTCAAGTCCTGCACGACGGTCCGGCGCACGGCTACGACATCGCCCGCGCCGTCGAGCGGACCACCAAGGGTTGCTGCTCACCGTCCGAAGGTGCCCTGTATCCAACGCTGCGGGAGTTCGAGCAGGGTGGCTACGTAACCTCGGAAGCCGAGGTCGTCTCCGGCCGCGAGCGCAAGGTCTACACCCTGACCAACAAGGGTCGGGAAGCCTTCAAGGTCGGCCTGGAGGCATGGATGGATGCCACCACCACCCTGACCGAGACCGGCCGCGCCGCCAAGGCCCGCGGCAAGGCCCAGGGCGCCTGCCAATGCTGACCTTCGGTTTATCCATATACATCGCCCAACGAGGCATCATGAAGGGGACCGTCCAATGAGCTCTTGCTGCTCCGCCAAGCCTGCCCCTCAGAACAGGGGCTCTGAGGGCGTCATGCGCCTTGAAACGTTGCCCGTCGCCATCATCGGCGGCGGCCCAGTCGGCCTGGCCGCCGCCGCGCACCTGCTGGAGCGCGGCCTGGAGCCGGTGGTGTTCGAAGCCGGTCCGTCGGTTGGCACGGCGCCTCTGGACTGGGGGCACGTCCATACCTTCTCCCCATGGCTGTACAACGTGGACCGAGCCAGCCGTGCGCTCCTGGAGCGGCATGGGTGGACGGCGCCGGATGCCGAGGCATTCCCAACTGGCCGCGAGCTCGTCGAGGACTATCTGGCACCTCTGGCCGCTCTGCCGGAGATCGCCACCTGCCTGCGTCTGAACACTCGGGTGACCGGCATTGCGCGGTCGCGGGCGGGCAAGGTTCGCGATGCCGGTCGTGAGCAGCAGCCCTTTGAGGTCAGGTTCCAGGCCGGATCCCAAGAGGGCCGCCTGCTCGCACGGGCGGTCATTGTGGCAACCGGCACCTGGGGTCATCCCAATCCGGCGGGCGCCTCCGGCCTGCCCGCCATGGGTGAGCAAACAGCCGCCGACCGGACCCGCTACGGCATGCCAGACGTCCTGGGCGCCGAACAAGGCCGCTACGCAGGCAAGCGCGTGCTGGTCATCGGCTCCGGCCACTCGGCCATCGGCAGCCTCATCGACCTCGTCGCCCTGGCCGACCAAGCGCCGGGCACCACTGTCATCTGGGCGGCGCGCAGCCCTGATCTAACGCGGGCCTATGGGGGTGGCGCGGCCGACCAGTTGCCGGAACGTGGCGCCCTCGGGCAGCGGCTAAAGGCCTATGTTGAGGGTGGCCGGGTGCAGTTGATGGCGCCCTTCGCTGTGGAGGAGGTCCGCCGCCAAGGCGATGGGTCACTGGAGGTCGTCGACGCCAACGGCAGATCAGTACAGGCGGACGAGATGGTGGTGGCCACCGGCCTACGGCCCCACCTCGGCATCCTGCGGGAGGTCCGTCTCGACCTGGACCCGGCGCTGGAATGCCCGCGCGTCCTGGCACCCCTCATCGACCCCAACCTGCATTCCTGCGGCACTGTCCCGCCGCATGGCGCCCTGGAACTCCAGCAGCCGGACAGCGGGCTCTTCCTGGCGGGGATGACCAGCTACGGCCGCGCGCCGACTTTCCTGCTGGCCACCGGCTACGAGCAGGTGCGCTCCATCGCCGCCTTCCTGGCGGGTGACATCGAGGCCGCGCGCCGGGTGGAGCTCGACCTGCCGCAGACCGGCGTATGCAGCAGCCGCCGCGTGCTGCCTGCGGACGCTGACGTGGCATCCTCCTGCTGCACGCCCACAACGCCCCAGGGCGCCTGCTGCGCGCCCAAACCTGAATTGGCGGAGGGCGCACCGTGCTGCGGGACCGCTGATCAGAAGGTGCCCGTCCCGGCCGAGCCTGCCGAATGAGCCAGGCCGCCATCCCGGCCGGGGCTGGCTCCGCAGGTCCGGCGGCCAGCCGATCCCGATTAGTCGTCGTGTCGACCATCGGTGTCGGCCAAATCCTTGCCTGGGGCAGCAGTTACTACCTGCTGGCCGTGCTCGCCGGACCGATCACCTCCGATACGGGATGGCCGCTGACCTGGATCATGGGCGCCCTGTCCATCGGCATGCTGGTCTCTGGCCTGGCCTCCCCGCGCATCGGCTACCTGATTGACCAGCATGGCGGCCGACCCGTCCTGGCAGCCAGCGCCGTCTTGCTGTCCGCTGGCCTGCTGCTGCTCGGGCTGGCGCCCAGCCTGCCCGTGTTCGTGCTGGCCTGGATCGTCCTCGGGCTGGCCATGGGCGCCGGGCTGTACGACCCGGCCTTCTCGACGCTGGGGCGGCTCTACGGCGAGCAGGCACGCCCGGCCATCACCTACGTCACCCTGTTCGGTGGCTTCGCCAGCACGGTCTGCTGGCCGCTCAGCGCCTTCCTGGCCGACCACCTGGGCTGGCGCGGCGCCTGCCTGACCTACGCCGCCATCCACCTGGCCGTTGTGCTGCCGCTCTACCTGTTCGGTGTGCCGCGCGAAGCCGCCAAGCCCGCCGTAGCACCCGATGCCGCCAAAATTGCTGCGGCGCCCGGCCATGTGCGGGCGGGCCAGCGCTATGCCTTCGTCATGCTGGCCACAGGGTTCACCCTGGCGGCGATCATCATGACGGTCATCGCCGTCCACCTGCTGACCCTGCTCCAGTCGCAGGGGCTCGCACCGGCAACGGCCGTCGCCCTTGGTACGCTGATCGGGCCCGCCCAGGTCGGTGCCCGCATTCTCGAGATGCTCTTCGGCAAGAAGGCACATCCCATCTGGAGCCTGGTGGCCTCGGCGGTGTTGGTAGCGGTTGGCCTGGGCATGCTGGTGGGCGCGCCGGGTGTCGTGGCAGCAGGCATCGTCATGTACGGCATGGGCAGCGGCATCCGCTCCATCGCGCGCGGCACGGTGCCCTTGGCCCTCTTCAGCAAGGAAGGTTACGCCGTGCTGATGGGCCGCATTGCCATGCCGACCCTCATCGCGCAGGCGGCGTCCCCCTTTCTTGGCGCCTGGCTGCTGGACCGCTTTGGTGCCTCGACCACGCTGACTGTGCTTCTTGCTGCCGCCGTGCTGAACATCCTGATGGTGTTGGCATTAGTGCCGGTGGCTTTGAAGCGGGCCACTGCGCCCGCCGCATCCTGACCGATCACTTTCATGCTCACCAGACACGGGACCGGACGATGACGAGTACAGCCCTTGGCGAGACCTCCAGAGAGCATACCAAGGCTGAGGTGACGATCCGGCCTGCCACGGAGGCCGACATGGACGCCATCGCCGCCATCTACCGGCACCACGTACTCCATGGCACCGCTACCTTCGAGACAGAGCCGCCGACTGCTGAGGAGATGCGGCAGCGCCGTGCTGGCATCGTCGAGCGCGGGCTGCCCTACTTGGTGGCCGAGGACACCGATGGCCACGTGCTCGGCTACGCCTACGCGGGCGCTTACCGCCCCCGGCCTGCCTACCGGAACACGCTGGAGAACTCGGTCTACATCAGCGAGGAAGCACGTGGTCGCGGCATCGGCCACCGCTTGCTGGACGCCCTTATCCAGAAGTGCGCCGCGCTCGGCTGCCGCCAGATGGTGGCCGTCATCGGCGATAGTGCCAACGAGGCGTCCATCCGTCTGCACAAGGCGATCGGATTTCAGCCGATCGGCACCTTGCGGTCTGTCGGTCGGAAGCATGGGCGCTGGCTGGACACTGTGTTGATGCAATTGGAGTTGGGGGACGGCGACCGCACCGATCCGCTGGTCGAGTAGGCGCTCCTCAGCCGATGGCGCCGGACAGTTTGGCCAAGTCAGCCTTAGCCTTCTTCTCGGCCCGTTCCTTACGCTCGCTGTAGCGGTCGGTGAGGTAATCAGACACATCGCGCGTCAGCAGAGTAATCTTCATCAGCTCCTCCATGACATCCACAACACGGTCATAGAGCGGCCCCGGCAACATCCGGCCCGCCTCGTCGAACTGCTCGTACGCCTTGGGCACCGAGGACTGGTTGGGGATGGTCACCATCCGCATCCAGCGGCCCAGCAGGCGCAGCGTGTTGACCGCGTTGAAGCTCTGGCTGCCGCCGGAGACTTGCATCACCGCCAGCGTGCGTCCTTGGGTCGGCCGGATGCCTTTGCTCTCCAGCGGCAGCCAGTCGATCTGGTTCTTGAGGATGCCCGTGACGGCGCCGTGCCGCTCCGGACTGCACCAGACCTGGCCCTCGGACCACAGCGACAGTTCCCGCAGTTCCACCCCCTTGGGATGGTCGACGGGCACGCTGTCGACCACTGGCAGATCACGGGGATCGAAGACCCTTGTCTCGGCACCCAGGCGGCGGAGGATCCGCTCGGCCTCGAGCGTCAGGAAGCGGCTGTAGGAGCGCTCTCGCAGCGAGCCGTAGAGCAGCAGGATGCGTGGCGGGTGCTGGCTGGCGCCAGGGATGCCGAGCTTGGTGAGATCCGGCATCTGGAGGTGGCCTTCGGCAATGTTGGGCAGTGAGAGGTCGAGGTCGGAGCTCATTAGGATCTCCCTGTAGTCAGGAATGAATGGATGGCGTGAACGATGTCACGGGCCGACCGCGTGATGCCTGCCAGCGTCGCGGAGGCAACGCCGGTCCAGTCGCCATAGCCGAGCAGCCAGAGGCGTGGCTCCCGCGTGGAGTGGCCGTTCTCGACGGCAACACGGCCATCCGCCTCACCACGCCGAGCGGCGCCAGATGGCTGAGGTCTGTCCGAAAGCCCGTGCACCAGATGACGGCGTCCACGGCCGTGTGCGTGCCATCTGGCCAGACCACGCCGTCTGCCAGAAAGCGGGAGAACGGCCGGACGGTGTAAAGTACGTTCAGGTCCCGGGCCTCCCGCACGGACGCCACCATGCGATGCCGCCCAGGCCGCCCTTCGGCAGGTCTGGCTCCCGGCCTTCCATCTGCGCCCGCACCCGCTCCGTCGCGCGCTCGAACAAGACGCGGCCGTCCACGTCATCCGGCAGGAAACGGGGCGGCTCTGGCGTAATCCAGGTCGTCTCTGCAACCTTGGATACTTCTGCCAGGATCTGCGCGCCCGAATTGCCGCCGCCCACCACCAGCACGCGCTGGCCCGCGAACTCGTCGGGAGAGCGGTAGGCGGAGGAATGGATCTGCCTGCCGCGGAACAGCGCCCGGCAGGAATAGGGCGGGATGAAGGGCTGGCTGGCGCCGCCGGTTGCGCTGATGACAGCCTGGGCTATCCATGTGCCGCGGTCGGTTCTTACTGCCAAGCCCTCAGCCGAGCGCAGGATTCCCTTGACCCGCACCGGGCGCTGGATGGGCAAGTTGTATCGCTGCTCGTACTGCGTCAGGTAGTCGACGACGTGGTCCCGGGTTGGATAGCCACCCGCCGAGGGCGGCATGGGCCACCCGGGCAGCGAACTCATCTGGGCGGGCGAGAACAACCGCAGGGAGTCCCAGGCGTCCGGCCAGGCGCCGCCGGGGCGGTCATGGGCATCCAGGATCTCGAAGTCGATGTCGCCGCGGCGCAGGAAGTACCCGGCGGCAAGGCCCGACTGCCCGCCACCAATGACCACCACATCGCGAAAGACCTGGCCGCCGCTCATGACGCGCTCACTACCGGCAGCCACAGCGCCAGGGCGGTTAGCACCGCTAGCAGCACCGGCGGTGTGATGACGAGGCCTACCCGCATGTACTGTCCCCAGGTGATCGTGGTGCCCTTGCGGGCCAGCACGTGTAGCCAAAGCAGCGTCGCCAGGCTGCCGATAGGGGTGAACTTCGGCCCCAGGTCGCAGCCGATGACGTTGGCGTAGACCATGGCTTCACGGATGGCGGGCGGGATGCCCTGGGCCTGCTCGATGGCCAGGGCGCCGACCAGCACGCTGGGCATGTTGTTCATCACCGACGAGATGAGCGCGGCGCCGACGCCGGTGCCAATGGTCGCCGCCCACAAGCCATGCCCAGCCAGCCACTCCAGCGCGTCCGCCAGATGGTCGGTCAGTCCGGCATTCCGCAGGCCATAGACCACCAGATACATGCCTAGGGAGAAGACGACGATCTGCCAGGGCGCCTCGGCCAGCACCTTGCGGATGGAAACGACGGCGCCGCTGCCGCCCCGGTGCCAGCGTCCAGCCAGCACCAGCAGAACCAGGGCCGCGGCGCCGGTCACCGCCGCCACAGGCACGCCGAGGGGCGCCAGGACGAAGTAGGCCAGCAGCAGCACGGCGAGCAGTGGGAAGGCCACCCGGAAGACGAGGTGGTCGCGGATGGCGGTCCGCGGCTCCTCAAGCTGCTGGAGCGGGTAGCTCACAGGTACCTGGCGGCCGTAGTAGGCCCAAAGCACGGCGAGCGTTGCTGCCAGCGCCACCAGGTTCACCGGCACCATGACCGCTGCATAGCGGTCGAAGCCGATGTTGAAGTAGTTGGCCGAGACAATGTTGACGAGGTTCGAGATCACCAGCGGCAGACTGGTGGTGTCGGCCACGAAGCCGCAGGCCACGATGAAGGCCAGCGTGGCGCCCGCCGAGAAGTTCAGCCTGAGCAGGATGGCCATGACAATGGGTGTCAGCAGCAGCGCGGCGCCATCGTTGGCGAAGAAGGCAGCGATGAGCGCGCCTAGCACCACGACAAGCGGGAAGAGCCGCCGTCCGTTACCGCCGCCCCAGCGAGCCACGTGCAGCGCGGCCCATTGGAAGAACCCGGCCTCGTCAAGCAGCAGCGAGATGATGATGAGCGCCACGAAGGTGAAGGTGGCATCCCAGACGATGTCCCAGACCACTGGCACGTCGGCCCAGCCGATGACACCAGTGAGCAGAGCCAGCGCGGCGCCGCCCATGGCTGACCAACCGATCCCGAGGTCGCGTGGCTGCCAGATGACCAGGACGAGGGTGAGGATGAAAATGGCCAAGGCCAGCATGCAGAGGGTGCTCTCAGAATTCAGGGCGCGCCGAGACACCCGCTGACCAGAGACGGTCAGCGGTGCGATACGTTGTCATCAGGGGGAAGAGGTACGGGCGCTTGGCTCAGACCAGGCGGCGACCTTGCTTGTCGACGACCTTCTCGCCGTCCTCCTTGGTGTAGGCGCCGCGCTGTGGGTTCGGCAGGATGTCGAGCACTGTTTCGGACGGCCTGCACAGCTTCACGCCGAGCGGCGTCACCACAATGGGGCGGTTGATGAGGATGGGATGTGCCGTCATGGCGTCGAGCAACTGGTCGTCTGTAATCGACGAGTCGCCGAGGCCGAGTTCTTCGTAGGGCGTGCCCTTCTGACGCAAGGCATCACGCACGGTGATGCCCATGCGTTGGATGAGGCTCTTGAGCTCGTCCCGCATCGGCGGCGTCTTCAGGTATTCGATGACCTCCGGCTCCTCCCCGCTGTTGCGGATCAGGGCCAGGGTGTTGCGCGACGTACCGCAGGCAGGGTTGTGGTAGATGGTCACGTCGCTCATGGGACAGCCTTCTCGTGCAGGCAGCAGGGAAGCAGGTCGGCGATCAGTGGCTGGCACAGATCGGCGCGGCCGCCGCAGCAATCCTTGACCAGAAACAGCATCATCTCGCGCAGACGCTCGACATCGGCCCGGTAGACGATGGACCGGCTGAGGCGCTCGGAGCGGAGCAGTCCGGCTCGTGTCAGCACCGCCAAGTGCGTCGACATGGTGTTCTGAGGAACGTCGAGATGCCGGGCCACCTCACCAGCAGGCAGGCCCTCAGGCTCATGCCGCACCAGTAGCCGGAAGGTTTCCAGCCGGGTGGACTGTGACAGGGCACCTAGGCAGGCCAAGGCGTCTTCTGATTCCATATATCGGGTATTGTCGATATATAATTTAGCAGTCAAGTCGATACGGTGTGTTGAACGGCAGAGGGCCTCGAAGGTTGTGGTGTCGCCTCATCGGTGAGGCAGATGCCTCGCCGCAGTTCGGGCACCGGGGTCAATCGTCTGACGTCCGCTTCCGCGCACTCCCTCCACAGAAGCGGACAGACCGCTTCCGGCCATAACTTGCCGGCGACCTTGCCCTCTCCTCCGGCAGCGCATGGCATCTCGGAGGCAAAGCGGCGGTCATCAGCACCGGATGCTTTGGCGACCCGGACGAAGTTTCGAACTCGAAGCCCGGCGCGGTCTTGTCAAACCGTTGTTTTCCTTAGGTACCGAACCTCGGGACTAAATCGACCAAGTCCCAAGCTCCGGAGAGAATCCGCCGTTTAGAGAGACAATTCCGGCCTTCTCCGGCCTCGGCACTCCCTAGGTCCTCGCGCCAACCCAGGCGGAACCTGGGCTTCCGGGCGCCCTCGCCCCAACCGGAGAGCGAATTTTCATCCGATATCCACGATGATGATCGCGCGCTGACTTGATCCGCAGTACCTCACCACCAGAGAGAGCGCCTGCGAGCATCGGCGCTCTCACTGCAGGTCCGGTCCGATCTCTGAATGCACTGCTGCCTTCATCAAAAGCCTGATCACATGGCGCTGCGGGCGCTGCCAAGTTCAGGGGAGCATCAACGCGGCCGCGACGAAGCGGTCTCAGGACAGTGGCTCACCATCCTTAGCCCCGCAGGCGTAGAGATCGCGCTGGCCCCATGGGAACCGGCCCCAGCATCGTCGCACTCGACCACGGGCCGCTGCTGTCGGGCCGGTCCGGCATTAAGGCCATGACCCCGGCCAGGCCACACCAGATGGACCTGCCAAACGGCCACCACTCTGCAATGTTGTCCCTGTAACCAAAGCGGAGCGGGGTATGCGGGGCGATTTTCCCTTCTACACAGTGGGCCACTCGACCCGGTCGGTGGAGGAACTGGCCGACCTACTCCGGCAGGCCGGAGCCGACCTCGTCGTCGATGTCCGGACTATCCCGCGCTCGCGTACCAATCCGCAGTTCAATGCCGACACGCTTCCGGGCGCTCTGGCCACCTGGCAAATCGGCTACCGGCACCTCCGGAAGCTGGGCGGCCTGCGCGGGCGGCGGAAGGACCAGCCGCCCTCGCGCAACACCTTCTGGGAGAACCCGAGCTTCCGGAACTATGCCGACTACACGGCCATGCCGGACTTCCAGGAGGGCATGGCGGAACTCCGCGAGCTCGGCCGCGACCATATCTGCGCCATGATGTGCGCCGAGGCGGTCTGGTGGCGCTGCCACCGGCGTATCATCGCCGACTACCTGCTCGCGGGTGGCGACGAGGTGTTCCACATCCTGGGACCAGGCAAGGTCGAGCGGGCAATCCTGAACCCCGCGGCGGTGCGAGGGCCTGATGGAACGCTGGTCTACCCTGGAGATGGCCCCTGAGGAATCCACAGGAGACTCGTCGCGCTGGCGCGGATCTCTCGGCCAAGGGCATGCAGATCAGGCCGCCCGCCCGAGCATCCTTCACCTCAGAAGCCATACTTCCGGGCGCGCAGATTAAAGGCCCCCTCGCCACCCCCCATGGCCCGTTTGATGGCGTCCTTAATGGCCGGGACATCGATGGCACCTTCGCCCGCGCCGCCCGCCGCCCCGATTAGGGTATCTAGAGCTGAAGGCCCGAAGCGTCCCTTGGGTCACGGGTTGGTAAGCCTATCGTGGCTCGCTTCATGGCTCGCAAGCTCGTCGAAAGGTATCGTGCCACCAACCCAAACAAAACTTCGAACTCGAAGCCCGGCTCAGGCGTGCCAGACCATTGTTTTTCCTGGATCTCGAACCTTGGGACTAAACCGGCCAAGTCCCCAGGTTCGGAGAGATTCCGCCATTCGGAGAG
>Ga0180218_1000590_pt1 | contig 30580 bp, 29 predicted proteins | sample eDN3rd37CKraftBY_FD_151334 | JGI IMG/M metagenome (GOLD analysis project Ga0180218, IMG submission 151334) | Enriched backyard soil microbial communities from Emeryville, California, USA - eDNA 3rd pass 37_C Kraft BY (version 2) (version 2) | ecosystem: Environmental > Terrestrial > Soil >... | reverse complement strand
CCGGCGGACGAGCCGCTATAGGGCCGCCCTGCGCCCCACGCGGCGCGCTTGCTGGGGCGTAGCCAAGCGGTAAGGCACCGGTTTTTGGTACCGGCATGCGCAGGTTCGAATCCTGCCGCCCCAGCCACACTTTGTGTCAGCCAGCGTCACCAAGACGCATTTTCCTTGCCTTTCGCCCTTGGATTGCCAAGACTTTGTGTCAACGAGGCACAGGGAAATGCAGCCGAGCGCGGTTGCAGCGGGGGCCTCGCCGGGGGCTTTCTTTGAAGAGCAATCTGCTCACCGATCGCGTGTGTGCAGCGGCCAAAGCCGGCGCTCGCGAGCAGCGCCTGTTCGATGGCGGCGGCCTTTATCTAGCGGTGCTGCCCTCTGGGACGAAGAGCTGGCGGTTGAAATACCGCTTTGCTGGCCGCGAAAAGAAACTGGTGTTCGGCCCCTATCCTCTGCTGTCGCTGAAGCAGGCGCGCGACCGCCGCGACGAGGCGAAGCGCGAAATTCTTTTAGGGATCGACCCCGGAGCGACACGAAAAGCGGCGCTGCTGGCGGTGAAACTGGGGGAGACGTTCGAGCAGATCGGCCGCAGCTGGCACGAGCAAAAGAAGCGGAAGCTCTCGCCCCGCTACGCGGAGCACATCCTCTCGCGCCTGGAAATGAACGTCTTTCCGTACTTCGGCAGCATGCCCATCCGGGACGTGACGCCCCCGCTCGTGCTCGATGCGATGCGACGGATCGAGGCGCGCGGTGCGCACACGATGGCGCACGAAGTGCGCGGGCATGTGTCGGAAGTGTTTGTCTGGGCAATTGCCCAGGGCCTCGCAGAGACGGACCCGGCGGCGATCATCCGCAAAGCACTCGCGCCTTCGGGCGGCGGGCGGCGGCCGGCCCTTTTGAAGATCGAGGAGTGCCGCGCCCTGATCACGGCGATCGACCAAGTGAAACAGGCGGCAACATCGACCAAGCTCGCCAGCCGCCTGCTGGCTCTGACAGCGGTTCGCCCGGGTGTCGTGCGACTGGCGGAGAGAGAAGAGTTCGATCTGGACGGCCGATTGCCGCTCTGGCGAATCCCCGCCGCCAAGATGAAGCTCAGCCAGGCACGCAAAGCCGATGCGACATTCGACTTCGTGGTGCCGCTCTCTCGACAGGCGGTGGCGACGGTCAAAGCCGCGATGGCCGCCAGCTGGCACAAGACCTTCTTGTTTCCCGGCGAGAAGCCACTCAAGCCGATCAGCGATTCAACTCTCAGCCAGCTCTATCTCGACGCCGGCTATCGCGATCGCCATGTGCCGCATGGCTGGCGCGCCTCGTTCTCGACGATCATGAACGAACGCGCGGCGGTAGAAGGCCGCGAGGGCGACCGCGCGATTATCGACTTGATGCTGGCGCACATGAAGGGAGACGTGGAGGCCGCCTACAATCGCGCGTCTTACATGCCTCGCCGGCGCGAGCTGGCGCAGCAGTGGGCGAACTTGCTGCTGAAGGAGGCGGTACCACCGGCCGGGCTGGTCAAGGAGCGCCGGCGCAAGGCTTGAACATGGGAGGCCGGCAATGACCGGCCCCTCGCAGACGTTCGATGCCCAGCCGATCGGCCTGATCGCCGCCAACCTCGTCGGCACCAAGCTTGACCGGAAGACCCGAGCCCGGCTCGGCCGCGGCGACAGCCCACGCAGCGGGCAACCAGTCTGGCGCAACAGCTACTACGAAGGCCAGATCGAGAAGCGCATTTGGCGTCCGCTGGGTGATGGCACAAAGAGAACGGGCTCCCGCCTGCGGTCGATCGTGCTGGATTACGCCAGACGCTTCGAGACGAAGACCCGTTGCGAGCGCCGAATTCGCGCCGAAAACAGGCGCAATCTTCGTCGCGGCTTGCTCGGCGAGGTAGGCGTGGAAGTTCTCGGCTTCATGTGGGGCTTGGTCGATTTCATGACGGGTCGGCTCGAGCCCGCAATACAGACGATCGCCGATGAGCTTGGCCGCAGCTATTCAGCGGTTCACCAGGCGCTAGTGGACTTGCGCCGACGGGGCTTCCTGCAGTGGGAGCGGCGAGCACGGCCGATCGAAGATCCTGTGCCGGGGGGACAACTCGTCGAGCAGATCCCCAACGCTTATGTGCTGCTGATCCCGCCAGAGCTGCGTGACTACGTCCGAAAGCTGTTCGCACCCGCTCCCGCCGCCGATTGCGTGGTGTGGGATCACGAGCAGCGCAAGGCGGAATTCCAGCGCGCGCTCGCGGCCATGAGCGCTAGCGAGTTCCAACGCGCCACCTGGGATGGCGATACGCGCCTGGGCGAAACGATGGCCAACATCGCTCGCATGATCGACGAGCGCGAATCGTTGTTAAGGAGAGAGACCGGGGGATCATACTGATCCTTATGAGGAATGACGGCGCAACGGCGCCGTCATGCCCCTTTAGCTTCGCCCGGTAAGCCCCACGCTCCGGAACACCACGAGAACCCCCGCCAGGTCGCACCGGCGGGCCAGCCGGGCTGCGCCCGGCCGGGGCTCGGCAGGGGGCGAAGCGCAAGGTCCGTGCCAAGCCGGCCGGCGCCCTGGGGGCGGCTAGGCCGCGCGCGCGAGCGGCGCGATGCTGCTGATGATCAGCTCGCCCGCCCGCTTCGAATTGTCGCCGTTCGCGATCGTATAGGACGTCTCGACCGCCTCGATCGCGAAACCGGAGAAGATGCGCCGGATCTCGGGCGTGTCGTTAATCGAGAGAATGAACTGACCGCGCGCGCCGGCGAGCTGCTCCGCCAGCCGTTCGAAGTCTGCACGATCGAACACGCCGGCGCCGTAATCGCCCTCGCAGCCGAAATACGGCGGATCGAGATAGAAGAGCATGCCGGGCCGATCGTAGCGCTCGATGAAGGTGCCGAAGGGCAGCTGCTCGATCGTCACGCCCGCGAGCCGCTCATGGATGTCCGCCAGCATCGGTTCCAGCTTCGCGATATTGAAGCGTGCGCCCTGCCCGGTCGAAACACCGAAGTTCCGACCGACCACCTTGCCGCCGAAGGCGAGCCGCTGAAGATAGAGGAAGCGCGCCGCGCGCTGCAGATCGGTCAGCCGTTCCGGCGGCAGCGCCGCCAGGCGCTCAAACTCGGCGCGGCTCGCCACCCGCCAGCGCAGCATGTCGATGAAATAGGGATAATGCTCCTGGAGCACGCGGAAGAATGTGGCGACGTCGGCCGACACGTCGTTGATGACTTCGACCGCCGGCCGCGACGATCGGCGCAGAAAAATGCCGCCCATGCCCACGAACGGCTCGGCATAGCCGTCATGCGGTAAACCATCGATACGCGCGCAAATCCGCCGCGCGAGATTGCGCTTGCCGCCCTGATAGCCGGCTGCAGGGCGAACAGGCTTAACCGCGATACGTGACGTCTCTTTCATGAATACACTCTCTTGAGGCCCGGCCCGTTGCGCGGGTGCGGGGCGGCCAGCTGGCCGGCTGTGTCGTGGCGAGTGTATGCTCGTCGGTGATCCGGGTTGGCGCCCGGCACCCCCGCTCTCGCGGGGAATTCTGTGGGTTCGTTGACTCGATGCCGGCCGGCCGGCATCCATCGTGGCTGTGTGCAATCTCTATCGGATGACCGATGCATCGGCCGCGGTCGCGGATCTGTTCCGCGCGGTCGAGCTGGGCGCGAGCAACGCTGGCGCCGAGGTCTATCCCGGTTATCCCGGCCTGGTCGTCGCCGGCGGCGCGGTGCGCAGCATGACCTGGGGTTTTCCGCTGGTGCTGAAGGGGAAAAGCGGACAGCCGCTCAAACCCAAGCCGGTCAACAACACACGCGCCGACAAGCTCGACAGCTTCATGTGGCGCTACAGCTTCGAAGAGCGGCGTTGCCTGATCCCGGTCACCGAGTTCGCGGAAGCGGAAGGCGAAAAGGGCGCGAAGACGCGCACCTGGTTCTCCCTGCCTGATCAGCCGCTGTTCGCGATTGCCGGGATCTGGCGCGACACTCCGGAATGGGGCCCGGCGTATTCGATGATGATGACGGAGGCCTGCATTCATGTCGTCGGCGTCCACGATCGGATGCCGGTAATCCTGGCGCCCGATGATTGGCGCCGCTGGACCGAGGGCCCGGCCGGCGAGGCCCGAGAGTTATGCGTGCCCTACGCCGGCGAGATGACTGTCACGCGCACTGCAGATGCCTGGGTCCGTCGCTAGGCGCCGGCGAACAGCGGTGCCGTCTCGATCGGCTCCAGGCCAAATGCGTGGCCGCCCTGGTTCGATGCCAGCGCAACCCACTTCACATCGCCGGGGATCGACAGCGAAAGGCCGTCAGCGCTGAAGGTGACACCGCTCGGTCCTTCGAACTCGATAACGAAATCGGGCCGCTCCGGGTCGTTGGTCGCGCGGATCATCGTCCCATCCGAGACGGCGATGTAATAGCTCTCGGTGAGCACATGACCGTCACCCAGATCACGCGGCCGTGCGACCGGAATGATGAGCGTGGCCTCGACATCGCCCGCGACGCGCAAGTGGTCTCCCGCTAGCCATGCGTGGCTGTCGAAGGGCGCGGGGGTGAGCGTGATGGCCATTTTCGGTCTCCGAGTCGGTTCACGAGCATACATCGGAACGAATAGAGAACAAATAGCTTGCGCCGAATCGGGCGCGCGGCCCACGGGTCCCGCCATGGGCAAACGTGTTCCCACTCGGCCGAGCTGGACGGCCAATATCGGCATGATCATCGCCGAAGGCGAGCGCGTGCGTGCGATGTGCGAAAAATGCCGCGGCTATCGCGACGTCGACCTTCAGGCGCTCGCGGAAGCCCTGGGCGCGGACTACGACTTATGGAACCGAACAACGAAGCCCTGTCGCATCACCCCGGGATGCGATGGCCGGAACCGGTTCTATTTCAGCGGACGCGGCCGTTTCTCGCCAATGCGCGACGGTTAGCCTGTCAGCAGCGCGCCCCAGCGCTCGAACAGCGTCCGCCGGCGGCCGAGCCGCTGCGCGCGATTATAGGCCGCCTCGACCTTGTCGCCCTTCGCATGGCCCAGCGCGGCATCGATGGCCGCGCTCCAGCTTTCGTCGAGCTGCTCGTTGAGCACCGTCGAGAAGCTGGCGCGCCAGCCATGCGGCACATGCCGCTTCCCTCGCAGCCGCTCATCCTGAGCTTGTCGAAGGGCGCGCTGATAAAACTCCCCGATCGCGCCCTCGCCAATGGGCGAGTTTTTCCGCCTACCGGGAAAAACCAGTCCACCGTCCGGAGGGGCACAATCCCCGCTAGAACGGGTATCATACCCATTCTCGGCGGCCGCGCTGCGCAACACCGCAACGGCCGCCGGCGCGAGCGGCACCAGGTGCTCGAAGCGTTCCTCGGCCTTCTTCGCCCGCTTCAGCTTCAGCCGCGCCGGCGGCACGCGCCAGAGGGGCTCCGGCCCATCGATGTCTTCCAGCTCGCCCCAGCGCATGCCGCGCACGGAATCGAGCCGCACGGCCGTCAACGCCAGGAATCGTGAGGCGAGCCGCGTCACCGGCCGCGCCGGCACCGCCTCGCACGCCTGCAGCAGCGCGCGGCAATCCTCCGCCCGGGTAAGCGCCGGATGCGGCGTCGCCGGCGGCGGCTCGCGCAGAGCGGCGCCGAGGGTCTCGGCCGGGTTTGTCTCGCAATGGCCTTCGGCAATGCCGAAGCGGAAGATTTCGTCCAGGCGCTGGCGCTCGCGCTGCGCGGTGGCGATCTGGCCGCGTGCCTCGACCGCGCGCAGCACCTTCAGCAGCCGCGGCGCGGCTATCGCGTCCGGCACCAGCGCGCCCAGCTGGGGGAACACGTCGCGCTCGAGGCTGCCGATCACGTCGGCCGCGTGCGCCGGCGACCAGCTGGTGAGATTGTGCTGGTACCAGGCGCGCGCGAGCTGCTCGATCGTCACCGTGTTGACTTCAATTTCAACGCGGGCGCCCGGATCTACACCGCGCTCGAGCTTCTCCTTCGCCTCGGCCTGCAGGATCCGCGCCCGGGCGACGTTCACGGCGGGAAACTGCCCGATCGTCAGCAGCTTCTCCCTGCCCCGCCAACGGTATTTCATCTGCCACGACTTCGTGCCGGTGGGCCGCACGAGCAGATGCAGTCCGCCCTGGTCGTGCAGCTTGTACGCGCGCGATCGCGCGCCGGCGGCTTTCGCCGCCGCGTTGGTGAGCATGTTTCGGAGCTCCCGAAAATGGTGCTATGGAACTTTTGGGATGGGGATCGACTGGTCAGCCACGGGGGACATGCTGTCGGGCATCGGCTCAATTGGAGCCGCGTTGGCTACTGCTGCTGGCGCGGTTGCGGTGATTTGGGCGGCGAATAGGGCAGCAAACACCCTAGACGGATGGAAGCGCCAGAAAGTAGCCGAGCGGAAGTTCGAGCATGCCGAAAGAATATTGGCGGCGAGCCACAATGCTACGGAGTTTCTGAGCCACATCTTCCACCTGCGGCAACTCGGCTTCGAGCCCAACCGGCAACTCGTGGGTATGGTGACGCGAGCGCTCTACCCTGCTTATCGAGATGCGGTCCTAGCCGCCCAAGAGCAGCTCGATGAAATGCTCGGCCGCAAACATGCGCCGAAGGTGGAAACGAGCGAACCTTCGCCGCAACCGGCAGCCGCGCCGGCCGCGCCCGCTGAATGTCCTCCAGCCGTCCTGGACGAGATTACCAACCCGACGTTCAGCGACCTGTGTCGACAAGCGGCTGATAACAAGGAGCTGGACGGCGAATGGTCTTCGAAGACGGCTCGGCAGCGGCGGGCGCTAGGCTTGCTGTTCGAGTTGCTGGTCGGTCCTCGTCGGGTGGCGGAGATCACCCAGGCTGACCTCTCCACCTTCAAGAACAAGCGTCGGCTCATCACCGAGAAGCTCAGCCCGGCATCGGAAAAGGATCGCGAGCGGATCCTCGACCTCGCCGACCGTACTCTGACGCCGAAGGAGCTGAAGGACCTAGAGGGCGGGCCTCACGCGAAAACGATGAATCGGGACCTGACGGGCTTGTCCGCGATCTTCAAGTGGGGAAGGGACAACGGGAAGGCGGTCCCGCCGCTTCGCCCCAATGCCCTGCGGATGAAGCTACCGACGGACACCCGAGCGCGGGACGATCGGCCGCCAACCAGCGAAGCTGATCTCAAGCGTCTCTTCGCGCTGCCCATCTTCACGGGCTGTCTGCCGCACCACGGCGGGAAGGGGCGGCGCGTGTTGAACTGCCGCTTCACGCCTGGTGCAGCCATCGTCCACGACGCGTTCTATTGGGTGCCGCTGCTCGTCAGATATCAAGGCGCTCGCCGGGAAGAGATCTGTAAGCTTCGGCCGCAGGATTTCGACCTTGATGGTCCCATTCCCTACATGCGGGTGGACTTTACCGAGACCGGCCGGATCAAGAACGCCCAGTCGAAGCGCAACCTTCCGCTTCATCCCGAACTGATCCGGCTCGGGATTGTCGAATATGTCCGGGAAGCGGCGACGCGAGGCTACCAGGTTCTTTTTCCTGAGCTTACGCCGACCAACGAAGTCGAGGGCTATGGCGATCAGTTCTACGACCTCTGCTGGGTTCACATGCGAAGGCGCGGCGGCTTGACCACCGAGGCGGATATCCATGGGATGCGTCATAGGTTCAACTCGGATCTGAAGCAGGAGCGCGTGTCGAAGGAATTTCGGCGCGACATGCTGGGCCATGGTGGCGAGGGGCAAACGGACGAGCGATACAGCACTGCGGCTGAACTCATGGTCATGCTCGAGGAGATGAAGAAGCTGCCTGTCGTGACGGGGCACCTTCCGACGGCATCGCTGAATATGCCGCCGAAGCTGATAGTTCGGCCTAATCCCAACATGAGGCGCCAGCGATAGCGGGCCTGTAGGATCAAGGGGCACCGGCAATATCTGATCACGTCTGGTAATGGGGGTCAGCCCCGTCCTGTCCCACCTCTCTGATGCCACCCGGAGGCAAGTCATCTACAGTCAGGCCCGAGGCGGCTGGTCCAGCACTCCCTTGTCGATCGCCATAGGATGGGTCCTTTCCGTTCCATCTTATGGCCCCGCGCACAAAATTACTGGCAGGCCCCTGATGCGCTATGTGCCCGAGATCAGCACCCATCTCGAGGCGGCCCTGATCCGATTGCTGCCGATCGAGCAGCGGTCGCGTGTCGGTTCCGGCCGACATCGTCGTATTCGGAGCGACGCCGGAAGCCAGAAGCCGAGTTAAGCATCATCTTTCATCGGTGGCCGCGTCGACAGGGAACGCATGATCGTCCAAGCTGGACCCATCGCAAAAACAGATGCGATGACGGTCAGCAAATTATCCACGACATGCCAGTGCAAAGCGCCATCCTCGATCGCCTTGATCGACACAAGCCGGGCCTCTTCTGCCTCCAACTCCTTCCGCAAATTCGAGGTCTTACATGTCCGTCGTCAGAACATTTGGCGCATTTCGCGGCGTAGATTAGCGGAGAGCGGGCCTCGTCCCGGGGTTGATATTAAGCGGCGATCTTGTGGTGCTGCAAGCGCCTGTGTTCGATGGTCTTCCGTTTGATCCTTTCACGCTGTTTGATGATGGCTTCGGCTCTACCGAAGTAGGCGTCGGCGGGCGTCACATTGCCGAGACTTTCGTGATATCGGCAGTGATTATAGTGGTCGATGAAGGCCTCGATCTGGGTCTCAAGATCGCCAGGCAGGAAGTAGTTTTCCAGCAGGATGCGGTTTTTGAGGGTCTGGTGCCAACGCTCGATCTTGCCCTGGGTCTGGGGATGCATCGGGGCGCCGCGGACATGGCTCATGCCGTTGGCGCCGATCCATTCGGCTAGTTCCTCGGCGATGTAGCTCAGGCCATTATCGCTGAGCAGCTTCGGTTTGTGGATCACCCTGGCCGACGCGCATCCAGAAGCCTCGAGGGCCAGCTCGAGCGTATCGGTGACGTCGCCGGCCCGCATAGTGGTGCACAGCTTCCAGGTGATGACATAACGGGAGAAGTCGTCGAGCACGGTCGACAGATAGACCCAGCCCCAACCGAGGATTTTGAAGTAGGTGAAGTCGGTCTGCCACATCTCGTTCGGCCGCGTCGTCTTCGTGTGGAAGGCATCGGCCGCCTTGACCACGATGAAAGCCGGGCTGGTGATCAGGTCGTGGGCCTTGAGCAGGCGATAAACCGTCGATTCCGATACGAAGTAGCGCTTCTCGTCGGTGAACCGCAGGGCAAGTTCACGGGGGGATAGCTCGGTCGTTTCCAGCGCCATCTCGACGATCTGGTCCCGGACGTCGTCACCGATGCGGTTCCACACGCGGTTCGGCGCCGATGGCCGATCCTCCAACGCTTCCGGCCCGCCTTCGAGGTAGCGATCATACCAGCGGTAGAACGTTCGGCAGGGAATGCCGAGCTGATCCAGCGTGCGCCTGGCCGGTAGGTGCGACTGCTCGACGATCCTGATGATCTCGAGCTTCTCTGATGCGGGATACCTCATTCTTCGTCGCCCCCATCCGCGATCATACTTTTTTTGAGTAGCCGGTTTTCGAGCGTCAGGTCGGCCACGTATTCCTTGAGGGCGCGGGCTTCGCGGCGCAGGTCCTGCACCTCGCCGGTGGTTGCAGCACGAGCGGTGTCTCCGGCCAGGCGGCGCTTGCCCGCTTCCATGAACTCCTTCGACCAGGTGTAATACAGGCTCTGCGTGATGCCTTCCTTGCGGCACAGCTCGGCGATGCTGTCATCACCGCGCAGGCCTTCGAGCACGATACGGATCTTGTCCTCGGCCGAGAAGTGCCGGCGGGTCTGGCGCCGAATGTCCTTCACCACGCGATCTGCAGGGGCCTTCGGCGCCGATTTCTTCAAGGAGGATTTACATCACAACCTCAAATCTGTACCATTGGTGCTGACGGCGGACACCTCCACGTTCCGCAAGCTCAGCGGAAAGCGGATGTACATCAGAACCGCCAGTCGGATCACCTCGGGTGAAGAATTGAATCTTCGAAACGGACTGAATGGTAACACTCTAGATTTGCGGCTCATCCCGCGCAGTTAGCAGCGACACATCCCGACTGCCGCGTTGCTCTGACAGAACCCGCAGTGGAGACTGGTTCGCGTTGGACTGACAGCACGCTCGAAGCTGATCTATTTCATCGCCTCATCCGGCGCCCAGATATTGTGCGAGTCAATCTGGAGCTTCAGCAGCGCCCGATCAGCCGCGGACCGCGCCTCGATTTCATAGCGCCTCGCGTCATTCGCCTGCCGGCGGGCATAGAGCAGGTCGGCGAGATCGATCGCACCCAGGTCATAGCCGCGCCGCGTTCGAGCTAGTGCATCGTCGGTGCTGCGCGCTGCGGTCTGAGCACTGCGCCACGCCTCGAGCCGCGTCCGGGCATTGGAGAGGTCGGCATTGGCGATAGCTTCGATAGTGCGTTGTATCGCCGCCAGTTCCATGCGTGCGGCATTGGCGTCCGCCGACGCCTGATCGGCCGCCGCACGGCGATAGCCGCCGCCGAGCGGGATCGACATAATCAGCCCTGCTCCCTTCTCCATTCCGCCTTGCTCGCTGAAGACACGGACGCCGAACGACGGATCGGCGATCCGATCGGCCCGGACCCGCTGCGACACGACACCAAGGCGCTGCGCTTCGCGATCCGCCGCGCCAATCTCATGACTGCGTTCGATCACCAGATCGCGCATTACCTCAAGGCTTTGATCCGGCAGCGCCGGGTCGGCCAGTTCTGGTGGTTCGACGGCAAGCGTCAGGTCGGGGAAGGTCGAGGCAAGGATTGCCCGCGCCTGTTCACGAAGCGCGAGCGAGGATGCTTTCTGCGCCTGTGCCTGCGCCAAAGCCGCCAAAGCCTGATCGACATCGAGGGTTGCGGCATCGCGCAACGCCGCGCGTCGCCTGAGCGCAGTCAGAGCCTGCTCCATATCGGCCACCGCCGCGCTGTCGTTGCGATAATGTGTCCCGGCCGTCAGCCAGTCATGCCAGAGGCCGGAAAGAATGAGCGCGGTCTGGTGGCGGACATCCTCCATCCGGTTTTCCGCAACCGCGATCCCCAGGGCACCCGCCCTGCGGTCCAGCGCCGCCTTGCCCGGCAAGCGGAACGCACGGCTGACCGTGCTATCGAACTCGTTGCGCGCACCGAACCCGTCAACGGTGCGGCGCGTATAACTGCCGGCGACCGTCACTTCATGAGTCCCTCGCCGCAACATCTCGCCCTGCGCGCGTGCGGCGGCGATCCGTTCGACGGCGGCTTCGACGCCGGGATAACTATTCAACACGCGGTTGACTTGATCCGCGGGCGGCAGGTCGGCGCGCTGGGCGAGCGCGGGCGTCGTGCCCAGCACAAGGCAACAGGCAAAGGCGATCCTCCGCATCAGGCGATCCTTCCCTGGTCGATGATCGGGCTGGTCCGCCACCGCACCGGCAGTTCCCGCCGCGCTTCCGTCACGGCACGGAGCAAGCCGGGCACGGCATCATCACCGGCGATCAGTTCCAAGGTTGTGCGCTTCAACTCCCCGGAAACCTGCTCGGCCGTTCCGGCATCACCGAAATCACGGCCGCGTACGTTTTCTGCCCGGATATGGATCGGCGCCGGGGATATGGTGCGAATCGCCGCGATCAGCGCCTCGGTGTCGCGGACAGCGCAATGGAGAGTGAACAGGAGGTCAGGCATTTTCGGGGTCTCCGGCGCTTTCACCGAAGCGCTCGAACAGGATCGGCAGCAGGATCAGCGTCAGCAGGGTGGACGTGATGAGGCCGCCGATGACGACGATGGCGAGCGGACGCTGGATCTCCGACCCTGGCCCGCTGGCGAACAAGAGGGGCACCAGGCCGAAGGCGGTGATGCTGGCGGTCATCAGCACGGGGCGCAGCCGCCGCTGCGCGCCGAGCCGCACGGCATCGGCCATGCTCAGCCCTTCGGCGCGGAGCTGCCGGAAATAGGCGACGAGCACGAGTCCGTTGAGCACGGCGATGCCGAGCAGGGCGATGAACCCGACCGAGGCAGGGACCGAAAGATATTCGCCTGACGCCCAGAGCGAGATCAGCCCGCCGACCATGGCGAAGGGAATATTGGCGAGGATCAGCAGCGATGCACGCAGCGAGCGCAGTGTCGCCAGCAGTACGAGAAAGATCAGTCCCAGCGCGATCGGGATCACCATCATCAGCCGCGCCGAGGCGCGCTGCTGGTTCTCGAACTGGCCACCCCAGACGATGCTGTACCCTGCCGGAAGCCGGACCTTCGCCGCCACGGCCGCCTTCGCCTCATCGACATAGCCGACCAGATCGCGCCCGGAGACGAACGCCTGCACCAACGCAAAGCGTGAGCCATTCTCATGGTCGAGCTTCACCGGCCCCTGCGTGCGCGTGACCCGCGCCATGTCGCTGACGCGGGCGAGCGTGCCATCGGGCGTGCGGAGTTGCAGATCGGCGAAGCGTGCGGCGTCCTTGCGGAGGCTTTCATCGCCCCGGATGACGATTGGCGTGCGCTTCTGCCCTTCGGCCACCACGCCCGCGCGCATCCCTTCGACCTGGGCGCGCAGGGCATCCTGCATCTGGTCAACCGGCATCCCGAACCGCCCGGCCGCCGTGCGGTCGATGTCGAGCTGGAGATAATCCACGCTGTCGTTGGCGACCGTCAGCACTTCGGACGCGCCGCGCACGCCGGACAGCGTGTGCTGGATTTGGCCCGCGAGGTCGGCGAGCGTGTTGAGGTCGGGGCCGAAGATCTTGACCGCGAGATCGCCGCGCGCGCCGGTCAGCATCTCGGAGACACGCATCTCAATCGGCTGGGTGAAGCTGGGCTGGATACCTGGCAGGCCATCCAGCGCCTTGCGGATTTCCTCGACCACAAAATCCTTGTCGCCGCGCCATTCTGATCGGGGTTTCAATCGGACGAAGCTGTCGGTCTCGTTAAGGCCCATCGGATCGAGGCCGATCTCGTCCGAGCCGACGCGGGCGATCACGTCCTTGACCTCGGGCACGGCCCGAAGCGCGCGTTGCGCGGCTAGATCGCCCGCGACAGATTGCTCGAGATTGATCGAGGGGAGTTTGGTGAGTTGGACGATAACCGAGCCTTCATCCATCGTTGGCATGAAGGTCTTGCCGACCGCGCCATAGGCTACGCCTGCCAGCGCCAGCCCCAGGGCGGAGAGACCATAGACCAGCCGCTTGCGCGCGAAGGCGCCGTCCAGCAGCGCGCGGTAGCGTGGGCCAAGCTGCCGCATGATCCATGGTTCGCCATGGTGGCCGCTTTTGAGGCCGAAGGACGACAGTACCGGCACCAGCGTCAGCGCCAGCAGGAGAGAACCCGCCAAGGCGAAGACGATGGTGAGCGCGACGGGGGCGAACAATTTGCCCTCCAGTCCCTGCAACGAAAGCAGCGGCAGGAACACCAGCGCGATGATGAGAATGCCGGCCGAGACTGGGACAATCACCTCGCTGGTCGCGCGGAACACAAGGTTGAGCCGGGGTGCGTCTCCATCCTGATCGCGGCCGAGCCGTTCGACCACATTTTCGACCACGACCACCGCGCCATCGACCAGCATTCCAATCGCGATTGCAAGTCCGCCAAGGCTCATCAGATTGGCGGAAAGGCCCATGCCGCGCATGAACAGGAAGGTGATGAGCGCGGCCATCGGCAAGGTCGCTGCAACGATTGCGGCCGCGCGCCAGTCGCCCAGGAACAGGATCAGCAGCACGACGACGAGGACAGTCGCTTCGAGCAGCGCCTTCTCGACTGTGCCTACCGCCCGTTCGATCAGATCGGAGCGATCATAAAAAACATTGATATGCGTGCCTGCGGGCAAGCCGCGCTCGACGTCCGCCAGGCGCGTGCGAACGCCGTCCACCACCTGCCGGGCGTCCGCCCCGCGCAGTGCGATCACCAGCCCTTCGACCGCTTCGGCCTTACCGTTCTTGGTCACCGCGCCATAGCGGGTGAGGCTGCCGGTGCCGACCGAGGCGACATCGCCAAGCCGCACGATACGCCCATCGCGACTGGCGATAACGAGCGACTGCAAGTCACCGGCATCGCGGATCGCGCCGACCGCGCGGACGATCAACGCTTCCTCGCCATTGGCAAGGCGTCCCGCGCCATCGTTGCGATTGCCGCTTTCGATTGCCATGCGCAGGTCCGCGATCGAGAGCTTTGCGGAGGCCAGCGCCACCGGATCGGGCCTCACCTCGAAGGTGCGGACATGGCCGCCGAGCGCATTGACATCCGCGACGCCCGGCACGGTGCGCAGCGCCGGGCGGATCGTCCAGTCGAGCAGTTCGCGCTTCTGCTGGAGCGACAGCGGCCCTTCGATGGTGAACATGTAAACATCGGAGAGCGGCGTTGAGATCGGCGCGAGGCCGCCTGTCACCGATGCGGGCAAATCGGCCATGACGCCCGACAGGCGCTCGGCGACCTGCTGGCGCGCCCAATAGATGTCGGTGCCATCGGTGAAATCGATGGTGATGTCGGCGATGGCGTATTTGGCGGCCGAGCGCAGGATCGCCTGATTGGGGATGCCCAGTATTTCCTGCTCGATCGGGGTGATGACCCGGCTTTCCACTTCCTCCGGCGTCATGCCGGGGGCTTTCAGGATCAGCTTCACCTGGGTCTGGGCGATGTCCGGATAGGCATCGACGGGCAGGTTGACGAAGGCCCATATCCCTAGCCCTGCCGTCACGGCCGCGAGCAGCAGGACGAGCAGGCGATAGGACAGCGCGGTGGCGACGAGCGAACGCAGCATCGGCTTGCCTAGCGCGTCGTCGCGAGCGCCTTCAGCGCGCTCGTGCCGGAGATCACCACCTGTTCGCCGGGCTTCACGCCCGAAAGCAGGACGATGCGGCCATTGCTGGCCGTTCCGCTCATCACGGGACGAACCGCGTAGCCGCCCTGCGCCGCCACGAAGACGACGGGCTTGCCCTCGATCGTCGTCACCGCGGCCTCGGGCACGCTGGCCGCGCCGGCTGGTGCGGGACCGGCAATAACGATACTGGTCGCCCGGCCCGCGACGATGCCCGGTCCCGCCGGGATGTCCGCCTTGAGGCTGGCCGAACGCGTCGCGGGATCGATCGTCGTGCCAACGGCGACGATCCGCCCGGAAATATCGGGTGGCAGATGCACGGTCATGCCAGGCCGCACCCGGCCGATCAGCCGTTCGGGCAATTGTCCGGTGACTTCGTAGCGGTCCGCCTCGTCGATCACATAAGGCGCGGTTGTGCCGTCAACCGGCTGGCCTGTCTGGATGGCAGCGCTGGTCACGCGGCCCGCGATCGGCGCGGTCAGCGTATAGGAGCCGCTCCTGCCATGGCCATTGACCATGCGCAGGATGCGCGCCTTTTCCGATACGTCCGCGCTGGTCTCGGCGGCGATGGCGCGGGCTTCATCGGCGCGGGCGGGTGCGATGATCCCCTCGCGGCTGAGCTGCGACAGCCGTGCCGCATTGGATTGCGCGACGCCCGCACGCGCATAGGCGCGGGTGAGGTCCGAACCGAGCGTCAGCACCTCGCGGCTGGCGATGATTGCGAGCGGCTGACCCCGCCGCACGTTGTCGCCTTCCACCACCAGCGTCCGGGTGACGACGCCAGGGAATGTCGCGGCAACGGCCACGCGGGCATTAGCGGGAGGCTGGATCACGGCGGGAATGGTGACGAGCGGCGCTTCCTCGGCAACCGTGGCAGGCTCGACCCGGATGCCCATTTGCGCCGCGCGCTTCGCGTTGATGGCGAGCACGTCACTGGCGGTTTGCACCTTGTTTGCTGGCGCTTTTCCGGTGCCTGGATCGGAGTGGGGAGCGAGCCACCAAAGAGCGCCAAGGGCCAGTGCAATGGCCGCGCCTGCAATCGGGTAATTTCGTCTGGACATGCCGGATCGCTAGGTGGCGAGTCTGACCGAACCCTGACGAGACGGGTGACGCGCTGATCGACAGTCAGGCTTCGGGGAAGCGCAGGATCAATTCCTGACGATCGGGATCGGTCGCGAGCGTGCCGTCATGCGCGACCATGATCCGTTCGACGATGGCAAGGCCGAGTCCCGCTCCATCCTTGCTGGCATGGTCGGCACGGCGATGGCGCTGCACCAGATCGCGCAGCCGCTCCGGCGCGAGGCCAGACCCTTCGTCGCGCACGCCGATGCTTGCGCCCGGACCGATACGAACCTGGATCGCGCCGCCAGCCGGAGTCACACGCACGGCGTTCTCGACAAGGTTGCGCAGCGCCGCGGCGATCGCCTCGTGCCGGCCACGTGCGACCGGCGCGTGAATGCCAATCACGAGTTCGATCGTTCTGCCCTCGGCAATGATGCCGGGAGCCAGCGCCCCGACGACATCACTCGCCACATCCGCCAGCGATATTTCTGCCAGCGGGATCTGGGCGGCGGCATCGGCATCGCTCTGCGCCAGGAGCATGAGCTGGTCGATCAGTCGCCGCATCGCCGCGACATCCTTTTTGAGCCGCCCGGCTGCGTCATGATCCAGCCGATCGAGTTCGAGGGACAGCAAGGCGAGCGGCGTACGCAGTTCATGCGCGACATCGGCGGCGAAGGCTTCCCGCCGCCTCGCCGCTTCGTCGAGGCGCGCGAGCAGGTCGTTGACCGCATTGGTGAACGGCAGCGCTTCGGTCGGCATCTGCGAATTGTCGATCCGGAATCCGCGCTCATGGCCCTGCACGGCCCCGATTTCGGCGGCAGCCTCCTCGAGTGGCCAGAACGCTTGGCGGATCACGCGCAGCACCATGATCGTGACCGGCACCATCAGCACCAGGAGCGGGAGCGCGACATGCTCCAGCATCTCCTTGATGGCGCGGATCATCGCCGCTTGCGGGTCGAGATGGGTAAAGGTGAAGCTATAGAAGAACGCGACCGCCGCCAGCAGCAGCAACGTGCCGGCCAGGCCGATCAAGCCCAGCCCACGCCGCAAGCGCTGCGATACGGAGCGACGATGCGTCACGCGGCGTCGTCCTTCAACATATAGCCGACACCCCGAACGGTGTGGAGCGCGCCGGTAACATACGCCTCCTCCAGCTTGCGGCGCACTCGCGACACCGCGGCTTCGACCGCATTGGGGGTCACGGGATCGTTGAAGCTGTAAAGCGCGTTCTCGATCACGTCGCGATGGACGACCGTTCCGGCGTGCCGCATCAGCAATTCCAGCAGGTCGGCTTCGCGGCGTGAAAGATCGATCGTCTTGTCTCCGACGCGGGCGGAGCGACTGGCGACGTCGAAACTCAGCGGACCCACTGCGATCATCGGCTGCATCCGCTTGCCAGGACGGCGCAACAATGCCCGGATGCGGGCAGCGAGTTCGTCGATCTCGACGGGTTTCACCGCATAATCGTCCGCCCCGGCATCGAGGCCGGTGATGCGATCCTCCAAGGCCCCCCGTGCGGTCAGGATGATCGCGGGCGGCATCTGGTGATAGCGCCGACGATGGGTCAGCCAATCGACGCCATCGCCATCGGGCAGCCCGAGGTCGAGCACGATCGCATCATAATTGGCGCTCTCCATCGCGTCCTCGGCCTCTGCGAGACTATGGGCGACATCGCAGACGAAGCTGCGACGCTGGAGACCTTCGGCAACCAGCGCGGCCATGCGTTCATTGTCTTCGATGACGAGCAGACGCATCAGGGCAGCGCTTTTCCTGGACAGACGAAATCGGCCGTTTCAGCCGGTTGCGATCTTAGCATCTACCCGCCGATTGTCTTCATTCCCGGTCGCCATGTTGTTCGTGTGTTTCGTCGCGAAGCTGGGGGCCGAACGCGCTGGGGTCATATCTCAGAACCGCAACCACGGTGAGAATGATGGCGGCGGCGCCTAAAAGTAGCGCGATGATTCCCGGCCGCCGCGCGTCGCGAGCGCTGGGGTGCAGGCTCGCCTTCTTGCGACCGGAGATCATGGCCCGCACGAGATTTTCGCGCGTCAGAAACGACATCAGGACAACGGCGAAGATATGAAGGCCGATCAGGGCCAGCAGACAATAAGCATAGGCTTCATGGAGGTCCTCATCCATCCGGCCCCCCGCGACGCTGATCCCGCTCCACAAGACGATCCCCGTCAGCCCCAGCAAGGCGAGGACCGCGATGCCGCCCAACGGATTGTGGCCGATCGACCGTTCGGAACGCTCGGTCAGCATGTCGTTCACATGCGAGAGGATCGCTGACGGTCGAACGAAGCGGGGAAAGCGCGCATGTTCGCCACCGACAAATCCCCAGACCAGGCGAAAGGCGAGCAGCACGGCCGCGCACCATCCCGCCGCCATATGCCATGCCGCGATCGGGCTGCCGCTTTCAGACGACAGGAACGCAAGGAAAACGGTGAGAACCAGCAGCCAGTGGAACAGCCGGAGCGGCAAATCCCATACCTTCAACTTGCCGGTGCGATCAGAATCGGTCATGATGATAGCCTTTCCGGGCGGAAGGGCTATGGACCGTGCCTGACCGAAGCCTGACGAGATTGACGGCCGCCTGCTAAACGACCGTCCCGAACATCTTGCCAATCCCGGCTGTCGCCGCCAAAGCCAGCGCACCCCAGAATGTGACCCGCAGAATCGATCGCATGGGTGGCGCTCCGCCGGCCCAGGCGCCCAGTGCGCCGAGCATGGCCAGGAACAGCAGGGTCGCGACCACTTCGACCGGAAGAAGACTGGACATCGGCGCAACGGTAACGAGCAGAAGCGGCAGGAGCGCCCCCAGGCTGAATGTCAATGCCGATGCCAGCGCGGCCTGAAGCGGACGCGCGGTCACCACTTCGGAAATGCCCAGCTCGTCGCGGGCATGCGCGCCCAGCGCATCGTTCGCCATGAGTTGATCGGCCACCTGCCGCGCCAGCGTCTCGTCCAGTCCGCGCGCAACGTAGATTCCCGTCAGTTCCTCGCGTTCGGCATCAGGCTGACCGGAAAGCTCGCCTGTCTCGCGGGCGAGGTCCGCCTTTTCGGTGTCGGCTTGCGAGCTGACCGAGACATATTCGCCGGCAGCCATCGACATCGCGCCCGCGACCAGCGCCGCCGCGCCGGCGACGTAGATGCTGGTCTTGTCGGCTCCCGAAGCGGCAACGCCAACGATCAGGCTTGCCGTCGAGACGATCCCGTCATTGGCGCCAAGGACCGCCGCGCGCAGCCAGCCGATGCGCGATACCGTGTGGTGCTCGGGATGGGATCGCAATCTGCTCATCATTCCCCCTGAAAATACTTGTCCGCCGTCTCGACGCAGATCGTCCTGACGAAAGCCTGGCAATAGCACCCATTATTCCAGCTTGAACCGATCTGGATTTGACGATCTTAGGCAGAGCATGACCTCGCTGCTCCTTTTGTTCCTGATCGTGCTCGGCATCAATCTTTTGCCAGCCTTCGGGCCGCCAACCTGGTCGATCATCCTCTTTTACGGTTTGAACAGCAGTCTTCCTGCCCCACCGATCGTTGCCGTCAGCGCGCTCGCGGCCGCGACGGGTCGGTTCCTGCTGGCCTATGGGTTTCGCTATTTGCGGGCTTATCTTCCCGAAAAGTGGAAGCGTAATCTTGTCGCCGCCGGAGAACTGCTGGAACACCGGAAACGCGGCCTTTGGGTCGGATTGGGCCTCTTTGCCCTGTCCCCGCTCCCTTCCGCGCAATTGTTCGAGGCGGCGGGCCTGGCGGGCGTGCGCTTGCTCGGGTTCACCGCGGCCTTCTTTCTTGGGCGGCTTGTTTCCTACTCCTTCTATGCGGCATCGGCCAAGGGGTTGCGGGGCACAAGTCTCGGCGAAGCCTTCACCGGCGCCCCTACCAGCCCCTGGGGCATTGCCCTCCAGATTGTCATGATTGTTCTACTGGCTGTCCTCACGCGGGTCGACTGGGGCCGATGGCTTCCTAAGGGCGACAATTAGTCTCCGACTCTGACCGGGCTGCTGGTCACGCTAGCGTCCACGTCGCGGTGTTGGATGTGGAAGGCTTTGTCAGGTTAACTCTTCTGGCGCGCACGAGAGCCCCGATCTCTGATTTCATCCAGCTTCGGCGGACGCAGCCGGCGATCCTGGACACCGAGTTCGGCCATCGCCGCAGGATAAGAGCGCAGTTCGTCGGTCACGATCACTTCAGCCTTTCCGTGCCGCTTCAGCGCCTTCTTCATGAAGGCTAAAGCCGCGGATTTGTCCCGTTTACGGGTAACAAAGCTCTCGAGAACCTCGCCCTCATGGTCGACCGCTCGCCACAGATAAACCATCTCACCGTTCATCTTCACGTACATCTCGTCGAGGTGCCAACGCATGTGGCTCACTCGCCTTCTGCGGATCTCGGCTGCGAACATCGGCCTGAACCGGTTCCACCACAGTCGCACTGTCTCATGGCAGAAGTCATAACCGCGCTCGAACAGCAGATCCTCGACGTTCCTGAGCGACAGCGGGTATCGCGCGTACAGCATCACCACCATGCGGATGATATCGGGCGACGAGTGAAAGTAGCGGAACGGATTCTCAGCCTGCCTCATCCACAGCGGCTAGCAATGGGTCAGCCGTCACGCCATCCCTCTGACAGGATCCTATCATGTTATTTATAAGGCGCGTAAAAACCAGCGCCGCCGGTCTAACGCCAGTTCGCCTCCTCTCGGCGCTTGCCCCTTCCCCGTCATGCCTCAAGCTGCCGTCACGAAGCATCGAGCGCTCATGTCGCGGAAACGATCAGAACATCGCAGGCGGCACGGCGCGACACCTGCCGGGCGACGCTGCCGAGCAAGGCCCGCGCGACGACGTTGCGGCCGTGCGCGCCGATGGTGAGCAGATCCATCGATCCCTCGCGCGACATGGCTGTCAGCACGTCGCCGGGGCGGCCTTCCGCGATATGGATACGCGGGGCCAGGCCATCGGGGTTACGGCCACCAAGCAGGGCATCGATCGACGCGCGGGCAGCTTGCGCCTTGCTGCGGCGATAGGCCTCGATCTTCGTCATCGGCGTGCCGGCTTTCAGCATCGCCTGTTCGAAAGAAAGCGGCAAATCGACGACATGGACGATCTGGAGAGCGCATTCCGGCATCAGTTCGGCCACCAGGGCGAGCGCCTGCTCTGACGATGGAGAAAAATCGAGCGCGACCGCGACATGGCGATAGGGCCCTTCGGCAAGGGTTCTCACCACTAGTACCGGCGAAAAGCCGCCACGGGTCAGCCGATCCGCCGTGGAGCCGAACAGCCTCTCACCAAGCGTGCCGGGATTGCCGGGTCCGATGACCAGCAGATCGGCCTTTTGCGCGTCGGCGATGGCCTCGATGCGTTCATGCGCCCGGCCATGGTCGATGATGATCTCGACATCGGGACAATCCCGTCCCGTCAGTAGATGCTCGATACGCTCGCGCGCGCTGTCCTCGAGCGTCCGACGCAGCATCGCAAGCGCGGACCAGGCGGCGACATCGTCTTCGACGAGGATGAGATTTTCCAGCACATGGACCAGGGTAAGATGCGCCCCATGCATCCGCGCCAATTGAAAAGCCCGCTCCGCAACGGGATCGGCGTCAGGCTCCAGCGCGAGCGCGGCGACGATCCTTTCGATGGACACGCGTATCTCCTTTCAAAAAGCCCCCACGAAATGACAAGCAGGGCGCCCAGACCGGATCATGGAATCGCCTGTGAGGCGCTTCCCTGATTGTTATCAATCAGAGGTAATCTCATCCCTTCATGCTGGTTGGTTGAGGTGATGGCAACCTGTCAGGGGGCCTGCCTCCAGACAGGTTGGCCGGCGATCTCGGCGGGGATCTTTTCACGCTGGACAGCGTCGCCGCCGCGCCTGGCCGATGGATCAGGAGCTTTCATCGGGTTCGAGTGTTGAGGTGACGCGCGGATGATTTCGCCGCCTCGGCTGGCCGATGCTAATGAAGGAAGGACCCGTCGACGTTCAAAGCAGCGCCATCAAGCTCTTCCGATCCGCTTCGCGCCAGCCTTAACAAGGCTGACGATCGGCTGCGGACCGATCATTGGCTGCCGCCGCAATGGGGTATCGCGCCGCACATCCGGATCGGCCGACGCTGGTTCAATACACTGTGGGCTTTGCCAATCGGCGCCGCAGCGTTGCTCTGCCTGATCGCGCTGACCCAGAGCCTGCGCGAGCTTTCTGGTGTCGCGGCCTTCATCCAGGCGCATCCCGGCATCGCGCAGTCCGCGCCGTCCGTGGATTCGGGCTTCCCGTGGTGGCTGCAACTCCAGCACTTCCTGAACATGCTCTTCATGCTCTTCATCATCCGCGCGGGGCTGCAAATCCTCGCCGACCATCCGCGACTCTATTGGGGGCGCGACTGCACACCGGGCAGCGACTGGTTCCGTTTTCAGGTGCCCGTGCCTGCCGGGCGGCTGTGGACCGCGAAAGACGATTCGGTCACCCTGCCCAAATGGCTCGGCATTCCGGGCCTGCGCCATACGCTCGGGCTGGCGCGCTGGTGGCATTTTTCGGTTAACCTGCTGTGGCTGGCCAACGGTGTCGCCTTTTATGCGTTGCTGTTTTCCACCGACCAATGGCGCCGGCTAGTGCCGTTGAACTGGGATGTCTTCCCGGCCGCGCTCTCGACGGCGATCCAATACGCCTCGTTGAACTTTCCTGTCGATGAAGGCTGGACGCGCTACAACGGGCTCCAGCAACTTAGTTACTTCATCACCGTGTTCGTCGCCGCGCCGGTTTCGATCGCAACCGGGCTGATGCAGAGCCCAGCCATCTCAAACGCGCTCGGCTGGTTCGGCCGCCTGTTCAACCGGCAGGCGATGCGTTCGGTCCACTTCCTTTCCTTCGCGTGGTTCGTCGGCTTCATTCTGACTCACGGCGCGATGGTGTTCGTCACCGGGCTGCGGCAGAACACCAACCATATGTTCGGCGGCGTCAACGATGCGTCGTGGAGCGGATTCCCCTTTTTCTTGATGGCCATGGCGATCCTCGCGGCCTGCTGGCTTGCCGTATCGCCGCTCACGCTTCGTTTCGCCCGGCAGGTGCAGCATGTCGGGCAGTTCATGGTCGACTGGCTGATGGGCCTGGCCGAGAAATGGGATCCCCATTCCCAACTCGGCGAGGAGGACATCTCGCTCTATTTCTGGCCGAACGGCACGATGCCCGATTCCGAGGAATATGCCGCCCTGCTGGCAGAGAACTTCGTCGGTTACCGGCTGCGGATCGGCGGCCTTGTCGAAACGCCCCGAACCCTCTCGCTGGCCGATCTCAAGGCGATGGCGAAGCAGGAGCAAATCACCACCCATTTCTGCATTCAGGGCTGGTCGGGCGTCGCCAAATGGGGCGGCGTGCCGATGCGCGACATCCTCGATCTGGTCAAGCCGGCCGCCGAGGCGCGTTATGCCGTGTTCTACTCACTGGCGGACGGCTCCGACGGCGGGCGCTATTACGATGCACACACCATCGAGAACATGCGCCACGAGTTGACCATCCTCGCTTACGAGATGAACGGCGTGCCGGTCAGCGTCGTCCACGGCGCGCCGCTGCGGCTGCGCTGCGAGAACGAACTCGGCTTCAAGATGGTCAAGTGGATCGCGTCGATCGAATTCGTTGCGAATTTCGCGGATCTCGGCGCGGGTCAGGGCGGCTATAACGAGGATCACGAATTCTACGGCTATCGGATGCCGATCTGACGCCGCCGGTTTTGTGGCGATCGGCGCCGAACGCGTGTCCACTGGACGAAGGCCTGCCTTCCCCGCCCAGCGTCAGTCCACCCATGTGGCTTGGCGGAATCCCGATTAAAGCGGCTGATCCTCATCGTCGAGGATACGCTCCGCGGCGCCCGCAACGTCTTCGTACTGCCCGCTCCGTAACGCCCAGAAGAACAGGGCCAGGCCGACCGCGCCCGACAGGAACGAGATCGGGATCAGGAGCCAGAGGATGCTCATGCCCCGTGCGGCCCTGGCGTGAGCCGGACGGCCCGATAGGCATGCCAGGTCGCATGGCCGAGCCAGGGAAAGACGATCACGAGCCCGAGCAATCCACTCACGACCGATAACAGAAACAGCGCCAGCACGATCGCCGCCCAGACCAGCATGACCCGCAGATTGTTCACCACCAGCGCCCAACTCGTGCCCATGGCGGTGAGCGCATCGACTCGCTGGTCGAGCATCATGGGGATGGAGAAGGCCGAGATCGCGAAGGAGAAGGCGGCGAACAGCCCGCCCACCAGCGTTCCGACAGCCAGCATGGCGAGCCCGATCGGCGTGGTGAACAGCATCGGCGCGATGTAATCGAGGCCGGGAAAGGGCTGCACGCCGAAGAATATGGCATAGATGATCACGGCGGCCCGCAGCCACAGCAGCATGACGCCGCAGAGCAGCGCGCCGGTGAACAGCACTTGCCCGCCCGCAGCGGCCTGGGGCAGCAGCATTTGCCGCAGCGAGACCGGCTTGCCCTGCTCCAGCGCGCGGCTCTTGGCATAAAGGCCGATCGCCAGCGTAGGGGCGAAGACCAGGAACCCGGCGATCGCCGGAAACAACGCATAGTCCCAGCCAAAGCCTATCAGCCCGGCGATAATCAGCGCTGAAAGGAGGAACACGAACAGGCCATGGAGCAGGCTGGGGCCGGGGTCCGTGCGCAGATCGCGCCAGCCCGCGCGCAGCCAGTCGAACGGCGCCCCCGCGGCCAGCCGGCGCGCATAGGGCTTGTCCACGGGCAGCGGCGGCACGACGGGCGGAAGGATGACCATCATCGTCTCCGGATCATCTCAGCACGAAGGTTTGGCCGCGCTGAAGGGGGTGACAGGCGACGTGGCGCCACCGGCCTGTGCGTGCGGCATACATTCGGGCTGCGAACTGGTCGCGACATAAAGCAGATGCGCGTTGGCGAGCATGACCACGGCCAGCGCGAGACCGACAAGCACCAGGGCGAACAGGCGCTGGCGGGAAAGCCTCATCGCCGGCTTCCCTTGTCGAGCAGGAAGGCAACGAGGATCTTACGGTCGACCGGGCTCAGCCGATGCTCCCAGGCCGGCATTTCACCCTGCCGTCCGTCATGGATCGTCGTGTAGATCGTGTAGATTTCGCCGCCATAGAGCCAGACGCGGTCGGTGAGATTGGGCGCGCCGATCTGTTGGTTGCCGCGTCCCTGTTCGCCGTGGCACGCGGCGCAATTGGCGGCAAACACCTCCTGCCCCTTGGCAACCGAGGTGGGTTTCCCCTTCGCCCACGCCGGATCGGACAGCGACTTCACATAATCGGCGACCGCCTGGATCGAAGCGCTGTCGAGGATGCCGTCCTTACCGAAGGCGAGCATCTGGCTGATCCGGGTTTGTGGGCTGGCCGGGCTGTTGACGCCCACCGCGATGGTGTGCGCGATGGCATCGGCACCGCCGCCCCACAGCCAGTCACCATCGATGAGGTTGGGGAAGCCCGGATTGCCTTTGGCTTCGATACCGTGGCACGCCGCGCAGTTATCGCCGAACAGGCGGTGGCCATCCTCGCGGACAAAGGCCATCAGCGCCGGATCGGCCCGGATCGCGTCGATATCCCTGGCGACGATCTGATCGGTCCAGCCACTGCGCTCCGCAGCTGCCCGCTGCACCTTGGCGGTCACGATCTTGTGCTGGTTGGTGTCCAGCAGGCCCTTCGTATAGGTCGTGCCGATCGGCCAGGCCGGCATCAGCACCCAGTAACCGAGCGCGAACAGCGCCGCGAGGGTCAGGAAGAACCACACGACACGCGGCACCGGCGTATTGAGTTCCTCGATGCCGTTCCACTCGTGGCCCGTCATCATGTGCCCGCTGATCGGATCGCGTTCGCGCTTGTGCTCGTCTAGCGCCACGGCTTGTCCTCATCGTCGATGATGTCGCGCGCCGCCTTGTCGAACCGGTTTCGATTGGCCGGCCAGCAGGCATAGACGAGCGCGGCCGCCGCCATGGCGAGCAGGTAGAACAGTCCGTAGGACTTGGCGAAACCGACCAGCATGGAATGTTCGAGATCCATCGCCGCCTCTATTTCCGCGCGATATGGGCCGGCTGCGGCGCCTGCGCGGCGCTGCTGAGCTTGCCGAGAATCTGGAGGTAGGCGACCAGCGCATCCATCTCGGTCACCTTGCCTTCGTCGCCGTCGAACGCGCGGACCTGGGTCGCTTCGCCATAGCGTTCGATCAGGCCGGCGGTATCGTCTCCGGGAGAAGCCTGGGCGCCGGCATCGGCGGCGGCATGGGCGATCATCTCGCGCGTATAAGGCACGCCGGCCCGGCGCAGCGCGCGCAGATCGTCTGGCAAATGCGCCGTCCGCAGCAGCGTTTCGCGCAGGAACGCGTAACGCGGCATGATCGATTCCGGCACTACGTCGCGCGGATCGGTGAGGTGGGCGGCGTGCCAATGGTCCGAATACTTGCCGCCGACGCGGGCGAGGTCCGGCCCGGTGCGCTTGGAGCCCCACAGCATCGGGTGATCGTATTGGGATTCGACCGCGAGCGAGTAGGGGCCATAGCGCTCCACCTCGTCCTGCAATGTGCGGATCATCTGCGAATGGCAGGCATAGCAGCCCTCGCGCATGTAGATGTTGCGCCCGGCCAGCTCCAGCGGGGTGTAGACCCGCATGTCGGGGTCCGCCTCCACCGTCTCGTCGATGGTGAACAGGGGCGCGATCTCGATCAGCCCGCCGATGCTCGCCACGAGCATGATCGCCACCGCCAGTACCACCGATTTGCGCTCTATGCGGTAATGGGTCCGGAACATCGCCGTTATTCCGCGGGCTGGGGGTTGGCGGGGAGGGGGGCGGCGGGAAGCGGGAGCGGCGTGTCGCCTGCCGGCGCGGTGCGCTGCGCGGGGCGGCGGATCGTCATCCAGATATTGTAGCAGCCGACCAGCACGCCGATCAGGAACAGCAGCCCCCCGATCGCCCGCGCGATGTAGTAGGGATGCATGGCGATCATCGAATCCAGGAAGGAATATGTCAGCGTGCCGCTGTCGTTATAGGTGCGCCACATCAGGCCCTGGATGATGCCTGAGTTCCACATCGCGAAGACGTAGATCAGCACTCCGGCCATCGCGAGCCAGAAGTGCACCTCCACCAGCGCCGGCGAATACATGCGCTCGCGCTTCCACAGCCACGGCACCAGCGCGTAGAAGGCGCCGAAAGTGACAAGCGCATCCCAGCCGAGCACGCCGGCGTGGACGTGGGCGATAGTCCAGTCCGTATAGTGCGAGAGCGCGTTGACCGGACGGATCGCCATGAACGATCCCTCGAAGGTGGAGAGGCCGTAGAACACCGCCGCCATCATCATGAAGCGCAGCGTCGCGTCGTCGCGCACCCGGTGCCAGGCGCCGTTGAGCGTCGCCAGCGCATTGCCCGCGGCGATCCACGAAGGCACGAGCAGCATCAGCGAGAAGGTCATGCCCAGCGTCTGCACCCAGTCGGGCAGGGCGGTGTAGTGCAGGTGATGCGAGCCCACCCACATGTAGAAGAACGTGATGCCCCAGAAGCCGACGATCGACAGGCGGTAGGAATAGATCGGCCGCTCCGCCCGCTTGGGCAGGTAATAATAGAGCATGCCGAGGAAGCCGGCCGTCAGGAAGAAGGCGACGGCGTTGTGGCCATACCACCACTGCGTCATCGCATCCTGCACGCCGGAGAACAGCGAATAGCTCTTGGCCGCGGCCAGCGAGGTCGGCACGGCCAGGTTGTTCACGACATGCAGGATCGCGACGACGAGGATGAAGGCTAGGTAATACCAGTTGGCCACGTAGATGTGGGGTTCCTTGCGCCGCGCCAGCGTGCGCAGGTACAGCAGCAGGTAGACGACCCAGACGATGACCAGCCAGATATCCGCGTACCACTCCGGCTCGGCATATTCTTTGGACTGGGTGATGCCGATCAAATAGCCCGAGACGGCGAGGATGCAGAACAGGTTATAGCCGATCAGCACGAACCAGGCGCTGAACTGGTCGGGCATGCGGGCGCGCGAGGTGCGCTGCATGACATGGAAGGACGTGGCGATCAGCGCATTGCCGCCGAAGCCGAAGATGACGCCGGTGGTGTGGACCGGCCGCAGCCGCCCGAAGCTCGCCCAGGAGGCGTCGAACGTCATATCCGGGAAGGCGAGCAGCCAGGCCACCCAATCGCCGATGGCCATGCCGAACACGGCCCAGGTCATCGACAGGACGATGCCGGCCTTGATGGGATCGTCGTAATAGCTTTCCAGGCGGTCCGCGGGGGGTTCGGGTGCATCGAAATCCTTCAGCAGAAGGCAGAGCACGCCGAAACTGAACAGCAGGATGACGAACCCGTGGGTTTGGATGGGATCATCCCGCTCGGCACCCGCGGCGGCCATCACCAGGCCAATGATCGCAAGGACCACGAGGATTACCGCACCCCGCTGGCGTTCACCCACCGTGAGTCCAGAAACCACGCTGCCACCTTCCCGCTTCAGCAAGCGCCGGCTGCGCTAGCAAAAAATACGTATCTTGTATACCCTTTTTGAGACGCACCGATCCGGGTTTTGGAAGGTACCGTCGGCGCTAAACGCGAACCCGCCTTCACTTGGCCCAGTGCGGGGTGCTGTCAGTCTAACGCTAACTCGTCTCCACTTCGCGCAGTTCGCACCAAGTTGACATAAACTTCAGGCGACGAGATTCTGCCACTCATACCAGCGGTAGAACGTTCGGCAGGTCCACCCCGCAGCCAGGACAATCAGGGCAGCGGATTTCCCACAGGGCCTCTTGACGGTGTGCCACTAGATTGTGCCAATAGACTGTGCAGGCGGCACCTGTACGTCAGCAAAATCAAGCACTTAATTGCACCTGGTTTTGGCTGGGAATCCTGCCGCCCCAGCCATTCCGAATCCTCAAGATTCGGTGTCAAGATATTGATTTAATTTAGAATATAAATCCGTCAACACGGCTACAAATCCGTCAACACGGCTACGCCTGCCCCAGTTCGACTGGGCCGGACAAGTCCTGTCTCACGATTTGTATTGGTGATTTTTCGCCTTGGGGGACCCGACGAGGGAGTCGGTCGCGGCAAGAAGGGCTGCATTCCCCTGATCGATGATGCGTCATGGAGACGCTTCTAGCCATGCCAGAGGCGGCGTGGCGTTGTCAGGGGCAGCAAGCCGTCCCCTGCCTCACAGGCAGGGGACGGCTCGTATCGATCACCAGGAGGTGAAGCGGAAGCGGACGCCTAGCGTACGCGGCGTGGGGCCGGAGCCTGACAGCGGCCCGTTGGTGCCGAGGAAAGTCGGGCCGCGTTCGTCGGTCAGGTTGTTGCCGATGAGTGCAAGTTCCCAGCCGCCATGGCGCACGCCGACAGTAAGGTTCATCACATCGTAGGGCTGGGCAACGAGCCCGTTACCTTGCAGGCGGTCACCGCTGTGGCTGAGCGAGATGTTGCCGAAGCCGTCGAAGCCGCCGGCGATTTCCCGGTTGTAGCTGACATCGAAACGATAGTTATTGCCCAGCGTGTTGGTCATCCGCGCGCCCGGATAGAGCAGCGGCTGGGCCGCCGCGATCACCTCGTTGACCTTGGTGTACTTACTGTCGTTGATATTGCCGACGAAGCCGATGCCGAGCCCGTCGATCGGCGTGTTCCAGTGCAGTTCGAGGTCGATGCCCTTGGTGACCGCGTCGCCGAAGTTGGCGAAACCGTCCACGCCGTCGATCCCGCCGGTCACGGACGTCTGCAGGTTGGTGTATTCGAGCCGGTAGAGGTTCAGGCCGACGTTCAGCGAACGGCCCAGCGTGCGCCACTTGAGGCCGAACTCATAGTTCTTCGACGATTCGGGGCTGAGCGCAACTTGTGCCGGCACGCCAGCCATTTCCAGCGATTCCACCTGAACGCGGGACTGGACGATGCCCGGGCGGAAGCCGGTGGCTGCCGAGATGAACATCGTCAGGTTATCGGTCGGCAGATAGGAGAGGTTGACGCGCCAGGTCTCGACGCTTTTCTTCGTCGGCACGGAGCCGTTGTCGTCAGCGAACGAGCGGTCGTCATGGTAGGTTCGCAGGCCCACCAGGGGAACGAGCTTGCCGTCGAGCAGATCGTAGCTGACTTCGCCGAACAGGGCCCAGTTCTCGGTCAGGGTGTTGTTGTCGGCGTTGATGAACAGGCCGGCCGCCGGAAGGTCGAGCGCGTTGACCTGCGGGCCCTGTCCGTCCTGATAGGCGGCGCCGACGACCCAATGCAGCGGGCCGCTGCCGTTCGAGTTCACGCGCAATTCCTGCGCGAACATCTTCGGCAGGAACTGGCTCGAGAAAGAGCCCGCCGGCGAAATCGGAATGTTGATGCCGAACACGCCTTCGAGATGGCTCGTCGCGCTGGTGATGCTGAAGGCGTCCAGATCGATGCTGCCCGTCACGCTCCACAGCTTGAAGTTGCCGTTGGAGAAGCCGTCCTGCCCGGCGGTGTTCTCGAAGTAAGGCGGTTTGACCGACGCGGTGAAGCCGGTGAAGTTCTGGCGCGGCCTGAAGTTCCAATATTGCGCGCGGATGTTCACGTTGTCCCACGGCCGGAACAGGGCGACGACACGGATATCGTCGTTCTTCGCATTGTTCACGCCGGTCTGATCGGGCGTCCCGTCATAGGGGCCGAAATAGGCGTCCGCCCAACCGGCATCGCGCGAGAAGCCCCCGCTCGCCCGGATGGCGAGACGACCCTTGATGATGGGGACCGAGATCGCGCCGGATGCGCCGTAGTTCCAGCTTTCCGCGCCCCGGGTTTTCGACGTTTCGGCCTCTGCCGCGTATTCGATCTCGTTGAGGTTCGGATCGC
>Ga0180218_1000589_pt1 | contig 30585 bp, 26 predicted proteins | sample eDN3rd37CKraftBY_FD_151334 | JGI IMG/M metagenome (GOLD analysis project Ga0180218, IMG submission 151334) | Enriched backyard soil microbial communities from Emeryville, California, USA - eDNA 3rd pass 37_C Kraft BY (version 2) (version 2) | ecosystem: Environmental > Terrestrial > Soil >... | reverse complement strand
CCGACCGGCGCGCAGCAGCCTTGCCCGCGCGTCGTCGTCGATGCAGGCACGTGGCAAAGCGCGGCCCGGCATCTTGCGGCTGGAGAAGGCCGATTGCTCTCTTTGTGGGGAGAGCCTGATGCCGTGCACATGGCGCTGGAAAGCCAGGGCATCGCCGTCCTCAGCCTTGCTTGCCCCGGCAAGCAATTCCCATCGGTCGCCGGCATCCATCCACCGGCACTGCGCCTGGAGCGCACCGTCCGCGATCTCTACGGCCTCGCCCCTATTGATGGCCCGGATCAACGCCATTGGCTCGACCATGGACGCTGGGGCGTGCGCCATCCGCTCGGAGCGCGCTCTCCAAGTCCGGCCGACGGCGATCCTTACGCGTTCCTCACGGCTGAGGGACCGCCGCTGCATCATATTCCCGTAGGCCCGGTTCACGCCGGCATCATCGAGCCCGGACATTTCCGTTTCAATGCGAATGGAGAAACCGTGGTACGGCTCGAAGAGCGGCTCGGCTATGTTCACAAGGGCATCGACGGGCTCATGATCGATGCACCGCTGGAGCGTGCGACCAGGCTCGCCGCGCGGGTTTCCGGCGATAGCACGGTCGCCTATTCGATGGCCTTTGCGCGGGCGGTCGAGGCCGCACTTGGGATCGAAGCGCCCACCCGCGCGGTGTGGCTCGCCGCGCTGATGGCGGAGCTGGAGCGCCTCGCCAACCACCTCGGCGATATCGGTGCCATCTGTAACGACGCATCGTTCTCGCTGATGCACGCCCATTGCTCCATCCTGCGAGAGTATGTGCTGCGCGCCAGCCACGTCTGCTTCGGCCACCGCCTCATGATGGACCGCATCGTGCCGGGCGGCGTGACGGCCGACCTGGACAAGGACGGCATCGCGGCCGTTCGGACATTGCTCACGACGATCGACCGGCAGTTTCCGGAGCTGATCGAGCTTTATGACAACACGACCTCTCTCCAGGACCGCACGGTGTCGACTGGCATCCTGAATTCCGAGCTCGCAACGCAATATGCAGCCGGCGGATTCGTCGGTCGCGCCTCGGGCGGCACGCGCGATATGCGCAAGGCGCCGGGATACGCGCCCTATGACAGTTTGTCGTTCGAGGTCCCGACGCGCCAGGAGGGCGACGTCGATGCCCGTGTCTGGGTGCGCATCGAGGAGGTGAAGCAGTCACTGCGCCTTCTCGAGCAGATACTCGATCGCTTACCCGGGGGGCCGCTGCGGACCGACCATGCCGGTGCCGACCTGCGCGGGTCTACAGCGGAAGGGCTGGCGCTTGTCGAAGCCTTCCGCGGCGATGTGCTCGTCTGGGTGCGCATGGGCAGCGACAGGAAAGTAGCGCGCTGTCACCTGCGCGATCCATCCTGGTTCCAATGGCCGCTGCTGGAAGCCGCCATCGAAGGCAACATCGTCGCCGATTTCCCGATCTGCAATAAATCCTTCAACTGCTCGTACGCCGGTCACGACCTGTGAGGTCGCATGCGCAAACTGCTGTTCAAGAGCCTGCTCCAGGTGCCGCTGACTGAACCCACATCGGCCGACGAGCGCGCGCTCCTTGATCTGGGCGAGAGCCTCGAGAGAGAAGCGCGGCGCAAACTTGGGCGATCGCTTTCGATCCGCGAGGTGGATGCCGGCTCCTGCAACGGCTGCGAGCTCGAGATTCATGCGCTCGGCAATGCATTCTACGATCTGGAGCGCTTCGGCCTGCGCTTCGTCGCCTCGCCTCGCCATGCCGATGTGCTGCTGGTGACCGGCCCCGTGACCAAAAACATGCGCGAGGCACTTGAACGTACCTATCGCGCGACCCCGGACCCAAAATGGGTTGTCGCGGTCGGCAATTGCGCGATCAATTGCGGCATGTTCGCCGACAGCTATGCCTGTGTGGGGCCCGTCGCTGCGGTCATTCCTGTGGATCTTGAGGTTCAAGGCTGCCCACCTGCGCCGATCAGCATTCTGAGGGGCCTGCTCGCCCTGTTGGACGGCACGAACGCCGCGCATCCGGGCCGGAGACGATAGCACCGCTGCGGCTCATGCGCGGCGGGCAGCCGCTGGATTGAGCGGCACGCAACGCCTGCAACGACCAAGCGCGGAGCGCTTGAGCATATGTCGCGCTGAACCTGCACGGGGTGTCTACCGCTGGCGGCCGTAGGCCCCCATGGGAGGTACCGCTAGTGTCCCGATTCCGAAGTTCGCCACACCCCGATGCTCGCGACCGAGCGAACTTCGGAATCAAGAGGGACACTAGCACTATAGCCTTGCTCGTGTGATTCAGATCGAGAAATTGACCCGATGCCGTGCCGCGAGAGGTGGCGAATTTCTCGATCATCACACGAACCCTTCATTCGTTGTCGCGCCGCTGAAATAGAGGCTGTCGTGACGAAAGGCGACGAGAGGTTCGACCACTGGGAGCCTGCCCCCGGGCATATTGTGCGCCTCAAGCAGGGCTTCAAAGGCTCGATCGAGGATCGGGCGTTCAAGCGCGCGTCGGAAGAAGGTGGTCCTCGTCTCGAGCTCGACGAGAAAACGCTCTATGAGGTGTTGGAATGCGAGCGGGATGGCGGCTATCGCGCATTGCATCTCCAGGCAGTTAAAATCATCTATATCGCTGGGGAGCGTTTTGTGGCCAAGGGGAATAAGGTGCCCTACCCAGTGGCTATCGAGCTTTTTGAGCTAGCGCACGAGCACAATATTATCGGCAAGCCACGCCCCGGACTGTGACCCAGCGGCTGGTGCTGACGTCGGCGACGATGAGGCGTTGACTTCCATCAAGGACTGCACCGAAGTGGGGTGACAGGGAGTACCGCCGTGTGCGCATCAGTAAGGCATGGTGGCACGACTATTGCCCAATTCATACGAGGTCCGTTGGAAGATCCTGAATGAGGATAGACTTTACATCTCGCCGCGTCGCCATCGCGGGAGCCGCTGTACTGCTCATCGTCATGTATCTCGCATGGAGCAAGTACTCCGGGAGCGGGCTGCCACCCGGCATCGCCAGTGGGAACGGCCGCATCGAAGCCGTCGAGATCGACGTGGCCGCCAAGACCCCCGGTCGGATCAAGGAGATCCTGGTCAGCGAGGGTGACTTCGTCGAGGTGGGGCAAGTTCTCGCCCGCATGGATACCGACCAGCTCGAAGCGCAGCGCCGACAGGCCGAGGCGCAGCTCAAGCGCGCAGAGATTGGCATCGACACGGCCAAGAGCCTCGTCACGCAACGCGAGGCGGAGCGCACCGCTGCCGGCGCCGTCGTCGCCCAGCGCAACGCCCAGCTCGATGCCGCACAGCGCAAGCTCGCGCGATCAGAGGAACTGGCCAAGCGGGAGACGGTCTCACAGCAGGTGCTCGATGATGACCGGGCTGCGGAGCAAGGGGCTCGGGCCGCCGTTGCTGCTGCCGAAGCGCAGCTCGCCGCATCCGAGGCCGCGATCGGTTCAGCCAAGGCGCTCGTCGTCGATGCCGAAGCTGCCGTGGACGCCGCGAAAGCCGCCATCGAGAGCATCACGACGGATATCAACGACAGCGCGCTGAGGTCACCGCGCCCCGGCCGCGTGCAGTATCGCGTCGCTCAGCCGGGCGAGGTCCTCTCAGCGGGCGGGCGCGTCCTCAACCTCGTCGATCTCGGCGACGTGCACATGACCTTCTTCCTGCCGACGGCGCAGGCAGGGCGTGTCGCGATCGGTGCGGAGGCGCGTATCGTGCTCGATGCGGCGCCTGAGTACGCCATTCCCGCTCGGATCAGCTTTGTCGCCAACGTCGCGCAGTTCACACCGAAGACCGTGGAGACCGAGGAAGAGCGCCAGAAACTCATGTTCCGGATCAAGGCGCAGATCTCGCCGGAGCTCCTGAAGAAATACATCCAGCATGTCAAAACCGGCCTGCCGGGCATCGCCTATGTCCGGCTGACGCCCGACGCCGCGTGGCCCGCAAAGCTGCCGGCAAAGCCGCTGCAATGACGACCGCGCGGCCTTCGGCACATCGTGGTGATGCGCCCGTCGCCCGAATGGAGAATGTCGGCCTGTCGTACGGCGCGACGCGCGCGCTCGACGCGGTGACGCTGGATCTGCCTGCAGGCTGCGTCGTCGGACTGATCGGACCCGATGGTGTCGGCAAATCGACCCTCCTGTCGCTGCTCGCCGGGGCCCGCACCGTTCAGGACGGCCGCATTGAGGTTCTCGGCGGCGACATCTCCGATCCAAAGCATCGCCAATCGGCCTACATGCGGATTGCCTACATGCCGCAGGGCCTGGGCAAGAACCTCTATCCGACGCTCTCCGTCTTCGAGAACGTCAATTTTTTCGGCCGCCTGTTCGGCCACAACAGACGGGAGCGCAACCGCCGCATAGCGGAGCTTCTGCGGCGCACGGGCCTGGCGCCGTTCGCCGACAGGCCTGCCGGCAAGCTCTCCGGCGGCATGAAGCAGAAGCTCGGTCTCTGTTGCGCATTGATCCACGATCCCGATCTTCTGATCCTGGATGAGCCGACCACGGGCGTCGATCCCTTGTCGCGGCGACAATTCTGGGAGCTGATCGACGATATTCGGCGCGACCACGACCACGCGCGCATGAGCGTCATCGTCGCGACCGCCTACATGGAGGAAGCCGCGCGCTTCGACTGGCTGGTTGCGATGGACGCCGGCCGGGTGCTCGCGGCGGGATCACCACACGATCTTCTGAAGCAGACGGGCGCAGAAAATCTCGACGCCGCTTTCATCGCCCTGATGCCCGAGGAGAAGCGCCAGCATCACCATGCCGTGATCATTCCGCCGCGGGACGCTGCCGCCGATGGCGCGATCGCGATTGAAGCCGAGCATCTGACGATGCGCTTTGGCGATTTTGTTGCCGTCGACGATGTCAGCTTCCGCATACCGCGCGGCGAGATCTTCGGCTTTCTCGGTTCGAACGGCTGCGGCAAGACTACGACCATGAAGATGCTGACGGGCCTTCTGCCGGCCACGAAGGGCACTGCCAAGCTCTTCGGGCGCGAGGTCGATCCCAGAGACATGGATGCGCGGCGGCGCGTCGGCTACATGTCGCAGGCGTTCTCGCTCTACGCCGAGCTGACCGTTCGACAGAACCTCGATCTCCATGCACGGCTGTTCGACCTGAGCCCGGACGAGATCCCGGGGCGGATTGCGGAGATGGCGCGCCGCTTCGGCCTTCTCGACATCATGGATGCGCTGCCCGACGATCTCCCACTCGGCATTCGTCAGCGCCTGTCGCTTGCGGTGGCGATGATCCATTCGCCGGACATTCTGATCCTCGACGAGCCGACGTCCGGGGTCGATCCGGTTGCGCGTGACTCCTTCTGGCAGATCCTTTCGGATCTCTCGCGCAGGGACAACGTCACGATCTTCGTTTCGACGCACTTCATGAACGAAGCGGCGCTGTGCGATCGCATATCGCTGATGCACGCGGGAAAGGTGCTCGTCAGCGACACCCCGGCGAAAATCATCGAGAAGCGCTCCGCTGCCTCGCTGGATGAGGCGTTCATCGCCTATCTCGAAGATGCCATCGAGCAGGAGCCGACCAAGATCTCCTCGACTGCTCAGATCGCACCCGACGAGGACGCCGGTCGCCCGCACAAGGTGAGGTCCAGCTTCTCGTTCCTCGACCTGCGCCGGATGCTCGCCTACACCCAGCGCGAATCGCTGGAGCTGCGCCGTGATCCGATCCGCGGCACTCTGGCCGTGCTCGGCACCGTTATCCTGATGTTCGTCATCGGGTACGGCATCAATATGGATGTCGAGAATCTTTCCTTTGCCGTTCTCGATCGAGACGACACGACCATCAGCCGCGACTACACGCTTCAAATCGCCGGCTCGCGCTACTTTACGGAGAAGCAGCCGATCACGGACTACGACGATCTCGATCGCCGGATGACGAATGGCGACATCAGCCTGGCGATCGAGATTCCGCCCGGCTTCGGCCGCGATGTCGCGCGCGGGAGAAGCGTGCAGATCGGCGCCTGGATCGACGGCGCCATGCCCATGCGCGCCGAAACCATCCGCGGCTACGTGCAGGGAATGCATTCAGCCTGGCTCGCGCAGAAGGCACGCGAACAATACGGTGCCGCCGCCTTGGCCGGCGCCTTCAATCTCGAGATCCGCTATCGCTACAATCCCGCCGTCCTGAGCCTCGTTGCCATGGTGCCGGCCATCATGCCGATGCTCCTGCTGATGATCCCGGCGATGTTGGCGGCGCTGAGCGTGGTGCGCGAGAAGGAGCTCGGCTCGATCATCAACTTCTACGTCACGCCGGTGACGCGCATGGAGTTCCTGATTGGTAAGCAGCTTCCATATATCGGGCTCGCCTTCATGAACTTCCTGATGCTGGCGGCCTTTGCCATCTTCGCGTTTCGCGTACCCTTCACAGGCAGCTTCCTGACGCTTGCGACTGCAGCACTGCTCTATGTCGTCATCACCACCGGCATGGGACTCGTGATCTCGGCCTTCATGAAAAGCCAGATCGCAGCCATTTTCGGCACGACCCTGATCACGCTTATTCCGGCCATGCAGTTCTCGGGCGTGATCGATCCCGTATCGTCGCTGGAGGGCATGGGCAAGCTGATCGGTCAGATCTATCCGACCACCTATTTCGTCACGATCTCGCGCGGAACATTCTCGAAGGGATTGAATTTCGGCGATCTCGCATCCTCGTTCATTCCTCTGCTCATTGCGATACCGGTCATCTACACCCTGGGCGCAGTCCTCCTCAAAAAGCAGGCGCGGTAGGTCATGCGCATCACCCATGTCCTCAATCTCGGCATCAAGGAAATGCGCGGCCTCGCCCGCGATCCCATCCTGCTGTTCCTGATGGTCTACTCCTTCACGCTGTCGATCTACACGGCGGCAACGGCCATGCCGGAAACACTGAACCGTGCAGCAATCGCCGTCGTCGATGAGGACCAATCCCCCGTCTCCACGCGCATCATCACGTCGCTCTATCCGCCGTTCTTCGTGACGCCGCAGGTCATCACGCAGTCCGAGATGGATGCCCGGATGGATGCGGGCCTCGACACGTTCGCGCTGGATATCCCGCCCAACTTCCAGAGGGATCTGCTGGCAGGCAAGTCGCCGACCATCCAACTCAACGTCGATGCTACGCGCGCCGGGCAGGCGTTTACCGGTGGCGGTTATGTACAGGCCATCGTATCGGCAGAGGTCGACGAGTTCCTGAACCGCTATCGCAGTCAGGGCGACCTGCCGGTCGATCTGGCGCTCAGGGCACGCTTCAACCCGGAGCTCAACAAGGGCTGGTTCGGGGCTATCTCCGAGGTCATCTCGTCGATCGCGATGCTCTCGATCGTACTGACTGGTGCCGCCCTCATTCGCGAACGCGAGCATGGCACGATCGAGCACCTTCTCGTGATGCCTGTCACGCCGCTCGAGATCATGGTGAGCAAGGTCTGGTCCATGGGTCTCGTTGTTCTGGTTGCATCGGCGATCAGTCTCGTAGTGGTCGTCCAGGGATTGCTCAGCGTTCCGGTCGCGGGCTCGCTCATCCTTTTCATGCTCGGCACGGCGCTGATGCTGTTCGCGACGACGTCTCTCGGCATTTTCCTCGCCACTGTCGCCGGATCGATGCCGCAGTTCGGCTTGCTGATCATGCTTGTCCTGCTGCCGCTCGAAATGCTCTCCGGCGCCACGACGCCCCGCGAGAGCATGCCCGATGTCATCCAGCACCTGATGCTCGCGGCTCCGACCACGCACTTCGTCATGCTCGCGCAGGCGGTGCTTTTCCGCGGAGCCGGCCTGAGTGTCGTGTGGCCGCAATTGCTCGCGCTGCTCCTGATCGGTGCGGCCTTGTTCACCCTCGCCCTCGGCCAATTCAGGCGGTTTCTGCGATGACCTCGCCCGATCCCGAGCTAGTGTGAGAGATGTCCGAACCGGCCGATCGCTTCACCCTAATTCATTGACTTCATTGGCGCGCCATATATTTTCCCAACAGATCAGCAGGTCACTAGATCCCCGCCGCAGGGGGGCTCGAACTTCCCCGACTTGCTGTTGCCTTCCGCTCGATGTACGGTTCGCCAATGATTTTCATGTTCACATTCTTCCCGTTGACCTGAACGATCGCACGTCGTTCCGGCGCTTTGGCGTCGATAGGTCAACCGGCTCCGCCGCGCGAGCCGAATGGAAAAATGTGCCAATGTCAAAATCCGAGCACGTCGGCCTCACCGCCAATCAGGTGGAGGCTTTCATCGACGACGGCTTCGTCAAAATCGAGGCCGCCTTCAGCCCCGATCTTGCGAAGCAATGTAGGGATGCGCTGTGGGCCGAGATTGGCCTGTCAGCCGATCACCCCGAAAACTGGACTGAGCCTGTTGTTCGCGTAGCCTTTAACGGGTCACCGCCTTTCGTGAATGCCGCTAACACACCGCGACTCCATCGCGCTTACGATCAGTTGGCTGGCGAAGGGCGATGGCTTCCTCCCGAGGGGCTCGGCAGTTTTCCGATCCGCTTTCCATCACCAGCATCGCCGGGCGACGATGGTTGGCATGTGGACATGAGCTTCGGAACCGAAAACCCGGACTTCATGCAGTGGCGAGCAAACGTGACGAGCAGCGGAAGAGCCCTGCTGATGCTCTTCCTGTTGTCGGATGTCGGTCCTGATGATGCTCCTACGCGGATCCGAAAGGGCTCTCATTTTACAATCGCGCGGGAATTGCTGCCCTATGGCACGCAAGGCGCGACGCTCCGGCAACTCTCCGCGGATGGCTATGCCTCGACAGAGTCTTGCAACATCGCACTGGCAACGGGAGCGGCGGGCAGCGTGTATCTATGCCACCCGTTTCTTGTCCACGCGGCGCAGCCTCACCGCGGTCAACGGCCACGGTTCATGGCACAGCCGCCGCTTCTGCCAAAGGGCGCGTTCGATCCCGCGGTGGCACCCTCGCCGGTTCAGATCGCCATCCGTCGGGCATGCAGCCTAACGTTTTGATCAAGGCACAACACCGGAGATGCTTAGCGCCTCCGGTGTTACTGTCGAAATTGCTATCGAGCCCGACACGGGAGCAAACGCGTCGGTTGTAGGGCCTGTTTAGAAGGTCACTGGTTGTCTCGACGATGACGCGCTTCATCCTCTCCGGCGCGCCAAAATCCGACCATTCGGGACAAATCTGGGCACACTGCGCGACGAGGATGTGCCTCATTGCCAGTGCACACCGCGTCTTCCTGGCGGGTGTGATCAACTGGGGCCACCTTCTCCCCAGTTCCGCCACTTCCCGGATTATCTTGCGCCGAAAGCATTAGCAGGAGCGCGGCCTAACCGACGCGATGACCATCCCTCCCGAAAAAATGCAGGCCTTCGGACGGCAGACGCAAGTATATGCTCTGCCCCTTGGAGGGAACTGCTGCATCTCCGGCGAGACGAGCAACCAGGCGACTGCGGTCGGCTATGGACGCGTGAACAAAACATGCGTCGCCGAGATCCTCGGTGTGGACGACACGGGCGCGAAGAGATGCCGGCGCTTCATGTTCGGCAAGCGCCAGTGCCTCCGGGCGAACGCCAAGATCGACGGCGCCCGAAATCTGTGTCTGCAGCGGAATGCGCTCACCCGTAGCAAGTGTCGCCGCGCCTCCTTCGATCTGCACCGAAAGGAAATTCATTGGCGGTGAGCCGATGAATTCCGCCACGAACCGGGTCGCCGGCCGCCTGTAGAGTTCAGCCGGCTTGCCGACCTGCTGGATGCGCCCCTTGTTCAAAAGCACGATACGATCGGCAAGAGTCATCGCTTCCTGTTGATCGTGGGTCACGTAGATCATCGTCGAGCCCAGATCGTCATGAAGCCGCGCGATCTCCAGGCGGGTTTGCGTGCGAAGGGCCGCATCGAGATTGGAGAGCGGCTCGTCAAAGAGGAACACATGCGGTTCACGCACGATGGCACGGGCGATCGCGACACGCTGACGTTGTCCGCCTGAGAGTTCGCGAGGGCGACGATCGAGCAAGTTGCTGATCTGGAGCATATCCGCGACGCGGCGCACGCGCTGATCGACGCTTTCGGCGCTCGCCTCCGCCATCTTCAACCCGAACGCGATGTTCTTGTAGGCATCCATATGGGGGTAGAGCGCATAGCTCTGGAAGACCATCGCGACGCCGCGCTTTGAGGGAGGTCGATGCGTCACATCCTCGCCGCCGATGAAGATGCTGCCCGCGCTTGCTTCTTCGAGGCCGGCAATGAGCCTGAGCAGTGTGGACTTCCCGCAGCCGGACGGGCCAACGAAGACGACGAATTCCCCATCGGCAATGTCGAGATCGACACCGCGAATAACGTCGGTCGTGCCGAACTGTTTGGAGAGGCTCTGTAACTGCACGCGCGCCATAGCTCTATCCTTTCACGGCGCCAGCAGTTAGCCCCGCCACCATGCGACGCTGAAAGACGAGCACCAGGGCGATCAACGGCACAGTGACGATAACGGACGCCGCCATGATGCTCCCCCACGGCAGCTCATATTCACTTGCCCCGGTGATCAGAGCGATTGCCACGGGCACCGTGCGCTGCTCATTCGATAGCGTGAACGTGAGTGCAAACAGGAACTCGTTCCAAGCAGCGATGAAGGCCAACAGACCGGTTGCCGCCATTGCTGGCGCCATCAGGGGGAGAAAGATGTGACGAACGATCACGTATGAGCTCAGACCATCCATGATGGCCGCCTCCTCGAGTTCGAGCGGCAGATCCCGCATGAAGGTCGTGAGAATCCATACTGTGAACGGCAGCGTGAAGATCATGTACGAGAGCACGAGGCTGGCGAGATTATTGTACAACCCGAAGAAGCGAATGAGTTCGAACAGTCCTGAAAGCACGGCCACCTGAGGAAACATTGAAATGGCGAGGATAGCGTAGAGCAAGGTTTTGCGACCGGCGAAGCGTACTCTGCCGAGCGCGAAGGATGCGGTGATGGCGAGCGTCATGGAGAGCAAGACGACCCAGAAGGCGACCACCACGGAGTTCAGGATGTTTCGGGCGAAATTCTGCTCGCTCCAGACCCGCGCGTAGCTGGACAGATCGATCTCACCTGGCCAGTAGCTCACGCGGAATAGCTCAGAGCCCGATTTCAAGGATGTCAGAAGGGCGTAGTAGAGCGGAAACAGCAGCACCGCGGTGCAGATGAGAGCTGCAATGCCGAGGCCAACGGTTCGGAACCGACGCGTCATCTGGATCTCCCGTCGAGATCGAGCCGCATCGTCATCATATAGAGGGCCGTCAGCATCGCGATGACGAAGAACACGAGGGTCGAAGCCGCCGAGCCGTAGCCCACATCCTGGAAGCTGACCAACTCGCGTTGGGCGAACACCGATAGCGTCATGGTAGCGTCGGTCGCACCGGTCATCACGTAGACAAGATCGAACATCCGCATAGCATCGAGGAGTCGAAAGATGACAGCGACAGCGAGCGCCGGTGCAATGAGGGGCAAGGTAACGTGGAAGAAGACCTTGAACGAGCCGACACCATCCACCTCCGCAGCCTCGTAGCAGTCATTCGGCACCATCTGCAAAGCCGCAAGTGCCAACAGCGCCACGAAAGGCGTCGTCTTCCAGACATCCACCATGATGACCGAAGCCATGGCCAACGACGGCTCCGCGAGCCACGCGACCGGTTCGGCGGTGACGCCGATCCTCATGAGCGCATCGTTCACCACCCCGAACTGGTCATTCAGCATCCAGCTCCACATTTTTGCCGATACGACGGTGGGAATTGCCCACGGCACGAGCATTGCCGCACGCATGACGCCGCGGCCGGGAAAGGTTGTGTTCAGCAGCAGTGCAATCAGGACTCCGAACACGGTTTCGAGCGAGACAGAGATGACGACGAAGATCAGCGTGTTGCGAAGGGCGGCGATCCATTGCGGGTCAGTGAGCACCCCATACCAGCGCCCCTCGTCGTAAGCGATGTAATTGGAGAGGCCGACCAGACGATAATTGGTCATGTCGACGAGCGTCGCATTTGTCAGGCTGAGGTAGATCGTTCGTCCCAGCGGCCACACGGCGACGGCGGTAAGAATGAAGAGCATGGGTGTCAAAAACAACCATGCAGCCCGCTTGCGCTCTGAGGAAAGGGAGCGCGAAATCATTACCAGCCTGCCCTATACTTCAGACGATGGAGATCCGCTGCCAATCCACCGATGCGCTCTTCAGCCGACGCACCCAGGAGGACGTCGTGTGCCGCGCGCCAGACGTCGCTCGACAGACGATTGTAATGCGGACCAGCGATGCGGGAGGGCCGCGCGGTGGCATTTCGAAGTGGCTCGAGAAGCTCGGCGAAGAATGAGTTCGCGGCCAGCACATCCGGATCACCGTAGAGTGCCGGAATCGTAGGATTGTAGGAGGCGGCGATCGCGCGCGATTTTTGTTGCTCGGCGCTGGTCAGGAAGGCCGCCAGCTCCGCCGCCTCCCGGGGATGGCGCGAGTATCGCGATACCGCAAGATGCCATCCCCCAAGCGTCGCGCTTGGCCGGCCCTCTGAATGACCGCTTGGTAGTGGCATCACGCCAACGTTGCCGCGCACCGGGCTGTCGTCGCTTTGCGCGAGCGAAAAGGCATATGGCCAGTTGCGCATAAAGACAGCATTCCCCGTTTGAAACATGCCCCGCGCGGCCTCCTCGTCGTAGTTCAGCACGCCCTTTGGAGAGATGTTTCCGATCCAGCTTTGCGCGACTGTCAATGCCTGTACGGCGCGCTCATTGTTAATCGTGATGCGACCGTCGCCATCGACGATAGTACCGCCGCCGAATGAGGTGATCCACTCCAGCGCGTTACACGTCAGTCCTTCGTACGCCTTACCTTGAAACACGTAGCCCCAAATGCGCGTGTTTCCTCCGGCCCGTTCGGCGTCCTGCACGGCGCGCGCTGTAGCACTCAACTCCTGCCAAGTGCGCGGCGGTCTGAGGCCATGCTTCTCGAGCAGGTCCGTGCGGTAGTAGAGCACGCCGACATCGACCCACCACGGCAAGGCGACTAGGCGACCGGCCACGGTGTTGTTCTCGATGAGCGCAGGGAAATGGACGTCCGACGCATCCCCTGCGAATGGCCTCAGGTCGATCAGATGGTGAGCGAGAACGCCCGCCCAAACGACGTCGATCTGAAGGACGTCGATGTCATCAGCACTGGAGGCGAGCAATTGAAGATAAAGCGCCAGGCGATCCGTCGAAGAGTTCGGGGTCGTGATGATCTTGACGCGATGGCCGCTCTTGCGTTCCCAGTCATTCACAGCTCGCGTGCACAGCTCCAGCTCGACGCCCAACGCACCGCAGGCAATCGACAACTGTATCTCAGTGGCTGTCGCGCGCGTTCCAGGTAGCACTAGCCCCAGTATTGGCCCGAGCGCCAGCGCGGCGCCTGTGACCAGGGCTCTCAACATGCCACTGCCTCATCCCGCGAACGCGTCACATTAATAGATATGTCGTCGAATTGGTCGGCCACCTGCTGCGCCCATCGCTCAAGATCATAGTGATGAACAACTGCGTTGAGCCGCTGCATGCGCTCGCGCGCTTCATCTTCGGGCATATCGAGGGCTTGATCGAGTGCGCTGTCCATGGCTCGGTTCGAATATGGATTGGTGAGAACGGCCTGAGGCAGTTCGACTGCGCAGCCCGCGAACTCGGATAGAATGAGCGCGCCGCCGAGACCACGCTTCGCAGCGATGAATTCCTTCGCGACGAGATTGAGCCCATCGCGAAGCGGTGTCGTTACGCAAACATCGGCAATTCGGAAGTAAGCGACGAGACGCTCGAAGGGAATGGCATTCGTGAATAGCACCACCGGCGTCCAATTCAACTTCGAGAAGCGGCCGTTGATGCGGCCAACCAGCGCCTCTATTTCACGCTGCGTCTCCTCGTAGATCTTCATTGTCGAGGCGGCACGCACCGAGGTCACGAGCATCTTGACCTCCCCGATCATCTCCGGGCGCCGTTCGAGCAGTCGTTCGAAGGCATAGAGGCATTCGATCATGCCCTTCGTATAGTCGGTTCTGCCGACAGTCATCAACAAGCGGCGCCCATCAAGTTCGCTGAGCAGTTTCTGTTGAAGCGCCCTATTCTCCTTCGACGATACATAGCTCTCGATCATCGCAGGATTTGTGCCGACAGGCGATACGCCGAGGCTTACGGTGCGTTTGGGCGTGCGGATGAGGGCTGGGACTTCCGGTTCGGATAGGGCCGTGCCGGAGGGCGACAGTCCTTCTTCGACCGTCTGCACGGCTTGGATTTCCGCACAATTCAGCGAGCGCGCCACGTCAGCGAAGTTCTTTGCGTAGCGCGGGATGTGAAAGCCGACGAGATCGCAATCGAGAAGACTGTCGATGATCTCGCGGCGCCAGGGCAGGACGTTGAAGACATCGGGCCCAGGAAACGGCGTGTGGTGAAAGAAGGCGATCCGCACATCGGGCTTCATCGCACGCAGATACGCCGGCACGAGCCACAGATTGTAGTCGTGGATCCACACCAGCCCGTCGTCCTCGACCTGGGCCGCGGCGGCTTCGGCAAAGAGATGGTTCACCTCACGAAAGGTCTTCCAGTCGACATTATCGTACTGGAACAGGCTCGGGAACGAATGAAGGATCGGCCACAGCGCTTCCTTCGACGTCACGTGGTAGAAGCTCTCCACCTGTTCAGCGGTCAGCGGCAGGCGCGACACATAGTATCCGCCGTTCGGATCATCGACGTGAATGACCCGCTCGAACTCCTCTTCCGCCTCCAAGTTCTGCACCCGCGAAGCAACCCAGGCGCCCGCGTCAGGTGGAAGCCTATGAAAGAAGCTCTTGAGAGTTGGGACGATACCGTTCGGGCTCTTGTGGCTTCTGTAGACCGTCTTTCCATCGACAACGACTTCGTCGTTTGGCTGGCGATGATATACGATGACCAGAGATGATTTCTTCAACAGCTCATTCCTCGATCGAAATGAAAGTGGCGCATTGCGTCGGCGATGCCTGCGCTTCCCGGATGTGGGCTGCGATAGACGTTCGCCATGTTGCTCACGGCGGCCGCGAGGCGCGGCTCGGAATTGCCTACGGCCACCCCTCGGTATCCGGTCTCAAAAAGAGAGAGGTCGTTCATGGTGTCGCCGGCAACGAGCACGTTGCCGGCATCGAGGCCAAGCGCTTCCACGAGGCGGACGAGCGTCGGTCCCTTAGAAATCCCCTTCGGGAGCACATCAAGGAACCGGTCCGCCGACAAAAGACAATCGAAGCCGGCTGCTTCGACTTTGCTGACTGTATCAGGCGATAGAGCCGCAGGATCGTAGTCGTAGCTCACACGATGGCGAAAGGGCGTGTTCTGAAGCGTCAGACCGGCTTCGTCCTCCAGCAGCTCGACGACTCGCGACGTGGCGTTATTCCAAGTCGCGCTGATCGGCGCCTCCAGCTCGGCAAGTGGTTGCAGCGTTCTGCCATCATAGATCGACGTGCCGATGTCCCCGACGACGTAATGGGGGCGCGGCATTCCCGGCTCTTCGATCAGCTCGGCAATGAAGTCGATGTCCCTGCCCGTGACAAAGATAAGAAGAGCGTCGTCCCGCTCGTTCAGTCGGGCATAGAGATCCCTGCGGTCGGAAGCGCTACCGCCGAGAAAAGTGCCATCGAGATCGGTAGCGAGCACAAAGTTCGCCCCGCTCATATCAGCACTGCCTCTTGTCGCCTCCGTCGTCCGGGACTTCGAATGCGAGGCCCATTCTCGAGCGCTGAAGGTTCTGCGCGCAGATCCGCGGCTAGAAGATCTCCGATCGCTTGCTCGACCGACTGGCCTTGAAGAACACGCTCGACGGCAGCGCAGATCGGCATCTCCACCCCGTGGGTTGCCGCCAGGCGAACCACCGCGCTCGCGTTGGCGACCCCCTCGACCACTGGACCCGCTTCCCCGAGCACTGGACGATTGCCCTCGCCAAGAGCCTTGCCGAAGGAAAAGTTGCGCGATTTCTCGTCAGAGCACGTCAGGACGAGATCGCCCACGCCCGAAAGACCGCTCAACGTTTCGGGCTCGGCACCGAGCGCCCTTCCAAGGCGGGTGATTTCAGCTAGCCCGCGTGCAATCAGCGCCGCGCGTGCATTGGCGCCGAGGCCTCGACCAGCAGCAATTCCGCACGCGATGGCGAGTACATTCTTGGTGGCGCCACCAACTTCGACCCCGGTGACGTCGGTCGAGACGTAGGGACGGAACGTGTCGGTGGCAAAGGTCACGGCCACGCGTGATGCAAGCTGACGCGGCCCGAAGATCGCCCCGTCGAACGGCGCGGCAACGGTCGCGGCTGTTGGCCGACCGGCAGCGACCTCCACGGCGAATGTCGGGCCGGACAGCACGGCAAAGGGCCGTCCGGGCATTTCTTCTGCAACAACGTCGCTCATCAGTTTGCCGGTATCCGCCTCGACACCCTTGCTGCAGATGACAACGGGCACATTGGCGGCCAGATGCCGCTCGGTGCGCCGAGCCATGCTGCGAAGGTATTGCGAGGGAACCACCAGCGTGACGAGGTCTTTACTATTCGCAGCAGCCTGCAGATCATCTGTGGCCTCGATGGCCGCCGGAATATCCGCCGAGGGGAGGAAGGGATTTCGTCCCGTCTCCCTGATTGCCGCTATCGTGGAGCTTTCGCGCGCCCAGAGCGAGACATGCCGTCCTGCCCGCCATGCTGTCAAAGCTAGCGCCGTACCCCAAGCGCCACCACCAATGATGGTCACGCGCTCAAATGCCTTCGGTCCTACGATGTCGTTACAGAACCGCGTGGCTGCTCCGTTGTTGCTCACGGAAGCCCTCCGCTGTGTGTAGACGACGCATTCGCCGCCAGTTGATCTTCTGGAAGCCTTGCCCCCAACCGTCGAATTAGCTAGTGGAGGCCGAATAACCCACAGGTGGGCATAAGTCAAATTCCCACTCAGCGAGCGGAGAGGACAATCTATCTCGGCTAGGCGACAATGGATTTTATCAACAACAAGGGGCTGATCGGCGCCGAATATCCGCGAATTTGCGAAATAACATTGGCATTAGCAAATGATGTCGTCGAAAATGGTCTATATTGCGCCCCGTGACTAGGGGCGGTTTATTTGATTTTGCATTGAGACTGTGGCGCGCGGCTCGCTACTCGGCATCACCAGTCAGAAACATTCGGGGGCCGCTTCTCATTGACCTTGCCTCCTGAAGGTACTCGCTCATAACTGGAGTCCGTTCTGGTTATGGTTCGACGTGGACCTCCTTGCAAACTCGTTCGGTGTGAGCCCGTTGAGGCTCGTGTGCGGTCGTTGTCCGTTATAGTCGTCGCGCCAATCCGACAGCACATCGCGGGCGTGCGCCAGGCTCCGGAACATCGTCTCGTTCAGTAGCTCGTCGCGTAAGGCGACCGTTGAAGCTTTCGACGAAGCCGTTCTGCATCGGTTTGCCCGGTGCAATGTAGTGCCGGGCGATGCCCGCTTCCTGCTCCAGCGCAGGATCGCCACCGAGGTGAGCTCCGTACCATTGTCGCTGATCACCATTCCCGGCCGGCCGCGCTGAGCGATCAGGGCCTCCAATTCGCGAGCGACGCGATGGCCCGACAGCGAAGTATCCGCCACCAGCGTCAAGCACTCGCGCGTGAAGTCGTCGACGATGGCCAGGATGCGGAATCGGCGCCCGTCTGCAAAGGTGTCGGAGACGAAGTCCAGCGACCAGCGCTGGTTCCTGCCCTGCGGCACGGCCGCCGGAGCTCGCGTCCCGAGCGCACGCTTGCGGCCGCCTCGTTTGCGGACCACAAGGCACTCCTCGCGATAGATGCGGAAGAGCTTCTTGTGGTTCACGGTGAAACCATCTCGCCTCAGCAGCAGGTGAAGACGGCGGTAGCCGAACCGGCGCCGGCATACGTGAAGCCCTACGTGAAGCTCCAGAAGAACGATGAAGCAGATGCCGAAGCTATCTGCGAAGCGGTCACCCACTCGAACGTACGGTTCGCGGAGGTGAAAACAATTGATCAGCAAAGCGTGCTGATGCTGCACCGGACCAGAACTATGTTGATCAAGCATCGAACGCGGATGGGCGATACGATCCGAGCGCATCTCGCGGAGTCCGGTATCACCGAGGCCATCGGCAGGGAAGGTCTCTATCGACTAATCATATGATCATCGCCGGTGAAGATGATCGGATCACCGATGCCACACGCCGTGCCATGATATGTTTGGTCGGCCTGCAGTTACGCCACGGATTATCCGCCGAAACTGCGCATCCTTCCCTGCATAGCGTTGACCATAAGGCGCCGATCCCCGCCGAGATGAAAGATCGACACACCTTGGCGTTCGAAGAATACACGCTCAGTTTTGATGTCTTCGGGCGTTACCGCCCGGACCGACCGCACGGCCTGCACGCCGTTGGCCTTGCACGCTGCGATAGCGCGATCGAATGCCCGCTCGATGAACTCGTGCTGGCGTTGACCAAACAGCCCCATCTCATGAGACAGGTCGAACGTGCCGAGTATGAGTGCATCGACACCGGGCACAGCCGCGATGGCTTCGATATTCTCGACACCAGCGAGGCTCTCGATGATAACCCAGACTGAGATCTCTGCGTTGGCCCAGCGGACGAAACCTCCCCAGTCCGCCGTTTGATGCCACGCTGCCCGCGTGCTCGGGCAAGCTCCGCGGCTGCCGCCGTTGTCGCCATCGCGATAGCGCGCAGCGGATACCACCGCTTTGGCCTGCTCCGCGGTCGCAACATCGGGTACGAGAACGCCCATCGCGCCTGCGTCCAGAGCGCTCATGATGCCGCTCGGGCGATGGTCTGGCACGCGCACGATCGGCGAGACGCCCGCCGCTTCGGCCGCCCGGATCATGGATGTCACGGACTCCAGGCTGAAGGAACCATGTTGGCCGTCGATGACCACGTAGTCAGCGCCAACCGCTCCCGCGATCTCCACGCTCTCGGGATTGTTCATTTGGATGTAGAATCCGCACGAGACCGCCCCGCGCTCGAGATTGGCCTTTACCTTGTTCGCGCGATTCTTGATCATGATCAAACACCGTGCTCCAGCGCTACAGCGCCCGCAGCCGGCGCCATAGGTTCTGCACCTGTCCACTGCCCGGAAGCCTGCGCGACATCGTGCAAATGGCAAGCGCTGCGCCTTTGCGCCCCGATGACCATCAACGTCGGCGCTTCCCTGCGACAGCGAGGCATGACGTGCGGACAACGCGGATGAAAGTGGCATCCTGTCGGTGGTTTCAAGGGGCTCGGCATTTCGCCTTTCATCGCAACGAACGTCTTGCGCTCGCCGCCGATCCTCGGAACCTGAGCCAGCAGCGCCTGCGTATAGGGATGCAACGGTGCAGCGAACAGATCCGCGGCCGGCGCTTCCTCGACGACCCGCCCCAAATACATGATGACGACGCGATCCGCGATGTGCTCGACGACGCCGAGATCGTGACTGATAAAGAGATAGGTCAGATCCAGCTCACGCCTGAGCTTCATGAAGAGGTTGATAATCTGGGCCTGAATGGAGACGTCCAGCGCCGAGACAGCCTCATCACAGACGAGCAGCTTCGGCTGCACGGCCAAGGCCCGCGCAATACCAATGCGCTGACGTTGACCACCGGAGAACTGGTGCGGGTAGCGGGTTCGATAGGCCGCTGGCAATCCAGCTCTGCTGAGCTGTGCATCGACGTAGGCCTCCAAATTCTTGCGCGTCACCAGGCCATGCACGTAGGCCGCTCCTCCGACGATTTCGGCCACCCGCTGACGCGGATTGAGACTGCTGAAGGGGTCCTGGAAGACCATCTGTACGTCGAGCTTTGCCTGGCGCGACGCGCGACCAGTGAGTGCCGCCCGGTCCTGTCCGCGCCAGAACACGGCCCCGTCCGTCGGAGACGATATGCCAGCCACGATGCGCGCCAAAGTGGATTTGCCGCAACCGGACTCACCGACGAGCCCGACAACTTCCCCCTTCACGATCCGCAGGTCGACGCCGTCGACCGCCCTCACGACGGGAGGCGGTCGGCTGAGGCCGAGGCGATCGGCAACGCGACCGACCGCATCACGCTTCTTCTCGAATATCTTGCGGACACCACGAAGCTCGATCATTCCGGCGCAGTCAGTCACGACACGATTCCTCCTGAAGAACCGGATGGAAGCAGCGGAACGATCTTGATTTAGCGAGCACACTGAGCTGCGGCTCATGGAGACAGGCGGCATCCGTACGCTCGCAGCGCGCACGAAAGGCACATCCCGCCGGCAGAGCGGCCAAGTTCGGCGCCATCCCCGGTATCTGGTGTAGAAGCGCGCCGCGCTTGTTTCTGCTGGGAATGCTTGCGAGCAGGCCTGACGTGTAAGGATGGATGGGGGAGGTGAAGACGCTCTCGATAGGCCCCGCCTCCACGATGCGTCCGGCGTACATGACCGCGATCTCGTCCGCCAATCCATAGACGACGGAAAGGTCATGCGTGATCCAGATCAATGCCGTTCCTGTTTCGCGAACCAGTTCCTGCATCTCCGCGAGGATCTGGGCCTGAATGGAGACATCCAGCGCGGTCGTCGGCTCATCGGCAATGATGAGATCCGGCTTCAGCAGCATCGCGATCGCGATGGCGACACGCTGGCGCATTCCGCCGGAGAACTGATGCGGGAAAGCGGCAAGGCGCTCCTCCGGACTTGGAATACCCACGCGACCGAGCGTATCGCGACACAGACGCCACGCTTCGCCCTTGCCCATCGCCTCGTGGGCCTGCACGGTCTCGAGCATCTGCGTTCCGATGCGCAGGACCGGATTCAGGGTCATCATCGGATCCTGGAACACCATGGCGATGCGATTGCCCCGGAGCTGGCGCATCTCTTCTTCGGGCAGCCGAGCGAGATCGCGGCCTTGAAAGAGGATCCGCCCTCCCACAATCCTGCCGGGCAGATCGATGAGGCGCATAATCGAGAAGCCAGTTACCGACTTTCCCGAACCCGACTCGCCGACCAGACCGAGCACACGACCCGGCGCAACGGAGAAGGAAACACCGTTGACAGCCTTGACCACCCCACCGGACGTCGCGAAGTGCGTTTCCAACCCGTCGAGTTCCAGCGTCGCGGGCGCACCTGATCGTGTCGAAGAACTCATTTCTCCATCCTCGGATTGAGGAGGTCGCGGAGGTGATCGCCGACGAGGTTGATCGCGACGATGGTCAGCATCAGCGTCAGACCAGGGAAGAAGCTGATCCAATACTCGCCCGAGAAGATGTACTGGAAGCCATTAGCGATGAGCAGCCCAAGTGACGGCTCGGTGATAGGCACTCCGAGCCCAAGGAAGCTCAAGGTCGCTTCGAGCGCGATGGCCCGCCCCACCTGCATCGTCAGGATCACGATCAGAGGCGGGATGCAATTCGGCAGAAGATGCTCGACCACGATCCTTGAGGGGGAAAGTGCGAGGCACTGTGCAGCCTCAATGTACTCGCGGCGAATCTCGACAAGCGCGCTCGCTCGCGCGGTGCGCGCGTAGTACGCCCATTCGACGATGACGATCGCGAGAAGAACGTTCAAGAGCCCCTTGCCCACGACCGCGAGGATCATCAGCGCGACGAGAATGGCCGGAAACGAAAGCTGCAGGTCGACAACGCGCATCAGAAGCGATTCGATCCTTCCGCCAGCATAGGCCGCCATCAAGCCGAGCATCGTCCCAATAATGCAGGCCACGATGGCCGAACCGATGCCGATCGAAAGGCTGATGCGGAGGCCGTACATGATGGCCGAGAGCATGTCGCGGCCCTGGTCATCGGTTCCGACGACGTAGACCCCGCCTTCGCTGGACGGCGATAACGGTGGCAAGCGACTGTCCAGAATGGACAACTGTGCAAGGTCGTAGGGATTCTGAGGCGCGATCCATGGAGCGAGAATGGCCAGCATCACCAGGATCACGAGGATGGCCGCACCAAGCGTCGCTAGGCGCGAATCCACAAAGCGCGTGGCGAACTGACGCCACGGTGCGGGAGCGGGCTGCGGCTCGACGCTGACCTCCGGGAGTTCCGCAGGCATTGTCATTCTTGCTCATCCAGTCTCACGCGTGGATCGAGAGCGGTATAGAGCAAGTCCACCACGAGATTGATCACCGTGAAGAGAACAACAACAATCATCAGATAGGACACGATCACCGGTCGATCGAGCAGGTTGATGCTGTCAATGATGAGTTTTCCCATGCCGGGCCAAGAGAAGATGCTCTCGGTCACCACTGCGAAGGCGATCATAGAACCGAACTCGATCCCGACCACGGTTACGATCGGGATCATGATGTTGCGCATCACGTGGACGCCGATGATGCGCCGTGACGCCAGCCCTTTGGCGCGCGCGAACCGGATGAAATCCAGCGGCAGTATCTCGCGAACGCCGGCGCGCGTCAGCCTCATGATGATCGCCGCCTTGAAAAGCGCGAGGTTGATCCCTGGCAACAAAAGATGCTTGAGACCGTCCCACGTCAGGAAGGACCACTCGATGCCCAGCACCTCGACGGTCGCGCCACGTCCCGTCGTCGGCAGGATTCCCATCTGGACGCCGAATATCATGATGGGCAGCATGCCCACCCAGAAGGACGGCATGCTGAAACCGAAAATGCTGGCGGCCATGAGCCCCCTTGCAAGGGGCGTATCCGGGCGCAAACCGCAATAGAGCCCTGCCGGCACGCCGACAGCGATCGAAATCAGCAATGCGAAGATCGCAAGCTCCATCGTTGCCGGCATCTTTTGGAGAATAAGCTGTATAGCGGGCTCGTTGAACACGAAGCTGCGGCCAAGATCTCCCTGCAAAAGGTTCGCAAGAAACGTCAGATACTGGCGCCATAGAGGTTGGTCGAAGCCGAACTGTGCGATGACGCGCGCACGCTCCTCCTGATCAGCATCGGGCGAAAGCAGAATGTCAGCGGGGTTGCCGATCGCGAACACTCCCGCGAAAACGATGACGCTCATCGCCAGGAGAACGCCGATCGCCTGCAGGGTGCGCCTTGTGCTCCAGATTACCATAGGATCATCCGTCTAGCCGCGTTGCTCATGACGCGCTCCGCTGCGGCATGAACTGCTCCTGGAGCTTGTGGACCTCCGGATAGCCGATGAAGTCATGAAACGCGGAGCGATCCATCGGCTGTATGGGAAGATCGAGGGCGGATTTGGTCTTCGCGAGTGCCGCAAGATTTGCACGCAGTGCCGCTGTTGCGCTCAATAGCGCCACGTGCGCGAAGCCAGCGACCCCGGCGATGCCTTCTATCTGGTCGCGCGACCATTCGGTCACTTTTCCGGTCACGTGGACCTTCAATGGCACACCGACTTCGCGGCGGATGCGCTCCATCGCGGCAAATCCGTTTCGGTACTTCGCGATGACCTGAAACATGTCCGCCCCAGCCTCGACGAACGCACGACCCCGCCGGATCGCCTCGTCATCGTCCTGGGTGTCCGTCCTCGCCACGATCAGCAGATCAGGATCGCGCCGCGCCGCAACAGCCGCGCGGACTTTGCCGACGGCCTCGTCGAAGGGCAGGATCTCGACATCGGTCAGGCCGGGGCAGCGTTTCGGTGATACCTGATCTTCGAGGGCGACGCCGGCCACGCCTGCTTTCTCGAACTCCCGCACGGTCCGCATGACGTTGATCGCATTGCCGTAGCCGGTATCGATGTCGGCAATCAGCGGGATGCCGGCCGCCTCAACACAGGCGCGAACGACGTTGAGGTTTTCCGTGACGCTGTAGAGCTCAACGTCTGGAACTCCGAGCGCTGAAGCGGATATAGCGAAGCCGGCGGTCTGCACGAGGTCAAAGCCCGAGTCGCCGATGATCTTGGCGCTCAGCGCGTCGTATGCCGAAGCGCTCCACAGTGTCCTGCCGGCCGCCAGTCGGGAGCGAAGTTCTGTTGATGCACGCATATCCAACCTCCCGGTGGCCACGCTGATGCACGGCCATTCTCTGGTTACTTTTCAGGGGTGATCGCCTTGACGGTGGTGAAGCCGTCCTTGCGCGGCTCGTAGCGGAAGCCTTTGCGACCAGCCCAGGCCCAGCTCTGATTGTAGAGCGGGATCACCGCGACGTCGGTCATCGCCATTGCCACGGCTTCCGCCAGCTTCCGGTTGCGCTCCGCGTCGTCCAGGATCGAGAGTGCGTTCGCCACCAGTGCGTCGAGCTTCGGATTACTGTATCGGCCGTGGTTGTTGGCACCCGAACCCTTCGTGCGATCCCAGCTCGAGATCGAATTGACGAGAATGTCGCTCGGATCCCCGCGGGCATTGCCGTATCCAGAAACGCCCAAACCAAACTGCTGCTGTGTGGTCGTCTTGTTGTAAGTCGCGTTCGGAATCGAGTTGACCGTCGTCCTTATGCCAGCGCGCGTCCACATCTGCGCTACGGCCTGCGCCATAATTGTATCGTTCGGATAGCGATCCTGCGGCGTGTGGAGAACCGCCTGGAAGCCTTCCGGATAGCCGGCTTCGGCCAGCAGCTTCTTGGCGGCCGCCACATCGACGCGAGGGGCATCGATGCCCTCAGCATATGCAGTCGCGCCTGCCGGCAGGAACTGCCCCGCTGGCTCTACCGTACCGAGCATGACGCGTTCTGCGAGCGCTTTTCGGTCGATGGCAAGAGAAAGAGCGCGGCGAACGCGGATGTCCTTGAGCGGATTCTGCGGAAGCGGCTTGCCATCCTTGTCGAACAACCATTCGCCGCCGTTCTCGAGCGTGTAGTTGAACATCAGGAAGACGGTGCGAAAACCGCCGACCGGATAGACGGCAATGTTCGGCGTCGCCTTCAAGCGGGCGATATCATTGCTCGGAACGGCATCGATTACGTCCACGCTTCCGGAGAGCAGAGCAGCAGTGCGCGCACCGGCATTCGGTAGGAAGCGCACTGTAATGCGCTCCCAGGGCTGCGGACCGCCCCACCAGGCGTCGTTGCGAGCGAGTTCTACGCGATCATTTGGGATGTAGCGGACGAACTTGTATGGGCCCGTCCCGACAGCGCCCTCACCGGAGTTATAGCTGCTGGTTGCCGCGCTCTCGCCGACGTGGCGCGAGACGATCGAGACGTTGTTGAGGTTGTTCGGCAGAAGGGGAGCAACGTCCTTCGTGTGGATCCGAAGCGTGAGCGGATCCACGATCTCCACGCGCTCCACCGCGCGGAGATAGCCATCGTAACGACTCGGACTGTTGGGGACCTTCGGAATGCGGTCCAGCGTGAAAGCGACGTCGTCGGCGGTGAACGGTGCGCCGTCGTGCCAACGCACATTCGGCCGAAGTTTGAATTCCCAGATCTTCGGCTCCACCGGCCGCCAGCTCACCGCCAGCCCAGGAACGAGTTTGGCATCCGCAGTACGTTCGACTAGGCGATCGAAGATCGCCGTCGCCAGTGAATTGTTCGGAGTAGAATTCTGAAAGTGCGGATCGATCGACGAAATCGTAGCGGCCATTCCGAGGGTGAGCACCGCAGACTTGTCTTGGGCGAGCGCACCTGCGCCCCAACCGAAAAGGGCTGCACCGAATGCGGCGCCCAGGAAGGCGCGCCGCGAAATTGAGACGCAGTCGAAGTCGTTGCGAGTCGCCTCCAGAACCTCATTCCTCGATGACATTTCATCCTCCACCAGAGTTTTTCTTCCAGCGAGGCCGCATGGCGAGGTCATGCCAGGACCTGCCTGAATTTTCTTCGCGACACCGCAGATTTTGTAAACGTTTTTATACCCCCGAGTTGATTTATCCTCTCTGCTGGGCCTGCCTCGCCTGATCGAGGAGGCGCCGGGCCCCCTGCACGAAAGGCTCATCCACCATGCGGCCATCGAGAACGAACAGCCCCTTACCGTCGCGGAATGCTGTCTCAGCCGCATCGACAATCCGCCGCGCGCGCGCGACCTCTTGCTCCTGCGGCTGGAAGATCAGGTTGGCCAACGCTGCCTGCGCTTCGTCAAAGCAGCTCTTGCCGGCAAATCCCAGCCTGCGCGCGCCTCGCGCCTCCTCCGCGAAGGCATCGGGCATATCGAGGAACGCGAATACGCCGTCATACGCAGCAACGTTCGCCTCAGACGCCGCGAGCTTCACCGCAAGCCGAATTCCGTCGAGCGCGGCCGCGCTGAAGCGGTCGATGCCATGGGGCTCCAGGAGATCGGCATATCCAATCTGAAGCCCGCAAATTCTTGGACTTGCTAGCGCCAGCTCCGCGGCTTGACGCAATGCGGACGGCGTCTCGATGTTAATCAAAAGCCCGATCGGAGAAGCTATGCCGCGCTGCCGCTCCAGATCCTGCACACGGGCTGCGATTTCGCGGATCCGGGCCGGGCTTTCGGGCTTCGGAAGATTGATCACGTGCGTGCCAGGCGCAACCGCAACATCGAGGTCGTCCGCCAAGAGACCGGCCTCGCAGCCATTTATTCGGACGATGATGGATTTGCCAAAAGCGTTTGGACGGGCCAACAGGCCCGACAGCCGAGCCCGCGCCTCGGCTTTCCGTGAGATACGAACCGTATCCTCGAGATCCAGGCAGACGGCGTCCGCACACGTCGTGAGCACTTGCTCCAGCGATGCAACGCTGTCGGCCGGCACAAAGAGCTTGCTGCGCAACAGCGCGTCCTCCGGACGATACAGTTTGACGTTATTTTTTGAAACGTTTACACGAGCTACGGATTGCTTGCAAGTGGCCCCTGGATGACCTGATATGCGAAAAGCAACCCAACTGAAGAAACTCATCGAGGCCCCAGAAATCCTCGTGATGCCTGCCGTCTACGATGGCATTAGCAGCCGGATCGCGGTCGATTGCGGCTTCAAGGCCTTGCAGTGTTCAGGGCTCGCGATCGCCGCAAGTCTCGGGCTGCCGGATGTCAGTATCGTCTCCATGCGCGAAATGGCCGACAGGACGCGGGCAATTGTGGACAGCGTCGACGTGCCGGTTATGGGCGACGGCGACACCGGCTACGGAAATGCAGTGAATGCTTGGTTCACCGTGCAGGCGTTCGAGCAAGCTGGAGCTGCCGGCATCAATCTCGAGGACCAGGTGCTGCCCAAGCGCTGCGGCCACCTTGACGGGAAGGAGATCGTCAGCCTCGAGGAGATGGCCCTTAAGGTTGCGGCGGCCGTCGATGCGCGGAGCGACCCCCACTTCGTCATCAATGCCCGCACTGACGCCTACTCAATCGAGGGGTTGGAGGGCGTATTCCGACGTTGCAATTCCTATCTCGAAGCTGGTGCGACAATGGTCTTTGTGGAGGGTGACCTCACGCGCGAGGAGATACGAACGCTCGCGCGCGGTCTTCGCGGACCGTTGGCGCTGAATATGATCGAAGGGCCCAATCTCGATGGAAGTCTCGATTTCGAGGTTCTTCAGGAGCTGGGCGTAGCAAGGGTGAGCCTCTCAGTGACAGCCTTGCTCGGCGCAATGAAGGGTATTCGCGGTGCCCTGGAGCACGCCTACACTCGTCGTCGCATCAAGGCCGATCCCGACATCGTTGCGGATTTCTCCGCCGCGCACGCACTTGCTGGTATGGACAAGGCCCTGGATCTCGAAGCACGCTTCGTAGCCGGCAAGCTTGAAAAATGAAACTGCGACGCGACACCCGGAGGCCCGCAGGAACGCCGAGCACGATCGTCGACGTCGCGCTGGCCGCTGACGTCAGCATAGCCACGGTCTCTCGCGTAATTCACGGCCACACGGTGGGAGCTGAGCGCAAGCAGCGCGTGCTCTCGGCGATGGAAGCGCTCGACTATCGTCCCAATACGTCTGCGCAAGCCATGCGCACGCGATCGACCCAGACGATCGCGTGCGCCATCCGCGGTGTCTTGATGCCGGAGATGGCGCCGTTCATACGAGAGGCCGAGGCCACACTCCGGCGCGCCGGCTATACGTTGTTGCTCGCGAATATCGAGGACAAGGTCGAGCAGCAGGAGGAGATGCTGCGGTTCCTCACCGGGCGCGGAATCGATGGGCTGATCTTTACGGCCACACCCGACGAGAATGGGCGCCTGCTCGATGCCGTGCGTGCCATCGGCTCCCCGACAATTCTCATTGACAGAGACGGGCTCGAGGCGGCCGACACCGTCGTCGTCGATCACTATTCCGGCTTGACCAATGCGACCGAGTATCTTCTATCGCTCGGGCATACCCGTATCGCTCTGTTGACGATATCGGCGTCGATACGCCCTGGACGCGAGCGAATCCGGGCCTTTCGGGCCGCGTGCGAGCGTGCCGGCGTCGGTTCGACGGCACTTGTGGACGACCGCAATCTGGATACGACCGCCTGCTATCATCGTACTTCGGCGCTGCTGTCGAGCAGGCATCCCCCAACAGCACTCATTGCCGGCGGCATGGCACTTCTGCCGGGAATCCTCCACGCCGTTGCGAGCAGAGGCCTGCGCATCGGCACCGACATTTCGTTGGTCGCGGGCTGTGATTCCGAATTAGCACAGTTGATGACCCCAGGCATTTCCGCTGTTCGCTGGGATCGCGCCGAGTGGGGGCGCATCGCTGCAACTCGGTTGCTCGAGCGGCTAGAAACCCCGTGCCTCGAACGTGCCGATATTGTTGTGCCAACAGAATTTCTGGTTCGCCGATCCTGCAGTCAGCCAACTAGCGGCTAGCAATAAAGTGGCTTCGCCCGAAGAGCGAGGCCGCTCCGAGATGCGCGCTCGACTGCAGATGCGCTCGATCTCTTGCAGCTGTAGTCCCCGTGTCTGGGAACTCTACTGAGCGTTGCGATGGCAGACCTCGCCGCGACAGCCGCGTTCTCACACAACCTGAACCAGAGGTTAGGCTGCCTTCAGAGGGGCACTGGCCTCCTACATCGCCTACTCCGCGGGTGTGCTGTGATTATCGCAAGGATTCGGAGTGGTCGCGGCGAGATCTTTGTGCCTTGAAAAGTCACGATAAATTGCGGGTTCGCATCTTGCACGGCATGAATGCTATAAGCTGCTGAAATTGCGTTAAAATGGGTGGCGCGCCGGGAAGGATTCGAACCCACGACCCCCAGATTCGTAGTCTGGTGCTCTATCCAACTGAGCTACCGGCGCGTGGCGTCCCGGAACTGGCCGCGGGACGCAAAATGACGGGCGCGGGCAGGGCCCCGCCGTCAAGGCTCGCCCTATTACACGCTCGGCCCCCGAAGTGCAAGTGAGGCACGGCCGCTAATCCATATTCCCGGACCGCGACCGATCGGGCTGAGATATCAGACCGGCAGCTCAGCTCAAAAGCTGGCCACCGTCGACCGTGATCGTCTGCCCCGTGACCCAGCTCGCCATGTCGCTCACCAGGAACAAAGCGACCGATGCGATCTCCTCAGGCCCGCCGAAGCGGCCCCAGGGAATGGACTTGAGCGTCGCCTGATAGAGAGGCGGATTTTCCGTCTTGCGGCGATCCCATACGCCGCCCGGGAACTCGATCGAACCGGGCGCGATCGCGTTCACGCGAATGCGTTTGCCCGACAGCATGAGGGCCTGTGACTGCGTGTAGTTGATGACGGCTGCCTTCACGGCCGCGTAGGGCGCCGAGCGCGCGCTCGCGCGATAACCCGAGATCGAGGAGATGTTGACGATGGCACCGCCGCCGGCCTTCTCGATGTGTGGAACGGCCGCATGCGAGGCGCGCACGGTTGCAAGAACGTCGATATTGAGACCGGCCGTCCAGCCTGCCTCATCGTCGGCCATGCCGAAGCCGGACGCATTGTTGACCAAAATATCGATGCCGCCGAGCGTCTTCGCGGCGTCCTCGACATAGCGCGCGATCGCGGCGCCGTCAGCGAGGTCGCAGGCGCCCCAGTGGACCTGCACGCCCGTCTTGCCGATATCGCCGGCCGCGGCTTTCAGGCCTTCAGCGCCGCGCGCACAGATCGATACATTGGCACCGGCCGCTGCGAACGAAAGCGCGATCGAGCGGCCGATCCCGCGGCTGCCACCGGCGATGACGGCGCGTTTGCCCTTGAGCGTGATATTCATTCTGACCATCTCCCTGCTCGTGTGTGGCTCGTGCGAGCCGTTTCAGATTTTGGCTTCCCGTCGCGCCGCAGTGATTGCCTCCTCGAGCAGCGCGCGGTCCCCGATGTGGTTCATCAGCAGCAAGACGAGGCGGACATTCAAGCGCGCACTCTCCTCATCGGAGAGGCCCTCGTGTGCCGCCATGAGCAGAGCATAGAGGTCATCGCCGTCCGTGCCGAGGTTCCAGTCGGTCTTCAGCGGGCTATCTGTCATGCGTGGAGTTCCCTTTGGCGCGATCGAGCGCACGAGTGAGGTCCTCCGGCCTCGGATCGCGGAAGCGCGCGGCTACGTGCTGGTCGGGCCGGATGAGATACACGACGCCCGGCGCGCCGCCGTAGCGGGTCGCGACCATCCCTTGCGGGTCCTCGAGATCGCCCGAGGCGCCGATCGTGAGGCGGCGCACGCCGGACGGCACTGAAAGCCGGTCGTCGAAGGTCATGGCGACGAACGTAATTCCCAGATGATCGAGCAGCCAGCCATCCTTGCCACTAGCGCTGCGCACAGGCGCGTCGAGGCAGGGCGCGCCTGGCACCATGGCCGCGTTGATGCCACTTCTCTCGTCCCTGGTCCCGAGAGGAAAACCCGCGAGTGAACAAGGACGCGACAGACGACCGGAATTCACGAGCTGCCGCGCGAAGGCGTGCGTGCCGGCGAGCGCCAGCACCTCGTCGCGAAAGAGCCGCTCCATGCGC
>Ga0180218_1000588_pt1 | contig 30601 bp, 26 predicted proteins | sample eDN3rd37CKraftBY_FD_151334 | JGI IMG/M metagenome (GOLD analysis project Ga0180218, IMG submission 151334) | Enriched backyard soil microbial communities from Emeryville, California, USA - eDNA 3rd pass 37_C Kraft BY (version 2) (version 2) | ecosystem: Environmental > Terrestrial > Soil >... | reverse complement strand
GCTACGGCGTCTTGCTGGGCGAGCGCGTGCGCACCGTCATCTCTGAATTGCGTTACCTGACCGACGAGCTGAATTCCTTCCGCTCCGGCGAAAGCGGCCACGTCATCGTCGGCACCCTCATTTCCGCCTCGGCCCAGTTGCTGCCCAAGGCCATACTCAAGCTCAAGAAGTTGGTGCCCGATGTGCTGGTAACGGTGCGCGAAGGGCCGAACGAGCAGCTGTTCCATGAGCTGGCCAACGGCGAGCTGGACATCGTGGTGGGGCGGCTGCCCGAAGCCAACCTGCCGCTGATGCGGCGGTTTCCGTTCAGCCATACTGTGCTGTACCCGGACGAGATCTGCGTCGTGGCCGGCCGCAAGCACCCCCTGGCTCGCCGCAAGGGGCTGGGCCTGCCCGACCTGCTGGGCTACCCCTGGATACTGCCCCTGCGCGAGTCACCCGCCCGCGCCATGACCGAAAAGCTGCTGCAGGACACCGGCCTGAGCATGCCTCGCAACATCACCGAGTCGCTTTCATTGGTGACCAATATCGGCCTGCTTCAAGACTCCGCCTCCATTCTGTTCATGCCCCTGGCCGCCGCGCGGCACTTCCAGCGGCTGGGCCTGGTGGCCATTCTGAACGTGGGGCAATTGGGCAAGTTCGGCGACGTGGGCTACACCGTACGCGCCGACCGGCTGCCCACGCCGGCCACGCAGCGCTTCATGGAATGCCTGCGCTGACCCGCCCTGTCCAGCCGACAGGCGCCGCAGCCACCTTTTTACTGGCCGCTGGACAGCCGTTCATCCCTATCCCCAGACTAAAAAACGATATTCAGCATACTCAACCAACTCAAAGCAATCCAATGCATGCGCTATATATAAATAAATATAATGAATGCCCCATGGGCTTCTGCTGAAATCGACGGTGCTATCGAAAACAGGAATAGCCAATTCGCTTTCTTTCACTTTATGCTTGGTACAAGGCTTTCTATACTCAGAATGAAAGCCTCGGCGCGATTCCGCCGCCCTGCCCACAAGAAGGCTCGTCTCTGGAGAATGACATGTTCAAGTATGGACCGCCGCTCAATTTCAAGCGCTGGCTTGACGACAATGACCACCTGCTCAAGCCGCCGGTCGGCAACCAGCAAATCTGGGAAGACGCCGACTTTATCGTTACCGTGGTGGGCGGGCCCAACCACCGCACCGATTTCCATGACGACCCGCTCGAAGAGTTTTTTTACCAGTTCAAGGGCAATGCCTACCTGAACATCATGAACGAGGGGCGGCGTGAACGCATCGACCTGCGCGAAGGCGACATGTTCCTGCTGCCGCCGCATGCGCGCCATTCGCCGCAGCGGCCCGAACCCGACAGCCGCTGCCTGGTCATCGAACGCCAGCGCCCCCAGAAACTGCTGGATGGCTTCGAGTGGTACTGCCTCGAGTGCAACCACCTGGTGCATCGGGTCGAAGTGCAGCTCAAAAGCATCGTGGCCGACCTTCCGCCCTTGTTCGAACGTTTCTATCAGAACCCCGACTTGCGGGTCTGTCCCAACTGCAAAGCCGTCCATCCAGGCCGCCATGCCCACGGACAGCAAGCCGCCAAGCCATCAGGAGCCACACCTTGAGCCGTGTCATCGACATCCATTCGCACTTCTTTCCTCCCATCACGCAGGCGGAAGCGGGCCGGCTCGATCCCGAGCTGGCGCCATGGCTGAAAGACGGCGGCGACGGCAGCGGCATGATCATGGCGGGCGACAAGCCTTTCCGCCCCGTCTATTCGGCGCTGTGGGATTCGGCGCGCCGCATCGAGGAAATGGACGCCTGTGGAGTAGATGTGCAGATCATGTGCGCTACGCCCATTATGTTCGGCTATCGCTACCCCATCGAGCGCGCGTTGCCCTGGGTGCAGCGCATGAACGATTACGCCGTGGAACTTTGCCAGCACAACCCGCAGCGCCTCAAGGCCCTGGCCCAGGTTCCGCTGCAAGATATCGACGCCGCCTGCGCCGAGGCCTCGCGCGCCAAAAGCATCGGCCATGTGGGAGTGCAGATCGGCAACCACCTGGGCGACAAAGACCTTGACCACGCCGACCTGATCGCCTTCCTGACCCACTGCGCCAACAACGACATACCGCTTCTGGTGCACCCTTGGGACATGATGGGCGGCGAAAACCGCATGAAAAAATGGATGCTGCCGTGGCTGGTGGCCATGCCGGCCGAAACCCAGCTGGGCATCCTGTCCCTGATCCTTTCGGGCGCGTTCGAGAAACTGCCCCGCTCATTGAAGATCTGTTTTGCGCACGGGGGCGGCAGCTTTGCCTTTTTGCTGGGGCGGGTCGACAATGCCTGGCGCGAACGCGACATCATCCGCGAAGACTGTCCCAACCCGCCCTCGTCGTATGTGGACCGCTTCTGTGTGGATTCGGCCGTCTTCGACCCGCACGCGCTGGAATTCCTGGTGCGCGTCATGGGAACCAAGCAGGTCATGCTGGGCTCCGACTACCCGTTCCCGCTGGGCGAACAGAAGATCGGCCAGTTGATCCGCGACAGCGACTTCACCGAAACCGTGCGCACCGGCCTGCTGGGCGGCAACGCGGCCCAGTTTTTCAATATCTAGTTCGCGGAATGTACAAAAGAAACGGTTTTCCGTTTACCCTGTACCTCTGCGTTACTGTTTGAGTATTTCGTAACAATTCCAAAGTAAGGAAGAGACATGCAGACGACACACTTCAAGAAGATGCTTCTGGCCTCGGCCATCGCGATGGGTCTTGCGGCCGCCCCAGCATCCCAGGCCGAAGTCAAGATCGGCCTGATCACCACGCTGTCGGGCGGCGGCGCGGCCCTGGGCCAAGACCAGCGCGACGGCTTCATGCTGGCGGTCGAACAGAACGGCGGCAAGCTGGGCGGGCAGGACGTCTCGGTCATCATTGAAGACGACCAGCTCAAGCCCGAGCAGGGCGTGCAGATCGCACGCAAGCTGGTCAACAACGACAAGGTCGACTTCGTCACCGGCATCATTTTTTCCAACGTGATGATGGCGGCGCGTACGCCCATTCTCGACTCCAAGACATTCCTGATCGGCTCCAACGCCGGCCCCTCGCCCATGTCGGGCGCCGAGTGCTCGCCGTATTTCTTCTCCACCTCGTGGAACAACGACCAATTGCACGAGGGCGGCGGCCAGATCGCCACCGACCAGGGCTATAAAAAGATGTACATCATGGCGCCCAACTACCAGGCGGGCAAAGACGCCCTGGCCGGGTTCAAGCGCTTCTACAAGGGCGAGGTGGTGGACGAGGTCTACACCCAGATCGGCCAGATGGACTATTCGGTTGAAATCGCCCAACTGCAGCAGGCCAATCCCGATGCCGTCTATGTGTTCTATCCCGGCGGCATGGGGGTGAACTTCGTCAAGCAGTACCGCCAGGCCGGCCTGTTGGGTAAGGTGCCCCTTATCTCCGCCAGCACGGTCGATGGCTCGACCCTGCCCGCGCTTCAGGACATCGCCCTGGGCGTCATCACGCATGCGCCCTATGCGCCCAACCTCGACAATGCCCAGAACAAGCAGTTCGTCGAAGCGTTTGAAAAGAAATACAACCGCTCGCCTTCGCTGTATGCGGCCCAGTCGTATGATGCGGCCAACCTGATCGCCTCGGCCATCAAGAAGCTCGACGGCAACCTGCAAGACAAAGAAGCGGTGCGCAAGGCGCTCGAGGCCGCCGACTTCGATTCGGTGCGCGGCAACTTCAAGTACAACACCAACCACTTCCCCATCACCGACTGGTACCGCGTCGACGTCGTCAAGGGTAAAGACGGCAAGGCCGAACTGTCCGCCACGGGCGTGGTCTTCAAGGACCACAAGGACGCCTACTTCGAGCAGTGCAAGATGTAAGGTCCGCGCCCAGGCGTACGCAAACCGGCTCGTGGCCTGCGCCCCGGGCCGGTTTTTCGTTCGGGCGGCGCCTAGCCTGCCTGGCCTGGCCTTGCCTGACGGTGCGGCTGCGCTTTCAGTACCAAGAGGCCAAGCATGGCGAGGCCCACTTGTGCCGCTCTTTCACCGCCTATACACTTTGAACGCTTCTCGTGCGCCACCGCCCCGCCGGGCAACGGCAGCCGCTCCATAGCAAGGACGTACCGCTTTTCATGAATTCCACCTCCGCACCCGGCAACAATCGCTCTTATTTCTGGGTTTGCGTATCGATGTGCGTCGGCGTCATGGGCACGGCGCTGGCCAGTCCCCTGTATCCCCTGTATCAAGAAGCCTGGAACCTCGCGCCCAGCCAGATCGCCCAGCTGTACACTGCCTACATGATCGCGGCGCTGGCCACCCTGCTGTTCCTGGGCCGGCTGACCGACCGCCACGGCTTCCTTCCGGTGCTGCGCGGGGGCGTGATCCTGGTTACCGTGGGCATCATCATTTCGGCCCTGGCCTGGGATGCGGCCAGCTTCACCTTCAGCCGCATTCTCATCGGCCTGGCATCTGGGCTGATCGTCACATCGTCCTCGCTGGGCCTGGGCCAGTTGCGCAAGGGAGGCAACAGCCAGCGCGTGGCCGCAACCATTAGCCTGACCCTGGCCTTCGGCTTCGGGCTGGGCCCGGTGGTGGGCGGCCTGATCGCCCAATGGACGCCTTACCCGCTCGTCAGCGCCTATGTGCCCTCCATCGTGCTGGGGCTGCTGGCCGTTTATGCGCTGTTCAGGCAGGACATCAAGCCCGCACCGCAACTGGCCCCCGACGCCAGCGGATGGCGCAGCTGGCTGCCCGCGCTGTCGCTCCCGGCGCCGCCGCTTACCCGGCCCTACCTCATCGGCAGCCTGGCGGCCTTCAGCGCCTTCGGCATGTTCAGCCTGTACGCTTCGCTGGCACCCAGTTTCATGGACCGCATGGTGCCCTGGCATGGGCCAGCTGTCAGCGGCCTGTCCATCGGCATCATTCTTTTCCTGTCGGCAGCCTTCCAGTTCGTGGCCCGCCCCTGGGTCACCAAGAGGGTCGTCATCTGGGGCCTGCTGGGCTTGCTGCTGGCCAACGTGCTGCTGATGCTCAACACGCTCACGACGTCGCCGCTGCTGTTCGCCTCCAGCGTGCTAACCACGGCCTTCGGCCATGGCCTGTGCAACCTGGGCGGAATCTCGATCGTGAACAAGGTGGCGCCTCCCCATCAGCGCTCCAGCCTGCTCTCCACCTATCTGATGACCGCCTACCTGGGCAGCATCCTGCCCGTGCTCGGCATGGGCTGGCTGGCCGACCACATCGGCCTGAGCAATGCGCTGCTGGTCTTCTGCACCTGCATCGCCGTGCTGACCGGCTGCCTGGCCTTCGCGGCCCTGCGCACGCCTGTCATTGCCGCGCCCGAGGGCTGAGGCAGCTTCAGCAGCCTGGCCTTCCCGCCGTACGGTCCGAGCCCCCGCCTTCGCCTCAGCCCCTCGAGCAGGGGCTCTCATGGGTACAAACACTGTCGGTAGAAACACCCATTGTTCCGGCCTTCATGCCCGTGGCATTCTAAATTAAATGAAATTTTCAACTATTGAAAACAGCGTTTAATTGCCATGGCCAAGCAGAACTCACTCCATGCCCCCGTTGACATCAAGCTCGACTACGTCACTTTCAAGATAGACGTGGTCAATGAACGGGCCAAGGGCATCGCCTCTCAGGTCTATGAACAGAAAGTGGACCTGTCGCTGCGCGAACTGCGCCTCATGCGCTTCATCGCCACGCAGCCCGGGCTGACCGTCAGCCGGCTGGTCGAACAGACGCATATCGAAAAGACTCTCACGTCCAAATCGCTGGCCTCGCTTGCCGGACGCAAGCTGATACTGCGCGTCATCGACCCCGAAGACGCGCGCCAGACCAATCTTTATCTCACCGCCGAAGGCATCGGCAAGGTCACGGCAGCCGACGCCATCGGGCGCGAGATGGAGGCCAACATGATGAGCGTTCTTTCCGAGTCCGAAGCCAGAACCCTCAAGCAGTGCCTGGAAAAGCTCTATGCCCTGCACGAGAACGCGCAACACGCCACCGAGACATTCCTGCGATCGCTGGCGACCGACCCGCCCCGGCAAACGCCGCTTACCGACGCCAAATAAACAAGCAACGGCGCAATCCAACGAGGAGACAAGAAAATGAAAACCAAGCTGCTTCGGCTTACAGCCATGATCGCCCTGGCAGGCGCTACAGCCATGGCCTCGGCGCAAGGCACCCAGAACGTGCTGCGCATGGTGCCGCAGGCCGACCTGAAGGTGCTCGATCCGATCTGGACCACCGCCTTCGTCACACGCGACCACGGCTACATGATCTACGACACCCTGTTCGGCATCGACGAAAGCGGCAAGGTCAAGCCGCAGATGGTCGACACCTACAGCGCCGACGCCGAAGGCCTGAACTGGACGCTCAAGCTGCGAGACGGCCTGGCCTTCCACGACGGCCAGCCTGTACGCTCTGCCGACGTTATCCAGTCGCTCAAGCGCTGGGGCCAGCGCGACGGCCTGGGCCAGAAAATGTTCGCGGCCCTGGACAAGATCGACGCCGCTGATGACAAAACGATCAGTCTGCATTTCAAGGAACCCTTCGGCATGGTGCTCGAGGCCCTGGGCAAGCCGTCTTCCAATCCGCCCTTCATCATGCCCGAGCGGGTGGCCAAGACCCCAGCCAACGAGCAAATTTCCGATACGACCGGATCGGGCCCCTACATCTTCAAAGCCGACGAGTTCCGTCCCGGCGAAAAAGCGGTTTACGTCAAGAACGAAAAGTACGTTCCACGCGACGAGCCCGCCTCGGGCACGGCCGGCGGCAAGCACGTGTATGTCGACCGGGTCGAATGGGTAATCATCAAAGATGCGCAAACGCAGGCCAACGCGCTCACGAACGGCGAGATCGACATGCTTTCGTGGGTGCCCGCCGAACAGTATGCGTCTCTCAAGGCCAACCCCAAGATCGAGCTGCTTACCCCGGTGCCCAAGGGCTCTTACGCCCTGCACATCAACCACTATGTGCCGCCGTTCGACAACCCCAAGATCGCCCAGGCCGCCATCCTGACACTGAACCAGGAAGCCCTGATGCGGGCCCAGATGATCAACAAAGACCTGTACAACACCTGCACGTCGATCTATCCCTGCGGTTCAGAGTACGACTCCGGCGATACCGCCTACTTTACGGGCAAACCGCAGTTCGAGAAGGCCAAGCAGCTGCTGAAGGAAGCCGGCTACGACGGCAAGCCGGTGGTCCTGATGAACCCCTCCGACTTCACCCTGCTGAACAAGTTTCCGCCGGTACTGGCCCAGCTGCTCAAGCAGGGCGGCTTCAACGTCGACATGCAGTCGATGGACTGGCCCAGCCTGGTCACGCGCCGAGCCAACAAAAGCGCCCCTCAAGACGGCGGCTGGAACCTCTTCATCACCGGCTGGGGCGCTTCCGACACCATGAATCCGCTGTATTTCGCCCCCATGACGGGCAACGGCGAGAAAGGCTGGTTCGGCTGGGCCACCGACGAGAAGCTGGAACAATTGAAGGCCGAGTTCCTGGCCACCATGGACGAGGGCAAACGCAAGGAACTCGCGCAGCAGATCCAGCTGCAGGTGTTTGAAACCGGCCTGTATGCGCCGCTGGGCGAATCGCAGAACTACACCGCCGTCCGCAAGGGCGTGGTCAGCGGCCTGGTCAAGGCGCCGATCAACGTGTTCTGGAACATCAAGAAAACCCAGCCCTAAGGCCCCCGGCCGGGCGCCTCACGGTGCCCGGCAGCTGCGCCTTCCACATCGCCTGCACTCGAGACGCCCATGCTTGCCTTCTTTCTGCGCCGGGTACTTTCAACCATACCCGTACTGGTCATCGTCGCCCTGATCGTGTTCTTCATGCTGCGCCTGGCGCCCGGCGACCCGGCCGCCGCCATCGTGGGCAACAGCGGCACCGCCGACGACATTGCGCTGGTGCGGACCGCATTGGGCCTGGACGATTCCATGCCCGTCCAGTTCATCCGCTGGGTAGGCCAGCTCGTTCAAGGCAATCTGGGCGAATCCTTCTTCATGAAGATCCCCGTGTCCGAACTGATCGCGCATCGCATCGAGCCCACCCTGTCGCTGGCGGCCCTGACGCTGGTCGTGGCGGTGCTGGTCGCCGTGCCCCTGGGCGTGCTGGCCGCCTGGCGCCACGGAGGGTGGCTTGACCGCGCGCTGATGGGCTTCTCGGTGCTGGGTTTCTCGATACCCGCCTTCGTGCTGGGCTATATATTGATCTGGCTGTTTTCATTGCACCTGCAGTGGCTGCCGGTACAAGGGTACTCGCGCCTGGCGAACGGCATCATCCCGTGGCTCAGGCACCTGATCCTGCCCTCCATTGCGCTGTCCATCATCTACGTGGCGCTGATAGCCCGGGTGACGCGCGCGGCCGTGGCCGAGGCCATGACCGAGGACTACATCCGCACCGCCCGCGCCAAAGGCATTTCCGAGGCGCGGGTATTGATCCGGCACGGCCTGGCCAACGCGGCGGTGCCCATCGTGACGGTCATCGGCATCGGCGTCGCCCTGCTGATAGGCGGCGTGGTGGTCACTGAAACCGTGTTCGCAATTCCGGGCCTGGGGCAACTGACCGTCGACGCCGTGCTGTCGCGCGACTTCCCGCTGATACAGGGCATCATCCTGTTCTTTTCCGTGATCTACGTGCTGATCAATCTGCTGGTCGACCTGAGCTACCTGGTGCTCGACCCCCGCATACGCTACTAGAACCCGACAGCTGTCATGGCCGAAACAATCATGCCCGATGAAACATCCCTGACGATGCCGGATACGGCGGCCTCGTCCCCGCCCGGCACCCGGCGCACCCTTTTCGCCGCCCTGCGCAACGGCTCGGTGCGCATCGGAGGCGGCGTGCTGCTGATTCTGGTCCTGATGGCCATTTTCGCGCCGTGGCTCGGCACAATAGACCCCAATGCCATCGACCCGGCCAGCGGCAACATGCTGCCGCTAAGCGCCGGCGAGTTCAGCAGCCTGGCCGGCGACACCTTTCACCATTTCTTTCTGATGGGCTCCGACACCCTGGGCCGCGACATCTGGAGCCGCACCCTTTACGGCGCCCGCATTTCCATCACCATAGGCGTGGCCGTGGCATTGCTGGCCCTGGCCCTGGGCATGCTGGTGGGCTTGCTGGCCGGATACTTCCGCAGAATAGACGGGCTGATCATGCGCCTGATGGACGGCCTCATGGCCATTCCGGGCATCCTGTTCGCCATCAGCCTGGTGGCGCTGTTCGGCGGCACGGTAACGACCGTCATCGTCGCCATCGCCATCCCCGAGATTCCCCGCGTGGCCCGGCTGGTGCGCTCGGTGGTGCTGACCATACGCGAAGAACCCTATGTCGAGGCGGCCATCGCGCTCGATACGCCCATCTGGAAGATTCTTCTCAAGCATATCCTGCCCAACGCCATCGCCCCCCTCATCGTGCAGGGCACTTATGTGTGCGCGGCGGCGATATTGGTCGAGGCCATACTTTCCTTTCTGGGCGTCGGCCTGCCCACCGACATGGCGACCTGGGGCAACATCATGTCCGAAGGCCGCGCCCAGTTCAACGAGTATCCGCACAACGTCCTCCTGCCCGGCATATTCCTGGCGCTGACCGTACTGGCCGTGAACGTGCTGGGCGACGGCCTGCGCGACACCCTCGATCCCAAACTCAGCAAGCGAGAGGGCTAGGCGATGAACACCACAGAAACTACAGCCCGCCCCGCGCCGGTGCTGGAAGTCCGGAACCTGACCATAGGCCTGCCCGCCGGGGCCGACCGCCCCCACGCCGTGCAGGACATCTCGTTCCGGGTCGAGCCCGGCAAGATCCTGTGCCTGGTGGGCGAATCGGGCTCCGGAAAGTCGGTCATCGCCAACGCCGTGATGGGCTTGCTGCCCAGGCAGCTCGGCCCCGCAAGCGGCTCGATAGCGCTGCAGGGCAGGGAAATCCTCAATGCCCCGCAGGAACAATTACGCAAGCTTCGCGGGGCCGCCATGGCCATGGTGTTCCAAGAGCCCATGACGGCGCTGAACCCCACCATGACCTGCGGCGCCCAGGTGGCCGAACTGCTAAGGCAGCACACCGCCATGAGCGCCGCCGAGCAGCGCCTCGAGATTCTCGACATCTTCGCCCGCGTAAAGCTGCCCGAGCCGGAACGCATCTATGCCTCGTACCCGCATCAGCTGTCGGGTGGCCAGCGGCAGCGCATCGTCATCGCGATGGCCCTGATCCTGAAGCCCGCGCTGCTGATCTGCGACGAGCCCACCACCGCCCTGGACGTCACCACCCAGGCCGAGATCCTGAAGCTCATCATGACGCTGCAGCGCGACAGCGAAACCGCCGTACTGTTCATCACGCATGATTTCGGCGTGGTGGCCGAAATCGCCGACGACGTCGCCGTCATGCAGTTGGGCGCCCTGGTCGAGTCCGGCTCCAAGACCCAGGTGCTGACCCGGCCCGCCCAGCCGTATACCAAGATGCTCCTGGCCGCCGTGCCTTCGATGTCGGCTCCGGCGCGCCCCGCCGTGCCCCAGGCCGAACCCCTGCTGGAGGCCCGCGAGCTTTCCAAGGTGTACCGCATGGGAAGCTGGCCGGCCAGACGTCGCGAGGTGCTCGCGGCGCGCAGCGTCTCGTTGTCGGTGCGCCCGGGCGAAACAATAGGCATCGTCGGAGAATCCGGCTCGGGCAAGTCGACCATGGCGCGCTGCATCGCGCGCCTGATCGAGCCGACCTCAGGCGAAATCTACGCCCAGGGGCGTTCATTGGCCCACGCCGGCAATAGGCAGCTTTCGCCTTACCGGCGCCACGTCCAGGTGGTATTCCAGGACCCCTACCGCTCGCTCAACCCACGCCAGACCGTAGGCGCCTCGATCATCGAGGGGCCGGTCAATTTCGGCGTGCCGCGCAACGAGGCCTGGAAGCGCGCCGAGCAGCTGATGCAGCTGGTGCGCCTGAACCCCAGTGCGCTGCGTCGCTATCCCAACGAATTCTCGGGCGGGCAACGCCAGCGCATCTCCATCGCACGCGCCCTGGCTTGCGAAGCCAAGGTGCTTATCGCCGATGAGGCCGTGTCAGCCCTGGACGTTTCGGTGCAGGCGCAGATACTGGAGCTGCTGGCCGATATTCAAAAACGCCTGTCGCTGGGCATATTGTTCATCACCCACGACCTGCGGGTGGCCAGCCAGATCTGCGACAGCATCATCGTCATGCACCAGGGCGAGGTCGTCGAGCAGGGCGAAACCCGTCAAGTCTTCAACACGCCCCGTCATGCCTATACCGCCAGGCTGCTTGCATCCGCGCCGGGGCGCGATTTTCGTTTCCAGGAATAATCCATGTCCAGCCTTCTGCAGAACCCTCTTGACTACATGAAACAGCGAAGCGATGAAATCGCCGCCGTACGCCACGACATCCATCATCATCCCGAACTGGGATTCCAGGAATTCCGCACCAGCGACCTGGTCGCGCAGCGCCTTGAAGAATGGGGCTATGAGGTCGAGCGCGGCCTGGGCGGAACCGGGGTGGTGGGGCGCCTGAGGCGAGGCGAGGGCAGCCGCAGCCTGGGCCTGCGCGCCGACATGGACGCCCTGCCCATCCAGGAAGAAACCGGCTTGCCGTATGCCAGCATCCACGCCGGCGTCATGCATGCCTGCGGCCACGACGGGCACACGGCCATGCTGCTGGCCGCGGCCCGGTACCTGGCGCAGCACGGCACATTCTCGGGCACGCTCAACCTCATCTTCCAGCCCGCCGAAGAAAGCCTGGGCGGGGCCAAGCGCATGATCGAAGAGGGGTTGTTCGACAAATATCCCTGCGACGCCGTCTTCGCCATGCACAATATGCCCGGCGTCAGGCAAGGACGACTGCTGTTTCGCGAAGGCGCGGCCATGGCCTCGTCCGACTATGTCACCATCACCCTCACGGGCAAGGGCGGCCACAGCGCCATGCCGCACCTGTCTGTCGACCCCGTGGTGGCGGCGGCCAGCATCATCATGGCCCTGCAGACCATCGTGTCGCGCAACGCGGATCCCCAGGAAACGGCGGTCGTGACGGTGGCCGCCGTACAGGCCGGCAAGGCCAACAACGTCATACCCAACACCGCCGTGCTCGAACTCAGCGTCCGCTCGCTCGACCGCAAGCTGCGCCAGCTGATCGAGCAGCGCATCCGCGAGATCGTCGCCGCCCAGGCAAGCAGCTTCGGCGTCCGGGCCGAGGTCGATTACCGGCAGGGCTATTCCGTGCTGGTCAACACCCCCGGCGAAACCGAGTTCGCCCGCGAGATCGGCCGCAAGCTGGTCGGCCCCGACAATATCGAGCCGCAGTGCAACGCGCTGACCGCCAGCGAAGACTTCGCCTTCATGCTCGAAAAGCGCCCCGGCTGCTATCTGTTCATCGGCAATGGCGAAGACGGCATGCCCGGGGGCTGCGAGGTGCATAACCCCGGCTACGACTTCAATGACCACAACCTGCCGATCGGCGCTGCCTATTGGGCCATGCTGGCCGAAGAGTTTCTTCGATAGCTCCGGGGCGCCCGTGCCGGCCGGCGCGGGGCCGTCCGGCCAGGCATACCGCCCCGGTTCATTACCAGTGCACGCCCAGGCCCACTGAGTACCGCCTTTCATTGGTCGAGGGCCTGTCCGACATGGTGATGCGGTTGTAGCCCGCCTTGGCATACAGCGACATCCACTGGGTCACGCTGTAGCGCAGGCCCAGTTCGGCCTCCAGACTGTAGTCCGAAGCGCCCTTGAGCGCGCGATTGAATTCGCCGGTGGTAAATATCTGCCACTGCTTGCCCGACAGAAACCGCGTGTAGTTCCAGCCCAGGCCCACCGTCTGGAAATTGTCGCGGCTGTCGTCATGATATCTGTCGCGCGTGTGCGTCACAAAGGCCGACATCGAGAACGCGCCCAGCTCGTTGTCCCAGAACTGATAGCCCGGGCCGGCGGCAAGACGAAGCCGGTGCGCGGGGTCGTCGATATGGTCGCGGCCATAGCGCACCCTGCCGCGCAAGAACAGCTTTTCCGACAAGAAGCGGTCGACCATATAGGCGGCGTTGTAGTTGTAGGTGCCCGTGACGCCGTCCTGAGTCTTGCGCGCGTAGTCCAGCTCTAGGCCATGGCGCCACCAGTCGCGGCGGGCCGTGGCGTGCAGGGCCGCATTCCAGTTCTGGTTGCTGCTCGAGGAATGGGTGGCGTCCATGGCCAGGTCGACGCCGCCCTCGAAACTCCAGTCTCGAAGAAAAGCGTTGGGGCGCACGATGCGCTCGATGTCGGCAAGCGCCACCTGGTCCGTGCCTGCCTGGGCCGTTGCGCCGTCCGGCTGCAAGGCGGCGACGCTTTCCGGCCCCGAGCCCGACGTCAGCCGGGCTTCATAGCCGGCGGGAAGGCCCTTGGCCCGCACAAGCATCGGATCATTCGTCTGAAGCTGGGCCACTTTGTCCCAGCTGATGCGGATCTCTCCGGCGTAATCAGTCTTGAGGACAAGCGTGCCGCCGTCCATCAGCAGCACCTCGCCGCTCAACCTGTCTCCATTGGTCATGACGATGGTGTCCGCCCAGGCGCAAGACGCCCACGCACTGCCCAATAACGCCGCCAGCATCACACCGGCACGTTTCAACCTGAATTTTCGACCAGCCAAAAGCCCGCCCCCTTTCATTGAATGGATGAATGAAAACGGGCGCCTATACATGGCGCCCGTGGCGGTAATGCTAACAGCCGGTACCCTAATGCGACAAGGCCAGGCGAACGGGAGAGGCAAGCGGCACGGCCGCGGCCGACGGCGCTTGTTCCTCACCCTGGTCGATCTTGAACGTGGCCACAAGGCTGGCCAGCCGGGACGATTGCTCTTGCAGGCTGGCCGCGGCGGCAGCCGCTTCCTCGACCAGCGCGGCGTTCTGCTGGGTGGCTTGATCCATTTCGGACACAGCCTGGTTCACCTGGTCGATGCCCACGCTTTGTTCTCGGCTGGCCTCGGTAATCTCGTTCATGATGTCGGTGACCCGCCGGATACTGGCCACGGTCTCGCTCATGCGTTCGCCCGCTTCGCTTGCCAGCTTGTTGCCTTCTTGCGCCCGGGTCACCGAGGTACCGATAAGGCTCTTGATCTCTTGCGCCGCCACGGCGCTGCGCTGGGCCAGGGCGCGCACCTCGCCGGCCACCACGGCGAAGCCACGGCCTTGCTCGCCCGCGCGCGCCGCCTCCACCGCCGCGTTCAAGGCCAATATATTGGTCTGGAACGCAATCGTATCGATGACGCCGATAATGTCCACCACCTGCCTGGACGAGTCATTGATCTGCCCCATGGTGCCCACCACCTTGGCAACCACTTCGCCGCTCTTGACCGCCACCTGGGCGGCCGTGTCGGCAAGACCCCTGGCCACTTCGGCGTGGTCGGCGTTTTGCTTCACCGTGGTGGTCAGCTGCTCCATCGTCGCGGCGGTCTCGGCCAGCGAGCTGGCCTGCTGCTCGGTGCGCGAAGACAGGTCGACGTTGCCGGCCGCGATCTGGCTGGCTGCACTGGCTATGGATTCTGCGCCGCTGCGCACGTCGCGCACCACATCGCGCAGGCTGTCGTTCATTTGTTTCAACGCCTGCTGCAGCCGGCTGGTTTCGTCCCGGCCCCGCACGTCGATGGTGGCGGTCAGGTCACGCGACGACACCGTGGCGGCAAGCGCCACCGATCTGCGCAAGGGCCCGGTGATGGAGCGCGTAATGGAGAACGCCATGAACAGCCCGGCCAGCAGCGCCGCAATCGCCAGGCCGATCAGCATCTTCAGGCCCGCATCGTTGTTGGCATACAGTTCGGCCGCCCTGGAGTCGATCAACTTTCTCTCGTACAGCAGCAGGTCGTTCACGCTGCCCGTGTAGGCGTCCAGAAGCGGCCCAAGCTCAGACTCGAAAAACTCGTTCGCCGCCCGATAGTCCCCCGCCAGCCGCGCCTGGAACGCGGCATCGCGCTTGTCACGATACTCCGTCCGGCGCTGCAGCACCGCTTGAAAGAGCTCGCGCGCGCCCGGATCGACCAGCTGCGCCGACAACTGCTCCTGAAGGCGCTGTATGTCGGCGCTGGTCTTTTCCATGGCCTGCTCGATATCGTGCCGGACATAGGGGTCGTCGATCTTTCCGGCGGCGATGGTGCGCACGGCGTTCAAGCTCGTGGCGCGGTTCCATTCAGCGATGGTCCGCTCGGCCGCGAATCGGCTGCCGATGACTTCTTCAGCCATGGCCGACGAGCCTTGTATGCGCCAGAGCCCGATGCCGGCCAGCAGGGCCAGAAGCAAAAGCAGCAGCAGGAAGCCAAACGCGAGACGCGTACCGATATTGAGTTTGTTCACGGGATGCCTACGGATGTGCATGGCTCGAAAAAATGACGAGCCCTACTCGTTTAACGGCAAAAGTCGTGAAACTTTATTGCAACGTCGCGCGGACGGCTCCGCCGGTTACAAAAAGCCGGGCGCCCAGAACCGCGCCATCCGGCCGAGCCGGGCGGCGTGCCCTTTTTCAATATATTCGTAAAACAACCTATGTACGAACGATAATAGTTTGCATTAATATCATCGTTTTGTTGTCCCAAGGGCACGGAGTTTTTTCAATGACAGCCGCCGCTTCGCTCAAAACCTGGTACTGGTGGCACAAGTGGACAAGCCTGGTCTGCACCGTCTTTCTGCTGATTATCTGCATTACCGGCCTGCCCCTGGTGTTCCACGAGGAAATCGAGCACTGGCTCGAAGAAGGCAAGCCCTTCGCCGTTGTAGACGCGGGCACGCCGCGCGTGGCGACAGACCAGCTCATGGCCTCGGCGCGCGCAGTATCCCAATGAAGTCGTCGAGTACGTTTTTTTCGACGAAGACCACCCCACCGTCTACGTGGGCATGTCGCCCTCGCATACGGGCGACCCCAAGCTGACGCACTATATGCGCTTCGACGCCCACACGGGCGAAATGCTGTATGACGCGCCCACGGCGCGCGAAGAGCAGTTCACCTTCATGGGCATGATGCTGGCGCTGCATGTGGACCTGTTCACCGGCCTGCCCGGCCAGCTCTTTCTGGGCTTCACGGGCCTGCTGTTTGTCATCGCTATCGTATCGGGGGGGGTGCTGTACGGCCCTTTCATGAAGAAACTCGACTTCGGCACGGTGCGCAAGGAAAGGTCGCGCCGCCTTAAATGGCTCGACCTGCATAACCTGCTGGGCATCGTGCTGCTGGGCTGGATGATGGTGGTGGGGATAACCGGCGTCATCAACGAACTGTCGCGGCCGTTGTTCGGCCTGTGGCAGGCGACCGACCTGGTCGAGCTCACGTCCGGCTACCACGATACCGATCCCCCTCAGCGCCTGGCCTCGGCCGACGCCGCCCTGCGGGCCGCAGCCCAGGCTGTGCCCAACCACCGCATCATCAGCTTCAGCCATCCGGGCAATATGTTCGCCACGCCTCATCACTATATGGTCTGGACGCGCGGCGACACCCCATTCACTTCTCATCTCATTATTCCCGTGCTGGTCGATGCCGCCACGGCCGAAGTCACCGCCGTGGCGCGTCCCCCCTGGTATCTGACCATGCTGGCGCTGTCACAGCCGCTGCACTTTGGCGACTACGGGGGCTTGCCGCTGAAGATACTGTGGGTGCTGCTCGATCTCCTGACCATCGTGGTGCTGGCCAGCGGCCTGTACCTGTGGTTTGCGCGGCGCAAGGCCACCGATGCCCGCGTGGCGCAGTTGACGCAGCGCCACCAGCAGCCGCAGGCCGCGCTTGCCAAGACAACACACGGCCACGAGGGCTCCAGCCCGGGCGCCATCGCCGGAGGCGGCTCATGAAACCCCGTTCACCTTCTTTCAAGAAAGTCTGGGGCGCGCCCGTCGCCCTGGCCGTCCTGACCTGCTTCGGGCTGTTGTCGGCCCTGTTGGGCACCGGAGCCTGGCACTGGGCCTCGTGGCTCTCTCTTGCCATCCCGCTGGCCACAGGCCTTGGCTACTGGCTGTGGCCGCGCAAGAAAGCCTGACCGCCTTCGGCAATAACAATAATCCTCCATCTACCCATCCGCATTTCGGAGCACACGATGTCCCATCCATTATCGGGCCGATCCCCGGCCCGGACAGCCGCCATCCTGGCCTGGGCCGGGTTCCTGACCCTTGGCCACACGCCGGCCAACGCACAGACGGGTTCGGCCCAGCCGGCCGCCAGCGGCACGCTGGCCCCCATCACCGTAGAAGGCGCGGCAGACAATGCCCTCGCACCCGTCGACGGCTACATCGCCACCTCGTCGATCAGCGCGTCCAAGACCGACATACCCCTGATCGAAACACCGCAATCGGTCACCGTGATCACGGCCGACCAGATTCGCGACCAGGGCGCCCAGGGCCTGCAGGATGCGCTGAACTATGCCGCCGGCGTGCGTTCGGACGCCTACGGACTGGATTCCCGTTCCGACAACTTCATGGTGCGCGGGGCGTCGCCCTCCGTCTACCTGGACGGCCTGCGAACCAATTTCGATTACTACACCAGCACCACGCGCACCGAGCCCTTTACGCTCGAACGCATCGAAGTGCTGCGCGGGCCCGCCTCCATGCTGTATGGCCAGGGCAGCACGGCCGGTGTCGTCAACATGGTGACCAAACGCCCGCAGGCCGAGACCTCGCGCGAGGTCGGCATTCAATATGGTTCGCACAATCGGCGCTCGATCCAGGCCGACCTGACTGGCGCCATCGATGAAGACGGCAAATGGCTTTATCGCCTAGTTGCGCTGGGACGCAAGTCGGACACCATGGTCGACCATGTGCCCGACGACCGCCTGGTGTTCGCGCCCTCGATCACCTGGCGGCCGTCCAACCGCACTTCGCTGACGCTGCTGGCGCTGTGGCAAGACGACAAGTCGGGCTCTACCGCGCAGTTCTTTCCGTGGGAAGGCACGCTGCTCGACAATCCCAACGGACAGATCCCCACAAACACCTTCATCGGCGACCCCGACTGGGACCGCTATGATTCCAGCCGACGCTCCATCGGCTGGGCGTTCGAGCACCAGCTGAACGACGGCTGGACAATACGCCAGAATGCACGCTGGTCGTACAACCACGTGGATTACCGCAGCCTTTATGGAGACTCGTTCTCTCTTCCCGGCGGCTGGGCCGCAGACCCGGTCAACAAGCGTTTGATCGGCCGCTATGCCTGGGGCACGGACACCACCGTGCGCATGGCCCAGGCCGACCAGCACGTGCAGGGCAAGTTCGACACCGGCCCCGTCAGCCACAACATGCTGATCGGCATGGATTACGTCTATGCCAAGAACGAACAATCCACCGCCTCAGAAGGGCCGGACACCGTGCCGCTGATCGACGCCTTCAACCCGGTGTATCCAGCCTACACGCCGCCGGCATTCTTTGGCGACCCCGCCATACGCCAGCGCGACATGGGCTTCTATATCCAGGACCAGATGCGCCTGGATAACTGGATACTGGTTGCGGGCTTGCGCCATGACCGCTCTGAGAACACGGTGGACGGCTCGCCCTCGCAGGTCAGTCGCGCCACCAGCAAGCGTTTCGGCCTGATGTACGCGTTTCCCGTGGGCATCTCGCCCTATGTAAGCTACAGCGAGTCGTTCACCCCCCAGCTGGGCCGCGACTCCAGCGGCGACGCCTTCGTTCCCTTGCGCGGCAAGCAATGGGAAGCGGGGCTCAAGTATGAATCGCCCGATCGCAACACCCTGGTGAACGCCGCGGTATACACCCTGCGCGAGGAAAACCGGCTTGTATCCGACCCCGCCAACCCCATGCAAAGCATCCAGGCCGGCGAAACGCGCACCCGCGGGTTCGAGCTTGAGGTCAAGACAACGGTGGCGCGCCAGCTGGACCTGATCGCCAACTACAACTACCTGGACCAGGACGACCAGCTCGAAGGCGAGCCTCGCCACCAGGCCTCGCTGTGGAGCAAGTACCGCTTTGCCATCAACAACACGCCGGGCTTTTCGGTGGGCGCGGGTGTGCGCTGGGTAAGCGCATTCAGCGACGGCAGCGGCCCGCGTGTGCCCAGCGCGACGCTGGTCGACGCCATGGTGGCCTACGACACGCCGCAATGGCGCCTGGCGCTCAACGCCAACAACGTCTTCGACAAGACCTATGTGGCCACATGCCTGGAGCGCGGCGATTGCTGGTTCGGCGCGCGCCGGTCTATTGTGGCCAGCGCAACGTACAAGTTCTGACAGCAGGAAGACGGCCCGGCCACGCAGGGCCGACACTACATATTGCTTTGCTCGGGCGGCACCGCCGCGGGAAGCCTGGCGGCGCTGCTTGCGTTCTTGCGAAGCTCCATCTGGGCGCCCAGGCCATAACAGGTCATGGAAATCGAGCCCATCGAATAGCCCTGCACCAGAAGCTCGGGCTTGCTTGATTCGGCGGCGGCCAGCCCCGCCACATACAGCAATGGAATAAAGTGATCGGGCGTGGGCACGGCCAGGCCGTAATCGGGATGATCGGCCAAACGAAGCACATCGCCCGGATCGCGCGCAAGCTGTTCAACCGCGGCGTCGTCGAACCGCCGGGCCCAATCGTAAGCCTGGTCGGGCTGGTCCCGTTGCAGCCGCCGCAAGTTATGAACCACATTGCCGCTGCCGATAATCATCACGCCACGGCTTCTTAGCGCGTCGAGCCCGGCGGCCAGCTTCAGGTGGTATTCCAGCGGCTGCAGCGCGTTGATGGACAGTTGAACCACCGGAATGTCGGCGCCGGGATAAATGTGTGCCAGCACCGACCACGTGCCGTGATCCAGGCCCCATTGGTCATGATCAAGCCCTACCCAGTCCGGCTTGGCCAGCTCGACGATTTCGTTCGCAAGGTGGGGCGCGCCGGGCGCCGGGTATTCAAAATCGAAAAGCGGCTTCGGAAAACCGTAGAAATCATGGATGGTTCTGGGCCGCGCCATGGCGGTTACGGCCGTTGCGCCGAAATACCAGTGGGCCGAGACGACAAGAAGGGCTTTCGGCCTGGGCAGATGCTGCCCGAATGTCCGCCAGGCATTGGTAAAGTCGTTGTGCTCGAGCGCATTCGTGGGGCTGCCGTGGCCAATGAAAAGCGCGGGCATTTTGCTCATGTCATACTCCTTCAGGTACCGCCGGCTGCGATGGCTGCCATTGCCCGGATAAAAAATTACTGTCGCAAGCTCATCCGCGGAGGGCGTATGAAAACAGCGTATCAGAAAATGGTTGCCGGAGACCTCTACCATCCTACGGACCCGCAACTGGTGGCGGCGCGCGCACGCGCACGAGACCTTTGCTGGGCGCTTAACGCCGCCGGCGAGGCCGGGCAGGAAAGACAGCGGCAGATGTTGTGCGAACTGTTCGCCTCGGGCGGAGACTCGGTAGTCATGCAGCCGCCCTTTTATTGCGACTACGGCTCGAACATCGAACTGGGCGAGCGCGTGTTCTTCAACTTCAACTGCGTCGTGCTGGACGTCTGTCCGGTGCAAATCGGTAGCTTCACCTTGTTTGGTCCGGCGGTACAGATCTACACCGCCATGCACCCGCTAAACGCCGAAGCTTGCCGGGAAGATGACCCAGTAGCCACAGGAACAAACTTGGATTTATAGTGTTTGTGCCTCTGGCCCATGTCCCACCACACGGAGAGACGCTCATGAAAAAGCTCACCCTCACAGCCGCCTGCGCGGCGTTGCTCATCGGCAGCAGCGGCGCCTGGGCCGCAGAAAAAGAAGGCATTCCCGGTGTGCGCGGCATGGACCACATCGGTTTTACTGTGCCCGACATCGACCAGGGTGTGGATTTCTTTCGCGATGTCATCGGTTGCACCGAAGTCATGCGTTTCGGGCCTTTCAGCGACGATAAGGGCACCTTCATGAAAGATCTCGTCAATGTGCATCCGCGGGCCGTCATCAAGCAAATTGCCATGATGCGCTGCGGCGACGGCTCGAACATCGAACTATTCCAGTACAGCGCCCCCGACCAGAAGACCGACATGCCGCGCAATAGCGACTACGGCGGCTTTCATCTGGCTTTCTACGTCAAGGACATCAAGGCCGCGGTCGACAAGGCCAGGGCGCTGGGCCTGCAGACATTTCTGGGGCCGTTCGAGCTCAAGGAAGGCCCGGCCGCCGGCGAATCGATTACCTATGTGCTGACCCCCTGGGGCATGCAGCTGGAACTGATCAGCTATCCCGACGGCATGGCCTATGAAAAAGAGGCAAAGACCAAGCTTTGGGCGCCGGAGTAACTGCGCGCCGACATCAATAAAAAAGGGCTTGCGGAATATTCCGCGAGCCCTTTCAGCCGTCCGAATTGCTGCGCGCTCCTGGGCAGCGATAAGATCCTACAACCTCAGGTATCAATATTCCCCGCCAGCAGCGCATACTTCTCAATAAACGCCCGGCGCGGTTCCACGTGGTCGCCCATTAGCGTGGTAAAAACCTCGTCCGCCGCGATAGCGTCTTCGATCTGCACGCGCAGCAAGCGGCGTACGGTCGGGTCCATGGTGGTTTCCCAGAGCTGCCCGGGGTTCATTTCGCCCAGGCCCTTGTAGCGCTGCTTGCTGACGCTGCGTTCGGCTTCGCTGCGCAGGAACTGCATGGCTTCGCGGAAATCGCCGATGTTCTTTTGCTTGCGCTTGTCGCCCTCGCCGCGGGCGATGAAACCGCCCTCGCCGATCAGGCCCTTGAAGGTCTTGCCGGCCTTGGCCAGCACGGCGTAGTCGGCGCCCAGCACGAACACCCGGTCCAGGATGCTGACACGCACATTGCCGTGATGCATGCGCTTGACGACCAGGCGCCATGCGGTGTTTTCTTCGTTGGGCTCGACCTCTACGGTAACGTCGGGCAGGGCCGGGTCTTCGATGGCGGCCTGCAGGCTACGGGCCGACTGTTCGGCATTTTCGGCAGTGCTGAGGTCGATCTCGATGCCCTCGGCAATGGCCGACAACGACTGGATGTCCATGTGCCGCGAAAGGCGGTTGATGACGGCGTCGGCCATGATGTACTGGCGGGCCAGCTCGCCCAGGGCATCGCCGCTGATGGCGCTGGCTCCCTGGCTGGGCACCAGCTCGGCGTCTTTCAAGGCGACCTGCATCATGTACTGGGCTTCTTCCTGGTCGTCCTTGAGATAGCGCTCGTCGCGGCCGACCTTGACCTTGTACAGGGGCGGCTGGGCAATGTACACATAGCCGCCCTCGATCAGCTCGGGCATCTGGCGATACAGCAGGGTAAGCAGCAGGGTGCGGATATGCGCGCCGTCGACGTCGGCGTCGGTCATGATGATGATGCGGTGGTAGCGCAGCTTCTCGATGTTGAAGTCGGGGCCGATGCCGGTGCCCAGCGCCGTGATCAGCGTGGTAATGGCCTCGCTGGCGATCAAGCGGTCGAAGCGGGCCTTTTCAACGTTCAGCACCTTGCCGCGCAGCGGCAGAATGGCCTGGAACTTGCGGTCGCGGCCCTGCTTGGCCGAACCGCCGGCCGAGTCGCCCTCGACGATGTAGATCTCGCTCTTGGCGGGGTCTTTTTCTTGGCAGTCGGCCAGCTTGCCGGGCAGGCCGGCGCCCTCGAGCACGCTTTTGCGGCGTGTCATCTCGCGGGCCTTGCGGGCCGCGTCGCGCGCGCGCGCCGCCTCGATGATCTTGCTGCACAGCGCCTTGGCGTCGTTGGGGTTTTCAAGCAGCCAGGTTTCAAGCGTGCGCGACACGGCCTCTTCGACGGCAGGGCGCACTTCGCTGGAAACCAGCTTGTCTTTGGTCTGGCTGCTGAACTTGGGCTCGGGCACCTTGACCGAAAGCACGCAGGCCAGGCCTTCGCGCATGTCGTCGCCGGTGGTGTCGACCTTGGCTTTCTTGGCCAGCTCGTTGTCGGCGATGTATTTATTCAGGATGCGCGTCATGGCCGCGCGCAGGCCGGTAAGGTGGGTGCCGCCGTCGCGCTGCGGAATGTTGTTGGTGAAGCACAGCACGGTTTCGGTGTAGCTGTCGTTCCATTGCATGGCCACGTCGACACCCACCGTGGTGTCGCCCACGGTGGATTCGGTGCTGACCGAGAACACATTGGGGTGCAGCACGGTCTTGCTGCGGTTGATGTACTCGACGAAGCCCTTGACCCCGCCCAGGAAGGCGAAGTCTTCTTCCTTGCCCTGGCGCTCGTCGACCAGCCGGATCTTCACGCCGTTGTTCAGGAAGGAAAGCTCGCGCAGGCGCTTGGCCAGGATCTCGTAGTGGAACTCGATGTTCTCGAAAATGGTGTCGTCGGCCAGGAAATGCACGCGGGTGCCCTGTTGCTCGGCCGAGCCGGTAACGTGCAGGGGCTCGACCCGCTCGCCCTGGCGGAACTCCATTTCGTGCGTCTGGCCCTTGCGCCAGATGGTCAGGCGCAGCCATTGCGACAAGGCGTTCACGCATGACACGCCCACGCCGTGCAGGCCGCCCGATACCTTGTACGAGTTGTGGTCGAACTTGCCGCCGGCGTGCAGCTCGGTCATGACGATTTCGGCGGCGCTGCGGCCGAATTCATCGTCTTTGTGGATGTCGGTGGGAATGCCACGGCCATTGTCGCTGACCGAGATGCTGTTGTCGGCATGGATGGTGACGACGATGTCGTCGCAATAGCCGGCCAGGGCTTCGTCGATGGCATTGTCCACCACCTCGAATACCATGTGATGAAGGCCGGTGCCATCGGAGGTGTCGCCGATGTACATGCCCGGACGCTTGCGGACCGCTTCGAGGCCCTTGAGCATCTTGATGGAATCGGCGCCGTAGCCCGCATCATTGGCAATCGTGGTTTGATCTGACATAACTGAATTTAGAACCTTGTGTGCGCCTTGCGGCGAATGGCCGCGCGGCAACAGGCCGCCGGCCGATCAAAGGGCATCTGCGAAAATCAGATGCGCATTGGCATGACAACGTACTTGAACTGGTCGTCGTCGGGGGTGGTGATGAGCGCCGAGGCGTTCACGTCGGGTTGTACCGACCAGCGAATCTTTTCGGTCTTGACGTTTGCCAGGACGTCGAGCAGGTAGCTGACGTTGAAACCGACGTCCAGCGGCTCGTGGCTGTAGTCGATGTCGATTTCTTCCAGCGCCTCTTCCTGTTCTGCGTTGGATGAGGTTATTTTAAGCTGGTTGTCGGAAAGCTGGATGCGGACACCCTTGAGCTTATCGGTGGTAAGAATGGCGGCGCGCTGCAGGCTGCCCTGCAGAATTTCGCGGTCGACCAGGAAATGCCGCGTGTAATTGGTGGGAATGACACGCGTGAAGTCGGGGAACTTGCCCTCGACGAGCTTGGAGACGAGCTCTACGTCGCCGAAGCGGAAGCGGATCTGGCCCGGCGCCACGTCGATGCTGACCGGGTCGTCGGTTTCGGCCAGCAGGCGCTGCATTTCAAGAACCGTTTTACGCGGAACGATGACGTCGTGCTTGTTTTCGATGCCCTCGACCGCTGTGCCGCTATGGGCCAGGCGGTGGCCGTCGGTGGCCACGGCGCGCACCCAGCCCGGCTCGAACACGAACAGCAGGCCGTTCAAGTAATAGCGGATGTCTTGCTGGGCCATCGAGAAATGCACCATGTTGAACAGGTGCTTGAGGGTTTTTTGCGGCAACGTGAACGAAACGTCCCATTTCTCGGGCTGGGCCAGGGTGGGGAATTCGTCGGGCGCCAGGGTTTGCAAGGCAAAGCGGCTTTTTCCCGCCTGCACGGTAAGCTTGCCCGAGGCAAGCGCCAGCTTGACTTCACCCGAATCGGGCAGGGCGCGCAGAATGTCGAGCAGCTTGCGCGCCGCAACCGTGGTCGATTCGTTGGAATCGCCCAGGCCGAACTGTGCATGCGTGGTGATCTGGACTTCGAGGTCGGTGGCGATAAAGGCAACTTCCTGGCCCTGCTTGCGCAGCAGGATATTGGCCAGAATGGGCAACGTATTTCTTCTTTCGACTATTCCCGCCACCGTGGACAACGGTTTCAACAAGGCGTCGCGAGTCGTTTGTACGAGTTGCATGGTTATCCTTTTAAGGTTTGTTCTAGTACGTGTAAAGCGTGATTGAGTTCAGTCTGCTTGGAACGTGCGTCGGAAATCTTGCGTACAGCGTGCAGCACAGTGGTGTGGTCGCGGCCGCCGAACAGGTCGCCGATTTCAGGCAGGCTTTTTTGGGTGAGCTCTTTGGCCAGGTACATGGCGATTTGCCTGGGCAATGCAATATTGGCTGGCCGACGTTTCGAATACATGTCGGCAACCTTGATCTTGTAGAAATCGGCCACCGTCTTCTGGATGTTCTCGACCGTGATCTGGCCGTTTGAAACCGAAAGCAGGTCTTTGAGGGCGTCTTTGCAGACTTCGACGGTAAGCACCTCGCGCCCGTGGAATCGAGCGTAGGCCGATACCTTGCGCAGCGCGCCCTCGAGTTCGCGCACATTGCTGCGCAGATGCTTGGCAATGAAGAAGGCCACCTCTTCAGGCATGGTTACGCCCTCGGTTTCGGCCTTGCGCAGCAAAATGGCCACGCGCATTTCGAGCTCGGGCGGCTCGATGGCCACGGTAAGGCCCGAATCGAAGCGCGAAATGAGGCGGCTGTCGATGTTGGACAGCTCTTTGGGGTAGGTGTCGGAGGTGATGATGATTTGCTTGCGCTGCGCCACCATGGCCTCGAAGGCGTAGAAGAATTCTTCCTGGGTGCGATTCTTGCCGGCAAAGAACTGGATGTCGTCGATCAGCAGCAGGTCGAGCGAATGGTAATACCGCTTGAATTCATCGAACGCCTTGCGCTGGTAGGCCTTGACCACGTCCGACACATATTGGTCGGCATGCACGTAGCGAACGCGGGTGCCCTTGCCGCTTTGCAGCAGGGCATTGCCGATGGCATGGATGAGGTGGGTCTTGCCCAGGCCCACGCCGCCATACAGAAACAGCGGGTTGTACGAGACCCCGGGGTTTTCGGCCACCTGCAGGGCGGCGGCGCGCGCCAGCTGGTTGGCCTTGCCCGTTACGAAGTTGTCGAAGCGCAGTTCGGTGTTAAGGCGCGAGCGGTCATGGACGACGTCGGCCACGGCGGCGGAAGCAGCCTGTTGCGGCGCAGCAGGCTCAGGCGCCTGTGCTTCGGCACCGGCGGCAGCAGGCACGGCTTGCACGGCAAGCGGCGCAGCCGCCGGACGGGCGCCCACGGCACCCCCCGCGGCCAGTTCGAACGCCACCTGCACGGGACGCTCGTACCATTCGCTGGCCAGGATTTCAATTTGATGCGAAAAATTCTTGCGTACCCAATCGAGCTTGAATCGATTGGGGGCGGACACACGCAACACCGCCTGCGTTTCGTCGAACGCAAGCGGGATCAGAGGGCGTATCCATGCACTGATTTGCTGCGGAGGTAGGTCTTGCTCCAGACGCTGAACGCAAGTCTGCCAAAATTCTTTCATGTCCACCACTTGAGTAAACCTCGATTCTACCCTGTTGGAGGCCAAGTTATCCACAAGCCGGGACATCTTCGCCACCCCGGCAACCACCTGGATATTTGACTGAAACCCAATAATCTGTTGAAATAGTGGGCTTATTGCGATTTTTGATTACCCGATCTTTATAGAGCAGGGTTTCCAATAAACAATAAACAACGCGCAATTAATAACGCGCAACCTACGCGGGCTAGGCCTTCAGGGCGTAACGCAAGTAAACCTGGTGCCGGCCCAGTTGGGTTTGATCCCATTACGGGTTACCCAGCCGCTATTTTTCGATTTTCATTGCCTGCCCGCCAAACACCTTGCGCGGCAAGCCTTTTGAGTTCTTACCCATGAAACGCACTTTCCAGCCTTCCGTTACGCGCCGCAAGCGCACCCATGGTTTTCTCGTTCGCATGAAGACTCGCGGCGGCCGCGCGGTAATCAACGCTCGCCGTGCCAAGGGCCGCAAGCGCCTCGCCGTTTAAGCGCCCGCCGGCTTTCCCTGAAAGCCGCGAATGCCAGCTCATGCGTGCCACGCTCAGTCCGGCGGCGCGCCTGCACCGCCCCTCTGAATACGCCGCCGCCCTGAAAGGCCGGCGCGTTGCCAGAGGGGCGTTGCTTGTGGTGTCGACGCCCCGGGAACAGCCCGGCCAAGAGGCAGAGGCGCGGCTCGGAATGATTATAGCCAAGCGGTTTGCAGCCAGAGCTGTTACGCGCAATGCCATCAAGCGGGTCATACGCGAGGCCTTTCGCCAGCGGCGCCACGATCTGCCGCAGCGCGATTTTGTCTTCCGCCTGCACAGCCGGGTAGCGCCCCAATCGCTGACTCAGCTCAAGAAGCAATTGCGCGCCGAGGCCGATGCCCTGCTCGACAAGGTGCGGACGCCATGATCAAGGCCCTGCTCATCGCGCCCATACGCTTTTACCGGTATTTCATCAGCCCGTGGGTGGGCCACAACTGCCGTTTTACCCCCACATGCTCGGTCTATACCATTGAAGCCATCGAAACACATGGCGCCCTGAAGGGCCTCTGGCTGGGCATGCGCAGGCTGGGCCGATGCCACCCGTGGTCGCCGGGCGGATGCGACCCCGTACCGGGCACCGAGCACCGGCATTCCTGAACCACGCCCGCCGGCATCGCGGCAGTCAAGGTTATTTCAGCCGGCCTACGTTAAACTAACGAGCTTTTGCTTCGCTTGAACCCCAATCTACAGGCGCTATGGATATCCGACGCACCATCCTCTGGATGATTTTCTCTTTCTCGCTCTTGCTGCTCTGGAACAACTGGCAGGTCTACAATGGCAAGCCCTCGCTGTTCACCGGCGCAACCCAGAGCCAGAGCACGGAACCGGCCACCACCGCCGCCAACGGTTCAGCGGCCGCAGAGAGCCAAGGCCATGTGCCCGAGGGCATTCCCGCCCCCGCGGGCTCGTCCACGGCTCCGGCGGCGCCAGCCCAGCAAGAGCCGGCCGCAGCCGTTGCCGCCGAGCAAATCAATATCAGCACCGACGTCTACAACCTGGTCTTCAGCACCCAGGGCGCACAGCTGGTGCGGGCCGAGCTGCTGAAGTTCGGCGACGAAGAAGACCCCACCAAGCCCATGGTGCTGCTGGACAACGAAGCCAGCTCGACCTACCTGGCCCAGACCGGCATCGTCGGCGCGCCGCAGGGTTCCAGCTTTCCCACCCACCTGACCCCGTTTCGTCTGACCTCCACCGAAAAATCGCTTACCGGCGATACGCTCGATGTGGTCTTTGAAGCCGAGGCGGGCGGCGTCAAGGTCATCAAGACCTATACCCTGCATCGCGGCCGCTACGACATTCAAGTGCGGCACGAAGTCCACAACCAGGGCGACGCGCCGATTTCCCCCTCGGTCTACCTGCAGCTTACGCGCGACGGCAACGATCCGCCCAATACTTCCTTCTTCTACAACACGTTCACCGGCCCGGCCGTGTACAGCTCCGAGCACAAGTACCAGAAGGTCAAGTTCTCGGACATCGAAAAGAACAAGGCCTCGTACGTCAAGCAGGCGGACGACGGCTGGGTGGCCATGGTCCAGCATTACTTTGCCGCGGCCTGGGTGCCTGTGGAAGAGCGTGCGCGCCACAATGAGATTCTGCGCGTGTCCGACAATCTGTATTCCGTGCGCACCATACAGCAGATCGGCACCATACAGCCCGGCGAGCAGCAAACCATACAGTCCAAGCTGTGGCTGGGGCCGCAAGACCAGCAAGCCATGCAGGCCGTCGCTCCGGGCCTGGACGTGGTCGTCGACTATGGCTTCCTTACCATCATCGCCAAGCCTTTGTTCAAGCTGATGACCTGGATACACGGCTTCCTGGGCAACTGGGGCTGGACCATCGTGGTGCTTACCCTGCTGATCAAGCTGGTGTTCTACCCGCTGTCGGCGGCCAGCTACCGCTCGATGGCCAAGATGAAGCTGGTCACGCCGCGCCTGCAGGCCCTGCGCGAGAAATTCGGCGACGACCGGGCCAAGCTCAACGCCGCCATGATGGAGATGTACCGCACCGAGAAGATCAATCCGCTGGGTGGCTGCTTGCCCATGGTGGTGCAGATCCCGGTGTTCATCTCGCTGTACTGGGTGCTGCTGGCCAGCGTGGAAATGCGCGGAGCGCCGTGGATCCTCTGGGTGCATGACCTGTCGATCCGCGACCCGTTCTTCATTCTGCCCGCCATCATGATGGCGACCATGTTCCTGCAGATCAAACTGAACCCGACGCCCCCGGACCCCGTCCAGGCCAAGGTCATGATGATCATGCCCCTGGTGTTCGGCGGGATGATGTTCTTCTTCCCGGCCGGTCTGGTGCTCTACTGGTGCGTCAACAACATCCTGTCGATCGCGCAGCAGTGGTCCATCACGCGCGCCATGCAGCGCAAGGCGGAAGCCGCGGCCAACCGCTGATATCCGCTTCCTGCGAAAAACCGGTCCCATGCGGACCGGTTTTTTTTCGCCCGCGCCCCGGTTATCAGGTCCATTCCAAGCGTTCTTGATAGTTATTATTTATCAATTTTTGTGAATCAATCAACTTCACATAGTAAGACAAGACCCCTATGATGTGTCGGAGATAGCCCCTTGGCCGGCAATGCCGGGGCTGTCCCAGACACAGCGCGGGTCCACTGCGGACCCCGCATTCCAGGTATTTCATAGGGAGTGTGCTATGACCGATAAGAAGCATCTGACCACCGCCGCAGGCGCGCCCGTGGCCGACAACAACAACACGCTGACCGCAGGCCCCCGCGGCCCGGCGTTGTTGGAAGACTTCTGGCTGATTGAAAAGCTCGCGCACTTCGATCGTGAACGCATCCCCGAACGCGTCGTGCATGCCAAGGGCTCAGGCGCCTATGGCACCTTCACCGTTACCCACGATATCTCCCGCTACACCCGTGCCAGCCTCTTTTCCCAGGTTGGCAAGCAGACTCCGCTGTTCCTGCGCTTTTCCACCGTCGCTGGCGAACGCGGCGCGGCGGACGCCGAACGCGACGTGCGTGGCTTTGCCATCAAGTTCTACACCGAGGAAGGCAACTGGGACCTGGTGGGCAACAACACGCCGGTGTTCTTCATCCGCGATCCGCTGAAATTCCCGGACTTCATCCATACGCAGAAGCGCGACCCCAAGACCAACCTGCGCAGCGCCACCGCCGCCTGGGACTTCTGGTCGCTCAACCCCGAATCGCTGCATCAGGTCACGACACTGATGAGCGACCGCGGCATTCCCGCCAACTTGCGCCAGCAACACGGCTTCGGATCGCACACGTTCAGCTTCATCAACAAGGACGGAGAGCGCTTCTACGTGAAGTTCCACTTCAAGTCGCAGCAAGGCATCGCCTGTCTGACCGACGAGGAAGCCGCGCAAGTGGTCGCCCATGACCGCGAAAGCTCGCAGCGCGACCTGTTCGAAAACATCGAGAAGGGCAATTTCCCCAAGTGGACGCTGAAGGTGCAGATCATGCCCGAGGCCGAAGCCGCGACCTACCACATCAACCCGTTCGACCTCACCAAAGTCTGGCCGCACGGCGACTACCCGCTGATCGAAGTGGGGGTCCTGGAGCTGAACAAGAACCCCGAAAACTATTTCGCGGAAGTAGAGCAGGCGGCCTTCACGCCCGCCAACGTCGTCCCGGGCATTGGCTTCTCACCGGACAAGATGCTGCAAGGCCGTCTGTTCTCGTATGGCGACACGCACCGCTACCGGCTGGGCATCAATCACCACCAAATCCCGGTGAACGCGC
>Ga0180218_1000585_pt1 | contig 30802 bp, 38 predicted proteins | sample eDN3rd37CKraftBY_FD_151334 | JGI IMG/M metagenome (GOLD analysis project Ga0180218, IMG submission 151334) | Enriched backyard soil microbial communities from Emeryville, California, USA - eDNA 3rd pass 37_C Kraft BY (version 2) (version 2) | ecosystem: Environmental > Terrestrial > Soil >... | reverse complement strand
CGCCCCCTGAGGGGTGCGTCTGCAGCGAACTTTCGTGCGGGCGGGGAGCGGTGGCCGCGGGCGCGCTCGCAACGCAAACGCGGCGGCTGAAGCTTGCTGTGTCCGGCGCGTATTACGCCACGCGCCACATGGGGCTCCAGGGACTGGAGCGTGCGTATGGCCCACATACGGCGCATCCGGCGAGAGCACCCGATCAGCGGCGGATAAAAGGGCCTGCCCCAAAAGGGAGGCTTGGTCAGTCCGCCGGGGCTCAGCAGGAATAAGGCCTCCAACACCGCGCGCGGGACGCCGGTTACAAGCCGGCGACTGCGGAACGACAACTCTCGTCTCTCCCCCACCTTTCGAGACGAGACCGTGGAGACCGGCAAGTCTCCGGCGTCCCGCGCCGCCCTCTTCCTTTTTCTCGAGAGTGGTTGGCAACTGACGAAGCCTCGGCGCTGAAAAGCGATCGCGAGAACGATGACGCTTGTCCGTTTTGCTCGCCCTACCGCTTGCCCCGATGGAACCCGCCCGCCTCTCGCACGTTGCCCATCACCCAAACAGGAGCCGCCATGCCGAGCGCCAAGGAGCTTGAAGAACTTTTCTGGAAAGACCTGAAATCCGACATGACCGTGATGCTCGGCGCCGAGGGCGTCGAGGACGGCCATCTGCGCCCGATGACGGCGCAGGCCGAGGGCGATCACGGCCCAATCTTCATGTTCACCTCGAAAGACACCGCGCTTGGCGGCATCAAGGGCGTGCACAAGGCGCAGCTTGCCTTCGCCTCGAAGAACCACGAGCTGTTCGCCACCGTGCACGGCAAGCTCTCGATCGACAACGATCGCGAGACGATCGAGCGGCTGTGGAGCCCGTTCGTCGAAGCCTGGTTCGAACAGGGCAAGGACGATCCGAAGATCGCGCTTTTGCGCTTCGAGCCCGAGACCGCCGAGATCTGGCAGAACGAGAGCAGCATTCTCGCCGGTGCGAAGACGCTGTTCGGCTCCGACCCGAAGGCCGATTACAAGGACAAGGTCGCGAAGGTGGCGATGCGTTAGAGCGTGATTCCGAAACGTGCGGTTTCGGATCAGATCATGCTCAAGCGAAGGGCAAGCTTTAGAACCCGACGCCGAAGCGCGAATTTTTCTGCCATACGAGATGGCAGTGCTTCTTCACGCCGCCGTGGATGAAGACGAAGCGCTTCGGGAGTTTTATTTCCTTGGAGAGCTCGAGGCAGGCGCCGCCGCGCGAAATGTCGATGACATTGCAGGTCATCGCCGGCGTGTTCTTGTCGAGCACGAGCGTGCCGGTTTTCGACATCAGCCCCGAGGGCTTCACGCGCACATAAAGACGGTTTTCGGGCTTGCCGGGTTGGGGCATGGCCACTCCGCGGTTGCAACCGCACAACTTTCGTCAAGGCCCGTTAAGGGAGGATTAATGCTTGGATGCCGCCTATCTCAGCAGACGGTATTCGTAGGTGTGGCAGGCATCCAACCCGCACTGAACGATGACCGAAGCAAAATTCACCGCCGCAAGCAGGACGATGAACAGGCCAAGCGCGTTCCCCGCCCGCGCCAGCGCCGGAAACTTCTTGAGCGGCGTCAGGTTGCCGTCGCCGCCGGTAATGGCGAATTTCGCGGCATAGCCGATCAGCAGCGCCATCGCGATCAGGATCGCCCATACCGGCATGTGCAGGCCGAGGACGGCGCTACCGATATATTCGTGGCCGGGTCGTGGGTAGATATTGATGAGCGTCTGGCGCGTCGCGACGATCAGCAGAAACAGCGCGAAGATCATCGATATGCCGTCGTTTTTCAGCGAATAACCGTCGCGGAAATTGCGGATGATGCCGAAGGAAACGCCGAACATAGCCACCCGCTGCAAAATGCAAAGCGGGCACGGCGTCTCGCCGAGCGCGAACTGAAATACGAGCGCCGCTGTCTGGATGCCGGCGAGCGCGAGCTGCATCAGCAGGAGCGCGAGATAATTCAGGAGTGTGAGCGCGGCGTTCGGCATTCAGCCCTCGCCACCGGCCGCAGGCATGCTCACCTGGATCCACGGCATGCGGAAGCCGTAGTCGCGGCTATGCACCTCGAACAGAAAAAGTCCGATGCTGAGCGCGAGCATCGCCAACAGCGCGCCGAGTGCAATGCGCCCGCGGCCCAGCCAGGCGAGCAGAAGCGCCGCGAAGGTCAGCGCAAAAATCGGCGTCATCATGCGCGGCCCCTCAATCTTTGGGCATCAGCCGAAACGAATTGAGAAAGGCGTTGACGGCAAGCTCCGCCTCGGCCGGCTTGATCGCGCCCGCCGCTACGAGATAGCTGCTGGTGCCATCGACGACGACGATGCCCTTGCCGTCCTGCACCTCGCCGTCATAGGAAAACTGGATGCCAGTCAGCGTGCGGTCGCCGCGCGGAATGGTGATCTCGGCTCGCGACGTCACTTTGGCATTGATCTCGCGGGTGTAGTTTTCGATATTGGCGTTCATCTCCGCGTCGGCCTTGATCGCCTCCGCGAAATCGCCGTTCGCAGCGATATAGATAACGTCTCCATTGCGCGCGACATGCGCGACCAGACGGTTCTTGCCGAACTCCTGCACGCTCTCGATCGGTTTCGAGGGAAAGTTGATCACGTAACCGCCCTCGTTCGAGTTGAAGGTCTCGAGTGCGGCGAGCGGCGTGGATATGCCTAGCGCCAATAGCAGCGCCAGCGCACATCCTGCCGATTTTACGATGGTCCGCATGCCCTGCCCTGCCGAGTACCCTGTTCTAACGCGGAATCCGGCGCGAAGAAATCCGGCCAAAAAACGGTCTTCCGCAGCGCAATGCGAAATTTCGTCCCATGCGCGCGGCACATGACGGCGGCGCATCGGCCGTGTTAGAAACACCGGCCATTCTCACGACAGGAGTTCTCCCGATGTTCCTTCGCGTTCTCGCCCTCGGCCTCTTTGCCGCATTCGCGTTCAGCGCCCCCGCCGGTGCCGTCACCGCGAAGGAAAAGATGGAGACCTGCAAGTTCGGTGCGCAGGATCAGAAACTCACCGGCAAGGAAGAGAAGGCCTTCATCAAGAAGTGCATGGCCGCCAGCGACAGCTCGTCGCCGAAAGCCAAGAAGAAGAAAGCTGCGGCACCGGCGCAGTAAGCGCCGGGCCCGGTTTCATATCAGGTCTTCGGGCTACGTCTTGGCCGGGCGCTCGCTGAACAGCACGCCGCCCTTCGCCTTGTGATGCTTCGGGGTCTCCAGGAGCGAAACCGTGACGACGTCGGGCGAGACCGAACAGTTCTTCGCCACCGCGCTGGTGATGTCCTGAACGAGGCCACGCTTCTGATCGAGCGTGCGCCCTTCGGCGAGATAAACGACGACTTCCGGCATGTGCCCTCCCGATTGCTTGTATTGCGGGGCTAGCTGATGCCCCTGCACCTGTTCCACGTCAAGCCGTCCGCACATGAAAAAAGGGCGGCGGACAAGCCGCCTCCCTTGAAGTCGAGATGCCGTAGCACTTTCAGTAACCGAGCAGCGGCGCGGGCTGCGCCCGTTTCTCGTCCGAGGCTCGGCGATTCTTTTCTTCGGCTTCGGCTGTGGCAGGCAGTTGCAGCACGATTGCATGCTGGCCCTCGTCCAGCCGGGTCAGCAGCACGATATCGCCGTTCGGGAACTCCAGCGCATCGTGATGCGCAAAGGGCTGATCGGCGTTGATGTGGCGAAAGCGCGCCACGCTCGGCCTGATATGTTTTTCAAAGAAAAAGCCAAAGCGCGATTTGTGCGCGACGCCATTCTCGAAGGCGAGTTCAGTGCCCGGAAGCAGGCAAACGGCAACATCGCGCTGGTCCACCGCGGCAAAGCCGCGAGTGAAGGAGTTGGGGAACGTTGTCGTTACGAGCTTGTCGCCGACTTTTGCCGGGCGTGAAGCGACTCTCTCCAGACTATAGTCACACATGGAAGGAGCTCCTTCCAGTTGCGCCCTCCAGCATGAACAGACTAGCCGTCCATCATGGCGAGTATTTGGCTCGCGTCCACGCCGCCGCCATAGTCGGGCCAGCAAATCTGCCGGGAACCGGATTTTATCGCGGGCGCAACGCGAAGCCGAACATCAGCCAGGCGAAGCCCTGAAACAGCACGTCGATGGCAAGGCACAAGCCGAGCACCCAGATGCCGCTCGCCGGCCAACCGGCGAAAATAACGAGCCCGGCGAGGATCGCGATGATGCCCGAGAAGGTCAGCAGACCGCCCATGGTGTGCCAGTGCTGATAGGCGAGCCATAGCCGGACAAGACCGGAACCCACCAGCATCGCCGCGAGCAAGAATGTGAGCGAGACGGCGCCCGCGACCGGATTGGCCCACAACACGAAACCGGCCAGCGCATAGAGGACACCGAGCGCAACGTTGAGCAGCGTCCCTCCCCACTCCTTGGTGTAGAAGGCTTTCACGATCTGGAACCCGCCGAGCACCAGGAAAGTCGCGCCGATGAAGATCGTGCTCACGACCGTCGCGGCCGCGAGATTTCCGAGCATGAAGGTGCCGCCTGCGATCAGTACGATGCCGAGCAGCGCAAACCACCACCAGTGATGCGCCTGATCCGAACTGCCAGTCTTCACATTCGTGCGTACCGCAGCTTTGGCCATGGATCGCCTCCCTGTAGAACCCGGCACAAATTAGCCGGTTCCCTGGCCAGGGTCACTCGCTGCTTTTCTCACCCCAGGTAGGGAAAACCACCACGCGCAATTTGGCACGGCGCTTGCTTTATCACGTGTGAACCTTTCGAGGCACCTATCATGTCGACGTCGCCGATCACCAGTGCGCTCCTCGCTTCGGCCTATCAGCCGCAGCAAACCGACTTGTTCGGGCGAATCGACGCAAACAGCGATGGGCAAATTTCGCCGGATGAGATGGCCTCCTTCGGGCAGAATTTGCCGGGCGAGAGCGGCACCGGCCTCAAGAACAAGAACCTGTTTCAGAAGATCGATACCAACGGCGACGGCATCATCACCAAGGAAGAATGGGCTGCGCACCGCCAGCAGCGCCAGAAATCGGCCGCGGCGCTTCTTCAGGTGCAGGAGCAGGCCGGAACGCGCAGGCACAGCGGCCCGTCCGGCCCGCGTCAGGTAAATCCGGGCTCCACTTTCAGCACGCTCGATACAAACCGGGACGGCACCGTCTCGCGCGAGGAGTGGGCAGCATCGTTCGGCGCGGCCGGCAGCGTAACGCTCGCTTCCGACGTCAAGCCGGTGGGTGCCGCCGCCGACAGCGGCGTTGCCGCGGGCATCAACTCGACAATCGATAGCGCGACGAGTGCGGTGAAGAACACCGTCAATTCCATCGCCCAAACGATCAACGCACTACTCTAAAAGCCCAATCGACACCGATTATTTCCGGCGGGCGAGAGCTCTCCGTCCCCTGCCGCGCTTAACGCGCAATTTCCCCAACTCATTTTCACCCACCACGCACGCGCCACATTCCGGGCGAAGTTTTGATAGTGATGGTGTGCCCGGATGCTTCGGGAATACGATCGAAGTCAAGACGAGTAAGTAAGAAGGAAGAACGGTATGGGTGCAGCAAAACACAGCGGAAGCTGTCATTGCGGTAATGTCAAATTCGAAGCGGTCGTCGACCTCGACCACACCATCGAGTGCAACTGCTCTATCTGCACAAAACGCGGTTCGATTTTATCCGCAACCAGCCCCGAGAAATTCAACTTGATTTCCGGCGAAGGCGCCCTCACCGAATATCAGTTCAATAAAAACGTCATCCGCCACATGTTCTGCTCGACCTGCGGCATCCTGCCGTTCGCGCGCGGCCAGAAGCCGGACGGCACCAAGATGATCATGGTCAATGTGCGCTGTCTCGACGATATCGAAGCCGGCAAGCTCAAGCCGCAGCAGTTCGACGGCCGGCACAAGCTTTAGTTATTCACCCAGTCCGCGCACTTCTGCACCGTGTCGTTCGTGCCCCACGGCATGATCGGCACGGATGAAGTCGAGTTCTGCGGCGAGCCTTCAATCAAGCGGTCGGAGTAGACCATGTAGATCAGGGTATTTCGCTTCCTGTCACAGCCGCGGACGATCTGCATCTTCTTGAAGAACAGCGAGCGGCGCTGGACGAACATGTCCTCGCCCTGACTGAACTTCTGCTTGAAGCGGATCGGGCCGATCTGGCGGCAGGATAGCGAGATATCAGAGACCTGCTCGGCGATACCAAGCCAGCCGCTCCAGCCGCCCTTCTCCGGCACCGTGAAATGACAGGCGACGCCATCCACCGAAGGATCGTCGATGCCGTAGGTGCCGAGCTTGTCGTTCGGCGACAAGAGCTTGAAAACGGTCGAGCGCCGGAAAATGAGATCCGGTTCGTCGGCCGCATGTGCGGCGGAAACAATCGTCGCCGACGCGGCCAATATAAGGGCGAAAAGCGTCCGCAGCCTGCGCATCATGGCTCCTCCCGGAAGATGTCTCCGTCAGATAGGGCGGGAATACCGGGTGCCAAGATCGTCGGCGAAAAAATCAGAGCGGCGGCAGATCCTGCCGGGCCGGATCGTGCCGCATATCCGGATGCAGGTCATTACGCGGCGACGGCTGGCGATAATATTCGTCGACGCCTTCGGCCGCGGAAGCAGGACGCCACGAACCGAGCACGAAAAACACGAGCAGTCCGGCGAAGATCGACAGGTTCTTTTCGGCCTGGATCATGTTGTTGGTGCGCTCGGGGTCAACCTGATTCCAGAAATCGTGGAAGTAGAAGGTCGCAAGCAGCGTGAAGATTGCGAGCACAAGCGCCGCGAAGCGCGTCGCGATTCCGAAGGCAAGCAGCAAGCCGAACGCGACCTCGACGATGCCAGCGCCGATTGCGATCAGTTGTGGAGAGGTCATGCCGGTCGCGCTCTCTGCCTGCGCGGCAAGATCCGTGAGCGCGGTCGGGACCGCCACCTTGGTGGCGATGTAGGCAGCCGTCCCTGAAACATTCATGAGTTTGAAAGTTCCGGAGACCACGAAGATCACCGAAAACAAAACCCGCGCGATGACATATAGCAAAGACATTGGCCGCTCCCTGAAGCTCCGTCGTAAAACGCTACTCCACCGCGACTCATCTATCCGTTCTGGCTGCGGTTCCCGGCAGAAAAACGGCGCTGCCGGGAGGCGTCAAGCCACCGCCAATTCCGGGATACTGCGCCTCTCTGCCCCGACCCGGATACCATTTGATCGCTCATCGGCATCCTGCCGAGGCTGGCGTAGTTAAAACTTCCTCACGGAAGTTTTGCTGGCGGAATTTACGCGGAAGCAACACTTCTTCGCTAACTTCACATCACTCGGGTTTTTTCTCTGCGTCCCGACACCTTGTTCAAATCCCCGGCCGGTTTTGCCAACCGCCGGGGTTTTTCTTTGAAGGGGCGCCTCCGCGGCTTGCGCGCGAGATCGACCGATACATGCATGAAGAGATCGTGGACGGTTTGAGCGATCAGCAGAAGCTATGGTCGAGCCGATCTTCATCGTGACCCGTATGGGTGCAATTTGCCGAAAATTGTCTTGAATCGGTAATCGATCTTTTTCTTCACCCCCAGCCATATTCGCGGGCAAGTCCTTCTGGAGAGCAAATGTCTGCCTTCGGCAAACGGCTCACGGCAGAGCTCGAAATCGAGTTCGCCCGGCTTGCCAACGACTGGTTCTCGCCCTGGCACGCGCTGATGCGCGGCGAGCCGGTCGCGCTCGACGATTTTCGCGGCGGCATTCTGCGGCCGCCATCGAAGGCGTTTGACACCGCGACCGAACAGGTCTTTTGGACGGCCCTGCGGCATTACATCGACGGAAAAGTCGCCGATACATTTCATCGTATCGAGCAACACATCCGCTGGCAGGGCACAGCGAGAGCGCTACGAACTGTCGAGGAAAGCACGATCGCATTGCGCTCGTTTCTGGAGCGCCTCCACCGCCACGCCGTCTTCACCGAATACCGGCTGCAGGCGCGCGGTTACCCGGATGAGCACTACCTCGCAAGCCGCCGCGACAATGTCACGCTTGCCAACATCCAGCGCCGGAAGATGGATCTGATCGAAAAATATCGCTCAACGCCTTGGCGATGGCGAGTCGCGGAGACAATCACCGAGATCGCCGATCGACGGCTGGTCGGAGCAGCCGTGCTGCTCGTGATGATGGGCGGCGGCTTTGTATTCATCCTGCGCTAGGCTGCCACAGGGCGAGCGCTCCCGAGCATGGTATATTAGGACACTGATTCGCTGGTTGATGGTGTCGAGTCGTTTCGCGTAGGCGAACTCCTCTGAAGTCTCCTCCCGGCGTGGTGTACCGACTGGGGCGGCCGCAAGGTCGCCCCGTTTTTCATCAGAACCTGCAGTTTGAAAACCGGGTGCTTTGAATCGGCTGCAGCGGCCTCTTCATTTCTTGAATCAAGCGCCTCAAGGATGGCCTGAGGAGCACCCAGCCTGAATTATCGAGTCGTTTGAATCGCTTCCGGGGAATTCTTCAAAGCCGCGCGTTATCGGCTCATGCCGAGAGGGCAAGCGGCTGGTCTTCTTCACCGGCCCCGCTATGGGGCTTCGCTGCCGCCTCCAGAAGGGCCGTGTAGGAGCCGCCAGGCAGCGGCGGCGCGAAGATGTAGCCCTGCGCCACGGTAATGCCTTTGACACGCAGATACTCAACCTGCTCGAACGTCTCGACGCCCTCCGCCACGACCTCCATCCGCATGTTGCGGGCGAGTTCTACCAGTGTTTCGATAATGGTCTGCGAATAGCGCTCAGTGCCGAGCGCATCGACGAACATCTTGTCGATCTTGATGAGGTCAACCCCGAGTTTGAGAAGATAAGAGAGCCCGCCGTGGCCAGTGCCGACGTCATCGATGCCGACCCGAGCTCCAAGCCCCTGCAACTGCGCGATAATATGGCGTGCTTCCGTCAGGTCGGTGAGCGGCGAGCGTTCGGTCACCTCGAGCACGATCTGGTCGAAGGCGATGGGCGAGCCGCCGAAGATATCCTTCAGGTCATCGACGATCTTGCCGTCGATGAAGTGCCCCGCGAACAGGTTGAAACCGAGCTTGACGCGCGGACGCACGCCATAAACCGGCGCCATCTCGTCGCGCGCGCGCGCCATCAGCGAGCGCGTCATTTCGTAGATCAAGCCGCTTTCCTCGGCGAGCGGAATGAAGCGGTTCGGCGGGATGAGCGTGCCATCGCTCTTGCGCCAGCGCGCCAACACCTCGGCGCCATGAATGCGGCCGGTGCGAAGATCGACGAGCGGCTGATAGAACGGAATGATCTCGCCGTCCTCGATCGCGCGGCGCAACTCGGCGATCGGATCGGTGCGATCGCGCTCGAGCCACAGCCAGGCCAGCCCGAAACCGAGCATGCCGATGAGGATCGCCGCAAAACGGCCGATCATCAGGAGATCGCGATACTCCTCGGCAATGGTAGCCCGGTCGCGCTCGACGGTGACACCGAGCGGAAAGCGTTCCGAATGACGCTGTACGACGAGCGAGTCGCTCTTGTCCGATTTCGTGCCCTCCTCGCTTTCGGGGTATGCGGCAACTACATCGCCGCCATCGAGAATGACGCGAACACGGCGGCTCCCGTTGCCGCCTTCGAGATTGGCATCCGGCAAAAGCGTCTGCGATGGAATGAGCGCCGCGATTGAAGGCTTCGCTGCACGATCGAGGCGAAGCTGAACGGCGCGTTCGTTGCGGTCGCGGAAGCGCGCAACTGCAACCGCAATCCGCGGCGAGAGATTGACCTCGTGCGAGAGCGTGCGCTCTTCGGGCGCGGCGCCGATATGCGTGCAGAGCACTCGCCCGTCGGGTGAAATCAGCGAAAGCTCTTTCAGCGGCATTGAAGCGAAGACGACGCGCCGCATGATCGCGAGCGCATTATCATTACATGCATCAAGACCGAGCGCGCCGAGATCGACGAGCGTGGTTGCCGTCTGGTTCAACCGGCTTTCGATCAGATCCAGTGTCCGCGCCGCTGTGGAATCCAGCTTGGCGTGAGCCTGACGCTCGACATGTACCTGCAATGCTTGATCGATGGCGATAAACGGCACGGCCGCGAGCAACAGTCCGCCCGCGACATAAAGCGCCCACCGGTATCGCAACCGCCGCAAGACTGACTCGCCCCAATTGATCCTTCGGCTAAAAAACAGGATCGGAATTAAGGATTCATTAAGAGGGCAAAGGCGCTAAACCCGCCGCCACTTCTCGTAGGTATAGCGCTGATTATAGCGGGCGATTTGCCAGCCGACCGGGCCATCGAGAAAGCCCAGACGGAGGATGAAAGTCCGCAAAAGCGCGCCCATTCCCCATAGCCAGGCCTTGAGCAGGCTCGAACGTTTACCTTTTGCCCGCAACGCCAGTGCCGCTGCCGCCGCGTAGTGTTTGATCTTATCCGCGGCATCTTCCGGATCGGTGATCGAGTCATGCTCAAGCCGGCACTTAAGCCTCGCCACACGTCCTGCTATCTCGACATGCTCATGGACTTTGTCGTCCGTGAAGCGGCCGCGTTCGCGGCGGAACAACCGCAGAACATAATCGGGCGACCAGCCGGAATACCCAACCACTACGCCACAAAACCGCGAGCGGCGGGATATCTCATAACCATCCGCGGCATCCGCTCGCATGAGCACTGCGCGGATCTCCTCGGCGAGCGGCGGCTCAATCCACTCATCGGCGTCGAGTGACAGCACCCAGTCGCCGGTCGCGGCAGCGAGCGCGCGATTTTTCTGCGGGCCGAAGCCGGGCCAATCCGGCGTTTCGATGACGCGAGCGCCGTGGGCACGAGCAATCGCGATTGTTCCATCCGTGCTGCCGGAATCGACAACAATAATCTCGTCGGCGAAACTTACGGAACGCAGGCAGCGCCCAAGCGAAGCTTCTTCGTTTTTAGCAATGACGATGAGTGAAAGGCGCGGCACGCAGGCTCCATGCTTGCCTACCTATACGCTATGAGATATGGAAGCGCCATCCAGCCTCAGCAGAAAGTACCCGGTGCGTTTCTACATCGATCGCGAGATCAAACACGGTGTGACGAATCTGCGCTGGCATGCCGGCCGCTGGACAGCGCGGCTCCTCGATCCCGAAGCAGTCCGTTATTACGACCATATAGCTTCACATTCTTTTGATATCGAAAATGTCATCACCGTCGTCCCCTCTCACCGGGTGATTTATTTTCTGATTCCGAAAGCAGCGAATACGCGGATCCGCGCCACGCTCGGCGAAGTCAGCGGCCGGCGCTCATTCTCACTGCTGCCGAGCCGCTGGAACCGGGTTGGCTATCCGCGTCATCCGCGGACGATCAGCGTCAGGGCCTTTCATCAACTCGCCACCGATCCGCGCACGCTCCGTTTCACTTTCGTGCGCAACCCATACGACCGGCTGGTATCGTGCTGGGCCAACAAATTTCTCGGCAAGCCGCTGGTCAAGAAGAAGATGTTCACCGAAGGCGAGTTTTCGATCGAACGGTATCTCAAGGCGAAGAAAGAAATCGATGCGCCGCTTCCCGAAGGCGCAGACCAGACTCTATCCTTCCCCGATTTCGTTACCTACGCAACGGCCATCGCGCGGCGCGGCGTCGACTATCACATGCAGACACAAAGCGACCTTATGCGCGTACAGGGCCTGCCGCTCGATTACATCGGCAAAGTCGAGAATTTCTCAACCGATATCGTGCGCGTGCTCGATCACATTAATGCAAGCGACGAATTGCGAAAGCAGGTGACCGTTCCGCTCAACAAGAGCGATCGCAGCCGCGCCGCCGAATACTACACACCCGAACTCGCCGAGCGCGTATTCCGTGCCTACGAAGAAGACTTCAATCTGCTCGGCTATTCGCGGGCGTTACCGGCCTAAACCGCAGGCTTGTTTTCCTTCGCCCGTACGCGATCGTATTCCGCGTTCCACAAATCTGCGTAGTCGACGTTCTGCCATTCGGGAAACCAGGGGCCGCCGCGCGTAAAGTGCACGACATCAGGCGTTCCCTGCGCGGGTTTTTCGTTCCAGCCCTCAAGCCAGTTCCACGTCACCGGGAGCGAACCGATGTCCTCGTCTTTCGCCCACTGCATGCGGTGCAGATAGGCGCCGGTTTGTGTGTTGACGACTTCCGGCGTCAGGGTCTTCACCGACGGATGATCGCAGTTGAACAGCATCAGCGACGACCAGTTCTTGCGCGGATAGACGGTCTGGGGTTTGCCGTCCATCTTCACTGAATCTTTCGGCACGTAGTCATGCTGCACGCAGAAAACCGCTTTGGGCGTTTTCGTATATTCAACGAGGCCTTTGATGTCGCCAAGGAACAGGAAGTCGCAATCGCAGAACAACGCCCAGCCCTTGAAGCCGGCAAGCGCCGGCGTGAGAAAGCGAGAATAAGTGAAGTCGGTGGTCGCGAGCGGGTCTTCGGGGCGCCAGTAGAGTTTTTGCGCGCGAAGCTCATCGAGCTTGATGGGCGTCACTTCGACCGGGATCGAAGCATGGCGAAGCAGCGAGGACTTGGCGACGTCGTAAGCGATGGGCTCACGTTTGTCCCAACCGATAAATACCCGAAATGGATCGCTCATGACCAGGACCCGCCGTGAATGAGCTATGGCATCATCAAAAGCAGCTACTTCTTCTCCGGCAACGATAGCCGAATATGCAATTCGCGGAGTTGTTTGGTCGTCACCTCGGAAGGCGCGCCCATCAGCAAATCTTCGGCCTGCTGATTCATCGGGAACGGAACGACCTCACGCAGATTCTCTTCGCCGCAGAGAAGCATAACGATGCGATCGACACCCGGCGCGATGCCACCGTGCGGCGGCGCGCCGTAGGAGAGCGCGCGCAGCATGCCGCCGAATTTCGCTTCCAGCACGTCCTCGCCATAGCCAGCGATGGCGAAAGCCTTCTTCATGACATCGGGGCGATGGTTTCGGATCGCGCCCGACGAAAGCTCGATGCCATTACAGACGATATCGTACTGGATCGCCTTGAGCGCGAGGAGTTTCTCCTCGTCTTTCGCGTCAAGCTTGAGGAATTCCTCGGCGTCGATGTTCGGCATCGAGAACGGGTTATGGGAGAAGTCGATCTTCTTCTCCTCCTCGTTCCACTCGAACATCGGGAAATCGACGATCCAGCAAAACTCGAACACATCCTTCGCGATGAGCTGAAGCTCCTCGCCGACTTTGGTGCGCGCGGCGCCCGCGAACTTCACGAAATCCTTCGGCTTGCCGGCGACGAAGAACGCAGCATCACCAACCTTCAAGCCGAGTTGATCGGCAACCTGTTTGGTGCGTTCGGGCCCGATGTTCTTGGCGAGCGGGCCTGCGCCGCCTTCTTCGCCTTCGCGCCAGAAGATATAGCCGAGGCCCGGCTGGCCCTCACCTTGCGCCCACGAATTCATGCGGTCGCAGAAAGCGCGGTTGCCGCCGCCCGGCGCGGGGATGGCCCATACGGCGTTGCCCTGCGTTTCGAGAATCTTGGCGAAAATCTTGAAGCCCGAACCGCGGAATGCTTCGCTGACATCCTGCATCTTGATCGGGTTGCGCAGATCCGGCTTGTCGGTGCCGTACATCTTCATCGCGTCGGCATAAGCGATGAGCGGAAACTTCTGCGTCACCTTCTTGCCATTCGCGAATTCCTCGAACACGCCGCGCAGTACCGGCTCGACGGCGTCGAACACGTCCTGCTGGGTGACGAAGCTCATCTCGATATCGAGCTGATAGAATTCGCCCGGCGAGCGGTCGGCGCGCGCGTCCTCATCGCGGAAACACGGCGCGATCTGGAAATAGCGGTCGAAGCCCGAGATCATCAGGAGTTGTTTGAACTGCTGCGGCGCCTGCGGCAGGGCGTAGAACTTGCCCGGATGAATACGCGAGGGCACCAGGAAGTCGCGCGCGCCCTCGGGCGACGACGCGGTCAAAATCGGCGTCTGGAATTCGAAGAAGCCCTGCTCCTTCATGCGGCGGCGGATCGAGTCGATGATCTGGCCGCGCTTGATGATATTGCCGTGAATGCGATCGCGGCGAAGATCGAGGAAGCGGTATTTGAGGCGAATGTCCTCGGGATATTCCTGATCGCCGAATACCGGCATCGGCAATTCGCCCGCCTGGCCGAGCACTTCGATTTCGGTCGCGAACAGCTCGATCGCGCCGGTCGGCAAATCCGGGTTGTCGGTACCGGCGGGACGCTTGCGCACCTTACCGTCGATCCGCACCACCCATTCGGAGCGGAGCCTCTCGGCTGTCTTGAAGGCCGGGCTGTCGGGGTCGGCCACCACCTGGGTGATGCCGTAGTGATCGCGCAGATCGATGAACAGCACACCGCCGTGATCGCGGATGCGATGGCACCAGCCGGCGACCCGCACCGTTTCGCCGATATGCGACTCGCGTAGCGCGCCGCAGGTGTGAGAGCGATAGCGATGCATGATCTTCCCGTTCAGCCCGTTGCCGTTCAGCCCAATGACGGCGAGTGAATAACGCAATTCGCCCGCAGTTCAAAGCGGGCGAAGCGGAGCGATGCCGCCTTAGCGGCGGCGGAAATTGCTGTTGCCGCGGCGCTGCTGCGCGTTGGGATCGGGCGCAGGGCCGGTCTTGTGGCGGAAGCTGATGCGGCCGCGATCGAGGTCGTAGGGCGACATCTCGACGATCACCCGGTCGCCTTCCAGCGTGCGGATGCGATGCTTTTTCATCTTGCCCGCCGCGTAGGCGAGAATGACGTGGTCATTGTCGAGTTTCACGCGGTAGTTCCCGTCCGGCAGCACCTCGGTAACGGTGCCGTCGAATTCGAGCATCTCTTCTTTCGCCATGCAGTTCTCCGTGACTGGTTTCAGGAAGCCGGGCGGCGGTGCTGATGCCCGCCCTGCCCGGCATTGCGCCGATGATCGCGCTTACGATTCAAGAAGGCAACGCCGCCGATACCGTCTCCCTTGCCGTCCTGCGGGCGGTTATGAGGGCGATTGCCCGAAGGCTGCCCGGCGTGGCGCTGGCCATCGTTATGGTGGCCGTTGTGGTGGTTTTGACTACGCTCATGACCGCGTTCGTGGCCACGATGTTCGCCGTGAGCATGACCGTTACGACCGCCGCCCCCACCGTGACGATGCTGGCCGCCGTGGCGGCCGTGATTGCCGCCGCGGCGCTGCTGGCGCGGCTGGCCCGACGGCTGCGCATGCGGGTCTTTGCGGCGATCCGATGATTCGATCTTGAATTTGATGAGCTTCTCGATATCGCGGAGATACGCCATCTCCTCGTGGTCGCAGAACGAGATCGCGACGCCCTCGGCGCCGGCGCGCGCGGTGCGACCGATACGGTGAACGTAAGTTTCGGGCACGTTCGGCAGATCGAAATTGAAAACATGGCTGATGCCGTCAACGTCGATGCCGCGCGCGGCGATGTCGGTCGCGATCAGCACCGGCAGGCGGCCGGAGCGGAAATCGCCGAGAACGCGCTCACGCTGATTCTGCGACTTGTTGCCGTGAATGGCGCCCGCGTCGATGCCTTCACGAGCAAGCGACTTCACGACGCGATCGGCGCCATGCTTGGTGCGGGTGAAGACGATGGCGCGGTCGATCTTCTCGCTCTTGATCGTCTCGGCGAGAAGCGAGCTTTTCGCTGCCTTGTCGATCAGGATGACGCGCTGGTTGATGCGGTCGGCGGTTTTCGCGACCGGCGTCACCGAGACGCGCACCGGATCGTTCAAGAGCTGCGCGACGAGGCTTTCGATCTCCTGCGGCATTGTCGCCGAGAAGAACAGCGTCTGTTTGCGCGCCGGCAGCTTCTCGATGATTTTGCGGATGTCGCGGATGAAGCCCATGTCCAGCATGCGGTCGGCTTCATCGAGCACGAGGATTTCGAGCTTGCCGAGCGCAACCGCGTTCATGTTGATGAGGTCGAGCAAGCGGCCCGGCGTAGCAACAAGGATATCGACGCCGTTTGCGAGCGCGCGGATCTGCCGGCCGATCGGCACGCCGCCGATGGCGAGCGCCGTCTGGGGCCGCACGTGACGTCCGTATGTGCGGAAGCTCTCGAGAATCTGTCCCGATAATTCGCGGGTCGGCGAAAGCACCAGCACGCGGCAATGCCTCCGCTCGGGGCGAAAACGGTTCTTCGACAGATGATTGAGAATCGGCAGCGCGAAAGCCGCCGTTTTTCCGGTGCCCGTTTGCGCGATCCCGACGAGATCGCGGCCCTTGAGCGTGTGGGGAATGGATTGTGCCTGGATCGGCGTCGGGGTTTCGTACTTTTCTTCCGTGAGAGCCTGCGCGATGGGCGCGGCAAGTCCTAGTTCCTGAAACGAGGTCAAAAGATCAAACTTTCTTCATGCGATCGTGGCGCGCGAATCCGTGAGGATGTCGCCGCAAACGCGGGGGTGACGTGAGACATCCCGCGTGGCCTGGGTTGCCGATGGATCAGATGGTGCAAAACGGGCGGAAATGGAGGATTTCGATTTCAACACGCGGCCCGGAAGCGCGAGATCGGCGCTTCGTTGCGCAGCCCTTAGAGCAGAATCGTGCGGCGGTTTCAAGGCTTTCGGAATGGGCCTTTTTTATCAGCGTAAATACCTGGTCTTTGCTACGCAAAATTCATTTATCAGCACTATAGATTGATGTATAAAACATCAGTTCTACTGCCTTTTACATCGAGATCCAGCAGATGATCACCCCCGCCCAGATGCGCGCGGCCCGCGCGCTGCTCGGCATCGACCAGCGAACGCTCGCGGAGCTCTCGGGTGTCTCGCTGCCGACGATTCAGCGGATGGAGGCCAGCGACGGTCACGTACGCGGCGTCGTGGACACATTGATGAAGGTCGTCGAGGCGCTCGATACCGCCGGCATCGAACTGATCGGCGAGAACGGAGCGAGCAGCGGCAGCGGGCGCGGCGTTCGCCTCAAGCAAACCGCGAGCCAGCGCACCGCCGCACCCGTCGACAAGCCGACTCGCCGAAAGACCGCGCGACGCCCCCGCCGCACTGCCAAGAAACCTGTAAATTGAAACTCACGAATTGACGCAAAGATCAATGTCTACGCACTCCCGCCAACCGGCCTTCGGTGAACTCTACACGCCCAAACTCGTCACGATCCTGCGCGAAGGATACAGCTTCGCGAGCTTCAAGGCCGATCTCGTCGCCGGGCTGACAGTCGCAATCGTCGCGCTGCCCTTGTCGATGGCGATTGCCATCGCATCGGGCGTGACGCCTGATCGCGGGCTTTACACGGCGATCGCAGGCGGCTTTGTGGTGTCGGCACTCGGCGGCAGCCGGTTTCAGATCGGCGGGCCGGCCGGCGCTTTCATCGTGCTGGTCGCCGCGACCGTTGCGCAGCACGGCGTCGATGGGCTGATCCTGGCAACGATGCTCTCGGGCCTCATCATGCTTGCGGTCGGTTTTCTGCGGCTCGGCACGTTCATCAAATATATCCCCTACCCGGTCACGGTCGGCTTCACCGCTGGAATCGCGATCATTATTTTTGCGAGTCAGATCAAGGAACTCCTTGGTCTGACGCTGGCGCATGAGCCGGGACCTCTCCTTCCGAAACTACACGCGCTCGCGGGCGCACTGCCGAGCGCGAATGCCGCGGCGGTCGCCCTCGCCCTTCTTGCGATTACCGCCATCGTCATGCTGCGGCGGATACGCCCGCACTGGCCGCACTTTCTGATCGCCGTTGCGCTCACGGCATTGATCACCTGGCTATTCGCTTTGCCGGTCGAGACAATCGGCAGCCGCTTCGGCGGCATCCCGCGCTCGCTGCCGCCGCCGCATTTGCCGGATCTTTCGCTTGATAAAATCGTAACAATGCTGCCCGCGGCGTTTTCGTTCGCGCTGCTCGGCAGCATCGAGAGCCTGCTTTCCGCCGTCGTCGCCGACAGCATGAGCGGGCGGCGGCACCGCTCCAATTGTGAATTGGTGGCGCAAGGCGCCGCGAACATCACGTCCGCTTTGTTCGGCGGCTTTTGCGTCACGGGCACCATCGCACGTACCGCCACGAATGTGCGCGCCGGCGCGCGCGGGCCAATGGCGGGCATGTTCCACTCGCTGTTTCTGCTCAGCTTCATGCTGGTCGCAGCGCCGCTTGCAAGCTACATCCCGCTCGCTTCTCTCGCGGCCGTGCTTACGATCGTCGCCTGGAACATGGTCGAGAAGCGCGGCTTCGCGATCTTGATGCGCACTTCGCTGGGCGATGCTGTCGTGCTGATGACGACATTTCTGCTTGTCGTTTTTCGCGACCTCACCGAAGGCATCCTGATCGGCTCCGGTGTCGGCATTCTTCTGTTCCTTCATCGCATGGCACAGGCTGTCGAGGTCAAAAACGGCAGCGCGCTCGCCGAGCAGGACCGCGCCGATAGCATGAACGGCAATGGCCGGACGCCCTATGATGCGGCGATCGCCACCGACCCCGATATCATCGTTTATCGCATCTCGGGCGCCTTCTTCTTCGGCGCGGCGGCGACCGTTGCGGCGACGCTCGACCGGCTCGACGAGCAGCCCAAGGCCTATGTGATCGATTTCTCGGCCGTGTCGATTTTCGATTCCACGGCCGCGGCTACCATCGAAGTCTTTCTGCGGAAGGCCGCACGCCAGGGTGCCGCGATCTATATCGCCGGGGCACGGCCCGCGACCCGGCGCATGCTGATCGCGCATGGCGTAAAGCCGCCGCATGCCCGGTTCCGGCGAACGCTCGCGGCGGCCCTGCAAGCAGCCCACGCAGCCAAGCGCTAGATACCCGCGATAACGCAGCCTTTCGGACTATCCCCCGCTCATTACAACAAAGGCTTGTGGCCATAGGGGCTTCCCGCTATGAGCCGGGCCCATGCTCGACCATCTCAAAAAGAAAAACCGGATCTGGGCGGAGCGCAAAGTCGCGACCGACAGTGATTTTTTCAAACGGCTCGCGCGCCAGCAGGCGCCTGAATACTTGTGGATCGGCTGTTCCGACAGCCGCGTCCCGGCGACAGAAATCGTCGATCTCGATCCCGGCGAGATGTTCGTCCACCGCAACATCGCCAACCTCGCCCCGCCGCAGGACGCGAACTATCTCTCGGTGCTGCAGTTCGCCGTCGAAGTCATCAAGGTGCGGCATATCCTCGTCGTCGGGCATTACGGCTGCGGCGGCGTACACGCGGCGATGCATAACAAGACCAGCAGCATGTGCGATCACTGGCTGCATCCGATCCGCGAGACGGCGCGCGAGCACCAGCACGAGCTCGATCAGTTCGAGCACGACCACGACAGGCTGAACCGCCTGTGCGAGCTGAACGTGATCCAGCAAGTCCGCAATGTCTCGCGCGACGTCATCGTGCAGACGGCTTGGGAGCGCGGCCAGCAGATTTCAGTGCACGGCTGGGTCTATTCGCTGTCGAACGGTCTCGTGAAGGATCTTGAGGTCACCGTTCGCAATCCCGTCGATGCCGGCAAACTGTAAGACAGTGCGGGCGATTTCTTACGAAATCTTTTCTGTCCATCGCCGCGCAATCGGGGTATGAGATTGCCTGTGGCCCGGCAAGCGGGCCATGCTGGGCCCGCGGAACGGGCCGATGGAAGCCGAGCTGGCAATGGATCTGGTTACCTCGAGTAGCGAACTCGCCGCGATCTGCGAGCGTCTCGCCCAACATCCTTACGTCACCGTCGATACCGAATTCCTCCGCGAGTCGACTTTCTGGCCGCAGCTTTGCGTGGTGCAGATGGCCGGACCCGATGAAGCCGTCATTATCGACGCGCTCGCCGAAGGATTGGACCTCTCTCCGCTTTACGCGTTGATGCGGAACGAGGGCATCACCAAGGTCTTTCACGCCGCGCGGCAGGACGTCGAAATTTTCTGGAATCTCGCAAAGACGATCCCCTCGCCGATGTTCGACACGCAAGTCGCCGCGATGGTGCTCGGCTATGGCGACTCGATTTCCTACGATCAGCTCGTGCAGCGGATCACCGGTCACGCCATCGACAAGTCGTCGCGCTTCACCGATTGGTCGCGCCGGCCGCTCTCTCCGGCGCAACTCACCTATGCGGTATCGGATGTCACGCATCTCCGCCAGGTTTATCTCAAGCTCAACGAGGATCTCGAGAAGCGCGGCCGCATCGGCTGGGTGAGCGAGGAGATGAAAGTGCTCACCTCGCCCGCGACCTACCGGCAAGAGCCGGAGAACGCCTGGAAGCGGTTGAAGGCACGCGTCAAGAAACCACGCGAACTTGCGGTGCTGATCGAGGTCGCGGCCTGGCGCGAGCGTGAAGCGCAATCGCGCGACGTGCCGCGCTCGCGTATCATCAAGGACGACGCCATCGCTGAACTCGCGCAGCAACAGCCGAAAACGCCGGAAGCGCTCTCGCATATGCGAAGCCTACCGAAAGGGTTCGAGCGCTCGAAATCGGGCGAAGCGATCCTCAATGCGATCAAGACCGCGCTCGCGCGCGATCCCGCGAGCATTCCGCCGATCCTGCGCGACAAGCCGCTATCGAACGGCGCGTCCGCGACGGTCGAGCTTCTCAAGGTGCTGTTGCGGCTCGTCTCGGAGCAGCACGGCGTCGCCGCCAAGGTTGTCGCGACCGTCGATGACCTGCAAAAGATCGCGGCTGAAGACGAGCCGGACGTTCCGGCGCTCACCGGCTGGCGGCGGGCAATGTTCGGCGAGCAGGCGTTAAAGCTGAAGCGCGGCGAGCTTGCGCTTGCTTTCGACGGCGGGCGGATCGTCGCGTTCGAACGGCCGAAGGCTTAATCGACGCCGGCTTCGCGTAGCACTTCCGCAGCAAGCTGCTTTGTCACCGCCCTGCCCCTGGCAAGTGCCGCGTTATCGAGTTTCGCAATAACGGCGCGCGCACCGGCGAGCGAACGCTCGATCCTCGGCAATAGATAAGCGACGACGCCCTCGTCCACCGCAAGCTGCCGGTCGGCGAACAGTTTCACCAGCACGGCAGACAAAAGCGCATCGTCTGGCGGGGCAAGGGTCACCGTGGGGATCGAGCGCAACCGCGAAACGAGATCCGGCAATTGAAAGCCCGCGCCATCAATGCGCTGTGAGGCTGTGAAGAGTAGATAGGCGTCGCCCTCTCGCGCAAAGTTGAAGAGATGAAAGAGCGCCGCCTCGTCGATGTTGCCGGGCGCGACGTCCTCGACGACCAGCGCCCCCGTCGCAAGATGCGCCGGCACATCGGCGCGCAAGAGCGCATGACCGGACACCGTGCGCGCGCCCGCACGCTCCGCCCATATCGCCGCGAGATGGCTTTTGCCGGTGCCATGCGGGCCGATGATGGAAGCCGCGCGCTTCGGCCATTCCGGCCAACGATCGACCAGCGCTAGCGCCGCGGCATTCGCGGGGCTCTCAAGAAAATCGTCGCGGTGAAAGCTCTCCGCATGCGGCAGGTCGAAGGTGAGTTGACGCGCCAGCGCCACTTCAAGACGCGCTCCGGCGCGGCTTGTCGGTGTAAAGGGGGCTTGCCATGTAGCGCGACAGCGCGAAGCGCAAGAGCACACCGATCGCGGCGGCAAGGGGGATTGCGATCAAAAGCCCGACGAAGCCCAAGAGGTAACCGAAAGCGAATAGCGAGAACATCAGCCAGACCGGATGCAAGCCGACGCTTTGGCCGACGAGCTTCGGGGAGAGCACATAGCCCTCAAGGAATTGGCCGATGATGAAGACGATGGCGACGGCGATGATCGGCCACCAACTCGGATAGAACTGCACGACCGCGACGATCATGCCGATCAGAAAACCCGACAGCGAGCCGACATACGGAATGAAGGTCAGGACGCCGGTCGAAACGCCGATCAGGAAACCAAAATTGAGCCCGACCAGAACGAGTGCGATCGAGTAGTAGATGCCCATGATGAAACAGACCGACGCCTGGCCGCGCAGAAATCCCGCAATCGCGCGGTCGATCTGCGCGCCGAGTGAGCGGATCGTCGGGCGATGGCGGCGCGGCAGCCAGCTGTCGACCTTGTCGATCATGGCGTGCCAGTCGTTCAACACGTAGAAGGCGACGACCGGCGTGATGACGATCAGCGAGAAAATCGAGATCAGCGCGCGTCCGCCCGACCATAGCGACTGCACGAACGAACCGAGCCATTTTGCGCCTTCGCCGACGAGATCGCCGAGCGATTTCTGGATGTCGGAGACGCTCATGCCGATGGTGTGTTGCAGCCACTCCTTGTTCTCGGAGTTGATGAGCTCCTGCAGGCGCGTGATGTAGCCCGGCAGGCGCTGGATGAAACTGATGAGCTGCGTGCCGAGCACCGGCACGAAGATCAGCGCCGCAACAACGAAGAACAGGAGCAAAAGTGCGACCGTGATGAGCGTCGCGATGCCGCGGCCGATGCCCTGCTTCTCGAGCCGGTCGGTGAGCGGGTTGAGCAGATAGGCCAGCACCGTGCCTGCGATGAACGGCAGCAGGATGTCCTTCAGCAGCCACACAAAGAAAATGAAAACGACAAGCGTGCCGAGCCAGAAAAGAAGCTGCCGTTGCAGGTTCATATGCCCCTCGCGCGCGGTTTCAGGATGCCATGACTTCTGAATGTCCAGTGTCAGGATGCCATATGCCGCGTCCAAAGCAGGAGATACGCAGCGGCGGAAAGTCCCGTCAAGACGCCGACCGCGGCGATCCCGAGCGTCAGAAGCTGGCCCGGATCGATGCCGAATGCGCCGGTCGCCAGCACCAGCGTGGCGAGCAGGAATTGCGCCAGTGTGTTCACTTTCGAGACCATCAGCGGACGGATCTCCGGCGGCTTGTCCATCAGCCACGACACCATGATCGCGGCGAGAATCATCAAGTCGCGCGAAACGACGGCGATCACAAGCCAGAGCGGCAGCTTGCCGGCTGCCGCAAGCATGACATAGATCGACACCAGCATGGCCTTGTCGGCCAAGGGATCGAGGTGCGCGCCAAGCTCGCTCGTCATGCGGAAGCGCTTGGCGAGGAAACCGTCGAGCATGTCGGAAATCGCCGCCGTGGCGAACAGCCAGAACGCAATCCGCATCTGGTGCGAGGCAATCGCCCAGACAACCACGGGTACCAGCAGAAAACGCACGATCGTAATAGCGTTCGGAAGATTCACGCGAAAACCCGGCCCTGCTTCGTCCCTAAACGCCCCCGCCCGATCTGCCCGAGCATGGAAAACATGACTTTTCCGGCTCGTGCCGCTGGCGAGCGGAGGGCTCGACGGGCTAAATATAGCGGACTGAACTTCGTGTGTGCAAAATACGCCAAAAACGCAGCCGTTCTTGCGAAAGCCGGACGTTCCGGCTAGCGAGAACCGCGGAGAACGTATGCAGAATCCCAAAGGTCTCAGTTACCGCGACGCCGGCGTCGATATCGACGCAGGCAACCGCCTGGTCGATCTCATCAAGCCGCTGGTAAAGGCCACCGCGCGCCCCGGCGCCGACGCCGAAATCGGCGGCTTCGGCGGGGTCTTCGACCTGAAGCGCGCGGGTTTTCAGGACCCGCTCCTGGTCGCCGCGACCGATGGCGTCGGCACCAAGCTCAAGCTCGCGGTCGATGCCAACAAGCACGACACCATCGGCATCGATCTCGTGGCGATGAATGTGAATGACCTTGTCGTGCAGGGCGCGGAGCCGCTGCTGTTCCTCGATTACTTCGCCTGCGGCAAGCTCGCGCCGGAGATCGCGGCCGAAGTCGTCAAGGGCATTGCGGCGGGCTGTAAGGAGTCGGGCGCAGCATTGATCGGCGGCGAGACCGCCGAAATGCCCGGTATCTACAAGGACGGCGAATACGATCTTGCCGGTTTCGCGGTGGGCGCGGTCGAACGCGACCGCCTCCTGCCGAAAAAGAATGTCATGCCGGGCGACGTGCTGCTCGGCATCCCCTCTTCCGGCGTTCACTCGAACGGCTTTTCATTAGTGCGTAAAGTCATTTCTCATGTGAGCGCGAAGCTCGATGCGCCGGCGCCGTTCGACAAATCAAAGACGCTCGTCGAAGCGCTGCTGACGCCGACCCGGATTTATGTGAAGCCGCTGCTCGCCGCGCTGAAGGCCGTGAGCGGCATCAAGGCGCTCTGCCATATTACCGGCGGCGGCTTCACCGACAACATTCCGCGCGTCCTGCCCAAAGGCATGGCGGCGAGTATCGATCTGCCGTCGATCCATGCGCTGCCGGTGTTCCAATGGCTCGCGCAGGCCGGCAATATCGAGGAAGCCGAGATGCTGCGCACCTTCAACTGCGGCGTCGGCATGATTGTCGTCGTCGCGGCCGATCAGGCGGATGCCGCCATTGAAGCACTCCGGCAGGCTGGCGAGCGCGCCGTGCCGATCGGCAAGATCGCAAGCGGCGACGGCGTGCAATATTCCGGCAAGCTCAAGCTCGCGAGTTGAACGTGACCAAAAAAAGAGTCGCCATTCTGATTTCAGGCCGCGGCTCGAACATGGCGGCGCTGATCAAAGCCGCCAAGGCGAAAAACTTTCCCGCCGAAATCCTGCTTGTGCTGTCGAACCGGCCCGAGGCGCAGGGCCTCGCCATCGCACAGGCCGAAGGCATCCCCACCGCCATCGTCGATCACAAGACATTCGCGGACCGGGAAGAGTTCGACGGCGCGCTGCATCGCGCGCTGATGGATGCAAATATCGAGATCATCTGCCTCGCGGGCTTCATGCGGGTGCTGACCGACGATTTCGTCGAGCGCTGGCGCGGGCGAATGCTGAACATCCACCCTTCGCTGCTCCCCGCCTTCAAGGGCACCAACACGCATCATCAGGCGCTCCTGGCGGGCGTCGCCTCGCACGGCGCGACAGTGCATTTCGTCGTGCCGGAGCTCGATTCAGGGCCGATCGTGATGCAGGCGGAAGTGCCGGTCTTGCCGGGCGATACCGAGGAAAAACTGGCGGCGCGTGTGCTCAAGGAAGAGCACAAGATTTATCCAGCGGCGCTAAAGCTGCTTGCCTCGGGCAAAATCCGCATCGAAGGCGATCGCGTCGTCGCGGTCTAAACCTCAGGAATTGTCTTTGTCGGCGGCGGCGGCCTTCTTCTTGCCCGCCTTGCCGTCCGGCGTACCACCGCTCGCGAGACATCGTTCCTTGATCTTGTCGTACTCGTTCGCGGAGAGGCTCGGGATTTCGTTATAGGTCACGACGTAGCTCAACTCTTCCTTGCTGAGCTTTTTCGCAACGCCGTCGCCGTAACAATCGCAGCGCGCCGGCGTGTTCGCGCCACCGAAGAAGCGGTCGGGATTGGCGACACAGATTTTGGCAATTCGCGACCTGGCCGCCGCGGGCGAACTGTCGGACGCGGCGGGGGTCTGCGCGCCGGCTTGCGGTTTCGGATTATCCGTTACGCAGCCTGCGAGCATCCCCGCCAGAGCGATGGCGAGCACCGCTCCATACCGGTTGAATCCGTTATTCGTCCGACCTTCGTTCATTATCGCCGCTTCGTTTTTGCCATCTTGTTCGTTTCGGCCTTGGCTTTTGCCCGGCGTGCGTTAGGTGCAGCCTGCTTCTTCTCGACCGGCTTCGGCTTGGGCTTGGGCTTGGGCTTCTCCGATTCAGCCTTATCGGCGGTGAAGCCGCCGCGCCGGAAATAACCGACTGCGACGACGATCAGAGCACCGGCCGCCGCCGCGAAGAATTCCCAGCGATGGACGGCCGCCTGGCCGATATAGGAGTCGATGCCCGGATCGGTAATCATCAGCTCGCCCGCGATCCAGCCGAGAAGCGCGGCACCGAGCCAGATCAGGATCGGGAAGCGCACGAACAGCGCGGTGATGAGCGCGGCGCCGACGACGATCAGCGGGATCGAAACGGCAAGACCGAAAATCAGCAATATCCAGCTGCCCTTCGCGGCCGCGGCGATCGCAACGACGTTGTCGAGGCTCATGACGATATCGGCGACGGCGACCGTGCCGACAGCGCGCCACAACTTGTCCGACGCCTTGATCTTCTCGGCGTGATCTTCCTCCTGCGGCTTCAGGAGTTCGGCGGCGATGTAGAGGAGCGCGAGCGCGCCGATGAATTTCAGCCACGGCCAGGTCAGAACCGTCGCGACCAGGCCGGTGAAGATGATACGCAGAACTACCGCGACGCCCGCACCGAGGGTGATACCCCATTTGCGCGTCTTCTCCGGCAGTTCACGACAGGCCATCGCGATGACGACGGCGTTGTCGCCCGACAGCAGGATGTTGATCCAGATAATCTGCAGAACCGCCAGCCAGAATGCGGCATGCGTAAAATCGGCTTGGCTAAGATCCATTCGTAGTTCCCCCCAATAGTCCACGCTTGGAAGCGTGCTTGTGCCTTATAAAGTATGCCACATCCTGCGGGTTATCCGAATACCACTTTTTGCGCTTGTCGCGGGTTTTACCCCACGATCTCGTTGTCCTTGAAGAAAAACGAGATTTCGATCTTGGCGTTGTCCGGGCTATCGGAGCCGTGCACCGAATTGGCTTCGATATTTTCGGCAAAATCCTTGCGGATGGTGCCCGCTGCCGCCTTGGCGGGGTCAGTCGCGCCCATGACTTCACGGTATTTCGTGACGGCGTTCTCGCCTTCCAGCACCTGCACCACCACCGGACCTGAGGTCATGAAGGCGACGAGGCCGTTGAAAAACGGACGCTCCTTGTGGACGGCATAAAAGCCCTCGGCCTGATCCTTGGTCATATGGATCCGCTTCTGCGCCACGATGCGCAGGCCCGCCTTTTCGATGCGGTCATTGATGGCGCCGGTCAGGTTCCGGCGGGTGGCATCAGGCTTGATGATGGAAAACGTACGCTCGCGCGCCATGACAGAAATCCGTTGTGTGGGGAACCATTGAAAGATGGCCGCGTTCTATAGGCAGTTAAAACCGAGGGCAAGCGGCAACTGGCGGTGGAACATGATGGAGACGGCAATGTCGTTCGAAATCATTGCGTTCATTACGCTGACGGCACTTCTCTTCTCAGCCGGTTTCGCAAGCGGCCCGCTGATCGCGCGCAAATTCGGCCCGCGGCATAAATCGCATTACCCCTATCATTGATCAGGCGCTGGTCGGCCCGAAACGTTCGGTACGGATACGGCCGCGATCGTGACCGATCTCGACCAGAAAGCGCGCAGTCGCTTCCACCAGTCCCGTTGGCCCGCAGACAAAAATCTGCGGGTTTACGTTTGGCGCGGGCACCAGCGCCGCCAATGAATCCTTGTCGAGACGCTTGTTGCCGCCCTGCCAGCCCGCCGGCTGTTCGCGCGTGAGCGTATAGGCAACTTCCAAATTCGGATCGCTCGCCGCCAGACGGTCGATCTCTTCACGGAAAATCAGCTCTTCATAACGGCGTGCCGAATAGATCAGCTTTGCCGGCATCGTCGCTTTCTGCGCCGCGCGATGACGCAGCATCGAAACGAGCGGGACTACACCCGAACCGCCGCCGATGAGGACAATCGGTCCGCCTGATGCGACCGTCCAGATAAAATAGCCGCCGATCGGCCCGCGCAGTTCGAAGCGATCGCCGGGACGCACCTCGCCGGCAAGATACGGCGAGACTTCGCCATCCTCGAGCCGCTCGACCGCGAGCGAAATCATCTTCTCCTCGGGCGGCGTCGCGATCGAATAGCTGCGCTGGGCCTGCAGCCCCTCTTCATCGGTCAACCGCACATCGACGTGATGGCCGGGCTTATGGCCGGGCCAATCCGACACGTGGAGCTTCAGGGTTCGAACGCGCGGCGTCTCGTCGCGCACCTCGACGACCTCCGCGACACGCCATGTCGTGCGCGCAGGATTCGTCGGACTAGTCACCGACATAACGTTGTTCTTTCCAGGGATCGCCGTATTCGTGATAGCCGAGTTCTTCCCAGAACCCTGGCTCGTTGGCCGGCATGAAGCGAAGACCGGAAATCCATTTCGCGCTCTTCCAGAAATAAAGATGCGGCACAACAAGCCGCGCCGGCCAGCCATGCTCCGGATCGAGCGGCTTGTTATCGAACAGCGTCGCCACCATCGCCTTGCCGTTGACGATATCGGCTGACGGCAGGTTGGTGGTGTAGCCGCCGATCGAATGCATCATCACATAGGGCGCAGGCGGGCCGTCACGGCCGGCGGCGCGCAGAAGGTCGTCAACCGTGACGCCTTTCCAGACGGTGTCGAATTTCGACCAGGTCGTGACGCAATGGATGTCGGTCTTGATCTCGGTCTGCGGCAGCGCGTTGAACTCGTCCCAATTCCACTCGCCGAGCACCTGCTCGCCATCGCGCAACGAAAAGCGCCAGTGTGCGAGATCCACCTCGGGCGTGGGGCCTGCCGAGAGGACCGGAAAATCGGTGACGAGATGCTGGCCCGGCGGGATGCGATGCTGATGCGCATCAAGCCGGGGACGTGCGCGGAAGCCGCGGGAAATGACGGGTTGAGCCATGTCTGTTTTTACACGATTTCAGGTGCCGGATGAAACCTGCGAAGCATCAAAAAGCCCAAGGCGATAAAAATCGCAAGCGTCACGAGCTGTGCGATCACAAATGGCGTTTCGGCTCCGGTCGGCGCCAGCGCATGCAGCGGCGGCAGCTTCTGAAACGCCTGTACGACGCCGACGAAGCAGTTGAGATAGAGCGCAATCAACGCGGTCACGACATAGACCGCGCGCCAACCGCCTCTGAGCCGGGTGCCGAGCAGCGCATATAAAGCGAGCGCGAGCGCTATGAGCGAAATTGCGCCGACGATATGCGAAGGCAGCACGCGATCCGCCGGAAAGCCATAGCCGGTGACGCTCGTCATGATCGTCGTAAAGAGAAAGAGCCAGGTCCAGCCTTTCGAGAACCGTCCGCGCAACATGACGATGATCGCAACAAAACCGGCCGCGATGCCGATCAGGCTCAGGACCGTGTGCAGTGTCGTGAAAGCGGACAGTGACATACCGAAGACCACGCCCCCCTCCCTTGTTTGAGCGGCCTGCGAGCCGCAGGCCGGCTATTTCATGGTGCCGAGATAATTCTTCTTCGTCAGCGGCACGCCCTTGTGCCGAAGGATGTCGTAAGCCGTGACGATGTGGAAAAAGAAATTCGGCAGCGCGTAATTGAGCAGATAGTCCTTGCCTTTGAATTTCATCTCGCCGCGGCTCCCCGAAAAGATCGAGATTTCCCGGTCAATGCCGCCGTCGATCTGTTCGGGTTTTACACTCTTGATGAACTCGACGGTCTTCCGGATGCGAGCGTGCATATCGGCGAAGGTCTTTTCGTTATCTTCGTATTTTGGAATGTCGATGCCGGCGACGCGGGCAACGAAGCCCTTGGCGGTGTCGCTCGCGCGCTGAATCTGGCCGGGGAGCGGATACATGTTCTCGAACAGCCGCCCTTCGGTCAGCACCGACGGATCGAGCTTGGCGCTATTCGCGTGCTCGACACCCTTTTCGAGAATAGCGGAAAGATTTTCAAAGGCGCGGAGAAAAACCGGGACGGAAGCTTGATAGAGCGAGATCGACATTGCGGACAGTCCTTTGCTCGGAAGTAATCGTTCGGGATGCTACGCCTTTTTCTCTCCGCCTGCACGGAACGGGCGCCGCGACAAAAGCATTATTTCTCACCGGCTTGGAAGATGCGTCAAAGGAGAGGCATTACGCCGGCGAAGCGCTGCCGATTATCGGCGATTACAGCTGAACCGCACTCCCGATGACGGAGAGAGATCCGGTGCTATATGTCAGCGCATGAATCGCGCCAGCGCCGACCTCTCCCGCACTCTGTTTTTCATCGCCCTTGGCGCAGCGATCCTGAATTTCATCGCTTTCTATCCCGGTATCCTGCATCACGACGCCTGGGCCTATTTCTCGCAAGCGCGCGACCACACGCTCGACAACTGGCAGCCGCCGCTGCTCGGCTATCTCTGGATGCCGCTCCAGAAGATTTATTACGGCCCGCAGCCGATGCTGGCGCTGTTCGTGGCCTGCTACTGGAGCGGCTTCTGGCTGCTCGCGCGCGGCTACGCGCAGGAAAGCCGCAAGCTCGGCGCCTGGGTATTCGCCGCGGGCTTTTTCCCAATGACGCTCAACTTCACCGGTATGCTGGTGAAGGACATCGCGATGTCCGATTGCTTTCTGGTCGCCGCCGGTATCGCCGCCGCGATCCGGATGGGCGCGCTGCGCAAGACGGCGATTGCGCTTGCCGCCGCGTGGCTGTTCCTGCTCGCCGGCGGCTTCATGCGGGCGAACGCGCTGTTCGGCATCCCGCCGCTGCTCGATCTTCTGCTTTCCGCGTCGAGCGTGCGCTGGCAGGAAATCGACTGGCGGAAGCGCGCCGCAGCCTGCCTCCTTCTGTCGCTTCTGTTCATCCCGGGGCATCTCATCGCCGACCGGCATGTGTTCTCGGTGAAAAACGTGAACCCGATCTCGCCGCTGCAACTCTTCGATCTCGGCGGCATCACCTATTTCACCGGGCAGGATGCCTTTAACGGCTTCTTTGGCCCCGCCTTCGTCGAGCGCAATAAATATTGCTACTCACCACGGCACTGGGACGTCTATGGCTGGCTGCGCTGTCCCGAGACCTACGAAAACCTGAAGCCGGAATTCGGCGCGCCGCTCACCAAGCGCTGGGCCGAAGGGATCGGCGCGCATCCGTTCGCATACGCCGAGCACCGGCTCGCGCATTTCAATCGCTTCCTGCAGTTCCTTTGCACCGATTGCAAGGAATCGGTGGAGAGCGGCATTCAATCGAACAAGCAGAACGAATTCAGCTTCGACCGCGGCCCGATCTATCTGACGCTGGATTGGCTCGCGCGGACGATCGACGATACGCCGTTCGGGCCGCCTTACGTCTGGCTGCTACTTGCGCTCGCATGGTCCGTGACCGCGCTCGGCATTCCGAACTCCGCGACGCGGCATGTGACGCTTGCGCTCACGCTATCGGGGTCGATGTATGCCTCGGCTTTCGTGGCCGTCGGCATTGCGAGCGACTACCGCTACATTCACTGGACGATGCTCTGCGTGCTGATTGCGGCACCC